>Ga0209160_1001414_pt1 | contig 20185 bp, 48 predicted proteins | sample GraSoiAngelo_153_FD_186167 | JGI IMG/M metagenome (GOLD analysis project Ga0209160, IMG submission 186167) | Grasslands soil microbial communities from the Angelo Coastal Reserve, California, USA - 14_1009_12_40cm (SPAdes) (version 2) | ecosystem: Environmental > Terrestrial > Soil > Grasslands ... | reverse complement strand
AACCTGAATGTGGGTCAGACGGGTGTCTCTGTAGGCGTCTCTCTCACTAGCACGTTCAACTTCGCTGGAAGCGTCAGCCTAACAGGCACCGCTCCTGCAGGTCTCACCATAACCTGTCCTGCTACAACTGTCACCATAACCGCCAATGCGACTGTAACATCATCCTGCTCGCTATCGTCCAGCACAGCAGGGACATACGCTGTCAGCGTTAGTGGTGCTGGCTCTCCTGGAACCGCGTCTCACTCTGCTCCTGCAACTGTTCACGTCGGTGACTTCACTATCAGTGCCACCTCTCCGAGTGGTGCTGCGGGCTCGTCGATCGCTTCCACGATCACTCTTACTAGTACGTTCAACTTTGTTGGTTCTGTTGCTCTCACTGATATTGTGCCTTCTGGTTTGACCTGCCAGCCGTTCACCGTAACGCCTGTCTCGCTCGCTGCCAATGCAACAGCCACGTCGAGTCTCTCGTGCACCTCGCCGACCGTAGGCAGCTTCATCGTAAACATCAACGGTGCGGGAACGCCGGGTACAGCGTCTCACCCGACCACAGCCACGTTCACTTTCGGTGGGGACTTTTCGATTACAGCCACCTCGCCTGCTGACTTCAACGCCGGTGCGACAGGCAGCTCAACGATTACGATTACTCCATCGGGAGGTTTCACCGGGACCGTACAGCTCACGACTACAGTTTCGCCGTCAACCGGTCTTAGTGCCAACTGTCCTACGAGTCTAGTGATAACTGGCGCTAGTGCGGTTGCCGGGACATGTGCTCCATCGTCTTCGACTCCGGGAACCTACAGTATCTCCATCTCAGCTAGCGGTGGCGGTCATACTCACACGGCGAGCTTCGTCTCGCATGTCGGCGAATTCACTATCTCTGTCACTGGTGCTAACCTGAATGTCGGCCAGACGGGCGTCTCTGTTGGAGTGTCTCTAACTAGTACGTTCAACTTCGCTGGCAGTATCACTCTGACTGGAACAGCACCTGCTGGTCTCACCATCACTTGCCCGTCTACGGCCGTGGCAATTACTGCGAATGCTACCGTCACATCTTCCTGCTCGCTATCATCCACTACAGCAGGGACATACGCCGTCAGTGTCACCGGCGCAGGATCGCCTGGAACAAGATCTCACGCAGCTCCGGCAACAGTTCACGTTGGCGACTTCACTATCAGCGCTGCTGGCGCCAACCTGAACGTTGGCCAGACAGGCGTCTCCGTAGGCGTCTCTCTTACCAGCACGTTCAACTTCGCCGGCTCTGTCACTCTGACAGGTACTGCTCCTGCGGGCCTGACGATAACTTGTCCAGCTACAGCGGTCGCTATTACCGCGAACGCTACCGTCACATCATCCTGCTCGTTGAGTTCTACAACTGCAGGCACATACGCTGTCAGCGTCTCCGGTGCAGGTTCACCTGGAACTGCAACTCACTCTGCTCCTGCCACTGTCCATGTCGGTGATTTCAGTATCAGTGCTGCAGGTCATGACCTGAACGTTGGACAATCAGGAGTCTCAGTAAGCGTCTCTCTCACGAGTACGTTCAACTTCGCAGGATCCATCACCCTGACAGGCACGGCTCCTGCAGGACTCACCATCACATGCCCTGCTACTGCCGTCGCTATCACCGCGAACGCTACGGTAACAGCTTCTTGCTTGTTGAGCTCGACGACTGCTGGAACATACGGTGTCAGTGTTAGCGGCGCTGGTTCGCCTGGAACTGCGTCTCACTCTGCTCCTGCAACGGTTCATGTGGGCGATTTCACCATCAGCGTCACAGGTGCTAACCTGAATGTTGGCCAGACCGGTGTCTCTGTAGGCGTTTCTCTCACTAGTAGGTTCAACTTCGCCGGCTCTGTCACTCTGACAGGTACCGCTCCTGCAGGTCTCACGATAACATGCCCCGCTACGGCTGTAGCAATTACTGCGAACGCTACTGTGACGTCGTCCTGTACGCTTTCATCGACGACAGCTGGGACATACGCTGTCAGCGTTTCTAGTTCTGGTTCACCTGGAACGGCATCTCACTCCGCCCCTGCAACCGTCCACGTTGGTGACTTCACTATCTCTGCCACCGGTGCCAATCTCAACGTTGGACAGACAGGCGTCTCTGTCGGAGTCTCTCTCACCAGCACCTTCAACTTCGCTGGCTCGATAACCCTGACAGGTACTGCGCCTGCAGGTCTCACGATCACATGTCCTGCTGCAGCTATCACAATCACAGCGAATGCTACTGTAACATCCTCATGCTCGCTGTCCTCGACAACAGCAGGCACCTATGCAGTCAGTGTCTTTGGCGCGGGCTCGCCTGGTACAGCATCTCACTCTGCCCCAGCCACCGTTCACGTGGGCGATTTCACCATCAGCGCTACTTCTCCCAGTGGCAGCTCAGGCGCGTCTATCTCCTCCACGATCACGTTGACCAGTGTTCAGAACTTTGTCGGTTCTGTTGCTCTCTCTGATACTCCTCTTCCTGCTGGTTTGACCTGTAACGCGTTCACGGTGACGCCTGTATCGTTGACTGCTAACGGAACAGGCACTTCCAGTCTCTCGTGCACTTCGCCGACGGCTGGTACCTTCTCTGTAACCATCACCGGTACCGGTTCGCCGGGCACTGCGTCTCATCCGACTAATGCCGTATTCACTTTCGGTGGAGACTTTACGATAACTGCCAGCTCGCCTGCTGACTTTAACACGGGTGCGACTGGAAGCTCAACGATCACGGTTACTCCGTTGCAAGGTTTCACTGGTACTGTCAACCTTGTCACGACTGTTTCGCCGTCTACTGGTCTTACTGCTAACTGTCCTACAAGTCTGACTATCACTGGTCCTAGCGCTGTTACTGGTACGTGTGCTCCGTCGTCCTCGACTCCTGGAACCTACACTATCTCTATCTCCGCGTCTAGTGGTGGTCACACTCACACTACCAGCTTCGTTTCCCATGTCGGAGACTTCACTATCTCTGTTACTGGTGCTAACCTGAACGTTGGCCAGACAGGCGTCTCAGTAGGCGTCTCTCTTACAAGCACGTTCAACTTCGCTGGATCCGTAACGCTCACGGGTACTGCTCCTGCAGGTCTCACGATAACGTGCCCTGCTACAGCTATCGCGATCACTGCGAACGCTACCGTGACATCTTCCTGCTCGTTGAGCTCTACAACTGCTGGAACATACGCTGTCAGCGTTAGTGGTGCTGGTTCGCCTGGAACCGCTTCTCACTCTGCTGCCGCAACAGTCCATGTCGGCGACTTCACAATCTCCGCTACATCGCCTTCACCGGTGAACGCCGGTTCGTCAGCCGTGTCGACGATCACACTGACAAGTGTTCAGAATTTCGTTGGTAGCGTGGCGTTGTCGGACACACCGTTGCCTGCGGGTCTGAACTGCAATGCGTTCTCGTCACCTAGTGTTACACTCGCGGCAAATGCTACGGGCTTCTCCATGTTGACTTGCACCTCCGCGTCTTCAGGGACCTTCATGGTGACGATCGCGGGTTCGGGTTCGCCTGGCACGGCGTCTCACCAGGCAACTGCCCAGTTCACTTTCGTTGGGGACTTTAGCATCTCTGCCACAAGCCCCTCTGACTTCAATACTGGTGCTACGGGTTCGACCACGGTGACGCTGACTAGTATCAACAACTTCGCCGGCATGGTGACCCTCACTACCTCTGTCACTCCTTCGTCGGGTCTTTCCGTCACGGGTTGCAGTCCCAACCCAGCCAGTGTCTCGGCTGGTGCGTCGACCAACTCAGTCTGCTCTTTCAGTTCATCGACACCAGGCACCTATTCGGTCATGATAACAGGCACTGCTACGTCTGCCGGAGTCACTCAGACCCACTCAGTTTTCGTCACTGTTCACGTCGGCGACTTCTCTATCAGTGCCACTAGCCCTGTGAGCTTCAACTCAGGCACTTCCGGCGCGTCGACGATGGTAACGCTCACGAGTACGTTCAACTTCGTCGGCTCTGTCTCTCTCAGTGCCTCTTCGACTCCGCCTGGTCTCACGGTCACCTGTCCGACGACTGCCATTGCTTTGACGGCCAACGGCACTCAGACCGCCGTGTGCAGCCTCAGCTCAACAACTTCAGGAGTTTACAGTGTGATCATCACAGGTTCCGGCTCCCCTGGCACGGCCATGCACAAGGCGACGGTTACTGTTCACGTTGGCGACTTCACGGTCTCGGCGCCCAGCTCAGTGACATTCGCCACAGGGACCCTTTCGTCGATTCCAGTCACACTGACGAGTGTTCAGAACTTCATTGGGGCGGTAACTTTGACCTCGTCCGTCACTCCCTCGGGTCTTACCGTCACCTGCCCGACAACACCGTTCAATCTGACCGCCAACGGAACTATCTCGACCTCGTGCACGTTGAGCTCAACGTCGCCAAACTCGTACACAGTGGTGATTACTGGGACCAGTGGTTCGTTGGTTCATACTGCAACCGTTACCGTTAATGTGGTTGTTACTAGTGCGCAGTTGAGGAGCGCTGTCACGGATGCCAGTGGTTGCAGCTTCGGTAGCCCGTTCCGGCTGATCTTCATACAGAACAACACTAACGTGCACCTTGTCCCAGTGTACGAGCTGGTGACGAGCAACCCGGGCCAGTTCGGCTACAATGTCTTCTTCAACGGGACGGCGGGAACACCGGTCACACTGGTGGTATCCATCCCGTACCCGTTCGTGACCCACGGCTCAAACCCAATCCAGGTCTTCTCGAACTTCGGCGTTCAGTCAGGCTGCTTCACGCCCATGAACAACATCAGTAGCGGCTTCACGTTTAGCGCGTCAACGATATCTCTCACGGACTACAGTACGCAAGCGATGGGCTCGAGTGTAATGGTAACGATCTCGGGCACTGTCCCATCGTCTGGTATGGTCTATGTGACATTCCATCTACAGTACGGGTTCAAGGGTGCGATATTCGGTAAGAGCAACTTTGACGCGACCAATTCGACCACTGGCCAGATCGTGATCCCCAACTTGGCTTCGTACACTTTCTCGGTCAGTGCTGGTTCTCTGACGGACAGCCGGATTGTGACGAGTCAGAATACTTTCAAGCAGGACCCGGGAATTGCGGGCATTCTCACCGACCAGTTCGGAACCCCGATCGCCGGAGCCACGGTGTCGCTCTTGGACTCTCACGGAAGCCTCATCTCGATCACTTTCACCGACGGGGACGGGTACTTCTCCTTCTCGTTCAACCTGGCCCACAAGACAACGTTTACCATTCAGATCTCCCTTTCCAACGGAACCACTATCACGCAGACGGTGACGGTGAGGCCAAATCACGTCGCCATCCTCGATGTTACGGCAACGATCTGAGCACTAGCGTCTTAGCGACTAAAGGAATAGCAATGGGTGGGGCGGCGCCGGCATGGCGCCTTTCTTTCCCCTCCAGCATCCTCAATCCAGGCCACCCTCATCTCATGGTCTACCCGCTTAGCAGGTAAACTACTGATAATCGTCTGACCTAAGGAACGTTTTTCGGTAGAGCCAGGCTTAGGATCCGCTTTGACCGGGGATGATCAGCTATTATCAACCCTGATCTTGAATCCAAGCCCTTGACTTCTAGAAGCCGGTTTTCTGCGCTTTTCCATAAGTGACTCATGGGATCAGAAAATCCCGGATAAGCCAGATACAAGCCGTAAGTAGAGAAACAAGTCTAGAACCTAGCCCGCACTGATCGCTCTCTGGAAAAATTTGGGAGAATGACTTGAAGGTCTGGCCCCGTAGTGATGGAGAAGGGCGAAGCCACGTCGCGTTTTCAAGTTAGCAAATTTGTAACTTTTGTTTCGTACACGACATTTTTTTCTCGTAACTATTTCTAAACACCCTTTTTCATGGTGACCCCCGGGGTGGTCGATTTTCCCGCGTCCCGCCCTTCACGAAAACGCTCAGGTCTTCCAGTATCGAGCTACTAGGGCAGGGCTCGGCTATCTCGACTGAGGCGCTTTGACTTGTAACCTTCGGGATTATCTGGACCTGGAAGTCGGATATGTCTCTACTTGGGTAGGGGGAAGTGTCCTCCGCCTGTTCCACTCGTGGAGGTAACAGTGGGTTGTACCACTATGGATACTGCTACCGTGGTGCTGTTCAGCCAGCTGTTGTAGACCTTGAATGTCAGACTGTCCTGACCCCAGTAGTTTGGGTTGGGTGTGTAGGTAACCTGGGCAGAGCTTGGTCCGGTTGAGGTCATCGTGCCCAGGACTCCGTGTGTCGGGCTTGAAACTGTGTAGAAGTTCAACGCTAGTCCTTGTGGGTCGCTGCCTGTCAGCGTAATGGTCACTGACTTGTTTTCAGGCGTCATAACGCTCTGTGCGTTAGCCAGTGGTGTCATGATGGTGGCAAGGGTTCCTATCTTGAAGAGCACGTCATAGTTGCCCCCTGTGTCATCCTGCCATGTAACGTAGACGCTGACGTTTGTCGCGGCCAGCGCTGGGTTGAGCGAGAACCCGGAGTTCGTGCTGAGGTTGATCGGGCTTCCAAAGCCAAGTCCGCCGTCAGTGCTGGAGGCGAGTAATACGTCTTCGACCCCTGGAGTAGTGTCTGCCCAGACTACGTAAACATCAGTGTTCATCATGGCCAATCGGGCATTGTAGGCGGCTCCCGCATCGTTACTCAAGTTGACGACCGGCGTAAACGTGGATCCATTGTTGCTGCTGGATCTGAAGAATACTTGGGAGTTACCAAGGGTAGAGTCTCTCCACGAGAGGCAGACACCGTTCCCTGACGCAGCTAGTTGGGGTTCGATGGATCCGCCGGGATTGTTGCTCAGATTGGTTGCGGGCTGGCTGAGTGATGGGGTGAAGCTTGTTCCAGCGTTTGTGCTCGCCCTGAACAGTATGTCATAGTTTCCCGGAGTATTGTCCGGCCATGCTACGTACACGTTCGTGCCTGCCACTGCTATGTCGGGATTGAAAGATTCTCCGGCGTTGTTGCTCAAGTTGACTGTGCTAGCGAAGGTTGTCCCGCTGGTCGTGCTTACGGCAAAGAATACCTCATCGTTTCCTGGTGTGTTGTCCCGCCATACCACGTAGACGTTGTTTCCTGACGCGGCCACCCGTGGGCTGAGGGCTGAGCCAGCGTCGTTGCTCAGGTTGATGGCGGTAAACGAGGCTCCTCCATTGTTGCTCCATGCGAAGTACACCGCCGGGTTCTTGGTGGATGCTTGTTGCCAGACCACGTAGACATTGTTGCCTGATGCAGCCACTTGTGGAATTGTCGAGTCCAGCCGTAAGCTGTCGAGGTTTATGATGGGTCCGAAGCTAGCTCCATTATTGAAGCTCGCTCGTACGAGAATGTTGAAGCTACCTGTCGAGTTGTCCTGCCAGACAGCGTAGACGCTGTTTCCTGACGCGGCTATCTGCGGGTTCTGCGACCATCCGATTCCAGGACTAAGGTCGAGTGTCGGTCCAAAGCTAGTTCCGTTATGGTTGCCAGCCCTGAAGAACGTATTTGGCCTTCCAGGTGTATCGTCCTGCCATACCACGTACTGGTAGCCAGCGGATGCGGCTATTTGAGGATAGGACGAAGTTCCCTGGTTGTTGCTGAGGTTGATCGTGGCGCTGAAGGAAGGAGCCGAGGCGAACACGAGAGTTGTAGTACCGGGAATGCTCAAGAACAAAAGAACGGTCAACGAAATGTAAGCTATCAGTCTGAAGTGCCCGCGGGTTCCCCCTCTTGGATATCTTGCAGTAGAGCGAGGTCTGCTATGCTTCCAGTATGGCCTCTCATCCATTCTCCACTTCCTTGTCTGTTCTGAATCAAGTCTCCTAGGTGGATCGGCGGATGGCAGAGCAAGGTGCGGTCCAAATGCGAGGGGGTAGGGGATCAACTAGCTTTGCCTGTCCCGAGCCTCCTCATATAACATTCGGCCGTGAAGCGGTTGTTCGAGATAGAAACTCTTCTCTGCAGCAGTCTGGGTCTTGCCACAGATTGAGCCGGCAATATTTGCTGTAACCCTTTTTTAAGTAGTTCCACTCAGGATAGGCTTCGGTCGTTAGAACTGAGTAAGACTAGTAGAAACTCTAGGCTGCCCATTGTAGCGGTTCTCCTGCTTACAATATTAATCGTAGTCTTGGCATTATCTCCGTCCGCCTTTCCACCCGTCCACGCCGCTGGGACACCAACGGTCTTTGTTGCGCCCGCCAGCCATGCTTTGGTTGCTCGTACCGCCGTTGTCAACTTTTGGATTAACGTATCGAGTATGCCCAATTTCAACGGCTTTAACATGCTGGTCAAGGTCAATGCGGCCCAGCTTACCGTCACGAGTATTTCCATAACCCACATTATCTTCGCGACCCCGAGTGAGGATATCAACTGTGTCAACGCCGGGGCCGGCATAACCGCTGGTAACCCAGGGAATATTGGATGCGTGACAGGTCTGGATGGCCCTGGTATAGCTCATGAGGAGGTTTTCTGTCTCGGCTGTTTCGCATCAGGCAACGGTCTTCTCTTCAACGTCACATTCACAGAAGGCATTACCGGGGCGACTGGGTCTGTTATCGACATCTACAACGACGTGATCGACACTCCTCCGATCACTGCCCCCCACATTACAGTAGACGGCACGTATGGTACGCCTGTCGGAGGCGATTTTACTATTGCCGCATCTCCTTTTTCCCAGGCTATTCCTGAGGGGAGGACTGGTTCTGCGACTATTACTCTTCACAGTCTGACCACCTTTGCTAGTACTGTGAACCTGAACGCGGCGTCCGTTGCCGCTGGGCTTCCTGTTGCGTTTAACACTACGAGTGTTGCGCTGACCGCTGGCGCGACGAAGTTTGTGGCGGCCACAATCTCGCCAACGTCACTGAACCCTGGCGGAGCCTACAATCTAATTGTCAACGCGAGCGGAGGTACGCCGAACCTCATTCACGCGATCAATCTCAACATCACTGTTACTGTGCCTGACTTTAGTATTGTTGCGAGTCCGACTTCGCTGGTGAATCCGTTGGGCTCTTCTAACTCTACTACCCTGACTCTTACGAGTATCAACACGTTCACTGGGAAGGTGACCATCTCCTTTACCGTAAGTCCGATCGTTGCAAACAGTCCGTCGATAACACTGACGAACTCGAGCCATACAGGTAGCAGTGTAACAGTTGATCTGTCTTCAGGCGGAACCGCCAGCGCCACCCTGACGGTCACTTCTACGACTTCCACTGCGACTAACAGCTATTCTATCAGGGTCACCGCGGTTAGCGGCTCGCTTCCTCGTTCGACCAGCGTCTCTGTTAGCGTTGTTCCATTCTCTATTTCTGCTAGTCCTGTTTCTCTGAGCTTGACTAATAGTACGACTTTGCCGTTCGCGACGTCTACTATTACAATTACTAGTCTTGCTACGTCGCACATCGACGTAACTCTTTCTTCCTCAGTCTCGCCTTCAACGATTCATCCTCTTGCCATTAGGTTCGCGAATGCTACTACGCTGTCTCCTGGTGTTCCTACGCTGATTGAGGGTGTTGCCGCCGGTGGAACAAGTTCTGTCACTCTGAACGTGACCGTGACCTGTGTCGCCAGCGGTATCAACAAGTGTACCGCGGTGAACACCTACAATGTGAAGGTGACTGGAACTATCGGTACAGCATCGAGAGCTGTCAACGTGGCCGCTACCGTCACGAGCGCTGTCGCTGGGCCAGACTTTGCCATTTCTGCAACTACCCCCGTGAACTTTGACACCGGGGCTACGGGTGCGGCGGCGACTGTGACTGTTACGGCGACAGGCGGGTTTACCGGTACTGTTACGTTGACGCCGACAAGTCCTGCCGGTCTGACGACTACGTGTCCTGCGAGTGTTACGCTTCCTCCCTCACCGGCAACAGCGTCGTGTACTTTCGCTTCTACAACGCCTGGCGTGTACAGGGTCACTATCACCGGTACTGGTGGTGGTCATACTCATTCTGCTGCTGTGATTGTTCATGTTGGAGACTTTTCGATCAGTGCCACCAGCCCAAGCGGCACTGCGGGCTCGTCTATTGCCTCCACGGTCACTCTGACGAGTTCTCAGAATTTTGTTGGTTCTGTTGCTCTCTCTGATACTCCTCTTCCTGCTGGTTTGACCTGTAGCGCGTTCACCGTGACGCCTGTGTCGCTTACCGCGAACGGTACAGGCACTTCCAGTCTGTCTTGCAGCTCACCTACTGTGGGCACGTTTGTGGTGAGCATTAGTGCTTCGGGTACTCCCGGTACGGCGTCTCATCCGGCATCGGCTACGTTCACTTTCGTTGTTGGTGCTGACTTTTCGATTGCGGCTTCGTCGCCTGCCGACTTCAGCACCGGTGCCACGGGCAGCTCTACGGTCACGGTTACTCCGTCGGGAGGTTTCACTGGTGCGGTTACTCTGAACACTGTGGTCTCTCCTGCTACTGGTTTCACTGCCAACTGTCCTACCAGCCTCACGGTGACTGGTCCTAGTGCCGTCACTGGTACTTGCAATCCATCCTCTTCCACACCCGGAACCTATCTGGTCACCATCACCGGTACTGGTGGAGGCCACACTCACAGTGCAAGCTTCGTCTCGCACGTTGGCGACTTCGCAATCTCTGTCAGTAGCTCTGTCAACTTCAATTCTGGTGCTACAGGCTCTGTGATATCCGTCTCTTTCACTAGCACGTTCAATTTCGCGGGTACTATTGGTCTCACTCCTATCGTGAGTCCAGCAGGTTTGACCGTGACTTGTCCCGGTCCGGTTAGTATGACTGCGAACGCTACTGTGGCGGCCTCATGCACTTTGAGTTCTACTACCGCGGGGACATACGGTGTGAGCATAACAGGCGCAGGTTCGCCCGGTACCGCATCTCACTCTGCAGCGTCAACAGTCCACGTTGGCAACTTCACTATCAGCGTTGGTAGCCCTGTCAACTTCAACTCCGGTGCTACTGGCTCTGCGATATCTGTCTCTCTGACCAGTACGTTCAACTTCGCTGGTATGGTTACTCTAACCCCTGTCACGAGTCCGGCTACTGGTTTGACTGTTACCTGCCCTGCGCCTGTGAGCATTACTGCGAACGCTACGGTTGCGGCGTCATGCACTCTGTCATCAACGACTGCTGGGACGTATGGTGTTACCCTGACTGGTACGGGCTCGCCTGGAACCGCAACTCACTCTGCCACAGCAACAGTCCACGTCGGCAACTTTACGATCAGTGTTGGTTCTCCTGTGAACTTCAACTCTGGGGCTACCGGATCTTCCATCTCGGTCTCGCTAACCAGCACGTTCAATTTCGCGGGTACTATTGGTCTCACTCCTATCGTGAGTCCCGCAGGTTTGACTGTTACTTGCCCCGCGCCAGTTAGTATTGCCGCGAACGCTACTGTCGCCGCCTCATGCACATTGAGCTCGGCCACAGCAGGAACCTATGGTGTGACTATTACTGGCGCTGGTTCGCCTGGTACTGCGTCTCACTCTGCTGTGTCTACTGTCCATGTTGGTGATTTCACGATTAGTGCTACGTCTCCTAGTGGTGCTGCGGGTTCGTCGATCAGCTCGACGATTACTCTGACTAGTACGTTCAACTTTGTCGGTTCTGTTGCTCTCTCTGATACTCCTCTTCCTGCCGGTTTGACCTGTAGCGCGTTCACCGTGACTCCTGTGTCGCTTACCGCTAACGGTACTGGTACGTCATCGTTGTCCTGTTCTTCGCCTACTACTGGCACGTTCTCTGTGACTATCGCTGGTGCTGGTTCGCCTGGTACTGCTTCTCACTCGACCTCTGCCGTGTTCACTTTCACTGTTGGTGCTGACTTTGCGATTACGGCTTCGTCGCCTGCTGATTTCAATACGGGTGCGACTGGGAGTTCGACGATCACGATTACTCCATCTGGTGGGTTCACCGGTTCAGTCGTCCTTACCACGGTCGTCTCACCTGCTACTGGTCTTGCTGCCAATTGTCCTCCTAGTCTCACGGTCGTCTCAGGCGCCGTTACTGGTACGTGTGCTCCGTCTTCATCCACGCCTGGAACCTATCTTGTTACGATTACTGGTACGGGTGGTGGTCACACTCACAGTGCAAGCTTCGTCTCCCACGTGGGCGACTTTTCGATCTCCGTCGGTAGCCCTGTGAACTTCAACTCTGGAGCCACTGGCTCCGTGATATCTGTGAGCTTGACTAGTACGTTCAATTTCGCGGGTACTATTGGTCTCACCCCGATCGTGAGTCCAGCAGGTTTGACCGTGACTTGTCCCGGTCCGGTTAGTATGACTGCGAACGCTACTGTGGCGGCCTCATGCACTTTGAGTTCTACTACCGCGGGGACATACGGTGTGAGCATAACAGGCGCAGGTTCGCCTGGTGCAGCTTCTCACTCTGCTGCTTCTACGGTTCATGTGGGCAACTTTACGATTAGCGTGGGTAGCCCTGTGAACTTCAATTCCGGCGCCACTGGCTCTGCGATATCCGTCAGTTTGACGAGTACGTTCAACTTTGCTGGCACCGTTACTCTCGCGGCTGTTACTAGTCCGGTTACAGGCTTGACAGTCACTTGTCCTGCTCCTGTCAGTATTACTGCGAACGCGACTGTAGCAGCTTCATGTACTCTGAGTTCGACCACAGCAGGAACCTATGGCGTTACAATCAATGGTACTGGCTCGCCTGGAACAGCGTCTAACTCTGCCGCTTCAACAGTCCACGTTGGTAACTTCACGATCAGTGTCAGTACTCCGGTTAACTTCAACTCCGGCGCTACTGGATCTGCTATCTCTGTCTCTCTGACGAGCACGTTCAATTTGGCTGGTACTGTCAGTTTTGCCGCGGTGACTAGTCCAGCTACTGGATTGACAGTCACTTGCCCCGCACCTGTTAGTATCACCGCGAACGCTACGGTTGGGGCGTCCTGCACTCTGTCATCAACCACTGCTGGGACCTATGGTGTTACCGTGACTAGTACTGGTTCGCCTGGTACTGCGTCTCACTCTGCTGTGTCTACCGTCCATGTTGGTGATTTTACGATTAGTGCTACGTCCCCTAGTGGTGCTGCGGGCTCGTCTATCTCGTCAACGATTACTCTTACAAGTACGTTCAACTTTGTCGGTACGGCCGCTCTCTCGGATACACCTCTTCCTGCTGGCTTGACATGTAACGCGTTCACCGTGACGCCTGTGTCGCTTGCTGCCAATGGAACAGGCACTTCCTCGTTGTCCTGTACTTCGCCTACTACGGGTTCGTTTGTCGTGAACATTAGCGCTGCGGGTACGCCGGGTACAGCGTCTCATCCGACCACAGCCACGTTCACCTTCACTGTTGGTGCTGACTTTGCGATTACAGCTTCGTCGCCCGCTGATTTCAATACGGGTGCGACCGGTAGCTCGACGGTCACGATTACTCCGTCGGGAGGGTTTACCGGTGCTGTTAGTCTTACCACGGTCGTCTCTCCCTCGACTGGTCTTGCCGCCAATTGTCCTACGAGTCTTACGGTGGTCTCGGGCGCCATTGCCGGTACGTGTGCTCCTTCGTCTTCCACGCCTGGAACCTATCTCGTTACTGTAACTGGTACTGGTGGTGGTCACACTCACAGTGCAACTTTCATCTCTCACGTCGGCGACTTCACTATCAGCGTTGGTAGCCCTGTCAACTTCAACTCTGGAGCCACCGGCTCTGCAATATCCGTTAGCCTGACTAGTACGTTCAATTTCGCCGGTACGATTAGTCTTGCGGCTGTCACGAGTCCGGCCACTGGTTTGACTGTTACTTGCCCTGTGCCTGTGAGCATTACTGCGAACGCTACTGTCGCCGCCTCATGCACATTGAGTTCCACTACTGCTGGGACATATGGTGTTACCCTGACTGGTACTGGTTCGCCTGGAACCGCGTCTCACTCCGCTGCTTCTACAGTTCATGTTGGCAACTTCACGATTAGCATCGGCAGCCCGGTCAACTTCAATTCCGGCGCCCCTGGCTCCTCGATATCCGTCAGTCTGACTAGTACGTTCAACTTTGCTGGAACAGTTACTCTCGCGGCCGTCACGAGTCCAGTTACTGGTTTGACTGTTACTTGCCCTGCGCCCGTTAGTATTACTGCGAACGCTACTGTCGCCGCTTCTTGCACCTTGAGTTCGACGACTGCGGGCACCTATGGTGTGACAATCACTGGAGCTGGTTCGCCTGGTACTGCTTCTCACTCTGCCGCTTCAACAGTCCATGTTGGTGACTTCACGATTAGTGCTACGTCTCCTAGTGGTGCTGCGGGTTCGTCGATCAGCTCGACGATTACTCTGACTAGTACGTTCAACTTTGTTGGTTCTGTTGCTCTCTCTGATACTCCTCTTCCTTCTGGTTTGACCTGTAACGCGTTCACTGTGACGCCTGTGTCGCTTACCGCCAATGGTACAGGTACCTCGAGTCTCTCCTGTACTTCGCCTACTACGGGCACTTTTGTAGTGACCATTAGCGCTGCGGGTACGCCGGGTACAGCCTCTCATCCGGCATCGGCCTCGTTCATCTTAGTTGTCGGTGCTGACTTTTCGATTTCGGCTTCTTCGCCTGCTGACTTCAACACCGGTGCGAGTGGAAGCTCTACGATCACTATTACTCCCATAGGAGGCTTCACGGGGACCGTTACTCTCAACACGGTTGTCTCGCCTTCGACTGGTCTTGCGGCTAATTGTCCGACAAGTCTCACGGTCGTCTCAGGCGCCGTTACCGGGACATGTGCTCCTTCCTCTTCGACTCCTGGAACCTATCTGGTCACTATCACCGGCACGGGTGGTGGTCACACTCACAGTGCAACTTTCATCTCTCACGTCGGGGACTTTTCCATCTCTGCCGGTAGCCCTGTCAACTTCAATTCCGGTGCCACTGGTTCTGCTATCTCTGTCTCTCTGACCAGTACGTTCAACTTCGCTGGCACGATCAGTCTGACTGCGGTTACAAGTCCGGCTACTGGCTTGACAGTCACATGTCCTGCTCCTGTCAGTACTACTGCGAATGCTACTGTTGCTGCCTCGTGTACTTTGGCCTCTACGACTGCCGGAACGTACGGTGTAACTATTACTGGTGCGGGTTCGCCTGGTTCTGCTTCTCACTCTGCTGCGTCAACAGTCCATGTCGGTGACTTTACGATTAGTGCTACGTCTCCAAGCGGTGCTGTGGGCTCGTCGATCAGCTCGACGGTTACTCTGACGAGTACGTTCAACTTTGTTGGTACGGTTGCTCTCGGTGATACTGTTCCTGCGGGTCTTACATGCCAGTCGTTTAGTCCCTCCGCCGCAGTCTCTCTAGCAACAAATGGTACGGGAACCGCTAATCTCTCGTGCACTTCGACGACCGTGAACGCTTTCAATGTGAACATCAGCGGTGTGGGTTCTCCTGGTACTGCGTCTCACTCGACCACGGCCACGTTCACATTTACTGGAGTTGTAGACTACACTATCGGCGTTTCTTCCCCAGCTGATTTCAACACTGGTGCGACTGGCAGTTCGACGATTACCATAACTCCGCTCAACGGTTTCATGGGTACCGTGACTCTGACGACTGTTATCTCGCCATCTACCGGTCTCACGGCTAATTGTCCTACGAGTCTGACCGTGACAACCGGCGTGGTGACTGGTACCTGCAGTCCGTCCTCTTCTGCGCCTGGAACCTACGGTATCTCTATCTCTGCTAGTGGCGGCGGTCACACTCACACTAACAGCTTCGCCTCACATGTTGGTGACTTTTCAATTTCCGTTGGTGGCCCTGTGAACTTCAATTCCGGTGCTACTGGTTCTGCTATCTCCGTCTCTCTCGCTAGTACCTTCAACTTCGCTGGCACTGTCAGTCTGGCCGCGGTGAATATTCCAGCTACCGGTTTGACGGTCACGTGTCCTGCGCCTGTTAGCATTACTGCGAATGCTACTGTCGCCGCTTCCTGTTCTCTAGCTTCGACAGCTGCCGGAACCTATGGCGCGACTATCACTGGTATCGGCTCGCCTGGCACCGCGTCTCACTTTGCTGTTGCAACCGTTCATGTCGGTGACTTTTCTATCAGTGCTACGTCTCCAAGCGGTGCGACGAGCACATCGATCTCTTCCTCGATTACTCTTACTAGCACGTTCAACTTTGTGGGCTCTGTTGCTCTCGGTGATACTGTTCCTTCTGGTCTGACCTGCCAGCCCTTTAGCCCAACGGCCACCGTTCCGCTCTCAGCGAACGGTACGGGCATGGCCAGCATCAGCTGTACTTCGACTACCGCTAACGCTTTCATCGTGGGCATCAACGGGGTTGGCTCGCCTGGTACCGCGTCTCACTCGACTACGGCCACGTTCACATTCACAGGATTAGTGGACTTCACAATCAGTGCAACTTCGCCTGCTGACTTCAACACTGGCACAACAGGCAGCTCAACGATCACTATCACTCCGATTGGAAGCTTCACTGGTGCTGTTACTCTCACCACTGTCGTTTCACCTTCCACCGGTCTCGCTGCTAACTGTCCTGCCAGTCTCACCGTTACGTCAGGCGCTGTTACTGGAACGTGCGCTCCATCCTCTTCCACGCCTGGAACCTACCTGGTCACTGTTACCGGTACCGGTGGTGGTCATACTCACAGTGCAAGCTTCATCTCGCATGTCGGCGACTTCACCATCTCCGTCGGTAGTCCAGTGAACTTCAACTCTGGAGCCACTGGAGCCTCGATATCCGTCAGCTTGACAAGTACGTTCAACTTCGCTGGCACCGTTGCTCTAACACTTGTCACAAGTCCATCTACGGGCTTGACTGTGACATGCCCTGCTCCTGTTAGTATTACTGCGAACGCTACTGTTGCGGCGTCATGCACTCTATCATTCACTACTGCAGGAACCTACGGCGTAACCATCACAGGTGCAGGATCACCAGGAACCGCATCTCACTCCGCAAGCTCAACAGTTCATGTGGGCGACTTCACTATCACTGCGACTTCTCCTAGCGGTCCTGCAGGCTCGTCGATCAGCTCGACGATTACTCTGACTAGTACGTTCAACTTTGTTGGCTCTGTTGCTCTCTCTGATACTCCTCTTCCTGCTGGTTTGACCTGCAACCCGTTCACCGTAACACCCGTATCGCTCGCTGCTAACGGTACTGGCACCTCCAGTCTGTCGTGCACTTCGACTACTGCGAACGCTTTCACTGTAACCATTACCGGTACTGGTTCGCCTGGCACCGCGTCCCAGTCGACCACGGCCACGTTCACATTCGCTATCGTAAGTATCGGGCAGCTGAGTAGTGTAGTGACTGATGGTAGCCTGTGCGGCTTCGGCGACCAGTTCCACTTGATTTTCGTGCAAAGCAACGCCAAGAGCAAGTTGGCTTCCGGGTTTACGCTGGCAGCGAGTAATCCAGGCCAGTTTGCCTACAATGTTTTCTTCAACGGGACTGCAGGCACGCCCGTCACGTTGTCCATGTCTGTCCCGTATCCATTCGTGACACAGGGCACAAACCCTGTCCAGGTCTTCTCGAACTTTGGTCTTCAGTCGGGCTGCTTTGTGCCGATCAATAATGTCAGCAATAGCTTTGCAATAACTCCAGCCGCGATTGCTCTTACGGACTACAGCGCGCAAGCTCTCGGGTCAACAGTGACGATAACGGTCTCAGGCAGTGTTCCATCATCTGGAATGGTTTACCTGACGGTGCATCTGAACTATGGTCTGAAGGGCTCGTCGTTCGGAAAGAGTGACGACAACGCTACAAATCCGGGTACGGGTCAGGTGGTAATCCCCGATGACGCCACATACTCCTTCTCCGTCAGCGCCAGCTCTCTTACGGACACCCAGACTATCGTGAGCGACAACGTGTTCAAACAGGACCGGGTGGTCGCGGGCATTATCACTGACCAGATGGGAAGTCCGGTGGCGAACATATCCGTCTCGCTCTTTGATTCGGGCGGAAACCTGGTGGCGATGGCGTTCACGGACGCCGATGGTTTCGTTGGGTTTCATCCTCACATTTCAGGCAAATCGACGTTCACGGTTGAATCCTCGTTGCCAGATGGGACGATCATAAGTCAGGTGGTCACCGTAAGGCATCATCATTTGGAATTCTCGTCCTTCTCCGTCACCGTTTGACCCATCTTTTCAGCACCGAAGCCGCGCCTTTCCTGTTTCTCCCCTCGTTCAAGTCATACTACTGTCATTTCCCCGCCCCTGACTTCCCGTCCGGTCGACTTGTTCTAATTCTAGAATCTGAGGAGTGATAAACTGTCACGAGCGTTTGGATAAACGAAGCTAGTTCGAAGACCTTTCAGATCTTGCGGCTAGGCGAGACTCTCAAGATCTCTGGGATAAACGGGTCTGCCAAACAGCATCCGAAAGCATCGGAGTGCCAAGTTCTCGATAAGCCTTTTTAGAGCGAAACTCTGCCTCGTCCTTCGAATTGCTAGCGTCCCAAGTTGTCAAGCATGCGTAACCTCCAACTTTCAACGATACGAGCCGTGTCGCTGGCATGTCTGCTCGTTCCGGCCTTATTCCTCGCGCCTTCGTCAACTCCTCTTGCGCATGCTGCAGGCACCCTATTCTTTTCTCCTGCTAGCCAGGGGCCCTTTGCAATGGGAACCATGATCACGTACCAGGTCAACGTCACCGGCATGGATCCTTTTAACGCGTGGGACGTCAGCGTTGAAACAGATCCGAGTGTTCTGAATCCTGTTAGCATCAGCGTAGCCGGGGACATCCTCGGATCCGTCTTTCAAGTCGCAAACTGCATCAACGGCTCGGGAACAGGCTGTAGCATTACCGACGGTGCGGGGGTAGCGCATTCATCTGCGGCATCAGGCACTGGCATAGCCGTCGGTGGAAGTGGTCTTCTCTTCACAATAACGTACCAAGTGGCAGGTAGCGGGTTTAGCTATCTTACGATTCCTCCGGGTTTGGATATCTTGGCAAACAGCGGTAGCACCGTTTCTCACACAACAGCCGAAGGTGTCTATGGGATCGCACCAATAATTTCCAAGCCCGCATTCTTGAACATCCCAGTGGGCTCCTTTGGGAATTCGACAATTACGGTCAATAGTATCAATGGTTTCGCGGGCAAAGTGAACGTTACCGCAGTCGTCTCTCCCATTCTCTCCAATGGACCTTTGGCATTGCTGACCAATTCTACTCCTTTCACCGGTCCGAAGGTTAGCGTCCTTCTCTCCGCAGGTGGGACGAGTAAGGTTAGCTTGAATGTTACAACGACAACCGCTACACCTCTCGAAACCTTTACCATCAACGTTACTGAGGCAAGCGGTATCCTTCAACGCTTTTTCTTGGTGCCCGTGAACGTGGTAGACTTCAGCATCACGGCTAGTACCACATCGCTGTCTTTCGTCCCGGGTTCTTTTGGAACGTCATCGATTGGTCTGACTAGTCTGAATGGTTTCGAGGGCAATGTTACATTGAGGCTCGCAGTTTCACCCCTAGTGGCTAGTGGTCCCGTTGCAGCATTGACTAACTCTTCTTTCACAGGAACCAGCGTCATAATCACACTAGTGGGCGGAGGGAACGCGGGTACTGCCACTCTGAGTGTTACGACGACAGCCTCTACGCCTCTTCAAGCCTACACCGTCAACGTTACAGCGATTAGTGGTCCTCTGCAACACTTTCTCCTCGTGAGTGTGAATACGGTCGACTTCAGTATCACGGCGAGTAATCCCTCTCTGTCTTTCGCGGCTGGATCTTCAGGCGTCTCCTCAGTCACAGTTGGTAGCGTTTTCGGTTTCGCCGGCAACGTAACCGTTACCGCCTCTGTATCGCCGGTTGTAGCTAATGGTCCTCTGATATCTTTGAGCAACTCGACCTTCAGTGGTACCAGTCTTATTGTCAGAGTTGTGGCAGGCGGAGCGACCAGTGCCACGTTAAATGTTGCAACGACAACCTCCACCCCTGCGGGCGTCTATCTTGTGGTTCTCACGGGTACCAACGGTTCGCTGCAACATTCGCTGCTAGTGTCGGTCAGTATGATTAGTAGCTTCACATTGACAAGCACTCCTGTCGTTCCTAGCTCCTTCATCGCGGGCGGTTCCGCCACATCCACCATTACGTTGACCAGCCTTGGCTTGACGGGGAGCCTGGCCCTTGTTGCATCCATTTCTCCCGCCGGTGCTAATAGTCCTTCAGTATTCTTGAGCAATTCCAGTTCTACTGCGACCGTCGTCATTGTCAAACTGATCTCCGGCTCAGTTGGCAGTGCTGTCCTGAGAATCGGTTCGACTACCTCGACGTCCCCTGGAACATACACGATCACGGTAACTGCGA
>Ga0209160_1001412_pt1 | contig 20193 bp, 19 predicted proteins | sample GraSoiAngelo_153_FD_186167 | JGI IMG/M metagenome (GOLD analysis project Ga0209160, IMG submission 186167) | Grasslands soil microbial communities from the Angelo Coastal Reserve, California, USA - 14_1009_12_40cm (SPAdes) (version 2) | ecosystem: Environmental > Terrestrial > Soil > Grasslands ... | reverse complement strand
GCCGCGACTGCAGGTGCCGGGGCGCCTGTCCCCGGATCTTCACCCGGTCCACCTCCTCGCCGCGCTCGTTCAGCACCGGCAACGCCAGCTCTTGAAACAGCCCCGCGCCGATCGCCACCACCAGGCCAACGCCCAGCACCGGCGCGCTCACCCGATACAAGCTCACGCCCGCCGCCTTCAGCGCGGTCAGCTCGTGGTATCGGCTCAAGGTCAGGAACAGGAAGATCGTTGCCACCAGCATCACCACCGGCAGCCCGTCGTGCAGCGCCGCCGGCAGCCGGTACGCGAAGTGCTCCAGGATGTACATCACCGGCGGCTTCACCCGGAGATACTTGTCGAGGGTCTGGACGAGGTCGATCACCACGAAGAGGGCCGCCGCCACCGCCAGCCCGATCCCCATGAACGTCAAGTACTCGCGCACGAGGTACCGATCGATGATGTGCGTCGAGTCGCGCGGCCCGCGCGCGCCTTGCCGGCGCCACCGGAGGCGCTCGACCGGCACCGCGCGCCGGACCGCCGCGAGCGTCCGCCACACCGCCGGCATCGCCGGCCACCGCCACTCCCGCGCCGTTGCGATCAGGAGCCCGAGCCCTACGAGCCCGAACAACGCGTTCGGCGCCCAGATGGCCATGGCGCTCGGAATCCTCGCGTTGAGCGCCGCGCCTTCGAGCGACGTCATCATGATGTAGTACGTGACGAGAATCGCCAGACTGCCGACCAGCGCGATGCTCCGGCCGCCGCGGTGTGAGCGGATCGCCAGCGGAAACCCCACCAACCCGAAGACCAGCGCCGCCAACGGCAGCGCGTAGCGCTTGTGCCGCTCGATCTCGAACGGCGCCCGGCTGTGCGGATCGTCCCGGTACTCCGCAATCTTCGCTCCGAGATCGCCGAGCGAGAGGTCTTTCTCGGGCTTCTCGACCCGCGGTGCGCCCTTCAGCGGGGAGTCGACCGACAGGCTCATGTCGTAGACGTCGAAGCGCGTGTAGCGGTAGCGCGCGGCGCTCGCGGCGCCGCCGGTGGTCGGCGACGAGTCCTTCGTCGCCACCTCCTTCGGGAGATCGACCGGCAGGATGTCGGCCTCGTTCACCGCGCCGTCGATCATGCGCAGCGTGATGCTCCGGTTCACCTCGTCGGTCAGCAGCCGGCCCTCGCGGGAGGAGATGATCCGCGAGAGCGTCGGATCACGCTCGTCCGAGACCAGGATCCCCCGCAGCGCCACCTGCGAGGCGCTCACGTCCTCCACGTAGATCGTCAGTTCCCCGAAGGTCGTGTTGAACACCCGTTCCTGCAGGCCACTCAGCGCCCGCGCCTGGAGAATTCGGAAGAGCTGCCGCTGGAACTCGGCGCTCGCCGCCGGGTTCACCACCAGCGTGAGCACCGCCGTCGCCCCCGCGATCATTAGCGACGCCGCCAGCACGGGCCGGAACAACCGCAGCGCGCTGACCCCGGCCGCCTTGAACGCCACGATCTCCAGATCGCTCGCCAGTCGGCCACCCGCCAGCAGCACCGCCACCAGCAGGGCCATCGGCAAGGTGTACGCCACGAACAACGGCAGCATGAATGCCAGCAGCTCGAGCACCAGGTGGAGCGGCACGCCTTTCGTGATGACGAGATCCGTCAGGTGGTAGATCCGGTCGATCACCAGGAAGAACGTCAACAACGCGCAGGCGAACGCGAACGGTGACACCAGCTCGCGCGCGAGGTACCGATCGAGAACGGGGAGCCGCACGGGCTCGTCGAGCCTAGGTGGCCGAGTCGCCGCGGAGGCGCCTGTACAGCGCCTCGGTCGCGTCGAGCTTGGCCCGGGAGGAGAACCGCGACTCGACGAGCTTCCTTCCCTCGCGCGCGGTCGTCTCGACGAGCTCACGATCATCGATCATTCGCAGCATCGCCGCGGCGAGCGCCGCCACGTCGCGGGGTGGGAACAGGAGCCCCGTCTGGCCGTCGATCACCAGCTCGGGGTTACCCTCGAGGTTGCTGGCGATCACGGCGGTCTCGACGGCGAGAGCCTCGCGCAGCGTGCCCGTGACGCCCAGGCCCGCGTACGAAGCGTCCACACAGCAGTCGCTCCCGGCGAGGATCTCGGGGACGTCGTCGCGGTAGCCGAGGACGAGCACACGGTCCCTCACGCCCCGCAGGGCGGCGCGGTCGTGGAAGGCGCGCGGATCCCGGGCGCCGACCACGAGCAGACGCGCGAGGGGCCGGCGCGCGGCCGCGAGGGCGAACGCATCGATCGCGTCGTCGTTGCCCTTCCAGCTGCGCACGCCGATCTGCGTAAAGAGAAAATTCTCGGGACCCAGACCGAGCTCACGCCGAATCCCGTCCCCATCCACCGCCGGGCTGAACCGGTCCGTGTCCGTCCCCGAGTAGATCACGTGAATCTTGTCCGCGCGGACCCCGGAGGCGACGAGGCCGCGCTTGATCGATTCGCACACGGCGATGATCGCGGCGACCCGGCGAGTCGTGTAGCCCAGGCGATTGAACGAGTTCAGTGGGAAGCTCACGCCGCGATTCAGGATCAGCACCGGAATCCTCACGAAGAGGCCCGCCAGGATCGCGAGGGTGCGCGCCCTGCCCTTCTGGGCATGAACGATCTGGATGCGATGGCGCCTGAGAATCCGGACGAGCGCTCTCACCGAGCGGAGGTCGATCTCCGACGACATCGCCAGCCCGTAGTGCGTGATGCCGGCCTGCCCCAGCCTGGACGCCCACACTTCGCTCGGTCGCGTCGCGACGACGACCTCGTGGCCCCGCCGCTGGAGCCCGTCCGCAAGCTCCGACAACTGGATTGCCGCGCCCGTGTAGTAGTCGGCCTTCGGGTAGAGCTGGAGGATTCGCAGGAGTCCGGCCAACCTCAGGCCCCGAAGAACGCGCGGACCGAGGCGATCACTCGATCGATCTGCTCGTCCGTGTGGTCGGCCGACATCGGCAGGCTGAGGATCTCGTCGACGAGCTGCTCGGTCCGCGGCAGCGGCGCTGTCGCGAAGCGCTCGACCGCGGGCTGACGGTGAGTCGGGATCGGATAGTGGATGCCGGTCTGGATGCCTCGCTCCTTGAGGAACGCGGCCAGCTCGGCGCGTCGCGGGGTCCGGACGACAAAGAGGTGGTAGACGTGGCGCGCATGCGGGCGCGTGGCCGGCGTGACGAGCGGAAGCCCGGCGAGCCCCCGGGCGTAGCTGGCGGCCAGCGCGCGCCGGCGCTCGTTCATCGTGTCGAGCCGGCGGAGCAGCACGCGCAGCGCCGCGGCCTGAAGCTCGTTGAAGCGCAGGTTGAAGCCGACTTCCGCGTGGACGTCTTTTTCGAGCCGGCCATGGTCGCGGAGCCGGCGGCAGTGCCGGGCGATCTCGGCGTCGCTCGTGAGGATGGCGCCTCCGTCGCCCATAGCCGGAAGATTCTTCGACGGGTAGAACGAGAAGGCCGCCGCGCGGCCAAAGCCGCCGACTCGCCGTCCGTTCCACTGGGCACCCTGCGCTTGGGCACAGTCCTCGAGAAGCCAGAGGCCGAGGCGCGAGGCGAGGTCCTCGATTGCGGTGAGATCCGCGGGCTGGCCGTACAGGTGCACTGGGATGATCCCGACGGTTCGCGGCGTGGCCTTCGCCCTCGCGTCGACAGCGTCGATCGTGTAGAACCGGTCGGCTTCGACGAACAGGGGCTTTGCCCCGGCGAGGCAAATCGCCTCGACCGTCGGGAACGCCGTGTGGGACGGCACGAGGATCTCATCACCCGACCCGACGCCGAGCGCCTGCAATGTCAGCCAAAGCGCGGCGGTTCCCGAGCTGGTCAGCACGGCGTGCTCCACGTCAGTGGCGCGTGCCAGCTCGGCTTCGAGCTGGCGGCACTCCGGGCCCAGGATGTACTGGCGCGAATCCATGGCGGCCAGCACCGCGCGTTTGAGCTCGTCGTCGACCGGCGGGCGCGACAGTGGAATAGGAGCGGCGACCTGATCGAGCGGCGCCGGCTTCGTCGCCTGGCGGGGCGGGGGCGTCACAGCTGAACCGTCCGCTCGAGGCGCGCCGCCCGCCCCGCGGCTTCGACGACGGCGAGGGCTCGCAAGCCTTCCGGGACCGGAACGAGATTCGGACCCCGGCCGGCGCACGCGTCGAGGAATGCCTGGGGCTCGAGCCGGAGCGGCTCCACGCGTCCGGTCGGAAGCTCCTCCCTCCCGGTCTCGACGGCCTCCCAGACCCCACCACGGTTGAGATGCTCGCCCCGATGGAGCGTGACGGTCGACGCACCGTAGTCCGCCACGAGCGCGCCGCGCTCGACGACGATCACACAGTCGCGCACGGCCCAGTCGAGGCGCGCCGGGCTTACATCCGCGACCCAGAGCGTGACCCCGAGCCGGCTGAGCACGCGCAGATGGTTCTCGCCCCAACGGCCGAGACCGACCAGTAGGACGTTCATCGACGCCCCGATCTGGGGCGAGCCGACGACCAGACGAAGACGATCTGAGTGTCAGTCATAGACACCGTTCACGCGCCGGCCGCGACGCCGCGGACTCCGGCGACGGCGGCCCTCGAGCGCGGCGCTCAGGCGACCCTTGGGTCGACTGTCGATCGATGCTTACGTGTCGAGCGGGAATGTCAGCCGAGGTGATTCGGGGCGAGCGGCGGGGCGCGTGACTCGACGGCGCCGAAGACCGGGGCCGCGATCTCGGATCGCTTCGCAACCACGACGAGTGGATCGATGACGAGGAAGGTCGCGAAGCTCGAGGGCGCGGCGGCCGTGCCGCCCGGGATCGCCAGGATGGCGATGACGGCATTGTCCTGGTCGTCGTCGTCCCAGAACCCGGCGATCCAGGTCGGATCCGGAGGATCGGCGCTCGCCATGACGACGAGCCCGAACGAAGCGAGCGCGGCCACGAGGAGGACCAGCGCGCGGGTCATCGGCTAGAACTCTAGCACGGCATGCGGGGAATCGAGCGTGATCGGCCGGGTCAGCGGAACGCCTGGATGAGCTCCTCGAGCGCGACCATCTGACCGCCGCGCGTCGAGGAGGCGACCACGATCAGTGTCCGCACCCCGGTCGCCAGCCACGCCTCGACGCCCTCGCGAACGTCCGTCACGCTGCCGAAGAGCGTGACGTCCCGGAGCCAGCGATCGGACAGAAGCTCGGGCACGCGCTGGGTCTCGCCGCGCGCGAGCGCCGCGCGGATCGCGAGCATCTCTTCCTCGTAACCGGCCTCGATCCAGTAGTTCTGATAGTTCGGCAGGCGCACGTAGGAGGCGAGGGTGCGGCGCATCACGGCGGCCGCCGCGGCGCGGTCGTCGTCGATGCAGGTCGGCACCATGTTGCCGATGAAGAACCCGGGGTCGTTCCGCGCGGGCTCCGGAAGGTGACGGAGCGACACCGCCATGTGCGATCGAGAGCCGTTCGCCCACACGGCTCCCTGCGCGATCTCGCCGGCCAGCTCGACCATGCGCCGACGCAAGGTCGCGAGCACGATCGGTGGAAGCCTTCCGACCTGAGGCGCCAGCGCGGTTACCTCGCCCACGAACTTCCGGATGTCGTCGAGCGGCTGGCCCGCCTGGAGCCCGAGACGCTCGTGCGTGGCACCGTGGCTCACGCCGATCCCGAATCTGAACCGGCCGCCCGACAGCTCGTGAATGACGGCCGCGGTCTGCGCGTAATCGAATGGATGGCGCGTGTAGATGTTGGCGATGCTGGTGCCGAACGGGATCTCGCGCGTGGAGAGCGCGAGCGACTGACAGAGCGCCAGACCGTCGCCCGGGCTCGGGCAGTAGAGTCCGGTGAACCCTTCACGCTCGAGCCGCTGGGCCATCTCGAGCGTTGCCTGGCGCCGCCCGGCTACCGCGACGAGACCGACCGCCGGCTTCGTGGCCATTTGCGGGAGTATAGCCGGGCGGGCTTGCCCCGCGGCACCCCCGTCACTATCATCGACGCACCCAGGAGGAGGAGACCCTCATGAAGATCCATCGGCTCTACGCGGACAAGAACGGCGAGTCGCACTTTCAGGACGTCGAGATCGAGTACGCCGAGTCGACCCAAGCCGGCCGGCTCTCGAAGCGGATGCCGGCCACCGGCATCATCTTCCGCGAGGTTCAGCCGGACTACGATCTGGACTGGCATCCCGCTCCGCGCCGCCAGTACATCGTCAACCTCGACGCGGGCGTCCAGATCACCGCGAGCGACGGTGAGTCGCGACGGATCGGCGCGGGCGAAGTCCTGCTCGTCGAGGACACGCACGGCAAGGGACATCTGTCGAAGGCGCTCGACGGCAAGCTGCGCAACTGCATCTTCGTCACCTTGGAGTAGCGCTCAGAGGACAGCGCGCCAATGCCAGAATGAGCAAAGTCGCGCCGGTTCGCGATTGATTTGTCACACGACCTCAGAAATTCTCACGCGTGATCGAGTCGCTCGGTGCGGGATGCGCGTCGGTGAGTGGCCATGCGATTTCCAGATTTTATGTCGCATCGATCACGCGAATTTCTTCGTTGGTCGATCAACGTGCAAAGCTCGGCGCTTTCGCGCCTGCCAGGTCAGCCGGAGCTCCCTGCCAAGCCGAGATAGGGACAACGTACAGGCCCGATATGTCAGATTGAGCAACGGCCCCGCCGATTTCCGGACTGGTTGTCACAGAAAAATCGTCACAAGCCTCGCCGCCGATCGAAGCGCGCGTGAGGCGATTCTGGAGCGCCAAGCGATTTCCAGGTCTTCAATCGTGACGGGCGCGCGACCGCTCGCGGATCCGCGCGTGGCACCCGCCGTGCACTCCAGCGCTACCGCCAGACGAATCGAATGACACGCGGCCGAGCCTGCATCTACTGCTTGACGCACTTTCGAACCGCTACCCTGACCGCGGCGCCTGTCCTGCCTGCGGCGCTCGGGGGGCGCCTCCTGCTCGAGCGGGCGGCGTGCTCCGACTGCGCCGGGCGAGTCAAAGAGCTGACCGACGACTTCCTTTCACGCCGATTCGCACCCACCTCCGCTGCCATGGCCCGACGAAGTGTGCGCGGCGTCCGGCCCGGCGTGCGCGTCGAACCGAAGTCAGTCGCGAGTGGACCGTCTCGAAACGACTGGCGCCTGGCTCACCGGGCGGCCGCGAAGATCCTCTACTGCTATCTCCTGCTCGAGCTCGGTGAGACGGCGCTGATGAGCCCCCCGCTGAAGACTCTCCGCAAGTACGTGACGGCGGACGGGCCGGAGCCCTGGACCCCACGCTGGGAGATCTCCCACCCTCTTCACTCGCCTTCCCGGACGTGGCACGTGTTGAGCTTCGACGCGATGCCCCCCTCGGCGGCCGCGATCGGCCTCTTCGGGACGATCTGGTTCAGGTTTCGCTTCGATTTCGAGGCGCTGGCTCCCCGCGGCCGCCTGGTCGCGCTCGACGCAGTCAGGGGGGCGCGGGGTCTGGCGGTGCAGAGGCAGCGCGGTACCTGGCGTCACCGGTCTACGGTGCGCTGGGGCTGGAGCCGATAGGACCCGGCTACTGGGCCAGGAGAGCCCGTCGGACGACGCGCTTGACGCTCTCGACTGTGAACGGCTTCTCCAGCTGGGGAGCTCCTGTCCGCGCCAGGAACGCCCGAGTCCTCGAATTGAGGATGTCCCCGGTGACGAAGACAAAGCGCCGGGTCAGGTGGGGCTCTCGCCGCTCGATCTCGCGATAGAGCTCGCAACCGCCGAGGCCGGGCATCCCGCTATCGCTGATGATCAGATCGTAGCTCCGCGCGGCGAGCATCCTAAGCGCGACCGCGCCGTTCGCGGCCATGTCGATCTTGTAGCCGTCGCGCGAGAGCGCCTCGGCCAGCAGCATGGCGACGGCGGGCTCGTCGTCGACCACCAGGATGGTCTTCCCCGGGACCGGCAGCGTGGCGTCGACAGCGTCCAGCTCGTCGCTCGAGTCCGGTGGAGTCCCCAGCGGTAGCTCGATGACGAATCGCGTGCCCTCGCCCGGGCGGCTCTCGACCGTGATTGTGCCCCCGTGGCCTTCGACGATGCCGCGCACCAGCGCGAGCCCGAGCCCGGTGCCCTCGCCCTCGGGCTTGGTGGTGAAGAACGGTTCGAAGATGCGGCCCAGGTTCTCCGGAGGAATTCCGGGACCGCTGTCCGCCACCTCGATCCGCACGAGCCGGCTCGCCGCTTCGTATCGGGTGATCAGACTCAGCCGGCGGGCCAACGGCGTATCCTGGATGGCCTGGCGCGCGTTCGTGACGAGGTTTACCACCACCTGCTTCAGCTGGTGGCCGTCGGCCCAGACGAGCGGCAGGTCCTTCTCGAGGTCGAAAGCCATCTCGACGTTGGCGATCCGAAGCTCGAAGGCCAGGAGCTCGACTGCGTCCCGCAAGAGGTGATTCAGCGACACGTGGCCGCGCTCCGGCGGATGCCGCCGGGCCATCGTCAGGAAGCTCCGGACGATCCGCACGCAGCGCTCCGCAGCCTCTCCGATGTCCTTGATCCGCGAGCGGGCCACCGTATCGGCGCCGGTGGTCGCGAACAGCCCGACCTGCCCGAGAATGACCGACAGCGGGCTGTTGAGCTCGTGGGCGACGCCCGCGAGCAGGTTCCCCATCGTCGCCAGCTTTTCGGCCTCGAGCAGCTGATGCGAGCGCTCCTGGATCTGCCCTTCCAGCGACTGATTCTGGCGCCGGAGGTCGCGGTGCAGGAAGCGCATCTCGATGAGATTGCGCACGCGCAGCAGGAGCTCGGTCTGCTCGAAGGGCTTCGTGACGAAGTCACTGGCTCCGGCCTCGAGCGCCGCGCGCTTGCTCTCGCGCGACACGTCGGCGGTCAGGACCAGCACCGGCAGATAGAGCTCGGCCCGGCGCTGCTTGAGGCGCTTGAGGACCTCGACGCCGTCGAGCCGGGGCATACGGAGGTCCAGCATGATCAGGTCGGGAAGGAAGTCGTCGCAGCGCTCGACGACCGTGCGCGAGTCGGTGATTCCCAGGAGATTCGTGTAGCCGGCGTGCGAGAGCAGCTGCTCGAGCAGCTGAACCATCGCCGATTCGTCGTCTACGATCAGAATCCTGGCGCTACAGCACGGCTCTGGGACCATGTGGTGGTCTCCCCGGGGGCGCACCGGGTGTAGGGTTGCACGACTCCGAGGCTCCGCGTGCGAGCATTGATGATGCCAGCCAACTGGTCGGAGACCAGAGAGACGAGACAAGACCTGGAAATTACGCCAGATCGTGAGCCGGAGAGAGCCGCGCGCGTTCCGTAGGCCAGAAAGCCGATCTCGCGCGATGAGTCGGCTGCGTGACAGTGCGATTCGCGAATCTGACATCGCCGCGGCTCGGCCGGCCTCGGGCTAACGTCGTACCAGAGCCCACCCGCGCGCCTGGAGATCATCGCTGATGTCCTGCCTCCGGCGAGGTCCTCGCCGTCTTCCGCCGTCCGTCGTTTCGGATCGACGCCGCTCGCCGAGACGACGGTCGACGATCACTTCCGTGCCCTCGCCCGTAAACATCCGCCGCAGACTCTCGACGCGAGCCCGTTCCTCGCGGGCCACGATCACGAGGAACCCGCCGGCGGCGGGTGCCTCCAGCATGTCGGGCTCGCTCGATCGGTTGATGTCGAGCATCGGCGGTAGCCCGGGCGAGCCGTCCATCAGCTCGACTCGCGTGACGCGCCGCATGCGGGCCACGATCGCGCGAATCCGATCGATGGCCTCGAGCATCTCGATGACACGCTGACGTCCGACCCCTGTGACCTCGTCGACCAGGAGCTGAGCCAGGCCCATCACGACCGCGAGTGGATTATTGATCTCGTGCGCCGCTCCGGCGGCGAGGCTCGCCACCGATCGGAGCGTGTCACGCTCACGCCGGGTCACTTCGATCTGCCTTCGATGCGTGATGTCGCGGGCGATCGACGAGGCACCGATGACCCGGCCCCGCGGATCCCGCACCGGCGAGACCGTGACCGAGACGTCGATGCGCCGCCCGCTCTTCGCCACCCGGGTGGTCTCGAAGTGATCGATCCGCACGCCGCGGCTGAGCCGCTCGAGGATCGTCGGCAGTTCGTCGCCGAGCTCCGGTGGAATGATCAACGAGATCGGCCGCCCGACGGCCTCCGCCGGCGTGTAGCCGTAGAGCCGCTGTGCCCCTTCGTTCCAGGTCGTGATGACGCCGTCGAGCCGCTTGCCGATGATCGCGTCGTCGGAGAAGGCGACGATGGCGGCGGTGCGCGCGAGCGCCGCCTCGCTCCGCGCATGCTCGCGGACGACGGCCGCGAGGGGCAGTGTGACGATCGTCAAGGTCACCATGAACGCCTGAAGCAGGAGGAGCGATTGGTTCTGCGAGTAGCGCGCAAACGGTCCGTGGCCCGTCAGGGTGCCGACGATCGCCAGGGCGGCGAGCAGCGCCACACACGTCGCCGCCTCGCACTGGCCGAATCGGAACGCGGCGTACACGAGCGGAGGGATGCAGAGGAACTCGAGGGGATAGTTGCCAAGGTGCGATGGGCCCAGTACATCGAACACGATCGCGCCGGCGAGGAGCACCGAGGTGATCACCAGCCCGAATTCGACCACCTCCGCCCGCGTGGGCCGCCGGCCCAGGTCCTTCGCCCACAAAAACAGGACCGGCGCCACGACGAGCGCGCCCGCCATGTCGCCGAGCCACCACGTCAGCCAGATCTCACCGAAGCGCTCCCAGCTCGCGTGCCCGCCGAGCGCCAGGCTGGTCACGCCCACCGTCGCGCTGACCGCGGTGCTCGCGAGGCCGGCGAGCGCCGCGAACGCGAAGATAGAGCGCGCCCGCTCGAAGACCTCGCGGCCATAAGCCCATCGTCGCACCAGCCAGACACCCAGGAGTGCCTCGAGGGTGTTGCCGGTGGCGATGCCGAGCGAGGATGGCACCGACCCGGAGGTCGTCACGTTCACGAGGAACGCCCCGATGAAGATGGCGGGCCAGAGGTGAGAGCCGTACAGCAAGAGCGCGGCGAGCGCGATCCCGGTCGGGGGCCACACGGCCGTCGCGCTGGCATGCACGAACGCTAGGGAAAGCCCGATCTTGCCGGCGATGAAATAGACGAGCGTGAGCGCGGCGAGCGCCGGCCACACGTAGGGCAGCGAGGGCCACGCCACCCGGCGCGCCGCGGCGACGTCCATCACCGATTCAACTGGCCGGCCGGCTGCTCTCACCATCGGGACTGACGCGCTCCCGGCAACTCGGACCGTCGAGGGCGCCTATGTCCAGGCTACAACCGATGTCGTCGCCACCAAATCAGAAAATACCCGGGTCGTCAGCGGGAGCTCCCCGATGCGCTCAGCATTGCGAGCGGGTTACCAGCCGGCTCTCGCCGCACTCCGAGCAGACTCCGTATTCCCTGACGAATCCGCCCGCGCGCGCGATGCGCGTCGCCGCGCGGTGACCGGTCGACGGGTCGATCCCGACCGCGCGCGCCACGCAGCGCTCGCAGTAGTAGAGCCCTCGGTGCGCCAGGAGGAACGTCGCGACCTTGTCTCTCGCGATCATGCGTGTGATGGTCCGGCGACGGGCCGAGACGATGGCGCCCCGTCTTCACGCCGAGATGCCGGCACATCACCGCGAGCTCCTTGGCGATCGCGATGTTCACGTTGCGGAAGACGTTCTCGTAGAGCTTCGCGAGCTCGGCCACGCGCGGACTCGAGCCGCGCGCGCAGCGCCTCGTCCGGCACGTCCGGTGTCTGCGAGCGGCCGGCGTTGAGGGTCGTCACGCGGTCGAGGCTCGTGTCGAAGGCGGTCACGGCGAAGCCGAGTCGCGCGAACTCCGCGGCGAGCGGAAGGCCGACGTACCCCTGACCGCTGATGCCGACGCGCGCGTCGCCCTGGCCGATCCGGCGGGCGAGGTCGGCCGCGATCACAGCTGCTTCATGCGTCACGCGCTCCCCCGATGGGCTCGAAGGTCTACTGGGACTCCGGCAACTCGGCTTGGACGGGCCGGTGTCCCGCGACGGTGGTCCGGACGGTCTCGAAGAGGATCCGAATGTCGAGCCAGACCGACAAATGCTTGAGGTAGTAGAAGTCGTAGCGAATCTTCTCCACTTCCTGCTCGAGCGAGTTCGCGTAGCGATACCGCACCTGCGCCCAGCCGGTGATACCGGGTCGGACCGAGCAGCGCAAGGCGTAGTTGCGCGCGGTCAGGACGAGCAGCTCGAGGTTCGTCATCGGAAGGTGCCGCGGCCCCACGAGGTTCATGTCGCCCCGCACCATATTGATCAGCTGGGGCAGCTCGTCGAGCCGGAAGCGCCGGAGCCAGCGCCCGCACCGCGTGATCCGATCCGAGCTGTCTCGCGCCCACTCGGAGTGCGGCCCCGTGACCGGGCGCATCGTCCGGAACTTGATCAGGTTGAACGGCAACCGGTATCGGCCGGCACGCTGCTGGACGAAGAAGACCGGACCGCGCGAGTCGAGCTTGATCGCGAGCGCGATCAGGGCCATCAGGGGCGCCAGCACGATCAGGCAGACGACCGCCACCATGAGGCTGAGCGCGCGCGCGAACCAGGGCTGCACGCGCGCAGTCGCGAACTCGGGCGAGAAGATCACGCGGCTCGGCGATATGAGCTCAATGGCGAGCTTGCCGGTGAGGCTCTCGTACGTCTCGACGACGTCTTCGACCCGGATGCCCCGCGCCCGCGACTCGATGACCAGGCGCGCCGGCGGGCTCGTCCCGACGATCAGCAGGCGCTCGCCGGCGCCGCGAAGATGGCGGACGCCGCCGTAGACCCGGGATCCGAGCAGGAGTACCAGAACGACGAGGCACGCGTAGAGCGCGCCGTCTCCGTAGCGGAGATCGAGAAAGAGATGATGTGCGACTGCCATGGGGTTCACACCTGGGCCGTCACCCGCAACGTCCTGGTGGTGTCGCGACGGCGCGATGCCAGATCGCAGAGGATCGGCCCCAGCTTGTCGGGGTTGTGTCGCACCACCGGTCCGAGCTCGAGGAGATCGGCGCGGATGGTCACCGGCGACGGATCGGGGAGCACCAAATCGGGGTCGACCGGCACCGCGCCCTCGGAGGCGTAGCGTCCGAGGACCTTCGACGGGATCGGTGTCGTGTGAGCGACCACGTAGTGGAGCTTGTCGAGCGGCAACCCGTGCTCGGCGAGCGCCTGTAGGTGCTCGGCGATCCCGTAGCCGTCGGTCTCGCCGGGCTCGGTCATCGCGTTGCACACGAAGATGCGGACGGCGGACGATTCCGTTACCGCCTCGGCCACGCCGGGCACGACCAGGGTGGCGAGCAGGCTCGTGTAGAGGCTGCCGGGTCCGAGGATCATCGCGTCGGCCTCGCGCAGAGCCTCCCGCACGAGTGGCGCCGCGACGGCGGTAGCCGGATCGATGCGGACGCGCCTGATCGGCGCTCCACTCCGCGGGATCGCCGATTCGCCGTAGACCGAGCGACCGTCGGCGAGGTCGGCGACCAGGTGCACCCGCTCGGTAGTTGAGGGCAGGACGAGATCGTCCACGCCCAGGAGCTCGGCGGCGAGACGGATCGCCGTCAGCCCGTCGGTCGCGACCATGTCGAGCGCCGCCAACAGCAGATTGCCGACCGGATGCTGAGCGACGCTACCGTCGAACCGGTACTGGAGCGCCGCCGAGACTTCCGGCGCGACGCGCGCCAGCGCCAGCAGACAGTTGCGGATGTCCCCGGGGGGAATCACGCCGTATTCCCTGCGCAGAATGCCCGAGCTCCCGCCGTCGTCGGCCGCGGTCACGACCGCGGTGATCCGGTCGCCGGCCGCGAGATGGCGGCGCAGCGCCGTGAGCACGACCGGGAGCCCGGTCCCGCCCCCAATGGCGACGACCTTCACGAGCTCTCTCCTTTGCGACGCCACGGGCGCGCCTTGCCGTGGCCGTTGCCGTAGTCGTAGTACGGCGCGGGCAGCGTGGGGTGGGCGTTAAACACCCAGCCCACCGCCTTCTCGGGATCTATGGCCTTCAGCGTGTCCGCGAGGAGGCCGCGCTGCGTTCGATTGGAGGCGACCACCACAGCGCACTGAAGACCGGAGGCCGCTCCTTGGTCTGCTCGGGCCAGCGAGTCATAACCGAAGGACGCTGGTTCATCGCCTCTACCGGCGCCCGCGGAACCTGCTCTGTGATGTCGCGCTCAGCGTGCTCGAGCGCCTTGAAAAACTTGCTCATGGCATCACCGCCCGTCGGAGCGATTCAAAGAGATTCACCACACCTGCGTCGTGGCTGAGGACGAGGCCCACCGTGGCCACGGCGAGCGCGAGCGTGGGTGTCTTGGCGAACCAGTGGGACCGACGCCGCGAATTCAACCGGCTGCCGATGGACAGGACGCGGCGTTGCGTCGGCATGCCTTGCTCCATGTACTCGATCGCCTCGTTGACCGACGACCGCTCGATCCGCCGCGTCTGGTCGGCGTAACCGAAAAGCAGGCAGTGATCACCGAGGATGTTGATGACCCGAGGAATCCCGCCCGAGTACTCGCTCATCCGCTCGATCGCCGCGTCCGAGAAGATGCCCAGGTCGCGCGCGCCGGCGATGCGCAGCCGGTTGCGGATGTACTGGCGCGCTTCCTCCACGGTCAGCGGCGGGATCTGGCATCGCAGACCGATCCGTTGCTTGAGCTGTCGGAGCTCCGGAAGATCCAGCTTGGCCTTGAGTTCGGGCTGTCCGATCAGGAGGATCTGCAGGAGCTTGGTCGTCGCGGTCTCGAAGTTGGAGAGGAGGCGCACCTGCTCCATCGTCTCGGCGGACAGGTTCTGCGCCTCGTCGATGATGAGCACCGTATTCTGGCGGGCGCGCTCCCGCTCGATCAGGAAGTCGTTGAAGGCCATGATGCGCTGCGCCCGGGACTCTTGGCGCTTCGCGATCCCCAGATCGGCCAGGACGTACTCGAGCATGTCGTCGAACGGCAAGGTCGAGTGGAAGATGAAGGAGACTGCCGTGTGACCGTCGAGCCGCTGACGAAGGGCGTGAAGCAAGGTCGTTTTGCCCGTCCCCACCTTCCCGGTCAGCAGGATGAAGCCCTTGCGCTCCTGGGTGCCGTAGTGGAGCTGGGCGAGCGCCTCGCGGTGACCGGGGCTCAGGTAGAGGAACCGCGGGTCCGGCGTCGTGTTGAACGGCTTCTCGACGAGTCCGAAGAACTTCAGGTACATGGCGATGGCCCTCAGGATCCGGTCCGCGCCAGCCGCAGGCGCCACCGCCGCCGTATGCGGTCCGCCCGGGTCGAAAGCGCGGCCAGGTTCACGGCACGACCACGATGTCGCCGACGATCTTGTTGTTGTTGACCGGGATGCGCTTCGCGGTCCCGTCGTGCCGCATGATCACGACCTTCGCGCGCCTGGCGAAGTCGTTGACGGATGGGCACGGTCCAGCTCATCGTTGTGTTGTTCCAGACCGAGATGTCGAGAGCGTCGTCGATGCCGATCTTGTCGATCCATCGCTTCGTACAGTACGGTCTTCGGGGCGGATCCTCAATTCGCCGAACCCCCGAATGCGCATACGGAAATTACCGGAGGCGGCGACCGAATTTCCATTGGGTCCGAAAGTCGAGCGCGTGAGGAACCGTGACGGCGAGAAACGCGGGCGAACGGAGCGTCTAGACCTGGATCAGGCCCTGACGGATCGCGTACCGAACGACGCCGGCGGTGTTCGACGTGTCGAGCTTCTGCATGATGTGCGTGCGGTGCGACTCGGCGGTCTTCACGCTGATCCCGAGCAACTCGGCGACTTCCTTCGTGGTCTTGCCGGCGGCGACCAGCTGCAGCACCTCGCGCTCACGCGGCGTGAGCGGATCGGGCGGGAGCTCCGATTTCGCCAGATACGCCTGGACGACCGTGCGCGAGACGCGCGGGCTCAAGTACATCATGCCGTTGAGCACCTCGTGGATCGCCCGCACCAGATCCGTCGGCGCCTGGCTCTTGACCACGTAGCCCTTCACGCCCAGGCGCACCGCTTCCAGCACGTAGCGATCGTCGGCGTGCATGGTCAAGAGGATCAGCTTCGCGCGCGGACACGCGACCATGATCTCGCGGGCGGCGGCGAGGCCGTTCATGAGCGGCATGCCGTAATCGAGCACGACGACGTCCGGCATGGTCTCGGTGGCCAAACGCACCGCCTCGGCGCCGTTGGCCGCCTCGCCCACCACCTCGAACCCCTCGCGCTGCAGCAGGACCCGCAGGCCCTGCCGCACGATCGTGTGGTCGTCCGCCAGCAGTACGCGAGTGGCCATACTCGGCAAGTCTATTGATGGCGGCGCACTTACAAATCAGGCAACCGCCCGAAATGGGGTCCGGTAATTCCCCGACGGACGGCGGACTGTTTCAGACGGCGGGTCAGGGCTGGATCAGGCCGCGACGAACCGCGTAGCGGACGAGCCCGGCGGTCTCGTGGATGTCGGTCTTCTTCATGATCCGCGTCCGGTGTGATTCCGCGGTCTTGAAGCTGATGCCCAGGAGCCGGGCAATCTCCTTCGTCGACTTCCCCTCGGCGACCAGCTGCAGCACCTCGCGCTCGCGCGAGGTCAAAGGATCGGGCGGCATCTCCGACTTGGCCAGGTAGGCCTCGACGACCGCGTGCGAGATGCCGGGGCTCAGGTACATCATGCCGCGCAGCACCTCGTTGATCGCGCGCACCAGATCGGCCGACGCCTGGGTCTTGACGACATAGCCCTTGATGCCGGCTCGCACGGCTTCCAGGACGTAGTGGTCGTCGGTGTGCATCGTCAGGAGAATCGCCCGCGCGCGCGGGCAGACCTTGAGGATCTCGCGCGCGGCGTCGAGCCCGTTCAGGAGCGGCATCGAGAAGTCCAGGACCGCGACGTCGGGGCAGCGCTCGCGGGCCTCGCGCAGCGCCTCCTGGCCGTCGCCGGCCTCCGCGACGACCGCGAAGCCCTCGCGCTCCAGCAGAGCCTTCAGCCCCTGCCGGACGATCGCGTGGTCGTCAGCGAGGAGAATCCGATTCGGCATTGTCGCCCTCCACCGGTACGGTGAGGATCAATTGAGTTCCGCCACGCGGGGTGGCGATGATGTCCAGGTTGCCGCCGACCGCATGCAGCCGCTCGCGGATGCCCGTGAGCCCGAGCCCGCGCGAACCGCGTCGCGTCAAGACGGCCGGGACATCGAACCCCAGGCCGTCGTCACGGATGACGCCGCGCAGGAACCGGCGGTTGCGCATGAACTTGATGTAGACCCGCGTCGCCTGGGCGTGCTTGGTCACGTTCGTCAGCGCCTCCTGGACGATGCGGTACAGCGCGGTTTCGGTGGGCGCCGACAGCCGCTTGCCCGGCGATCCCTCGACCGTGATCGAGAGCCCCGTGCGCTTGGACACCCCTTCGGCCAGGAACTCGAGCGCGGGGCCGAGCCCGAGGTCATCGAGGATCGTTGGGCGGAGCTCGTGGGACAGGTGGCGCAGCTGCTCTTCGATCTTGTCCAGGAGCCCGCGCACGTCTTCCAGACGCCGCGCCGCCGGCGCCGGCAGGTCGCGCGCGATGTCGGCCAGGCCGATGTGCACGGAGGCGAGCAGCTGCCCGGCCTCGTCGTGGAGCGCGTGCGCGATGCGTTTGACCTCTTCCTCCAGCGCCTCGTTCAAGTGGCGCAGCGCCCGCTCGGCGCTCTTGCGATCGGTGATGTCGCGCGCGATGCCGAGCACGCCGACGATGCGCGCGTCGCGCGCCAGCGGCGTGGCGACGAACTCACTGGGAATCGTGAAGCCGGACTTGGCGCGCACGCCCAGCTCGAAGATGGGCGGCACCTGGCCCTTCAGCACGGCCTGGAAGATTTCGGCGGCGCGCGGGCGATCGTCCGGATGCACCAGCGGCAGATAGTCCTTGCCGATCCACTCCGTCCGGGACCAGCCAGTGACCGTCTCGAAGACGGGGTTCATCGACATGATCCTGCCGTCGGCCGAGAGCGTATAGATGATGTCGCGCGCGGTGTCGACCACGCTCCGATAGCGCTCCTCGGACTCGCGCAGGGCGGCGTTCACCTCCTGGCTCTTTCGATGGGACATCTCGAACGGCAGGAGGCTCTCGACGATGAACCGACTGGCCGCGCGGAGCGTGCTCGAGCTTTCTTCGCGCGTTCGTACCCGCATGAGCGACCGGAGCAGCGCGCGATGCTGGATCGCCGCCATGTCGTGCACGCCGACGCCGTCGCCGAGGGCCTGCCGACCCAGATCGCACGCCTCTTGAAGAGCGGCCTCGCCGCGGCCCGCGACATATTCCTGAAGCGCCTGGGCGTACCGCTTGGCCAGGACTCTGAGCTCGGGATTCACGACGGCCCGAGATAGCGGACGACGAGGACGAGCGCATCATCGGTCTGCGTGCCCCAGTGCGCCAGGATGTAGTCGGCGAGCGCCTGTGACTCGAGCGGGGGCAGCGGCGCGTCGAGGAAGTCGCTGCGGACGCCGTCGGTCGCGAAGATCAGCGTATCGCCCCGGTGGATCGGAACGACCTCGGACACGAGCGTGGGCAAATGCACCCCGACGACTCCCCCACGCAAGAGGAGGGATTCCATCCGCGGGCTCGCCGAGGACGGGGCACGGAGCAGCCGGCCCTCGACGTCGCCGACGCCGAGCCACGTCATGGTCTCGCCACGGGCGTTGAAGGCGGCGGCGCTGATCACCGCGCCACGGGTTCCGATCAGACTGCTGTGACAGTCCCTGAAGAGCTGAACGACCGGCCGGTTCGCTCCACGCTCGAGCGCCCGCACCGCCACCTTCGCGGCGCTGGCGGCTTCGGCGCCATGGCCCAGACCGTCGACGACCGCGACGAGCCCGCCTTCACCCGTCGGGAGGACCACGGAGCGGTCGCCGGACTCGCTCTGACCCGGCTGGACCAGGTCGGCGACGGCCCACTCGAGCGCCGGAGTGATCAGCGCCTCCATCGGCGCACCGTGACGGTCGTACCCTTGCCGAAGTCGGAGGTGATTTCGAAGTCGTCCATCAGCCGCCGCGTACCCGGAAGCCCGAGGCCGAGCCCCCCGGAAGTGGAATAGCCGTCCTGCATGGCCAGGCCGACATCGGGAATGCCGGGGCCGTCGTCGTTGGCGACGACCTCGATCCCCCTCTTTCCGTCGTTCTGCACCAGGCGCAGGATGATCTCGCCACGAATCGCGTAGCGGACGATGTTCCGCGCCAGCTCCGAGATGGCGGTGGCGACGACGGCCAGGTCGGTTGACGGAAATCCGCACTGCGACGCCAGCTCGCGCCCCTTCTGGCGCGCCGCGACGACGTCGGAGTCACAATCTATGGAGACGCGCACCTCATCAGCGATGAGCGCGAACCTCCTGATCGTGGTTCCTCCCCTTGCGGTCGAGATACGCGAGGCCCTCTTCGAGGTCCAACGAGGTCGCGACGCCTTCCAGGGTGAGGCCCAGCTTGACCATCGAGAAGGCCACCTCCGGCTGGATGCCGACGATGACGGTCTCGGCGCCGCGCAGCCGGATCATGTACGCCACGTCCCGCAGCGTGCGGGTCGCGAACGAGTCGATCACGTCCAGCGCGGTGACGTCCACGATGACTCCCCGGGCGCGCACCTTGCTCACCTGCAGCACCAGGGTGTCGCGCAGCTGCTTCAGATCCTCGTCGGTCAGCGCGGACTGCACCGTCGCGATCAGGTAGGCACCCTGCTTGAGGATCGGAACCTGCATGGGCTCGTCTCCCCTTTCTCGTCTCCCCTCAGGCGGGGTGCGCAACCGGCTCCTGCATCAGAACGACCTTATAGCCGAGCAACCGCTCAGCCTCCTCGATGCCGCCCTGGAGATCGCCGACCGTATTCATCTTCCCCAGGTCCACCCCAATATTAACAAGGGTCTGGGCGATCTCGGGGGACAGGCCGGTGACGATGACGGTCGCGCCGAGGAGCCGCGCCGCCTCGACGGTCTGCACCAGGTGATTCGCCACGGGCGAGTCGATGTACGGGACACCCGTAATATCGAGCACGACGACCTTCGCTCTGTTCGTCCGGATGCCGCGGAGCAGCTGCTCGGTTAGCTGGCGGGCGCGCTGCGGATCGATGACGCCGATGATCGGCAGGATGAGCAGGCGCTCGCGGACCTGGAGAACCGGAGTCGACAGCTCTCGAATGGCCTCCTGCTGCTCGCGGATGATACGCTCCCGCTCCTGCACGAAGCCGACGGCGACCGTGGCCGCGATGCGGTTGGCGGCGGGCTCGTAGGCGTCGAGGATGCGGTTGAGCTTGTTGAAGTCCTCATGGTAGGTCGCGAACAGTGAGCGCGCGAGGACGTCGCGAAGGAGGAGCACGATGCCGACGACCTCGTGCGTCTCG
>Ga0209160_1001411_pt1 | contig 20211 bp, 19 predicted proteins | sample GraSoiAngelo_153_FD_186167 | JGI IMG/M metagenome (GOLD analysis project Ga0209160, IMG submission 186167) | Grasslands soil microbial communities from the Angelo Coastal Reserve, California, USA - 14_1009_12_40cm (SPAdes) (version 2) | ecosystem: Environmental > Terrestrial > Soil > Grasslands ... | reverse complement strand
CAGCTCTGCGAGCGCGTGACTCAGAATGCCGCGGAGCTGCTCTCGATGGCCATGGTGCTGGGCGAGCTTGATGCTCTGGCCGGGCTCGCCGAGGTCGCGGTGGGGGAGGGGTGGGTCCGACCGGCGATCCAGGATAACCCCGGCATCGACATCCGAGCCGGCCGGCACCCGCTGGTCGAGCGGGCCCTCGGTCCGGGCCGGTTCGTGGGCAACGATGTCCGGCTGGCTGCCGATAGCGCCCAGGTGGTCCTGCTGAGCGGACCCAACATGGCTGGCAAGTCCACCTACCTGAGGCAGACGGCGTTGATCGTGCTGCTCGCCCAGGCCGGAAGCTTTGTCCCGGCGGAAAGCGCTGTCATCGGTTTGTGCGACCGCATCTTCACCCGAGTCGGGGCGCACGATGAGCTGGCCCGCGGGCTGTCGACATTCATGGTGGAGATGGTGGAGACCGCGCAGATCCTGGCGCATGCGACCTCTCGCAGCCTGCTGGTCTTCGACGAGATCGGCCGCGGCACCAGTACCTACGACGGCGTCAGCATTGCCCAGGCCATCCTCGAGTACGTCCACGAGGCCCCGCAGCTGCAATGCCTCACCCTGTTCGCCACCCATTACCACGAGCTGACCGCACTGGCCGAGCGATTGCCGCGGCTGCGCAACTATCGGATGGAGGTCAGGGAGGAAGGGGAGCGTGTGGTTTTTCTCCACGAAGTGGTGGCCGGCGGGGCCGACCGCAGCTACGGCATCCACGTGGCGGAGCTGGCCGGCCTGCCCCGTCAGGTGGTGGTTCGCGCCCGCCAGATCCTGAGCGAGCTCGAGGGCCAGCGACCGCTGGAGCGTCCGGCCGAGAGCGCGCAGCTCGCGCTTCCGCTCGAGCACACCCTGGTCCAGGAGCTCAAGCAGCTCGACCTCGAACGGCTCACCCCGCGCGAGGCCCTGGACAAGCTCTTCGCCTGGCAGGTGGAACATGCCGCCCGCTGAGGTACTGCCTGCCTCACGGATCGCGGTCCTCCCGGCTTCCGTCGCCGACGCGATCGCCGCCGGCGAGGTGGTCGACCGGCCCGCCGCCGTGGTCAAGGAGCTGGTGGAAAACGCGATCGACGCAGGAGCACACCGGATCACGGTACGCGTGCAGGATGCCGGGCGCGGCCTGGTCGAAGTGGTCGACGATGGCTCCGGCATTTTTCCCGAGGACCTATCTGTAGCGTTCCAGCGCCATGCCACGAGCAAGATCAGCCGTCTCGAGGACATGCGCGCTGTCAGCACGCTCGGCTTTCGTGGCGAGGCCCTGGCCAGCATCGCGGCTGTGGCCGAGGTGGAAGCGGTCAGCCGGGCCGCCGGCCGGGAGGCAGGCCATCGTGTACTTCTGCAAGCCGGAGCCGTGCTCGAGTCCGGAGTGGCAGGATCTCCGCCCGGCACCCGGCTCACGGTCAAGCGGCTTTTCTTCAACACCCCGGCCAGGCTGCGCTTCCTCAAGCAGCCCGCCACCGAGAACGGGGTGATCGTCCGGCTAGTGTCCGAGCTGGCGCTCGCCTGGCCCGACCGGTCGCTCCGGCTGGAGCTCGATGGCCGGCGTGTCATCGATACGAGCGGTGAGGGCGACCTCAGGGCCACGCTGGCGGCTCTGTACGACGCCGAAACTGCAGCGGCCATGCTCAGCCTCGATGACGCTGTGGTCGAGGGCCTGATCGCGCCGCCCTCGATTCATCGAGCCACGCGCGACCACACCATCATCCTGGTCAACGGCCGCCGGATCCACCACCGCAACCTGGCCTTTGCGGTCGAGCAGGCCTATCGCGGTCTGCGTGACCCTGATCGGTTCCCGGTCGCGGTGCTGAACCTGCGCATCGATGCCTCGGATGTAGATGTGAACGTGCATCCCACCAAGCGCGAGGTCCGCTTTCGCAACGAGGGCGCGTTGTTCGCGACCATCGAGCGCGCCTGCTACCGGGCGTTGCGTCGGAGCCCCGTCTACGAGCTGGAGGCGGCTGCCGCCGGGCTCGCCATTCGGGAAGCGCCCGTGCTCACCCCGTATTACGGCACCGCGGAGTCAGGGGCTGAACCCATGGCCGCCGAAGCCTCGCGCCTGCCGCCGCTGACCTACGTCGGACAGCTGCTGGACTCGTACCTGGTCGCGGAGAGCCGTGACGCGGTCGTTCTCATCGACCAGCATGCAGCGCACGAGCGGGTGCTCTTCGACCGGATCCTGACGCGCCTCGACCAGCGCTCGCCGGCCGGTCAGCTGCTCCTGTTGCCCCAACTGGTCGAGCTCGGCCCGGCCCAGGTCGCCGCCCTCCAATCCAACCAGGAATGGATCGAGCAGCTCGGCTTCCAGGCCGAGCCATTCGGCCCCCAGACGGTGCGTCTGCGGGCCGCTCCGGCTGAGCTACCCGACCGCGCAGTCGCGGACGTGTTTGCCCGGCTCCTCGATGACCTGGCCCAGGATCGAACCCCGGAGGCTCGCCGCCGCGCCACAGCGGCCCTGCTCGCCTGTCACGGAGCGGTTCGGTTCGGCGACCGCCTCACGGCTGAGTCCGCTTCCGGTTTGCTCGCCGCACTTTCTGTCACCGCCGAGCCGATCAGCTGTCCCCACGGACGGCCGACCACCCTGGTTCTCCCCGACCAACAGTTGAGGCGACTGTTCAGACGGCCCTGATCCCCCAGGCGGTGGTGGCGGTGGTCGGGCCCACGGCCAGCGGAAAGACGGAGCTGGCGGTAGCACTGGCCGAGCAGCTGCAGGGGGAACTGCTGTCCGCTGATTCTCGCCAGGTCTTCAGGGGCTGCGACATCGGGACGAACAAGCCCACCCCGGTCGAACTGCGGGGCATTCCCTGCCACCTGCTCGACCTGGTACAGCCGGGCGAGCGTTTTACCGTCGCCGATTACCGGCAGGCAGCCCTGGCCGCCATCGACCGTGTCGCCGGTCATGGCCACCTCCCGATCTTCCAGGGGGGGACCGGGCTGTATCTGCGGGCGGTGTTCGAGGGATGGAACCTGGCCGGCGCTCCGCCCGATCCACAGACGCGCGCCGCCCTCGAACTGCGCCTCGAGGAGCAGGGGGTGGAGGCACTCCACGCCGAGCTGCGCCAGATCGACCCGGTGTCGGCCGATCGCACTCAGGGCAATCCGCGTCGAATCATCCGTGCGCTCGAGATTCACGCCGTGACCGGCGAGCCCCCCAGCATGGCGCGACGGGCGTCGCCACCAGGTTGGCGGCGGATCATCCTCGGGCTCGAGGTGTCTCTCGACGAGCTCGATACGCGAATCGCGACCCGGGTTGGTCGCATGCTGGAGGCGGGCTGGCTGGACGAGGTGAGGACCGTTCGGGCCCTTTTTCCCAAAGCCGACCTCCGCTTGCTAGGACATGGGTATCCGGAGCTGGCTGAGCACCTGGATGGAACTCGCAGCCTGGAGGACGCACGGGCATCGATCGTGCGCCAGGTCCGCCAGTACGCGCGCCGGCAGCTCACCTGGTTCCGCGCCGATGCGCAGGTGCAATGGATCCCGCCGGACGCGGGCGAGGCGTTGAGCCGGGTTCGGCTGGGTATGATGAAAAAAGAGGCGAGTTGATTCAGAATCGCAATGGTGCGCGCGAGCGCGCCTTCCTGATGTCCCTGGATCACAAGGGGCAGGGGCTGGCCACCGTCGAAGAGCAGATGCTCGAGCTGGGTGAGCTGGCTAAAACAGCCGGGCTGGTCGTGGTGGGAACCGAGATCCAGCGCCGCGCCCGGCCCGATCCCGCAACCTTCATCGGTAAGGGCAAGGTGGAGGAGCTGCACGAGCGCAAGCACAGCCCGGGCTTTGACCTGCTCGTCTTCAACGAGGAGCTCTCGCCGCGACAGCAGCGCAACCTCGAATCCAGGCTCGATGTGAAAGTGATCGACCGGACGGAGCTGATCCTGGACATCTTTGCCCAGCGGGCCCGCACCAAGGAGGGACGGCTGCAGGTCGAGTCGGCGCAGCTGCACCACCTGCTGCCGCGATTGCAGGGCGGCCGGGACCTCTCCCGGCTCGGCGGCGGCGTGGGCACCCGTGGTCCCGGCGAGCAGCAGCTCGAGAGCGACCGGCGACGGATTCGCCACCGGATTCGCGACCTCGACCAGGAGATCAAGGAAATTCGAAAGCAGCGAGCCCTGCGGCGCGAAGGCAGGCGGCGGGTCCCTTTCCCGGTGGTAGCAATCGTGGGATACACGAACAGCGGGAAGTCGACTCTGCTCAATGCGCTCACCCAGGCGCAGGTCCAGATCCAGGACGCGCTCTTCGTCACCCTCGACCCGACCACCCGATTGGTGCACCTGCCCGACCGCCACGAGGTGCTGATGACCGACACGGTCGGCTTCATCCAGAAACTGCCCACCGACCTGGTGGCCGCCTTCAAGGCCACCCTGGAAGAGGTCCAGGAAGCGGACATCCTGTTACATGTGCTGGACGCGACCCGGTTCAACGGCCGCGACCAGATGGAGGCAGTCCACGAGATCCTGCAGGACCTGGGCGCCATGGACAAGCCGAAGGTGCTCGCCCTCAATAAGGTCGACAGGCTGCGGCCGGAGGCCCTGATCACGTTGCTCAGGGAAGACTGGTCGCCCTATGAGCGGGTGGTGGCCATCTCGGCGCTCCGCAAAACCGGCCTGGGCGAGCTGGGGACGGCGATCTCGGAAACGTCACCCGGGGACTTCGTCACGGTCGAAGTGCTATTGCCCTACGACCAGCCCGCCCGGCAGGCGGAGTTTCACGCCCGCGGCAAGGTGGAGAAAATCGACTACCGCGCCGACGGCGTCGCCATCCGAGGACTGCTGCCCCGTCGTCTGTTACCCCGCTTTGAGCCCTTTACGGCAGCGCCTCCGCGCGACGCGTCAGTGCAGTAGGCGGACCAGCGCCACCACCTGGCCCTCGAGCTGGGCATTGGTGGTGTAGATCGGCTCGTAGGAGGCGTTCTCGGGTTGAAGCCGGACCCGGTTGGTTTCGCGGAACAACCGCTTTACGGTGGCGGTCGATTCGTTGGTCTGCTCGTCCTCAACCCGGGCGACGACGATGCTTCCGTTCGCCGCGTCCTTGCCTGGCCTGACCACCACGTAGTCGCCGTCCAGGATTCCCGCATCCTTCATGCTGTCCCCACGGACCTCGAGGGCAAACGCGACGTCGCTGCCGATTAGGTCCTGGCTCAACATCAGGTGGTCCTCTATGTTCTCCTCGGCGAGGATGGGCTGACCGGCTGCCACGCGCCCGACCAGGGGCACGGGCACCACCTTGCTCAACTTGACCTGGAGCTGGTCGAAGTCGACCACCTCGATGGTCCGGGACTTGGTCGGATCCCGGCGGATGTACCCCTTGCGTTCCAGGGTATTGAGGTGGTTCTGGACGGTGGAGCTGGATGAAAGTCCGACCGCCTCGCCGATCTCGCGGACGGTGGGTGGATAAGACCTGATCTTCTGACGGAATCGAAGGTACTCCAGGATTTCCCGCTGCCGGCTGGTCAACGGCTCAGGCATCGTGTCCCCTCCCTTATGCGCCTGCGTCGGACGCCAGGAGCCAATCATCTCGTCCCTTCTAGCGTCAGGAAATGGACGCCCAAGGAGGGGAGGGGAGGGGTTCCGGGGTCGTCGCGACCAAAGCATGGTAGCACAGGCGTTTGCGCAACCCAAGAGGCGATTTCGTGGGTGTGAAAACGGGTCTCTCGGCGGCTGCCTAAATTCAAACTGGACGGCATCCTAGCACATGCGTTCGTAGCATGCAAACACTTGTTCGCGCAAGGCCTTGACGCGAACGCCTGTTCGTGATAGCTTGCTCTCGAACGCATGTTCGTGCAGGACGGCGCAGCCAAATCGTATTTGCGGCGACCCCTAAGACGGCGTGGTTGGGGTCGCATCGCCCTGGTGACGGGAGCCCTGCTCCTCGCCTCGGCCCGGCTGGTGTACGGGAGCGCGCCGGCGCATTTCGACCGCGCGGTGGTGGGGCAGGGGGACAGCGTCTGGAGCATCGCCCAGGCCCATTACGCCGGCGACCCGCGGCCCCACGTCGATAGCATCCTGCGGACAAACCACCTGAGCTCGCCGGTGGTCTTCCCGGGACAGACCCTGCTCCTGCCCGGCGACTGAGCCGGGGCGATAATGAGCGCATCGCTGGTCAGCCTGGCGTCCCTGGTCGACGCCTTTGAGTCGATGACGCCCGAGATCCGGCTGGCGGCAATCATCACGCGCGACGGGACGATCCTGCTGCTTCAGCACCAGAAGAAGGGCGCGCGGTACTGGGTGCTCCCTGGCGGGAGGCTACAGGCAGGCGAGACCTTAGAAGCCGGCCTCAAGCGTGAGCTGCGCGAGGAGCTCGGCCTGCGATCGGTGGACGTCGGCTCGCTGGTGATCGTCTGCGAGACGCTGGCGCCGGACCGAAACGTGGTGAACCTGATCTACCAGGCCGACATCGGGGAGGGGAGACCCGAGCTGGACACGAGTGACTCGGTACTCACGGGCATGGACTGGGTACCGACGTCACGTCTTGGCGAGCTTGACTTCCGGCCGCCCATCGCCGCCACCGTCGCTGACGTCATTGCCGGTAACTTTGCCGGCCCGGTCCGCCTGCTGGGCGACACCTGGACCCCGGTCCGGAGCTAGCATCACCAAGCGCGCCGAGCGCTTTGGGCACTTCTACGACCTAAAAAGAGCACGCCAACGGCGGTACTACGAGAGGCATCGACTTCGGCGTTTAGGCTGGTACCGCATGCTCAACTATGGTTGCGACCCGGCTCAGTTTGACGCCATGCTCGCGGCTCAAGGGGGCCTCTGCGCAATTTGCAGGGGCCCGCAAACTGTGAGGTGGAGGAGCCGCCTTAAGCAATTGGCTGTGGACCACGACCATCAGACCGGCCATATACGTGGCTTGCTATGCGACGCTTGTAATCACGGACTCGGAAGCTTTCGCAATGACACGTCGCTACTCCGATCCGCAATTGACTATCTGAACGCCAACACCATCATGCCGGCGGTCCACAGAGACGTTCTTATCCGGAAGCGGAACCCGGATCACTGGGCGAAGAGCCTCAAACCCTGCATCATTTGCGCCCGCCAGGTGGAGCTCACCTCATGGGGCAAATACTGCTCGACTGCTTGCAAAGCCAAGGCGCGCTACGCTCGGCAAAAGAAGATCAGCTCCTTGACCCTCGCAGAGGGGACGATCCCGTACCGGGCCGGACCCTACAACCTCTTGTTGTCACAGGCGCACCCGGCGGCCTGACTCCGTCCCGTGCTACTCCTCCACGATGTCGACATGCATGGATCTCCACCCAGGGCGCACCATTCACCAGACTTAGGGCCCGGCAGGGGAGCCGCTCCGGCAGCTTGCCTTGATCTACCGGCTTGTTCGCACATTAGAGGTTATGCGACGAGACGATCAGGTTCTGGGTCGGTAAACGCCGCCAGGGCCTCCAGGCCGTTCCTCGAGCTCGACTGTTTAGCGACTCAGACGGCTTGGATATGCTGATTCCATGCCCAGCCCCGCTGCTCTCAGACGTGCCTGGGCAACCATCCCGGTCAAGTCACGCGTCCCGGGCGTCGACGTCGAGGCCCTGCGGCGCTGGCTCCAGGACCTGCCGCCACCGCCCGGCTACGGCGTTAGCGCCAAGCCGCTGCGCTACCGAACCGCGCCTCACCTGGGCGCCTTCTGCTGGTACGAGGACCGCCTTATCGAGCTCCAGGTGCCTGAGCCGTTCCGGCCATGGTCGGAGCGCGTCTACTACAGGGCTCGGCGCAAGCCGGGCAAGGCGATCGCCTTTCACTGGTACTTCAAAGCGCTCCGCTTCCGGACGCGCCGCGAGGTCCTGCGGTTCCTGTACTGTCACGAGTTCTATCACTGGTACCTGCGCGAGGTCCGCGGCACCAAGGCGGCCGCCGAGACCGCCTGTGACCGGTTTGCCCTGGCACACTTCAGGGCGCGCAACCAGGGAGTCGACTGGACGGCCGAGCTCCCTGGCTACGATTTGCACCTAACGCGACCACTGCGCCGCTCCGCGTGAGCTAGCAGCGGATCAGACTCGGGTCGGCTGCTCTTCCTTGAGGATCGCCTCGATCTCGGACTTGGCTTTACCGACCACTTCGCGGATGCGACGCATCCGATCCTGATCCGGCACCCGGCGTCGGGTCTCATGGGCAAACGCCCGCCCCAGCTCGCGCATATCGGTCGCCAGCCGGTGCATCTCGCGGCCCAGGTCGGGGTCCCAGCGCCCGCGCATGCGCTCCCACATCTGGTCGACGGCAGGCTTGCGCTCTTCGAGGAAGGCGCGGCCGGCGTCCGTGATGGCGAACACCTTCTTGCCGTCCTGCTCGGTCGGGCTGACGTAGCCCATTTCCTCGAGCATCTGGAGGGTCGGATAGACCGCCCCCGGGCTCGGAGAATAGAAGCCGCCGAACCGCTCCTCCAGGGCCCTGATGATCTCGTAGCCGTGGCTGGGCTTGTCCTTGAGCAGATCCAGGATCACGTACTTGAGGTCGCCGCGCTCGAAGATGCGCTCGCGAAACCCGTCAAAACGAAACTCACGTCGCCACATTGGTCAAAATCCTCCTAACTAGTCGATGTATCTGCGACTATCTCGATATATCGCGATACTAGGCCATGCCGGACCGCAGTGTCAAGCCGATATTCGGGTTGGCCCTGCGTCGGCATCATCCGATCGCTAGCGTTATCGGCGCGCATGTTCGACTCGATCGCGCCCGGCTACGACCGGCTGAATGCGCTTTTCAGCCTGGGCCGCGACCGTGCCTGGCGGCGTCGGGCGGCACACGAGGCCGGGCTCCAACCAGGAAACGCCGCGCTGGACCTGTGCACGGGCACGGGCGCCCTGGCGCTCGAGCTCTGGCGACATGTCCAGCCCGGCGGCCAGGTGATCGGGATCGACCTTTCGGCGCCGATGCTGGCACGCGCGCCAACCAGGCCGGGACTCGAGTTTCTGGCCGGCGACGCCACCGCCATCCCCTACCCGGATCACTCGTTTGACGCCGTCACCATCGGCTTCGGCCTGCGCAACCTCGCCGACCGGGCAGCCGGGCTCAGCGAAATGCATCGGGTGCTGCGTCCTGGCGGTCGCCTCGTGATCCTCGAGTTCTCGCCGCCGGCGGACGGACTGCCGGCTGCCGGCTATAGCTTTTACTTGGGCCGGGTGATGCCGGCGGTGGCCGGTCTGGTCAACCGCTCGTACGGTGACGCCTACCGGTACCTGTCTGAGAGCATTCGCGCCTTCCCCTCCCCCACCGCGCTCGCAGCTGAGCTGCGGGGCTCGGGATTTCGCGACGTCCGCATCGCGCCGCTCACCTTCGGCATCGCCACTATCCACACCGCGACCACCGACTGAGTACAATCGCGGCACAGCGTGCCCACCGTCTCGACAACGTCCCAGAAAGAGGCACCAACGGCCCCGCCGCAGCTCGCGGCCCGTGTCCAGCGGTTCCTGGAAGCATGCGAGCTCGACCGTAACCTCAGCCGGCTGACCATCCGGCAGTACGACTACTACCTCGACCACCTGATGGTCTGGTTGCAGGAGCGGCATCCCGAGGTTGCGGACGTCGGCGATCTGACCGCCGAGATCGTGCGCGAGTACAAGCTAGCCCTGGCCCGCAAGGTCGCGCCGAACACGGGTCGGCTGCTGAGCCGCGCCACCCAGACCTATTTCCTGATCGGCCTTCGCGCGCTATTACGCTACTGTGCGGTCCAGGGTATCGATGCCATCCCGGCCGACCGGGTCGAGCTGGGTAAGTCTGAGTCGCGCTCGCTCAAGTTCCTCGATGGCGACCAGATGGCCCGCCTGCTGGCCGCGCCCGGGCTCGATGACGTCCGTGGGCTGCGTGACCGCGCCCTGCTGGAGACGCTATTCAGCACCGGGCTGCGCGTGTCGGAGCTCTCCAGCCTGGACGTCGCCCAGGTCAACCTCAAGACCCGGGAGTTCGGTGTGATCGGCAAGGGTCGCAAGCCACGGGTTGTCTTCCTCAGCGAAAGCGCCGCCCAGGCGCTGGAGCGATACCTGCAGGCGCGAGAGGATCGTTACCGGCCGCTGTTCACACGGACCCGCGGTGCCACCGACAAGACCCCGGGCGGAAACGGGATGCGAATGACGCCGCGCTCGATCGAGCGTCTTGTGAAGAAATACATCCGTCTGGCCGGCATCGGGGTGGCGGCCACCCCGCACACGCTGCGCCACTCGTTTGCCACGGACCTGCTGTCAAACGGCGCGGACCTGCGCGCCGTGCAGGAGATGCTCGGGCACGCCAACCTCAGTACCACTCAGATCTACACGCACGTGACCAATCCCCAGCTGCGGGCGGTCCACAAGAAGTTTCACAGCGGCAATCGCTAGCGCTCGGTTAGGCCTCTCTTGCGCGCGTTACGACGCGCGCTTTGGGCGGCGGGCACGGCTCGGGCCTGAATCGGCCCTCGCCTCGGGCGCCTCTAGTAGCATCGATTGCAGATGATTCGCGCTCGCGCACGGCTCGCCGGAACGTCGCTCGACTATTACCGGCTCGATGCGCTGCGTGAGGCCGGGCTTGCGGATCCGGGGCCGCTGCCGGTCACGGTGAAGATCCTCCTCGAGGGCCTTCTGAGAGATGCCGAGGCCGGCCGCGTGAAGGAGAAAAGCGTGGCCAGCCTGGCTTCATGGCCGGCGCCAACTGAGGCGGGTGCCGAACTGCCCTTCACGCCGAGCCGGGTCCTTCTCCAGGATTTCACCGGTGTCCCCGCCGTGGTGGACCTCGCCGCCATGCGCTCCGCGGTTCAGCGGGCCGGGAAGGATCCGCGCCTGATCGATCCCCTGGTGCCGGCCGACCTGGTGATCGACCATTCCGTCCAGGTCGACGCCTTCGGCACAAACCTTGCCTTCAACCGGAACATCGAGAAGGAATACGAGCGCAACAGCGAGCGCTACGCCTTGCTTCGCTGGGCCCAGCAGGCCTTTCGTAACTTTCGGGTGGTCCCACCAGGCATGGGGATCTGTCACCAGGTAAACCTCGAGCGACTAAGCCGGGTGGTCCAGGTTCGAGAGGCAGAGGGAGGCGCAGTCGCCATACCCGACACCCTGGTCGGGACCGACTCGCATACGACCATGGTCAACGGCGTCGGAGTGCTCGGCTGGGGAGTGGGTGGGATCGAGGCCGAGGCAGCCATGCTCGGCCAGCCAATGTACCTGCCGCCGCCGGTCGTGGTCGGGGTTCGGCTCGCCGGAGCGCTCCGGGCGGGGGCGACGGCCACGGACCTGGTGCTCACCCTCACCCAGATGCTGCGAAAGAAGGGCGTGGTGGACAAGTTCGTCGAGTTCTGCGGCGATGGATTGTCCAGCCTGCCGGTTCCCGACCGGGCGACGCTCTCGAACATGTGCCCCGAGTACGGCGCCACGGCAGCCCTCTTCCCGGTCGATCAGCAGACTCTGCAGTATCTCCGGGTTACCGGCCGTGAGCCCGAGCACATCGACCTGGTCGAACGATACACGCGCGCCCAGGGGATGTTCCGCACGGACGGGACCCCGGCCCCGCGTTTCAGCGAGCTGGTCGAGCTCAACCTCAGTGACGTCGAGCCCAGCCTGGCCGGCCCCAAGCGCCCGCAGGATCGGGTCGCCCTTCCCAGGGTGTGGGAGAGCTTCACCTCGGTCTTCACCGATGCCGAGCGGCCGGCACCGGCAGCCGTCTCCCGTTTCGACGACGAGGGCGGCGCCGCCGACGTCTCCGGGCGCGAGGGCTCGGTCGCGGTCGCTACCCGCCCCAAAGCGGAGGTCAGGCACGGCTCGGTCGTGATCGCCGCCATCACCAGCTGCACCAACACCTCCAACCCGTCGGTGATGGTGGCCGCCGGGTTGCTTGCCAAGCGAGCCGTGGAACGAGGCCTCAAGGTTCCCTCCTGGGTCAAGACCAGCCTGGCCCCCGGGTCGCGGGTGGTGACCGACTACCTCAAGGCGGCCGGCCTGCTCACGTACCTGGAACAGCTCGGCTTCTACCTGGTCGGGTACGGCTGCACGACCTGCATCGGCAACAGCGGTCCGCTGGCCTCACCGGCTGTCGAGTCTGCCGTCGAGCAGGAGAACCTCAACGTGGTCGCCGTGCTCAGCGGGAATCGCAACTTCGAAGGCCGCATCCACCCGCTGGTACGGGCGAGCTATCTCGCCTCGCCTCCGCTGGTGGTCGCCTACGCTCTGGCCGGAGATCTTCGGCGGGACCTATCCAGGGACCCGCTGGGAACGGATCGCGAGGGCAAGCCTGTGCACCTCTCCGAGCTCTGGCCATCGGTGGACGAGGTCGACGCCGCGGTGCGCGGGTCGCTCCAGGTGGACATGTTCGCGCACGAGTACGAGCACATCTTCGACGGCGACGAACACTGGAAGCGGATGGCTGCGCCCGAAGGGCCGACCTATGAGTGGGACGCCGAGTCCACGTACGTACGCGAGCCACCCTACTTCAAGAACATGCAGGCTAGCCCCCGGGGGCTCGAGGACATCGTGAATGCCCGAGCGCTGGTCGCTCTCGGGGACTCGATCACCACCGACCACATCTCACCGGCCGGGAGCATCCCGACCGATAGCCCGGCGGGGCGCTACCTGGTCGAGCACGGTGTCGAGCGCGCCGACTTCAACAGCTACGGCGCCCGCCGCGGGAACCACGAGGTACTGGTGCGAGGCACCTTTGCCAACGTCCGTCTGCGCAATACGCTCGTCGACCGGGAAGGCTACTGGACGCGGCATCTCCCCGACGGGGCGGAGATGACCATCCACGAGGCCGCCGACCGTTACCGAGAAGAGGGCGTGCCCCTGGTCGTCCTGGCCGGCAAGGAGTACGGCTCAGGCAGCTCGCGCGACTGGGCCGCCAAGGGTCCACTGTTGCTCGGTGTCCGGGCCGTGATCGCGGAGAGCTTCGAGCGGATTCATCGCAGCAACCTGGTCGGGATGGGCGTGCTCCCGCTCGAATACGCCGACGGCGCAAGCGCGGCCTCGCTCGGGCTGCGTGGCGACGAGAGCTTCACCATCCGCGGGCTAGCCGGCGGTCTACGCCCCGGCCAGCAGCTCACCGCCGAGGCCCGTGCAAACGATGGCAAGCGGCATAGCTTCACCGTTCGCTCGCGTCTCGACAACGACACGGACGTCGGCTATCTGCGGAACGGCGGCATCCTGCCGATGGTCCTGCGCCAGGTGATGAGCCGCCCGACCTAGCGGGCGGCCAGGTCGGAGAGGCTGTTCACGTCGGTGATCGGCAGGGCGCTCTCGGTCTTGCTGGTCAGGTTGTAGGTCAGGATCTTTCCGGTGGTCTGATAGCCGCCGCCAAGGCATTCGGTCGTGCAGGGAGCCTCCTCCAGGTAGAGGATGGTATTGGCGCTGACGAACACCGAATGTGAGCGTGGCAGGGCGGTCGCGTCGCTCGACTGCGCCGTGGCCAGGTCAAGGAGTTTGACGTGGGGCACCGACCGCGAGTCGATCGTCGTATAGGCAATCCAGTGACCATCGGCCGACGGGCTCGGTAGGTACCACTGGATGCCCGTGACCACCGTGTTTACGGAGTGGACCTCCGCGTCCCAGCTGCGTATCCCGGACGCATCCCGGTAATAGAGGCGGTTTGACTGCTTCGACCAGACCGCGTGCGTGGCATTCGTGCTGGTGCCCGACGGAGGCACAAAGGCGACCGTGTCGTCGGCGCGGAAGACAATGAACTGGCCGGTCTCCGGGACCTGCGCCTGCTGGCCGACAAAGGTATCGACCATCAACAGGTATTTGTCGTCGGGCGAGTACTGAAGCCGGACCTCGTCATCGGGGCCCACACCACGCCCGGGCACACTGTTCAGCGCGTATGTGGTGTCCTGACCATTGGTGCGCCAGTGCAAGGCAGCCTTACCGGTTGACGGGTTGTGCAGCAGGTAGGCGAGCGTGGAGCCGTCGTGCTTGTAGGCAAATGCCGGCACGTATGCGGAGGCCGAAAGGTCCACCACCGGCTGTCGGGTCGCCAGGTCCATCTTCATGATCCGGCTCGTCCCCTGGTTGGTTGTCTCGATGTATGCGATCTCGTGGTCCGAGATAAAGCGCGGCTGCGCGGGAGTCCCGGCGGAAAGCGAGACCAGCTTCTGGGGCGCGCTGCTGGCGGAGTCGTAGAGCACGATATCCAGACCCGCAGAGGTCGTCACCGAGAGCAGGACGCGAAATCCAGGGGCCGCAGTCGGCGTCGCGGCGGCGGTTGGCGTACCCGTGGCGGTGGTGCCGGAGGCGGTGGTGGTGCCGCAGGCGGCCAGCAGCATGATGGCGGCCGTCATGCCGCCGGTTCGCATCCCCCGCATCGGACGGGATTGTAGCAGCGATTCACCCGCCTGCTTGACGGTGACACGGGCGCCGTCTAGCATGGCCCAGCCATGATGCGGGGCTTGCGGGGAAAGCGGACCGTGATCACGGGCGGCGCCAGCGGGATCGGGGCCGCCACCGCTGCCCGATTCCTCGAGGAGCAGGCGAGGGTCGTCATCATCGACCGCCAGCGAGACGCACTCGATCGCATCAACCGGGAGCTGCCCGGCCTGACCGGCACCGTGATGGCGGACGTTGCCGACCGCGACGCGGTCGACCGGGCTTTCGCCGAGGTCGAGCGGCTTGTCGGCGGCTTGGACGTGCTGATCAACAACGCCGGGATCAGCGTTCGCCATCGGTTCGTGGACATCTCCCCCGCCGACTGGTCGAATGTGCTGCGCGTCAACCTCGATGGAGTCTTTCATGTGGCCCAGGCTTGCGCAAAGCGCATGACCGATGGGGTGATCATCAACATGGGCTCTACCAACGGGCTCGTGGGTCACCCTATGTACGCGGACTACAACGCCTCGAAAGCCGGCGTGATCGCGCTCACCCGCTCCATGGCGCTGGAGCTGGCGCCCCGGATCCGGGTCAATGCAGTCTGCCCCGGCTACATCCTGACCCCGATGCAGCAGGCAGAGTACTCGAGCGAGATGCTGGCAGAGGTCGAGCAGAAGATCCCGCTGCGCCGGCACGGACGGCCCGAGGAGGTGGCCGCCCTATTCGCCTTCCTCGCCTCGGATGAGGCCGCCTACCTCACCGGCCAGTGCTACCTGGTCGACGGCGGCGAGACCGCCGGCGGCCTGGCCAGCCGCTAGGACCCGGGCCCTCGCCTCGGGCGAGGTGACGGGGCTGTCGCGGGGTTGTCAGCGGCTTGTTCGCCGCCGGCCCGTGGGAGGCTGGCGCGCCCGCGTTGTACGCATACCGATGGCCGCCTGGCCGCAGCCCGCCGAACCGCTTCCACCGGTGACGCCGCCGGTGGCCAACCGGCGGTCGCCCGCCGTCAAGCTGCTGGGCAGCATGGGCGGCATCGTGATCGTGGTTCTCATCTCCCTGCTCCGGTTGGGGGGCGCCGACGAAACCAGCAGAGAGCAGGCCTATCTGAATGCCGACAAGCCCTACGAGCTCGCCCTAAAGGCCGACATCAAGCTGACCAGCGACTGCTCCTCCGACGTCACCTGCCAAACGGCGCTCACCAAGCTGATCAGCGACAACAACGCGTACCTGAGCTGGGCGGGCAGCGTCACCGTGCCGGACAAATTCAAGCCAGCCCACGCCCAGCGCGTCAAGGGCGCCAATCTGCACGACCAGGGCGGCAGTCAACTGCTCAGCCTGCTGGAAAACCCGCCCTCCGACAAGGCGCAAGCGACGATCATGCTGACGGCAGCAGAAGACCTGATCCAGCAGGGCGACGACGCGGTCACCCGCGGCGACGATCTATTCAAACAGGCCGGCGTCACACTCGAGAGCTGATCCGCCGGAACCGCCGGCTACCAGTAGGGCCAGTGGCTCGCAGGCGTGGTGCCGAACATCTCATTCCAGAGCACGTCCCGACCGGTCAGGCTCGACCGATTGAAGCCGTGCATGAATGTCACCACGCCGATGCGCTTCATCCCGCGGGTCCCGACCAGGCCGACCGTGTTCAGCCGGCTGGAGGCGTCCCGGTCGCGAAGGTCGAGCCCGCGTAGATGCCCGTAGGTCGCGACATCGGCAGCGCTGAAATAGATCCGCTCCAGGGTTGCGTAGGAGTACACGCCTGTGTACCAGGTGTGCCGCGGAGCGACCACGTCGTACGGATCGAGCACGCCGCGCAGGTACGGGTAGCTGGCCAGCGATCCACCGAAGACGTCCGAGACGTTGGCGGTATGGCCGCCGTCAGACGCCGAGAAGAAGGCGATGATCACATGCCCGCCTGACAGGAGCACCTGGCCACTGGTCTGGTCCACGGCGGCGTTCTGCGACGCGGTCTCGGCATCGACTCCGCGGTAGACCTGGTAGCGGGTGGTGTCGTCGACGTCATAGAGCGCGGTGCTGCCCAGGTGGGTGAGCGCGTAGCAGCGTGCGGCAACGATCTGGGCCTTGATCGCCTCGAGCGGCCAGCTGGAGGGGACCTCTCCCAGACCTCGCAGGTAGTCCTCGATGGAGAGCTCGTTGATCATGTAGAGGATCCCGCCGCTAGGCTGAGCCACGATGGTGCCGCGATACCGGTGATAGAGACCGGAAGGACCGTAGAGCGAGAGCCTGGTGTCGGCACGAAGCGGGACGATCCTCTGCAGACCACTCGCCGCTGAGAACGCAATCGACTGGCCCGGCGCAATCGACGACACGCGTGTCCCGGCGATCAGCTGCGCGGGTCCGGAGGCAACAACACGATAGCTCGCCGCGCCCCAGAGCACAGCCACGTGGATCGGCGTGTGGGCGCTATCCACAGTCGCCCAGCTGGTGTTGCTGTAGAACCGCTGGTCGATCACCCGGTAGTTGAGTCCGGTCAGGGCCATCCCGTAGGCGCCCCACTGTCCCATCCCGACACCGTGGCCCCAGCCGTGGCCGCAAAAGCGCACGGATCCGGCCGGCGCGGCGGGTGGGCAGGTGGCCGCGTATGTATGCCCGGAACCCTTGAGCGCGAGCTGCCCTTGCTCCGAGATGTACCGGTCGAGGGCCGCCTGGAGGCTCCGGGTCTGGGACTGCAGGCCGGCCAGCCGGATCAGTGTTTGGCGTCGCGACTGGTCGAGCTGGTTGTCGTAGCTGGCGACCGAGGATGCGGCGCTGGCGGCGGCATCGACCCGGCTCTGCAGCTCGGCATAGAGCGGGGCCAGGGCCGCCTTGTCGGCGGCGATCAGCTGCCGCTGGCGCTCGAGGCCGTCGCGCTCGGCGCGCAGCCGCTTCGCCTGCTGGAGCTCGGTCAGTGTGAACTGGTTGAGATAAACGGCGCGGTTCACCAGGTCGCCGAAGCTTCGCGCCGAGAAGAGGAACTCGACCCAGCTGAGCCCGCCGAGCTCGTATATCCTGCGGACCTCCTGCTCGAACGCGTTGCTGTGCTGGAGGTAGGCAAGCTGGTCTCGGAGCAAATCGGATTCTGCTTGCTGCAGCTGGGCTCGCAGCATCTCGAACTGGTTGGCGATCGGCGCCAGGTCGGCATTGCTCCGGGCAAGCTGGGCCTCAAGGCCGGCGAGAGTCTGGCGCACCTGCGCCTGTTGCATTTGCAAGGCCTGGAGATGCTGCTGCTGCTGCGCCTGCTGTTGCTGCAGCCGGTTCAGGCGGTTGGCGAGCGTGTTCGGATCATCCGCCTGCGCCGGCAGAGCGGAGAGCAGAAGCAGCAGTACTCCCAGCGCGACGCCGCGGCGAAACGCCTCAAACGCGGGTTTGGCACGCCTCGCGCCACCCGCGTGGGCCGGCGGGCCCGGACGTTTTATTCCGACGGCGCTCCCGCGGAGCCGGGCATGCCGGGCTCTCGCCGTGGGGTGAAGGTCGTACCGCCCAATGGCGGAGCGGCCGCCTTGGGTTTCTTCTCCTTCTTCTTTTTCTTCTCTTCGCGACGCCCCCGGTCGCGCGATTTAGCCATGGTTCCTGCCTCCCAGAGCGTATTCGGCGAGTGGCTATTGTAGCGCGGTTTTCAGGCCAGCAACACCCTCAGACACGCAACCACCGATTGTCCAATCGCGTCCAGGTTGTATCCGCCTTCCAGGGCCCAGACGCTGCGGCCTTGTGCATGCTGGTCCGCCCAGCCGCGAATCATGTGCGCCAGCTCACCGTAGGCCGCCGTGCTCACCCGCAGGCCGGCAATGGGATCGTCGGCGTGCGCGTCGAAGCCGGCGGAGACCAGCAGCAGCTCCGGCGCGAATCGATCGACAGCCGGCCCCACTTTCCTCTCGTAGGCGGAGAGAAATTCCTTGTCGCCGCTGCCGGACTGAAGCGGGAGATTCAACGTGGTTTCGTTCTGCTCGTCCGGCCCGCCGGTTCCGGGATAGAAGGGATATTGATGGGTCGACACATAGAGCAGGTCCGGGTCATTCGAGAAGGTGTGCTGAGTTCCGTTTCCGTGGTGAACGTCGAAATCGATGACCGCAACCCGGTTGATGCCTCGCTGCCGGGCTTCGATCACGGCCACCGCGACGTTGTTGAACAGGCAAAACCCCATGGCCCTCGCGGTCTCAGCGTGGTGGCCAGGAGGCCGGATGACCGCGAAGGCGCTCCGGCTCTCGCCGGCCACCACGCGCCGGACACCCTCGACCACCCCCCCGGTGGCGGTCCGGGCAGCGGGCATCGACGACGGCGTCAGGTAGGTGTCGGGGTCGAGCCAGCCACCGCCCGCCGCAGACGCCTGCTCCAGCACGGCCAGATAGGCGGGGTCGTGCACGCGCGAGATCAGCCCAGCCGGCGCCTCGGGCGCGGCCGCCGGGACCAGGCCGAGGTCCGAGCCGGCGATCGCATCCAGGATGGCATCGACCCGTTGCGGCCGCTCGGGATGACCCGGCGCCAGGTGACCGGCGTGCTCAGGGTTGGTCAGCAGAACGCAGCTGCCGGTCATCCGATCGTCCGGGTGCGAAAGCGAAACATCTGCACCGGGGCAAACGCACCGATGCCCGCCTTGGCACAGGCAGCCTCCAGCTGCTCTTCCGCGGTGGCGATCTGCGCGATGCCGGGAAGCAGCAGGCCCTGCCGGTCGCCGCTGCGCACGATCAGACCGTACTGGGCCGGATCCAGGTCGGCGACCGCGGACACCTGCTCGGGTGGGTCGAGCAGCTGCAGCGTGAGGGAGAGCTCGGCGACCTCGTCCAAACGGACCGGGTCAAACCGGGGATCGCTCAGCGCGGAGGCGACCGCATACCTGATGAACTCGTGCGCGGCGGAGGGCTCGGTGGGATAAAGACTGCCGACACAGCCCCTCAGCTCGCCGTGCTTGCGCAGAGTGACGAAGACGGCGCACGGCCGCAGTAGCTCGGGCGGAACAGATTCGGGCGGTTCGACCAGCTCCCGGTGTTTGAGGTAGTGCTCGATGGCGGTCCGGCCCAGCGACTGAAGATCGAGCACGGCGGCGGGTGGATCCGAGCTGGTGAACCCCACAACCGGATAGCCGACGCCGAACGGTCCCTCATAACTGAGCACGGTCGACTCCAGGCCGGCGGCGCGGGCGGCCCCCAGGAGGATGGCCAGCGGGCGCAGGCCGCACTCCCCCGCGTCTTCGATGAAGTGTTGGTCGAGGGTCTCGATCCGTTGCCAGTCGCGATCGCGAAGGGCGCCGACGACGAGCTCGTCGAAGGCGCGCCCCTCCTGACGAAAGCCGGCCGGCGCGTCCGGAGTCAGCCGGTGCGAGAGGTCACCGGAGGCGATGAAGACGGTCGACCTGGCGGACAGGTGTCCGTGCAGCCAGGCGCCGAACTCGACGAATCGCTGGAGCCGCCAGCCGCTGATGCCAAGAAGGATGAACAGCTTGTCCTTGCGAGTGCGCTCGAGAAAATGTAGCGGCACCACCACGCCGTGATCGAGCACCGGATCGTCGTCCCAGCCCAGCGGGAACCCGGCGTCGTTCGCTGCCCGGAGCAGCGCGGCAGCGGCCTCCTGGTCGACCCTGACGTCGACGCCGACCTGGGGCGCTCGAAACCGGCGGAGGTCACCTCTTGCTTCGGTCCCGCGGCGGACCGGGATGCGATCCGTGGTCGAGAGGCTGTGGGGCGAAACCATGATGATGTGCGTCGCCGTCTGCTCGGCCAGCTTCTGGTCGAGCAGGCGTAAGGCGGCCGCGCTGGCGCTGACACGCGACGATTCGCTGCCCCCAACCTCCGGAACCAGAATCGGCGGATGCGCAACCAGCGCGCCGGCGACGATGCCGGACATGGATGCTAGGAGGTTGTGACCGGCTGTGGCCGCAGAGCGTTGATGGCGGTGCGGTACCGCTCGGCGGCCTTCTTAGCCGCCTCGGCGTGATCCGGGCC
>Ga0209160_1001410_pt1 | contig 20213 bp, 14 predicted proteins | sample GraSoiAngelo_153_FD_186167 | JGI IMG/M metagenome (GOLD analysis project Ga0209160, IMG submission 186167) | Grasslands soil microbial communities from the Angelo Coastal Reserve, California, USA - 14_1009_12_40cm (SPAdes) (version 2) | ecosystem: Environmental > Terrestrial > Soil > Grasslands ... | reverse complement strand
GCCGGGGAAAACAAGATTGGTGGTGTTGGGAGTACGCGGAGCGCGCCCGCCATTGATGCGCGAATGCGGTGTGCGGTGCAGTAGGCCGTGCTCGAGTTGATCGCGGAGCGCGCTCAGGCGGCTGGCGTCGTTCGCAAGCGATTTGCGGGCGATCTCGGCGGCTTTGCCGAACCCGACGATGCCGGCGACGTTTTCCGTGCCGGGGCGGAAGCCGCGCTGGTGGTGGCCGCCGTAAAGGAGTTGCTTCAGGCGAGTTCCGCCACGAATGTAAAGCGCACCGACACCCTTGGGGGCGTACAGCTTGTGGCCGGAAACGGAAAGCAAATCGAGTTGGAACTGATTCACATCTATGGGAATCTTGCCGGCGGACTGCACGGCGTCGGTGTGGAGGTAGACGTCGGCTTCTTTGGCGATGGAGCCAATCTGCTCCAGGGGCTGAACGGTGCCGAGTTCGTTGTTAGCGTGCATGATGGTGATGAGCACGGTTTCCGGACGGAGAGCCCCGCGCAGGTGTTCAAGGTCAATTAAGCCGTCTTGATCAACTGGAAGGTAGGTGACAGAGACACCTCGTTTTTCGAGGGCTTGGCAGGTGTTGAGCACCGCTTCGTGCTCTACGAACGATGTGATGACATGAGGACGGGAGGCTCCGGAGGAAGAGACGATGCCGAAGATGGCATGGTTGTCGGACTCGGTGCCGCCGCTGGTGAAGAAAATCTCCTGAGGCCGGGCGCCAAGGAGCGCGGCGACTTGCTCGCGAGCAGTTTCGACAGCGGCGCGGGCCTTCTGGCCGAAGGTATGGATGGAGGAGGCATTGCCGAACTCCGCGGAGAAATAGGGGAGCATGGCGTCTAGCACTTCGGGCTCGACGGGGGTGGTGGCGTTGCAATCGAGGTAGACGCGGTTCATGGGGCTACACTTAGAATAGACAAAGGAAGGGGCGAGTGTCGAGTGGACTCGACAGGGTCGGGGTAAACGAGCGGCGAGTTCCAGAAAGGGAAGGACAGGGGTACACCCCGGCAGTTTTTGTAAGAGTGGCAAACAAACGACTTACACCATACGTAAAATGGAAGAGTGCGCAAGGAACGGAAAACAAATGGCTTGCGAAGGCGCCGTTTCAGGGGATGAACGGGCTGTGGAACGGAGGAGAGGGGGGTACACCCCCCGGCATTTTGTATGAATATCAAAACAAAGGAGTTACAGAATTTGCAATTCGTAACCGAATGAAAACAAAGGGACGCACGGTGGCGGGATCGATTAGCCAGAGATGATTGCACTGAGCGGACGGGCATTGGAGAAGTGAAGAGGACGGGGCGGCGGGGGCGCATAAATGGCTGGTGCGAGACAATCTTGCCGATCCAACAAGCCATTATAACATGTCGTGAATTATTGTCAAGTAATATTTATAAGTGGTTTGTTTGCTGAGGGATAGCAGGACGGCTGCCGGAATTGACGCCCGGAAAAATGAAAGAGCTAACCTTAGGGGCTAGAGTTATGATGTGCCTCCTTTCTTGATGGAGTTGCGATGTCCGAGCTCGCCATTCTAGGCACGTATTCGGTTTTTGTTGCGAGTTACGTGGTCTTCGCACTGGGAAAGTTTCCCGGAATGAAGATCGATCGTCCGGGTGCCGCCATCATTGGGGCGGTTCTCATGTTCGCGTTCGGCGCCGTGCGCGCGCAAGACGCTCTGCACTTCATTCACTTCGGCACGGTTGTGCTGCTCTTCTCGATGATGCTTGTTGTGGCCCACCTGCACCTGGCAGGGTTCTTCGATTGGATCACCGAACTGGTGGTTACGCGCCTGAAGCCGCATCACCTGCTTCCGACGGTGATCTTCCTTAGCGGGCTGCTATCGGCATTCTTCGTTAACGACATCATTTGTTTGGTCATGGTTCCTTTCGTGTTGAAAGTCGCAGGACGGATGGGGATTAAACCAGTACCCTATCTTCTCGCTGTAGCGACGGCGTCCAACATTGGGAGCACGGCAACGATCACCGGTAACCCACAGAACATCTTGATTGGGTCCTTTTCGTCGATTGGGTATCGGGATTTCCTGTGGCACCTGGGCCCGGTTGCGGTCGTGGGTTTGTTCCTCAATTGGCTTGTGCTCTGGTGGCTGTACTTCCGTGGGGAAGTGCACGATGTTCGCACCGGAGGCGCCGTCGAACCCCTGAACGTGGAGCATGCGGCCCTGCTGAAGGCCGGAATTGTTACGCTTTTGGTGCTGGCGGGATTCCTGGCTGGTTTTCCGCCTCCCCTGGTTGCTGCAGTGGGCGCCGCCGTCCTGCTGATCACACGGACGCGCGATCCGCACCTCGTTTATGAGGAGGTGGATTGGGGCTTGCTCGTCTTTTTCATCGGCCTGTTTCTCATTGTAGGGGGCGCGGAAAACGCCGGCTTGACGGAGCGTCTGCTGGGATTTGGCGAGCATTTCAACCTGCAACGGCTCAGCGTCTTCACGATAGTGACAGCGATTCTGTCGAACCTAGTCAGCAACGTGCCGGCGGTCATGCTGTTGAAGTCGCTCGTGAGCCGATTTGCTAATCCCCATTCGGCCTGGCTTGTACTGGCAATGGCCAGCACTCTTGCAGGGAACCTGACGATTACGGGCTCCGTCGCGAATATCATCGTTGTGGAACGCGCGAGCCGAGAAGCGAAAATCAGTTTCCTCGATTACTTTCGAATCGGCCTGCCTGTCACGCTTCTGACTCTGCTGTTTGGCTGGCTTTGGCTTTCCTGGATTCGATGAAGATCTGGGCAAGAGTTACTGTTTTTGTGATTTGAAGCGCCAGTGGAAGAGATTGCTGGTGTAGAGGGCGATGCAAAGAAGATTAGCGGGGACGAAGCCGAATTGCGCGGTGCGGACACCGATGACGCAAACGACAGCACTGTTGACGGCGGCAACCACCCAGCCCTGCCATAACCTCTTGCCCAGCAAGATGGTGCCGAGGATGGTCAAAACGCAAGAAACGTAATCCAATCGAATACTGTGGAGCATGTTGAACATGTGGTGTTTGAGAGCCGGCGCCGAAGCAAAGAGAGGAATTGCCGGGCCGTGCTGCAAAGTTTCTGTTTCGTTTCTTCCGGTGGCGAAGTTCTCTACCCGGGCACCTGTGTTTTCGCGTGGCTATTTGTGAAGCGCGCCTGCCATTGGCGTTTCTTCTATGCCGCAAGAAAGACAGGCAATTCAGCGGCCGATGGAGCGGCGGGGAGGAACGGGGGATAGTTTTAGAGGCGGGCGTAAGTGCTTGGGTTAAAAGGGATTAGGGCGACGAAAAAACAAGGCGGGAGATCCAGTGGATGGGATTGAATCAAGGTCTCAGCAGAAGCGAGACAGAGCGTTTCAGGTTGAAACGCACTCATTTCTTCTTCGGCTCCGCGGTCCAGTTGGTGATGACGTTCAGGGGCAGAGTGCTGGTGTCCGGGGCGGCACTCCCGATAAAGCGCTGGCTGCCTTTCGGATCAACGTCAAAAATTGTAAGAACAAGGCCGCTAACAAACGGCGAACGAAATAGCGGGCGCACTCCTTGCACCGTGATACTCCCGGCGGATTCTAGGATGGATGCAACCATCAGATTTCCTTCCAGAGTTACAAAGTAGAGCTCTCTTCCGTCCGCGCGCCACACTGCTGCCGGAAGTACTCCGCCCGTGCTGATTTGCCACTTGCCAATTCCTTTGGGAAACGAGGTCACGTAGACCTCTCCGAGGCCCGATTCCACCGACAAATAGGCCATCCATTTTCCGTCGGGCGAGACTCGGCCCTCACCGTTCTCAGAAGCGGCATTGGGAAACAAAGGGAAGGCCTTGCGATCCCCAAACATCGGGACGAGCCATATTCGTTCCGAGCCCAACTGCCCACGGTTGATGACGACGTACTGCCCGTCTCGCGTCCAGTCTGTTGGATGGTCGATGTTACCCGAAGACAACAGCAGTTCCCGCTCTCCACTGCCGTCCGCGCGCTTCAGATAGAGTTCGGTGTTTCCCGTGCCGTGTTCTGATGAGTACACCACTTTTCTTCCGTCTGGCGACCAGGCAAGAAACCACGCGCCCTCTCCAAACGTGAGCCTCGTTCGTGCTCCTGTCCTTAAGTCGCATACATAGGCGTACCCGACAGGCCCTTCAAAAGTCACGACCGCAGCCCGAGTTCCATCAGGCGACAAGCGCAAATCCTGCAGTTGTCCCGAGAGCGGCGCAGGCCCCAGGCCACGCCCGCTTCGGTCAAACCACAAGATGGGATATTTCGCCTCTCCCGGACTTTGAAAGAGCACAACACCATTTTCCGATGCGGACGCAATCACTCCCCAATTCCCGTTTTCCCGAAGCACTTGGCCGATGGGCCTCGCGTCTTCTCTCAGTTCCAGGCGATTCGCGTCAAACTCTTGTGCCATCAAGCTGCCATCCCGAAAGTAGAGTAGTTCTCCGGAGGAATAAAAGGCGCCGCCGTTCGAGTGAACGATGAACTTGGGATTTCCTCCGTCGAGGCTCCCCGCATAAATTGCGGAATTTCCCTCCCTACCGCTCATGTGGTGCGCCGCCAAGTAGAGGAAGTGTTTCCCGTCGGGAAGAAAATCAGGCCAGCGATGCGTTGTGTGCAGAGACCGGTCCAGCGCTGTAACAGGAACTGGCTTGCCACCGGAAGCAGAAATGCGGTAGATCGCTTCGTAGATATAAGGGGTAAAGAGAATAACATTATCCGCCCACGTTCCTCCTCGGCCGTCGGTTGCGCGCGCCAAGCTTATAGGGGGTCCTCCTGCGATGTCCAACCGCTTGAGTTGTTGGTCCGCAAAGAAACCGATGGATTTTCCGTCCGAGGACCAGAAGGGAAACTTGCCGCCCTCCGTACCGGGTAGCGGTTTTGCTGTTGCACTGTCCAACGGACGCACGAATAGCATCTGCTTCCCGTCCGCTATCCCCGCGAACACTAGGTTGCTGCCATCCCGCGAGATGGCCGGTGCTCCGGCCTGGTCGCCAAGGGTGAGAAGGGTAACGTTGGGCGGCATAGTGAGTGTCGCGCGGACCGTAGGCGCCGGGGTTCTACGGTCCGATTTAAGAAGATAGTTTGCCACTAAGGTGATGGCGACGAGGACGATGGCTCCGAGGGCGAAGGGCAGCGCGAGCGTGCCAACCGATTTCCTCGCTCCGGAAGCGAGGGCTGCTGAGCCTTGGGCAGAGGCTTGGGAAATCCATTCGATCTCGTGCTTGATGTCCGCAGCACTCTGCCACCTGTCGTCGGGAGTTTTTGCGAGGCATTTTCGTATGACATGATCCAGCACGGGTGGCGTCATTGGCTTCATGCTGGCGATCGGAACGGGCTCTTTTTCGAGGATCGCTGAGGCCACACTGAGTTGGCTCTTCCCCTCAAAGGCCCGCTTGCCCGTCAGGGTTTCGTACAGCACTGCACCGAGCGAAAAAATGTCGCTGCGCCCGTCCAGTTCTTTGCCTTCGACTTGCTCGGGAGACATGTACTGGAACGTTCCCACAATTGTGCCCTGCTCCGTCACGGGTGAGTCCTGTGTCACGGCAGCGGTGAGCGTGGCGGTGCTCGTCAGAGGAGCGGCGGGCTTGGCTAGGCCGAAATCCAGCAGTTTTGCGCCGGTGGGCGTCAGCATGATGTTGCCGGGCTTCAAATCGCGGTGAATCACGCCGCTGCGATGCGCTTTGTCCAGTGCGTCGGCGATCTGCGCCCCGAATTTGAGTGCTTGTTCGAGTGGAAGCGCGCCCTTTTCGAGGCGTTTGGCCAGCGTTTCCCCCTCGACGCATTCCATAACGAGATAATCCATGCCGTCCTGATGACCGATATCATGCAGGGTGCAAATATTCGGATGATTCAAGCTGGAAATGGTCTTCGCTTCGCGCTCGAAGCGTTGCTTGCGAACCGGATCCGAGGAGAACTGCGCGGGCAGAATTTTGATCGCGACGGTGCGCTCCAGCCGCGTGTCGCGGGCGCGGTAAACTTCGCCCATGCCCCCCGCACCAAGAGGCACGCTGATTTCATAAGGGCCAAGTTGTGTACCTGGGGCGAGAGGCATACTTATCCGTGATTATAACCCCGCGAATCGTTCGTCGGGTACCTACGCTTGCAACGCCGCCAGAGCGTCTTCGCAAAAGTTGTTGATTTCTTCTTGGTCTGATTACGGCGATGGCTGGGAGGCTGTCCAACAAAAGGCGGAGGCGACGTGCTAGAGTTGGCGCCTCAGGCGCACGCGTTGCTACGTGGGCGGCCCGGCACAGGCTTTCGACAAGGTCGGGGCAAGTTCCGCCTTTATTACCAGGAGGGAAGAAGTGGCGTATCGCGATTTGCGAGAATTTGTGCGGAAGCTGGAGAAGGAAGGGGAATTGAAACGGGTGCGCGCGGAAGTGGACCCGATCCTGGAGATTACCGAAGTGGCGCAGCGCGTGGCGCGGGACAAGGGGCGCGCGCCGAACAGCGTGGGGCCGGCGCTGCTGTTCGAGAAGCCGAAAGGGTCACGCGTGCCGTTGTTGATCAATGCGTTTGGAAGCGTGCGGCGGATGGCAATGGCGTTGGAGGTGAACGACCTGAGCGAAGTTGCCGAACGTATCCAGGGATTTCTGAAGATGGAGACGCCGCAGGGGCTCTTCGACAAAATCAAGATGTTGCCGAAGCTGGCGGAGCTGGGATCGTTTTTCCCGAAGAGAGTGAACGGGGGCGAATGCAAGGAAGTGGTGCGGCAAGGGGAAGACGTAAAACTGTTCGACTTCCCGATCCTGAAATGCTGGCCGCAGGACGGCGGGCGGTTTATCACGTTTCCGCTGGTGTTCACGAAGAATCCGGAAACGGGGAAGCGCAACGTGGGGATGTACCGGATGCAGGTTTACGACGAATGCACCACGGGAATGCACTGGCAGACGCAGAAGCACGGGGCAGAACATTTTCGGCGGGCGCGGGAGAAAAATCCCGAAGGACGGATTCCGGTGAGCGTGGCGATCGGGACCGATCCCGCGACGGCCCTGGCGGGGATGCTGCCGATTCCGCCGGACCTGGATGAAATGATGTTCGCGGGATTTTTGCGGCGCGAGCCGGTGGAGATGGTGCGGTGCGAAACGAATGAACTGGAAGTGCCGGCCAACGCGGAAATCGTGCTGGAGGGGTACGTCAACCTGAAAGAGATGCGCACGGAAGGACCTTTTGGGGACCACACGGGATTTTATTCGCTGGAAGGGGAATACCCTGTTTTTCACGTGGAATGCATGACGCACCGGAAGGACCCGATTTATCTGACGACCGTGGTGGGGCCGCCGCCGCAGGAAGACTTTTATATGGGCCATGCTGTGGAGCGCGTCTTTTTGCCGGTGATGAAGATGCAGTATCCGGAAATTGTGGACGTGTCGATGCCGGCGGAAGGGATTTTTCATAACTTGATGATTGTGGCGATCCGGAAGTCGTATCCGGGGCACGCGCGAAAAATCATGAGTGCCATTTGGTCGTTGGGGCAGGCGATGTTCACGAAGGTGATTGTTGTGGTGGACCACGACGTGGATATACACAATTACAGGGAAGTGGTGTGGAAGACGCTTTGCGCGCTCGATCCGGAGCGGGATGTGCAGTTCTCGCTGGGGCCGGTGGACACGCTGGATCATGCGGCGCGGTTGCAAGACTTTGGTTCGAAGATGGGGATCGACGCGACGCGTAAATGGAGCACGGAGGGATTTACGCGGCCGTGGCCGGATGAAATTTTGATGGATGAAGCGACGAAGAAGCGGGTCGAGGCCCTGTGGAAATCTCTTGGGCTCGGATAATTTGAGTTTGCAAGATATCTTTAAGGAATGAAGCGGGCCGCAGCCCCGAGGGAAGACAGAAAAATGGTCCGACGGTCCTGGAATAATGGGATAGGACTCTTTTGCGAGAGGAAGCTGACTTCAAAGGATAACCGTCCGGCCGTACAGGTAGGGAGGTAGAAAAATACAACTAATTGTAGCAGGTCATGCTGTAGACACTAGCCTTATGGGTGGCTGCCGTCAATACCCCCCGAACTGCCTAAAACTACCCCTATTGATAGGACAACACCCGCATAGAATCCCTTGACGCTCGGAGTGAAAAAATGTCATAAAGCTCCCACGGGTTGTGCCCTCAATCCATCCGCAGCGCAAATGGGGTGCAACGCAGGGTCGTGATTTCTGGCGTGTGTTTGAATGCCGGGGTGGCGTTCCTCGTGATTGAATCGCGCGAAGTGATGAACGTGAGACAGGCGTCGCAATATCTGGGCATTTCCCCGGATACCCTGTACCGTTACATCACGGAAGGCGAAATTCCCGCGTTCAAGCTCGGCAATCGTTGGAAACTTCGGAAGACGATCCTGGACCGCTGGATGGAACGGAAAATGAGCCAGACCACCGGCAGGCGACGGTAGCCTGGCGAGAATACCGGGAACGGATGTCAGAAAAGAGGCCGCAATATGGGGCTATTTGGCGGAAAGAGCAGGCAGATCGTGGGACTGGATATAGGATCCAGCTCCATCAAAGCGGTTGAGCTGAAATCAACGAAGGCCGGCTATGAGCTGGTGAGCTTTGGCATGGAAACGTTGGCTCCGGACACCGTGGTGGATGGTGCGATCATGGACGCGCCACAGGTTGCCAACGCCATCAGCAAGATTTTCGACGCGCAGCGCATCAAGAGCAAGAACGTGGCGACTTCGGTTTCAGGACACTCGGTGATCGTGAAGCGCGTGCCGCTTCCGCTGATGACCGAGGATGAGCTTTACGACCGGATCCCTTCCGAGGCCAGCCAGCACATTCCGTTCGATATCGCCGACGTGAACCTGAGCTACCAACTGCTGGAGTCGATGGACTCGCAGATGGACGTCCTGCTGGTAGCGGTGAAGAAGGACAAGATTTTGAACCACACGAACGTGCTGGCGCAGGCGGGGAAAACGCCAGTGGTGGTGGATATTGACGCGTTCGCTCTGCAGAACTGCTTCGAAGTGAACTACGAACCGGACGCGGGGCAGACGGTTGCGCTGCTGAATATCGGTGCGAGCGTCATGAATATCAATATTGTTCGCGGGGGCATACCGTTGTTTACCCGCGACGTCAGCGTGGGCGGGAACCAGTACACCGACGCGCTGCAGAAGGAATTGGACTTGAGCTTTGAGGATGCCGAGCGGCTGAAGAGAGGGGACACCCTCCCGAGCGTCACCGATGAGCAGAAGCAGCAGATTCTGCGCAGCGTCTCGGACATCCTCACGCTGGAGATCCAAAAGACGTTTGACTTCTTCCGAGCCACGGCGAGCGGCGAGAACATCCAGCGCATTGTGGTTGCTGGGGGCACGGCGCGGGTTCCAGGCCTGGTAGACCTGCTGCGCGAGGAGTTCGCCATGCCGGTGGAAGAACTGAACCCATTTCGCAGGGTGCTCATCAATCCCGGCCGGCACAGCGATGATCAGATCCGTGATATGGCACCACGGTTGGTAATTGCCGTAGGTCTGGCGCTGAGGAGCTTCGACTAGCCATGATTCGAATAAACCTTCTGGGACAAATTCGGCCAAGAGCGACTCGTCGGCCAATGGCAATGGACACCGGAGCCGCGATGCCTGTGGTTTTCATCGGCGTTGGCGTAGCCGTGGGACTCATCGTGCTCGGCTTCTTCTACTACACGTGGCAGAAGCAATTGACGGAAGAGAACAATCGAATCAAGACTCTGAGGGCACAGAAAACGGAGCTCGAACAAATCAAGCAGCAGGTGGAGACCTTTGAAAAACAGAAAACGATCTTGCAGCAGCGGGTTGCCACGATCGAACAGTTGCAACGGGACCGTACCGGCGGCCAAGAACTGTTGGACATGGTTGCCAATACCGTCTCGCGGACGGAAAACCTGTGGCTGACGGAGATGGTCCGCAAGGGCAATACCCTGTCGCTGGAAGGGTCCTCAGCATCGATCAATTCCGTAGCAAATTTCATTACCGCGCTGAAGCGTTCCGGGTATTTCCAGAAAGTGGAAATCAAGGAATCGAAGCAGGACGAGAAGAATACGGCCATACAAACGTTCGTTTTCCAGATGTCGGCTGAAATCAGTCCGCCCCAGGCGGCGCAAGCCCGGCCCGCCAACGCGCCTGCGGCGGCTCCGGCTGCCAAGGCGCCGGCAAAGAAAGGTTAAGAGGACGCCATGGCCAATCCGTTTCGAGACATGTCGGTATTCATGCAGGCCTTGGTGGCGTTGGCCATCGCGGTGGTGATTCTTCTTCTAGGACTTTACGTTCCTATCTCGCCAGTGGCGCAGGAACGGGAGTCTTACGATAAGGCCGTAGTGGAACGGACCAAGCTGAATCAGGAAGTGACACAACTTTCGGTTTACAAGCAGCGTTACGGGGAATTGAAGCAGCAGATGGATGCGCTCAACAAGCAATTGGATACGCTGAAGACTATCGTGCCGGAAGAGAAGGAGACGGATGAATTTATCCGCCTCCTGCAGGGAGCGGCGAGCGCTTCCAACGTGCAAATCCGCCGCCTCACGGCGCAAGCCGTCGTGCCGAAGGAATATCACTACGAGATGCCATTTGAAGTGCAGGCGGATGGCCCGTACTTCAATGTTCTGGACTTTTTTGGGCGCCTGGGCCGCTTGTCCCGAATCATCAACGTGGGTGACTTGACGTTTGATGATCCGGAGAGGCCCAAAGGGACAAAGTACCCAGTGCGTCCGGGCACCACGGTTTCCGGAATCTTCACGGCAACAACATTCTTCACCAAGCCGCCTGACACGGGTGTGGCTCCGGCTCCCGGAGCCAAACCTCAAGCCGGTGCGGCTGGGGCACACTGAGCGGGAATGAGCGAACTATGCGTTCAGCGATAATTGTCGGACTAGGGCTCTTGATCGGGGCAGTCGCTCCAGGATTGCGGGCGCAGGTGAACCCGGCGACGACCACGAACAACGTGAAGTCTGCGCTGGGCGATAAGGGTCAAACCGCGCAGCAAGCGACTCAACCACCTGGAAAACCGGCGACACAGGCTCCGGCCAAGCCAGCACCAACATCGGCGGCTAAGCCCGCAGCAAAACCCGCGGCTAAGTCTTCGTCCAAGCGGGCGGGCAAAGCAGCCGCCAAACGTCCGGCCAAGGCCGTCGAAAAGCCTTCGGGCGTCAGCCGAGCGGCTGCGGCGGAAAGTGAATTAAAGCAGGCGCGCCGTGATCCCTTTGAGTCCCTTATTAACCGCCAGCAGGGCAAAGGTGGCCCGGCTCTACCTCCAGGCAAAGCAGGACTCCAGGTGAGTACACTGCGGCTGGACGGAATCGTGAAAGCGCCGAACGGTATGATTGCCGTGGTAACGAATCCGCAGTCACGCACCTATTTCCTACGCGAGGGTGACCACCTCTATGACGGCAGCGTGGAAAAGATCACCATGGACGGCGTTTCTTTCCATGAAGAAGGAAAGGATGCCTTCGGCAAGCCCGTGGAACGCCAGGTAAATAAGCGAATTTACTCCACCAGTTCAGGAGAACAGCAATGAAGACGAATTGGCCGGCCCTTAAACATGGCTGCCTGATCCTTGCGAGCGTGGCACTGGCAACCAGTCCTATGCTGGCGCAGACACAGGAACCCGCCGGCGGAAGGAAATCCGCCGCGGTCATCTCCAGCGTTGCCATCACTCAGTCGCCGGAACGCGCGGCGGTACGGGTAGAAGGCGAAGGCCGTCTCGACGTGCGCACGGCTCGCATGCACAGCCCGGATCGCTTGGTGCTGGATTTTGCAGGTGCCCGGCTGGCCGTCGACAAGACGGTTATCCCCGGGTTGGCCGCGCCGGTACGGGGGGTGCGCCTTGGGCAATACCGACCGGATGTGGCGCGCGTAGTGATTGATCTGACGGCGGCGACACCGTATCAAGTTTCGCGCGATGGAGGCGCGGTGGTCATTTCCTTCGACACTTCGACTGTCGCGCCGGTGAACGCACCAGTCAAGTTGCCGGTGGTTACGTCCCAGACGATTGAACAGGCGCGGCCGGAATTTCAATACGGGGCGCCAGCACCGCGGAAAGCGACTCACCGCAACGCTCACAATCTTGAGATTTCCGCTCCTCGTTTTGCCTTACCGGGCGAACTGACCCAGCCCTCAGTCGCACTGGCATCTTTCCGCGGGAAGAATGAGCCGGTCCGTCCAGATGCGAGCTCGCAGGAAGCTGCCCAGCAAGCGATCCAGCAGGCCGACACGGCGGCTAACACCCTGGCGGCCACTAATGCTAATGCACGAGTGCTGGCAGCGGCGACGCAAGCGCCAGCACCTGGACAGACCTCAGCGAAGTACACTGGCGAGCCAATCTCCGTGAACCTGAAAGATGTGGATTTGCGCGACTTCTTCCGGCTAATCCACGAGATTAGCGGATTGAACGTCGTGCTGGACCCCGCCGTCAAGGGCAGCCTTACGATTGTTCTAGACGAAGTGCCCTGGGACCAGGCGCTTGATATCGTCCTGCAGAACAACAGTTTAGACAAGCAGTTGAACGGGAACGTGCTACGCATTGCAACGCGCGCCACCTTGAAGACCGAAGCGGAAACTCAACGCGATCTCCAAAGAGCGCAGGCCGAGGCAGTTCCACCAGTCACGGTCACGCGCGTGCTGAGCTATAGCAAGGCCTCCGCCTTGGTGCCGACGCTCAAGAAGTTCCTCAGCTCGCGCGGGGACATATTGGCCGATGAGCGTTCCAACCAGCTCATTATTCGTGATATCCCTTCGACCATACCCATTATTGATAACCTACTCCACCAATTGGATCGCAAGTCGCAGCAAGTGGAAATTGAAGCGCGCGTGGTATCCGCTTCACGCAGTTTTGCTGAGGACATCGGCACGCAACTGGGTTTCGCCGGGCAGACAAGCAGCGGCCGTACCGTGTTTGGCGGGACACCTCAAGTGGGTGCTAGCGGCCAGCACCCCGATACACCATTGAACCCGCCCTTGATTTTCACTGGAACACAAGTGACTGGCAACGGGATCACTAACGGTTTGCCCCTAAACACGAATTTCCCAGCGGGTCTTGGGACCGGCGGCAGCGGCTTCCTGTTCTCCCACAGGTCGTCAAACTTCGCCATCGACTTTATCATCACTGCGGCGGAATCCAAGGGCGTGGGCAAATTGCTTTCCAAGCCCAAGGTCATCACCCAGAACAACGAAAAAGCCCAAATCAAGCAGGGCACCAGGATTCCGATCCAGACGACCATCAACAACACGATCTCGGTGCAGTACGTGGACGCCGTGCTGAAGTTGGAAGTCACCCCGCAGATTACCGCTGAGGGTACGATCTTCATGGATGTGGTCGTGGAGAACACGTCGATCGACACCGGTATTCCGCGCATTCAAGGCATCCCGGCTCTGGATACCCAAGCCGAGGAAACCAAGGTCACTGTCGCGGACGGCGGTACAGTCGTTATTGGTGGCGTCATCATTTCTTCACAGCGCGTGGATATCTTCCAGACTCCGCTCGTGGGCAGCCTGCCACTGATTGGGAATCTCTTCAGGCGGCGGAGCGTCACTACCCAATCTCAGGAGCTGTTGTTCTTCTTGACGCCGCGAATTATCCCCGGATAATTCATTCATTTAACTGAGGGCTGGAACGAGGAGACTGTGGTCTCCTCGTTCCATTTATGAAGACACCGTTCCAACACCGCCGGCGAGTATTGGCTTCAGTTCTGCCCCAGTCCAGGATTGATTCCCTGTTGATCACGCGCCCAGCCAATTGGTTCTATTTGACTGGGTTCACCGGGGAAGCAGGGGCCTTGGTGGTATCGCTGGAGGGCACGACGCTCATTACGGACGGGCGTTTCATGGTTCAGGGACACGAAGAAACGTCAAGTGTTCGGATCCGCCGACAGAAAGAATCCCTGTTTGAATCGGTCGGCGGATTCCTGAAAGATTTGCGAGTCCGGAGTATAGGCTTTGATCCAACCCATTTGACTGTGTCCCAGCTACAAAGTGTTCGGAAGGCGGCTGGGAGCCAATTGCGATGGGTTCCAGTCACCGGAATCGTAGAGTCCCTAAGGATGCGCAAAGACTCAGGGGAATTAGCCCAGATGCGCAAGGCAGCCATCCTGGCGGGAGAGATTTTGAAATTCGCCATCGGCCTCCTGAAGCAGGGTGTCCGCGAGTGCGAGGTTGGAGCGGAGATCGAGTACCAGATGCGCAAGCGTGGAGCTTCGGGCCCTTCCTTCGAGACTATCGTGGCCTTTGGCAAGAGGGCTGCCCTTCCCCATGCACGCCCCACGGGCAAACGATTGAGGAAAAATGAGTTGGTCGTCCTAGACCTGGGTGTTATACTCGGCCACTATTGCAGCGACATCACCCGCACGGTTTTTCTGGGCAGAGCCCCAAAACGCATCCGAGTCTGGTATAAAGCAGTTCTGGAGGCGCAGGCGGAGGCGATAGCAGCTGCAAAGAATGGGGTGGCCTGTGGAGACGTGGACGCGGCGGCGAGGCAGGTCTTAGCAAAGTACAACCTTGACCATCTTTTCGTGCACAGTACAGGTCACGGTCTGGGATTGGAAGTACATGAGGACCCCAGAGTGGCGAAGGGTCAAAAGCGGCGACTGGAACCCGGAAACGTAATTACGATCGAACCTGGCGTGTATGCGGAAGGTATCGGTGGAATTCGCATCGAAGATGACGTCGCTGTGCACGCGAGCCGCACGGAAGTTCTGACCCGCGCACCGCGGGATCTCATTGAGCTTTAGAACAAGCATGAGACGCAAAAAGCCTTCAAAATCTGATCGGACGTTTGCCAATCCGGAAATCCAGCAGATTGAGCAGCTTCTGCAGTTTATGACTAAACACAATCTCGAGGAGTTTGAGTACTCGCGTGGGGATCTGCACATCCGTCTGCGCAAGCCGTCGCCGGGAGTCGTGGTGGCGCCTCCGCGTGCGCTGGCAGCCCCAGAGATCATTGTTTCCGGTTCGGGGGATGAGGCTCGGGGAATTCCGGGAGGCGCGGGGAGTGCCGGGACGACTGAAGCGCGTTCGACCGAAGATCAGCACCTGGTGAAATCTCCGATTGTCGGAACCTTCTACGGCTCTCCCAGCCCGGGCTCTGAGCCTTTTGTAAAGGTCGGAGCGTTTGTCGAGACGGGCCAAACGCTTTGTATTGTGGAAGCCATGAAGCTCATGAACGAAATCGAGTCGGACGAGACGGGCGAAGTGGTACGCATCTTTGTTGAGAATGGACAGCCCGTCGAATACGGGCAGCCTCTCTTTGGTATCCGTCCGAGCCGGAAGAAGTAGCCGGCAAACGGCGCCATGTTCCAGAAAATCCTTGTCGCCAATCGCGGGGAGATCGCCCTGCGGGTTATTTGCGCCTGCAAGGAACTGGGCATTTCCACTGTCGCGGTTTATTCCGAGGCGGACCGCAATTCGCTTCATGTCCGCTTCGCTGATGAGGCGGTTTGCATTGGGCCGGCGCGCAGCAGCGAAAGCTACCTCAACATTCCTCAGGTGATCAGCGCCGCGGAGATCACCAATGTGGATGCCATCCATCCCGGGTACGGATTTCTTTCCGAGAATGCGAATTTCGCCAAGGTTTGTGAGGCCTCGGAGATAACCTTCATCGGGCCTCGGCCGGAAATCATCGAGTTGATGGGTGAAAAAGACCGCGCACGCCGTGAAGTGAAGGCTGCGGGCCTACCGACCATCCCGGGAAGCGACGGTATCGTGGAAGGGGAAGAACAGCTTGCCACAGAGGCTGCCGGCATTGGCTATCCATTGATTCTAAAGGCCTCCGCCGGCGGGGGCGGGCGAGGCATGCGCGTCGTGCGCAAACAAGAGGACCTTCTTGCTGCCTATCAAACAGCCCGCAACGAGGCCCAGCAGGCCTTCGGCACTCCGGATGTCTATGCCGAGAGGTTCCTCGAGCATCCCCGTCACATTGAGTTCCAGGTGCTTGGCGACCAGCATGGCAGGGTCATCCATCTGGGGGAACGCGAATGCAGCATCCAGCGACGCCACCAGAAGCTGGTCGAGGAATCACCTTCTCCGATCATGGACGCCAAGAGGAGAAAAGACCTCGGCGCAAAAGTGGTGAAGGCCCTGGAAGAGATTGGCTATACCAACGCCGGAACGGTCGAATTCCTAATGGACGGGGAAGGCTCACTGTACTTCATTGAGATGAATACGCGCATCCAAGTGGAGCATCCGGTGACTGAGCTGGTGACCGGCGTGGACCTGATCAAGGCGCAGATTCGCATCGCCGCGGGCGAAAAAATGGAAGATGCTACCGGGGCCATCCTCCCTTCGGGACACGCGATTGAATGCCGCATCAATGCGGAGGACCCCGACACGTTCGTGCCGTCGGCGGGACGCATTACGACCTTTCAGGCGCCGGGCGGAACCGGAGTGCGCGTGGACTCCGCCGCTTATACCGATGCTGTCATCCCTCCGTACTACGATTCGCTGATCGCCAAGCTGATCGTTAAGGGGCGTGACCGCACGGAAGCCATCGGCCGGATGAAGCGAGCGCTTGAGATGTTCGTCATCGAAGGCATCAAGACTTCCATCCCCCTGCACCGCCGAATCCTGGCGGACCCGGACTTTGCGGCGGGGAAGTACGATACCCATTTCATCGAGCGGGTGCTAGGAACGAACGGAAAGTAAACGAGAATGCGCCTTGTTCTCCCGCGGCTGTATGTGATATTGGATGCAGCGTTGCTGACCATTCCCGAAACAGAATGCGCTCAAAGGCTTGCCGACGCCGGTGTTCGTCTGCTGCAGTACCGGCACAAATTCGCGACCTCGCGTGAATTGCTGGGTTCCGCAAGCCGGCTTTCCGGCCTTTTGGTTGCGCGGGGCGTGACTTTCATCGTGAATGACCGCGCCGATGTGGCGTTCCTTGCGGGAGCAAGCGGCGTTCATGTCGGTCAGGAAGATTTGGAGGCCGAAACGGCGCGCAGCGTCATCGGCCCCGGCAAGCTGGTTGGCGTCTCGACACACAATAGGGAGCAATTCCAACGCGCGACGGCCACTTCGGTGGATTATATTGCTGTGGGGCCAATCTTCTCTACGTCCACCAAGGCGAATCCGGATCCGGTGGTCGGAACGGAATTCGTCCGTCAGATTCGACCACTGACAGACAAGCCGATCGTGGCCATCGGCGGAATCACGCTGGAGCGCGCGGCGGAAGTGATCCGAGCAGGCGCCGATTCGGTTGCGGTGGTCAGCGACGTCCTCCGTGCGCCTGATCCGGGAGCGCGCGCGCGACAATATCTCGATCTTCTGGACGCCGCGAACCATGCGGCCGGCGCCTGAGGCAGATAACGAATGGCCGACACCACACAAGCGATTGCTCCGGGCAGCGCTGCAACCGAGCACGGCTTTGTGCGCGCCATCGGTTTGTTCGATGGCACGATGATCGTCGTTGGCTCGATGATCGGCTCCGGCATCTTCATCGTTGCCGCGGACATCTCGCGGCAAACCGGGTCGGCCGGTGGGCTCCTGCTCACATGGATTCTCACCGGACTGCTGACCATTGCTGCCGCACTTTCCTACGGCGAACTTGCGGCGCTATTCCCACACGCCGGAGGACAATACGTTTATCTGCGCGAAGCCTATTCACCGCTCTGGGGTTTTCTTTACGGCTGGACGCTGTTTCTGGTGATTCAGACGGGGACGATCGCCGCGGTGGCGGTGGGATTTGCGAGATATCTCGGGGTGCTCTTCCCGGCAATCTCTCCGCAGGCGTGGATTGTCCATCCCATTTCCCTGGGCTCGAAGTACGCCATCAGCCTGTCAGTCCAGCAATTGGTGGGAGTGTTGATGATCGTTTTTCTCACGTTTCTCAACACGCTCGGTGTGCGGCTCGGCAAACTGATTCAGAACATTTTCACCAGCGCGAAAACGCTTTCGCTGCTGGGGCTGATTCTTTTGGGAATCTTCGTGGGGAGAAATGCCGGAGCCATTACCGAGAATTTCAGCCACTTGTGGGCTATTCGCAACCCACAAACGATCGAACCGGGCGCGAGTTTTCTGCGAAGCCTCGTGCCCACCATCACGGCCGCGAGCGGCGCGTTTGGACTGTTCGTGGCTTACGGCGTAGCGCAAGTTGGTTCGTTGTTTTCCGCCGATGCCTGGAACAACATCGGCTTCACCGCCGCGGAAGTGAAAAACCCAAAACGCGACGTAGCGCTTTCTATGGCGTTCGGGACGATAATCGTCATCACGTTGTACTGCCTGGCGAATTTTGCGTACCTGTGCACGCTTCCCCTGGTACAGATTCAAACCGTTGCCGACGACCGCGTGGCGAGCGCGGCCTTGAACGCCATCTTCGGTCCCGTGGGCGCTGCTATCATGGCGGTGGCCATTATCATTTCCACGTTTGGCTGCAATAACGGGCTGATTCTTGCCGGCGCGCGCGTCTCCTACGCCATGGCGCGTGACGGGCTCTTCTTCCGCTCGACCGGCACTTTGAACAGCAAGGGCGTGCCCGGCTCCGCGCTGATCTATCAGGGAATCTGGATTACTGTGCTCGTTTTGCTGCGTACGCGCCGTCTGGATGCGGCGGGCGGCGTTACTTATGGCAATCTCTACAGCGACCTGCTCGATTACGTGGTCTTTTCTGTTTTGATTTTTTACGCGCTCACGATCGCGGGAATTTTCGTCTTGCGCGCGAAGCGGCCTCAGGCCGAGCGTCCCTACCGGGCGTTCGGTTATCCGTTCGTGCCGCTGCTTTACATCGTTGCGGCAGTAGCGATCATGTTTGTTCTGCTGTTCTACCGAACGCAGACGGCCTGGCCAGGATTGGTGATCGTGCTGCTCGGTGTTCCGGTTTACCTAGTGTGGTCACGCCGGACATCCAAGACGGCCCCTGCGAATTAAATGGATTTTGTTGTAGGGGCGCGGGGCGCTGCACCCGTACAATGCTTTGGGCCATATTGGCAGCCATCTGAAACGCGGGGGAGGACTCCCCCAGAGGAGGAGTTGCATGGGCAACCCCTTGTTTGCAACGAAGTCGCTCGAAACGCTGATGAAAGAGGCGGGCGATACAGGCGAGCACAGCCTGAAGCGGGCCCTCGGCCCTGTCAATCTTGTGACGCTGGGAATTGGAGCCATCATCGGCGCGGGGATTTTCGTGCTCACGGGGGCGGCCGCGGCACTTTATGCTGGTCCGGCGATCATGCTCTCGTATGTGCTCGCGGGTTTCGGCTGCGTATTCGCAGGCTTATGCTACGCCGAGTTCGCTTCCCTGATTCCCGTCGCCGGTTCTGCTTACACTTATGGTTATGCCACGCTCGGCGAGATTATCGCCTGGATCATTGGCTGGGACCTGATATTGGAGTACGCCTTTGGCGCGGCAACGGTCGCGAGCGGCTGGAGCAGTACTCTCGTTGCCTTCCTGCAAGATTACGGGATCAGCCTGCCACCACAAATCTGTGACGTCCCCGGTGCAAAGTGGGTTTTGTACGACGGACGCTGGACGCCTCTAACCGCCCTGAGCCTTAGTCCGGGGCAGGCCGCCGGCTTGCCGCAGGCCACTGCGACTTTCAACTTGATCGCGTTCCTCGCGATATTAGGCGTGACCACAATCCTCATCATTGGCATTAAGGAATCGGCAAACTTTAACACCGCAATCGTTTTCGTGAAGCTGACCGCAGTGCTGACTTTCATCGCCGTCGCTCTCCCCTTCGTTCTTAAGCATTCCGACATGGCTCACGCGAACTGGAAGGTGTTTCTGCCTCCCAATATGGGTACGTTCGGTGCGTACGGTTGGTCCGGCGTTTTGCGAGGAGCGGGAGTGGTTTTCTTTGCGTATATTGGGTTCGATGCCGTGTCCACGGCGGCGCAGGAAGCCCGCAACCCTCAAAAGGACATGCCGGTCGGAATCCTCGGATCGCTGGTCGTCTGCACCATTCTGTATATCATCGTTTCGGGCCTGCTGACGGCCACAGTTCACTACTCTCGCTTGAACATCGGCGCTCCGGTCTCTTTGGCAATCCGCGAAACCGGAGTGAAGTGGGGCAGCTATGTAGTAAACGCCGGAGCACTCGCTGGCCTTAGTACTGTTATGCTGGTCATGCTATTAGGGCAATCACGCGTGTTTTACTCGATGGCCCATGACGGATTGCTTTGGAAGTGGGCTGGGGACATTCATCCGCGTTTCCGGACGCCGTGGAAGTCGACTGCTATCGTGGGACTGTGCGTGGCAGTTGTGGGCTCATTAGTGCCGATCGGCAGTCTCGGCCAGATGGTCAGCATTGGAACTCTCCTGGCGTTTGTGATCGTTTGTGCGTCCGTTTGGATTTG
>Ga0209160_1001409_pt1 | contig 20213 bp, 19 predicted proteins | sample GraSoiAngelo_153_FD_186167 | JGI IMG/M metagenome (GOLD analysis project Ga0209160, IMG submission 186167) | Grasslands soil microbial communities from the Angelo Coastal Reserve, California, USA - 14_1009_12_40cm (SPAdes) (version 2) | ecosystem: Environmental > Terrestrial > Soil > Grasslands ... | reverse complement strand
GTCGTAAGTAATTGGGCATCCTACAGCTGGCGCCCATGGTTGGTTGGGCTTAATCCCAGCCGCGATATTATCGAGCGCCTCTCGCAGATCATGGTGTACCGCCGCGGGTCGCTGTTTATCGACATCGGCATAAAGGTCATCAATCCTTCCACGGTAAAGCAGCTCGCGTTTGGGATTTAGCACCGCAACCTGGGGTGCGACTTTGACGCCAAACTCTGCCGCAAACCGACGATCGGAATCAATTACAACCGGGAAATCAAAGTGATATTCCCGCGCATGTTTTTGAGCGTCTTCCTGTGAGAAATCGCTCTCTGGATAAACCGCAACAAAACCAAAGCCCCGGTTTGTTTGCTATCGTCGATAGCTATAATATCGCAAATCAGGGACCTACAAACTACTCGCCTTCAGCCGTTAGTTATAGTCAGCTAGACCCTATGGACTATGAAGTCCAAATTACCAACGCAAGCTCTTCCTTCATGTTGATACTTGGAGAAACCTTCGACCCGCTTTGGCACCTAGCGGGAAGCCCTCCGTTCGATCCATCTATGGTAGTCCACGTTATGGTCGACGGTTTCGCAAACGGGTGGCTGATCCGCACGCCGGGGAGCTTTAGCGTTTCAATAGTGTACGGCCCGGGAAGAGCTGTACTGTGGGCCTACGCGGCATCTCTTGTTTCGGGATCGATTCTCACGGCCGTCGCAGTCCTTCCTGCTATTAGTCGCGCAAGATGCAGGGGGAAGGCGACTAATTCATCCCCGGAGCTTGTACCTCCTTCTGGACCTCGTCCATTGGCTTCTCCTCAAGACATGTCCTTCAGATTATGGATCTCCATTGGGATCTTAGTCCTAGTCTCTGCAACAATAGTCTCTGCTGTCGGATGGGAATTAGTAGGCAATCTAACGGCCATAACAGCCTACTTCATTTTTGTACTCGGTATCATGCTGGTCTTTGCCCATTATGTGAGGCACGGAAGAAACGGTCGACCTACGCTTCCATCACAAACGTGATTGTAATGTGAACACGATTGTACGAGTTCTCAATTCGCTGGGGCTCAATACCGAGAAGGAGCACTCCCCGCAAAGAAATATGGCTACCGCAGGGCTGTGGGTGAGTACTTGCAGGCCAACCCGCGCCCTGGAATCAGGCAGGTTATTCTGATCCACGGTGTGTCTTCTCCGACATTAACCGTGCTTCCTCAAGATCCCGGAATTGCCGGATTAATTCTCAAATCGCTGGAGTTCATAGACGCAGATGCTAAGGGAACCGGTCACATGACTGCAGAGAACCTAGAGACTAACTGCTACTGAGAATGATGTGCGATATGGAAAAACTGGAAGACACTTCTTTGGAAAAGAAGGCGGAACCTACTCCCGCGATCTTTCGCACAAACCTCCGTCTGCTTTGTCTTTTCAACGCATATGCGAACATCATTCGGCGTAATGAAATTGCACCCATAACGGGCGGCGAAGGCCACCTTCTAGAGGTTGGAAAAATTTGGGCACGTCTTGGGGTCAATATGGAGATGATGACGACAAAGAGCGGGTACGTTGTCTGCAGAGATCATGGTTTGCGCGTCAACTGCCTTGTCCTCCCATTTGATGGAAACCGGTTGGGAGTGATCGCAAGTTATCTTCTGAGGATGTTTCAAGGGCCACTAATTGCCTGGAAGCTTCGTCGTGAAGTGATCTGCACGTACTCTTCGACTGATATCCTGCCAGATATTTTACCGGCTTTTGTCGTCAAGTTCCTTAACCATCGCAAGCCAGTGATGGTTTGCTGGGTATTCCACCTCGTATCGCACTTCTCGTCTAGACCAGGCTCTAAGATACGGAACATCATCTCGTTCTTGTCACAAGAGGTTAGCCTCGCGATAATGAGACGCTATTCTGACGTAATCTTCGTGGACAACAGCCAGGTAAAGGCTCAATTGAATTCTATGGGTTTTCCCAAAGACCGGATACATGTGGTGCCGCTGGGAATAGACAAGGAATTAATTGACAATTCAAAACCGATTCCCAGTGTCAGCTACGATGCTTGCTATCTGGGCAGGCTGCACGCGACAAAAGGGGTTAACGATCTCGCAGACATATGGAGATTCGTCACAGACACCAAGAAATCTGCGAAACTCGCGGTCATAGGATCGGACCCTACAGGAAACATGCTACGAAGATTGCAGGAGGAGTTTGGGCAGTATGGCCTCAAAGATAACGTCGACTTCCTCGGGTTGGTTCCCCGAAAATCCCTCTTCTCAGTTCTCAAGACATGCAAGATCTTCCTATCTCCGAGTTATGAAGAGGGTTGGGGAATCGCTGTCTGCGAGGCAATGGCAGCAGGGCTAGTGCCAGTTGTCTATGATCTCCCGCCGTATCGCGAATTCTTCCGAGGAGGCGTTGTTCCTGTACCCATTGGTGATAGAAGGGCTCTTGCAAATGCTGTCATTGAACTGCTTTCTGATGAGGAAAGACGCATTGAACTCAAACAACAGGCAATCCTATGTGCATCTCAATACAGTTGGGGTAACACCGCGCACAGGGAGCTGCAAGTAATTACGAACACGCTGGGCATGTCAGGTAATAGGCAGAAGCATGATGGAGACCTTTCATCAACTTAAGTGCCCGAGTTAGGTAAGACAGCCAGGAAACTATTGCTAGGGACCTTCCCTTCAGCAGTATCTTCGCCCTTCTCGGAGCCTCTCTACCAAACTATCGCATAATCATGCGACGATCATTCTTCTTCGGCAACCATAATGGAATCGGAACAGGAGAAAGAGAATACATCGCTGATACTATCATCGGGTTCCTAGACAAAGCATCGAAACCCTAGCAACTCTCCAAGCAACTCAAAGGGCCCACATTCTACCACCTGCTCGCAACGTGCCCTTCCCGGAATACGAAACGCTTATGTAATCAAAATGTGTTCGTCTATCCGATGACCGAGACGATAACGGCTCGCCTGCCTGACGAGCTGGTTCAGAGGGTGGACGCGGCGGTCAAACGCGGCATCTTCCCTAGCCGAAGCGAGGCTTTGAGAGAGATAATCGAAGACCATCTGAGAGAACACCCAGAACTCTTCCTAGACATCAAGCTAGAGGAACTGTTGGGAAGAGAACTATCCGACGAAGAGCTGCGAAAGCTCGGAGCCAAGCTCTTCAGAGGCGTCGACGTTGCCAAGCTGGTCTCGGAAGGCAGGGGCCAGTGAAGAGGCTCTACCTTGACACAAACGTCCTCCTAGCAGTCTATGCCCCTGAAGACAAGGGGCATGAGAGCTCGGCAAAACTCGTCAGCGCGGTCGAGGACAAGCGGGTCAAGGCTCTAACATCAACAATCACACTTATCGAGATCGCCAGCGCCGTCAAAAGATCCAGCCGGAAATTCGCTCAGGACGAAGGTTCAGACCAGGAACTTCCAGGCTCATTCGTCAGGAGAACCCTCCAGATCAAGAATCTTGAATACATCAACCTAGGAACCGAAATACCGCTCGGGAAGGAATCCCAAGCCCGAATCCCGGCAGTATACGCCATCGCTTTGAAGGCGGTGAGAACCCTCCCATTGAGAACCTTGGACCTTATTCACGTCGCATCAGCCTACGCCGCCATCAGACTTCACGGCAAAGAAATCGATTTCTTCACAACCCTTGACCGCGGAATAATTGCAGCTAGGAGAGAAATCAAGACCCTCCTAGGATGTCCATCCGTTACACCAGACGAGGTAGTAACACTTGAAGATCTTTAGCATAATGATATCTCGACCGTTCCGGAACTTTTTTCCTGCCGGACTATCAACTATGCGAGAACTACCGAACTCTCAGATGATAATGCGACAGTCATTCTTCTTCGGCAACCACAACGGAATCGGAACAGGAGAAAGAGAATACATCGCTGATTCCATCATCAACTTCTTGAAGGTGGGCTCGAACAAGTAGGCGGTAGAGGATCGCCCTAGCTTCTTGAGTGTCCGAGCCTTTATCGTCAGTCACGTCATCTTGAAGAAGGGGCTCGGTGGGCACAACGAGCCTTCCAGGGCGGAGTCTATGGCTCGGATATGGTGGCTCATCATTTTCGGAGCCGCGTGCTACGGATTTGGAGCACTCTCAGTCACCGCAGACGAGCTGTTCGGCATCGCTCAGTTTTACGGACCCAGCGGCCTCTACTACTTCCCCATCATAGGCCCGAGAGGACTCTGGGACTCATGGGTCTACGTATTCACAGGTCTAGCAGTCTGCCTCTTCCTCTCACTTGTCTCGATCCTGAAGCTCCAGCGACAGGGGCCACCCTAACTAGGACGATCTTGATAAGCATCCAGCCCCTCATCATCCTTGCCCCACTCGCATTCCTCCTAGACAAGTTGACCTACCTTGGAATCGGCCTCTGCATCATTGAAACCTACAAGGCGATCCATCAGCCGGACCCGTCTCACGATAGGATTGGTCGGCGGGTAGGAACTGCTTATTAGTAGGAAACCACACGTGTCGTGGTATGACTCAAGAGGTCGTGGTTACGAGGCGTGGGCAGACCACTATACCCTTGGAGATTCGTAAGAAGCTCGACATCCGTGAGGGTACCAGGATGACCGTAGAGGCTGACTCTGGAAAGGTAATCTTCCGGAAAGTGCCTTCGATCTTTGACCTTGCTGGGAAGAGCAAAATGACGAGGGATGAGGCTGTTCGGCTGCTTGACAAGATGCGGGAGGAAGGCTAGTGCTCTTCGACACCCGATATTTCTGGGCCGTTTTCACGTCGAGGAGCCCTGAACTTGTAAAGAAGCTGAGAGGCATCTTCGACGGTTCAAAGAATGCGTTCGCTTCTTCCATAACTCTCTATGAGGTTTACAAGCTCAGCATCAATCAAGAAGACCGAACAGTTGCAGAACTACGCGTCAACTCGATCAAGAAGCAGTTTAGCATAATCAATGTTGATCCGGAGATCGCCGAAGAGGCTGCAAGAGTAAGCCACCGAGTCAAGGTCCCAATGGCCGATGCGCTGATAATGGCAACAGCCAGGAAGCTACGGGTCCCATGCGCCACCGATGACCCTCACTTCACCGAAGTGAAGCGCATCTGGGTCTAACAAACCCTAGAATCCAACTCTGGCGACAAAACATTCATCCTCTCAAAAAAGACTTATCGTCCAAGAAATTCGGCCAGAATAAGCCGCGATCTGGAATCTGTCGGACTCGTTTTTTCGCACGGGTTCCTTGTTAGAAACTAGGTGCTTCCTGAAAAGCCCGACAAGCAAATTGTGCGCCGAGAATACACGGACTGGACCCGGGCTGTTTATATAGTTCTATAGTTCTATGAATCATGAGCAGTGATGGCCAAAAGCTTGTTCGTCTCAGAGGAGACTCACAAGAATCTCATGCTTGCGAAGATGGAGCTGGGCTTCCGCTCCGTCGATGAAATGTTGAAGGAGCTAGTCGTAGAGGTCAGAAAGGCCCGGTTCTTGGAAGCCTCTGACGTCTTCAGGTCTAAGGTGAGAGAGAAGCGGCTCAGCCTCCCTGCTATCCAAGCAAAGAGCGAGGCCGTTAGAGTTGAGCTGTTCAAAAAGTGGTTCAGGAAAGAGAGAGGGTCATAGTAGACGCAAACGTGCTCTACTCGGCACTGTACAAGCCTGAAGGGGTCTGCGGGAACATCATCCAAGCAGCCATAGAAGGTTCCTGTCAGCTTCTCTCCACTGACTCGGTTAGGGAGGAGGTTCGACGGAATCTCATAGAAAATCTGTCATTGTCTGAGCGAGAGGAGGCCCGCCTAGTTCTAGCACTGCCTGTGGAATGGGTTCCCAGGGAGGCCCACGAACATAGGATCAACGAGGCGGTCCTGCTCCTAGCCCATGAAGCGGATGCTCCAGTCCTAGCGCTGTCCCTCGCCACGCGTCTCACGATATTGTCGGGCGACAGGCACTTCCGCTTGGAGCCGGTAATGAACAAGGTCAGGGTCCTCACCCCTGGACAATTCCTCAAGACTCTGCCACGCCGCTAACTCGATCCGGAACCTACAGGCGAGCGAATCTGTTGGACGGACCTACTCTGTTTTTTCCTGTCAGAGTTTCATGCCCGAAATCGGTTGCGACTATACCTCTGTGATTTCTTTGAAGTGTCGTTCCCGGTCAAGGATGATCACAGGGATCTTCTCTCATCTTCTCTTCGAGCCTCAGATTCTCTCTCTTCTAGGACGACTGCTCCTGGGCTCTTCCCATGAAGCTGAAGAGGTGGGATAGTCTCGGAACCTTCTCAAGGAGGAGTCTGTTCTCCTCGAGAGGGACCAGTGTCAACTCTTTTGAAGAGACGCGACTTTTCTTCTTCCCGTAAAGATATTGGTCGTGCTTCTTGGACAGGTCTCCGAGCCTGCTTTTCCCTCGAGGCCTACGAACCAAGAAAGGATCCTTAGGATCTGCCTTGGCCTTTTTGATCCGGTCGAAGTTGAACGTCGATTCTAGAGTTTTCAGGAGGTCGACGAGCCTTCTCCTGCAGAGCTCGAACTTTTCATCAGGTATTCTTCCGAAGGGTCCGTGAAGACTGTCACGGAAATTCTCGGATTGGATGTCTCGCTTGATGGAACGGCTTCTCTCGACGATAAGGCTAGGGCCGCATTTCGCCGAGACCAGGTCTATGATCAACTTCAGTCCCAGGTTTCCGCCTGCAAGCATGAACATGTCTCGAATATCCTGTTTCCTCGCAGAAACGAATTTCATAGCAAGGAGTAGCTCTGGGTCCACAATTCTCATCCTGATTCTTGTAGGAACTGACCTTCCGACGGTGGTCCTCTCAGCAGAATGCTTCCTGAACAGGTCACCTTCGAAGACTATCTTTGTGTCTCGGTCAACGACGGAATTCTCCAGAAGGTCGAATGAGACCTTGATCCCCTCCATCTCGTATCGCACATAGCCACCATAGGCGACTTCTCCTTCGCTAACCTTCATGAACCCGTCCGCCTTCAGCAACGACTCGATCTTGGATGAGCCGCCGAGGATGACGAGGTCGCAGTCTATAGAGAATCTCGGCGGAACGTAGGCATTGACCGCGTATCCGCCTATCAGCACAATGTCTTTCTTAGGTAATCTCCGCAGTGTCTTGATAATGATGCTTTCACGAGCGTCAAGCATCAGACTACCGCCTTCGCCGCCTCTGCCAGCACGCGTCTGTCAATCTCGACACTCGTCTTGATCCTGAATTTCGCCTCCAAATAGGCCAACGGATACTCGAAGGTGTGAATATGCGTCTCCGAATATGCAACTGCCGATGCCAACGGGTCAACCGGGAAACCTTTGTGCATCTCGAGCGCAAACCCGCCGCTGGGCTTCAAGACTACGAACTCTCCCATCGCCATTTCCGGCTTAGAAGTGAAGACTTTCACCTTGTGCTTTCTGAAGTAGCCGACCCATCTGTCCAAGTCGCTTCGCAAGACCTTGACAAAATATGGCGAATGCTCCCAGCTCCTCTGAATGTAGCTGTAATCCGTCCACACCTCAACCGCGCTCGCCTCGGTGTAGGCATACTTCATCCCAGCCTCACTCAACAACCTCGGAACCCTGAACTCGACCATAGACCTGAAAATCTCATCAGCATTCCTGCAAACATAACTCCCCTTCTCCACCCTCCTGATCCATCCAGCATGCTCCAACATATGCAACGTCTTCTTCACCATACCCCTAGACACAAACCAGGACAAGTAATCGGCCGGAAAGCTATCGCTGCCAAAACGGCTTCTCAAAATAGCGTAAGCCTCCTGAGCGTACGTAGGCACCGCCTCCGACATGGTTACCTATTTGGTAACCTGGCAATATAAACATGGTGAATACGCTCGAAGCCCTCCTAGGCGCTTGGCTGGCTGGTGGGTGTCTCGCATGATCTTCTCGTGTTCCTTCGATTTCTGTCGAGCACTCCTCTTCCTCTTGTCTACGCCGAACATCGATTCCGGAGGACCCAGCGGCTTGAGGAACTTGAACTGGCTCTTGACCTGTGAGACAAATCTCTCAGCGGCTCTGAGCAGGGCTTCCGCCTCGTCTCCCTCGATCTCCAGCGTGGCCGAGTACTCGTACGTCTCCCTCGCCGCCTTGGCCTCAGCCAGAGCCCTCCCCAAGTCTCTAGGAAATACTCCCTCAAGGACGAGTCTCCGGCCAAACTCAGAAACAGTACCCTCATGCGTCCTCGTTGTTACTCCTACCTTTGTTAGAGCCGCTCTCGCGGCGTGAAACATTGCGTAGTAGCTTCTTGACGCGGAATCTTCAAAGAAGCCCTTGGCATACAGTTCAGACGCAGCCCTCAGCGTAACCTCGGCTTTCCGAAGCAACTTCTCGGCTATGCTGGACGCGTGAGCTGCCCCCATAATGGTCGGCCCTCCTCCAGAACTGACGCGGCAAACGGATCCCCATTCCCCAACATCTCAAGCCAATCCTCACGACGGACAACCATAAGTGAAATGTCAACCCCTAGAACCGCCATAGCTGGATAGATGAGCTCGTAGACACTCCTCCTTATCCTCCAAGGCTCGCCCTTCTCAACGACGACAAGAATGTCGACGTCGCTCTCCCCGCCAGCCTCTCCACGCGCGACGGAACCATAGAGGGTAACGGATTCAACTCCAAGCGAATTCCAAGAAACCAGAACCGAGACCAAGTGCGCCGCAACCCTAGCCATCGATGAGGGTGGCGGGAGCCCGCCTGATGATAGGAGAAGCCTAGTCGCATCCTTGATCACTTCCGACCTGTTCGCGTACCGTCCCGACTTCACCAGCGCATTGACTCCCCTCAACAGTTCGGCTGGCAGCCTCGCAGGCACCACACGACTCATACCGTATACAGTTGTATACACGCCATATTAAACACTCGTCTACGAAGCTTACAATTAATCGAACTATTCCCATGCTCAGGGGGTCGGATCGTATGTGAACGGCTTGTTATCCGTCGGCGCGGAACATATATATGCCATAGCCGTTATAGTAGCTATAGGAAGACTTTGACGACCACTATTCAGCTCACCGAGGAGACACAGAGCAAGCTCTTCCAAGTCGTCTCCCAACTACAATCCGAACTCGGAAAGCGAGTCAGCTACGATGAGGCCATCGCCCTCCTAATCGCGCGGACCCAGGGCACAAGAGAAGCCAGAGAACATTTCGAGAAGCTCTTCGGAGCGCTGCGCGGAGAAAAAGCGGCCTGGAAAGACCTCCGGCAGCTGAGGAAGACAGAGAACAAGAGGCATGCAAGACTCGCCAGAACTGCCTAGCAGGCTGGCCATCGACTCAAGCGTCCTGATAGCATACTTCCTCGGCGAGCCTGAAGGCGAGATCGCAAAACAAGAAATCCTCGGCAGTCAGCATAGAACCGTCCACTGCGGCCATATAGCCCTCTCCGAGACCTTCTACATCCTCTGCAGGAGAAGAAGCCAAAAGTTCGCCCTAGAGGCACTCGAGACCCTGGAGAAGACAGGCCTCGTCAGATTCCACCAGACCACCGAACTTGACTACGCTGCCGGCATGCAGAAATGCCGCCACAAGATCTCCCTTGCAGACTGCTACGTCCTAGCACTAGCGAAGAACGTCCAAGGCTCAGCCGTATTCGCTCACCGTGAAAAAGACATCAGCGCAGAGCTCGAAAAAAACGCTCCAGATGTGAACGTCCTCTTCCTAGAAGACTTGTCGAAGACCACTCTGTTTCGCAAAAAATAAGGTTTCTTTTTTAGCTAGAACCCGTTGGGGTAGCCGAAGAGAATACATCACTGATGCAATCATTGGATTCCTAGACAACGCATCGAAACAGTAGGAACACTCCGAACAAGGCGCATCGCGAGCCGAAAGCCGAATATATATCGTATACAGTTTGTATATCGAGTCTCTTTGGGCGTAGTGCCTGTAAGGCTGGACGACGCGGAGCTGAAGAGAATAGATCTTCTGGTCCAGCAGAAGCACTACAAAAGCAGAAACGAGGCGATAAGACAGATGCTGAAGTCGAAACTCTCCGAGGAACTAACTGAAGACGAAGATGTCCATGAACTTGTAGAGAGCCTCCTAAGGATCAAGAAGAAGGGAAAGGATCCCCTGGTCCTCAAACTCCAGAAGACTGCGGTCGAGACTGTTGCTGAAGGGCGAGGAAGACGGCCTACGTAGATACGAACATTCTGGTTGCTGCCTACTCACCCATGGATCCTCTCTACCACGCCGCCAGATCCTTTCTGTCAGAGCAGCAACCTAGGAAAATAGTTTCAGCACTCAGCTTCGCAGAACTTACAGCCGTTCTAGCCAGAGTAAGACCTGAACTCCAACTCCCTGAGCCAGTCCAGAAGGAGCCGTTCAAGAGGAGAATCCGGGCCGCGGTGGAGTACATTTTCAAGGACGCTGGTCTGACCCTAGCGTCTCAGGTAGGAACCTCCATAGTACATGTCGGGGAAAGGACGGTCCCCATTCCCATGGAATACTCTAGAGCTGCTTCTGAAGCACACAAGCTCCGGCTGAAAGCTCTCGACCTGCTCCACTTAGCTTACGCCAGCCTCATCAGCCGCCTAGAGTTCAAGCTGGATCTTTTCGTCACTGGTGATCAAGACATACTCGACACGACCAGCCAGATCGAAGAAGCTCTCGGGCTAAGAACCATGCATCCAAAGAATCTGGCCTAGCTCGCTGAGGAAGCGGAACCAGCAACATCCTGTAAGGCATTAAGATTTTCAGTACCAAGCTCCAAAGTCCACTGGTGAGACGTGAGTACTCTTTTCCTTGAGCGTGGAGGGACGAAACCAGTCCCGCAGAGGAGCAGTAAGAGTAGAGGCAGCCTACGCGGCTCTAGCTGTCGCCTGAACTTTCTCGAGACTGGACGCCTTTCTCGGGATCGCTGCGCTACCAACAATGCTAACGACCAGATTAACCGCGAGAGCTATCACGGCAATATACAGAGAACCGAAAATTCCCGCGTTGAAGAGCGAAGTGGTGAAGCCTGCAAAGACTCCGTTTGCAGCGTTCGCGATCACCGCCATGGTAAGTCCGGAGCCGATCCCGGCAAGCAGCCCCACGATGAGCGCTTCCTTTCTGAACCAGTTAGTGTAGAGGCCGAGAAAGAGCGAGGGCAATAATTGTAGAATGAGAACTCCACCGAGGAGCTGGAGCTGTATCGCGTAGGTTGCTGGGACGGCGAAGACGAATCCTAGAGCTATGAACTTGAATATTGCCGAAGCCCACTTTGCAATTTGACTCTCCCCTTTCGGAGTCAGATCCTTCTTGAACTCCTTGACAATGTTCCTCGTCAACAGATTCGCCTGAGCTATCGCCATAATCGCCGCAGGCACCAATCCTCCAACGAACACCCCGAGTAGCGCAATTCCGGCCAGCCAGCCTGGAAGAGTGTACAGTATCATCGCGGGAACAACATAGATTCCTCGTGAAGAAGCTGGGAAGTTGGTAAGGAAGGATAGGGCGGAGGGAAACGAGAAGACCAAGACTCCGAACAGCGCTAGGAAGGCAAGTCCGAGACCGTAGAGCGGCAGCATTGAAGTGCTCAAACGAAGCTTATGCTCGCTTTCGGCACTGAGCACACCATTGATAGCGTGCGGGTAGAGATAGAGGGCGAGCGCACTACCGAGAATCAGAGTCATGTAGCCTGGCACGAGCAAGGATGAAACCGTGAGGAAGTTAGGAGATTTTGGAACGTTCGCGAACGCCTGGCCGAACCCTCCAATGCTCCAGAGAGCGGAGACGATTACAACGATCACGGTAAGCCAGACCAAGATATCCTTGTAGACGGCTGTCAGAGTCGCCCCTCTAAGCCCGCTGGTGAAGGTGAAAGCGGCGAGAATGATGAAAGCGATAACGAGAGAGATCTCCTCGACAGTAGCGGAATTGGATCCCGCGACCGGCAGAAGCATTGCAGCCAAGACCGCCTGCATACCCACAATCTGCAGCGCAATGTAAGGTAGAAGCGCAACAATACCCGTTATCGCAATGAGGATCGCAAGGACACGACTGCCAAACTTGTCCCTAACAAAATCAGAACCAGTAATGTATCCGTTCTTCCTTGAGAGAGTCCAGAGTCGTGGCATGAAAACGAGAGCCACACCGAAGGTCATGGCGACATAGGGGACCGCGAAGAAGTACAATGCTCCCTTAGCGTAGAGGCTGGAAGGAACAGCCACAAATGTGTAGGCGGTATAGATATCGGCCCCAAGAAGAAAGAAGGCGAGAGTCGCGCCCAACCTCCTTCCAGCGAGAGCCCACTCATGCAGTTGAGAGAGGTCTCCCTTCCTCCAACGCGAGCCATAGAATCCGAGGAAGACAAACACAGCAAAAAATGCGACGAAGACAGCGATTATTGTTGTAGAATCGACCAAGAGTTAGCTTCCTCCCTGCCGCGCTGGAGTGCTCGCTCGTGATCTTCTGTCCTCAATTACTGTAAATGCTAGATACGGGAGAGTCGTCAGAGCAAGGATGAGAATCTGGAACCAGTAGAAGAACGGGAGTCCTCCTAGCGTCGGGTCTACGAAGTTATAGATTGGGGTTGCGAAGTTGACTATCGCAGGTACGAGAATCAACAGTAAGAGAACGATTTGAACCCTTTTCAAGTGATTCCTAGGGTATCCTCACACGGCCGACGTTGAATTTATCTTTTCACGGGTTCAATATAAAGGACGGGAATCCTCAGCTTCCCGCATCAAGCCCCAACCGCTCATTAACGGGCGAGACGATTCAATGGGTCTGTAACCCGGCCTAGAACAGACCGTTTGTTCGTTCACCTATGGGTATGAAGGTCGAATCGTAATTGACGAACCGTGTGCAGATTTCTGAGCGGACCCTTCAGCCACTCAATAAGCTCGAGCAGTTAGGTCCCGCAAATACAGACTGGATATGAAGTGCGATGAAACCACCGCCTCCCGTTTCACATGGTGCAAGTTAGTTGAAGCATTCCCAAGAAAAAGGAAACGCCCAGCGACCCAGCGATAGCCACATATAGACGCCTATATCCTCGCTGACCGTGATCTTATCCCATATGCAATCCACCGTAGCCTTTTGAGGGAAATAGTATCGACCGGAGCAAATTTACCTTAATAGCAGGGTCACGTAAGACCAACCATATCAAAGAGGCATCATCACCCTGCTAAGAATCCGCATTTTCACCGTCCTCCTCATATTCACAGTCCTCTCTTCACTCGCGCTGCACACCTTTCCAGCAAGAGCCCAGCCTAGTTACACGCCCGGGGTGAGACCGGGAGACTATGTGACCTACGGCGAGTTCAGCCAGAACAGCACCACTCCCTATCCGCCCTTCCCGGGAAACATAAGTAGCCTCAAGCTCCAAGTTCAGGGCGTCAACAGTCAAACCAACACTGTCAACGCATCATTCGTCTACAACTACAAGAACGGAACACAATCCACTCAACCATTGTCAGGGAATACGGAGACTGGGCAGGGGAACTTGTTCCCGTACCTACTCGCTGGGAACCTGAGCGCTGGGGACCTGCTCGTCAAGTCGATATATCCCTACTACCCCTACGTATCCAATGAGACAGTCGAGAGAGTCTACGCTGGCGCTCTACGCTCCGTCAACCTCCTCAACTTAACTTACGCAGTACCCGGAGAATATGTCAGAGTCGTCTTCTACTGGGATGCTCAGACTGGCCTCGTCCTAGACGGGGCAGAATACGCAAACTCCAGTGGCCAAACGTCATCAAACTTAGCGCTACACTTCAAGGCGACTGAGACGAACGTGTGGGTGTCAAACGCTAGTCCCGACTACTCGTTCGACGCCTCGTCACTATCTTCGGATGTCCTGCACGCGGGAGAAGTCACAAGCTTCAGACTGGACTTTGCGGGCCTCAACGGCTTCACCGGCGACATCAATCTTGACACCTCACTTCCTATGTCTAACATGACTCAACCTCCCGGACTCACGCTGAACCCATCAAGCATCACACTTTCAACAATAGCACCGACGGCCAGCGCTCTCATGACAGTCTCCACTAACTCCAATACCACATTAGGCCTGTACCTGATTAGCGTAAACGGGACGAGTGGATCAATCAATCATCAAGCTAAGCTTCTGGTAGTTGTCGCGCCACCAGACTTCATTGTCATCGCCGACCCAGGCAATCTGACCATCTTCCAGGGCACCTCAAAGAATTCAACCATCACAGTCACTGGCAGAGGCGGCTTCACCGGACCGGTCATTCTGCAGGCCCAGACGCAGCCTTTCGGCACACTGGTGACCGCCGCTCTCAGCCGGACGTTCGTGATACTCAACACTACTATGACGAGCGCGACGTCTACACTATCCGTCGACGCGACAAACTCCAGCCCGGGCACGACCTCAGTCTACATCAGCGCGACTAGCGGAACCATCTATAGATCCCTCAACGTCTTCGTCAACGTAACAGGCCCAGACTTCCACATTACCGCAAGCCCCGCTTCCCTAAACATACGACAAGGCCAGACCGGCCAATCGACAATCATCCTGACGAGCGTCCTAGGCTTCGCTGGGACGGTAAACCTCTCGACTAGTGTGTATGGATCCGTTTCAGCTAGCCTCAGCAACACCAGCATCAGCCTCACATCGGACGGACAGGCCAATTCGACCCTGACAGTAACAGTCCCCTCGACCACTCCTCCCGGGTTGGCGTCGATCTACGTGAACGGCATAGGCAACAACGGCCTCAGCCACAGCGCCTATGTGCAACTCAATGTCACTGGACCAGACTTTACTCTCTCATCAAGCGTTTTCTTCATCAGCCTCAACGCAGGCCAGTCCACAAATTCGACCCTCACACTCTCATCCCGAGGAGGGTTTTCTGGCACAATCATCCTCACCACCACAACGTTCTCATCATTGCAATCAACAGTCAACCCATTCAGCGTAACGCTCAACGCCACGCAGACATCTGCCACCGCTCTACTGACGGTCACTGCACCTCTCGGCACTCCTCCCTCGACCTTTGTTGAGGTGGAAGTGACAGGAACCAGCGGGAACATTGTACACAACCTCTTTATTGAAATCAGCATAACCGGACCGGACTTCAGCGTCTCAACAGACCCGGGCTTCCTCTCGATTCCCCAAGGAAGCACAGGAACGACAAAAGTGTCGTTGTCCAGCATTGACAACTTCTCAGGCAACGTCACGTTGTCCGCGTCGCCGTTCTATGCCGGTTCGTTATACCTGACCACGATGTTGGGCAACAGCCAAGTCAAGCTCACAGCCGGCGGTTCCGCCAACACGACACTGACGATCCAGACGGCTACGTTCACACCCCCCGGCAGCTACAATGTCCAGATAACAGCCACCAGCGGGGCGCTAACCCATTACAGCCAAGTCTACGTCAGCGTGATCGGACCCGACTTTTCACTATCAGCTTCCCCATCGTTCCTGGTATTGCCTCAGGGAGGGAGTGCCGGCTCTACCATTTCCTTGACGAGCATAGACAATCTAAACGGTACAGCCACCATGTTCGTAGCGTTCTCCAGCCCGATAATAGTCTCGCCGAGCAGCGCCAACGTAACACTCGCGGCAAACTCTACATCTACCACGACTCTCAAATTGTCGGTACCCGCCAATACTGTTCCAGGCACCTACTATGTGCACATGACCGTTTACCTGGGATCCGTGACCCATGACATTTTCATCACGGTCCAGGTTACCGGCCCAGACTTCACACTATTTGCCTCACCAGCCTCTCTAACTATTCAGCGAGGCACCACAGGAACTTCTACCATCATCCTCGATAGCCTAAATGGTTTCAACGGGACTGTCTCCATAGGATTCTCATCAATCGGCCTCACCGTGACCCCGGCCAGCGCGAACGTAACTCTAACCCCAAGCGGCACAGCCAGCGTCAATGTCACGATCCAAGCTCCCATGTCAACGCCTCCGGGCTCATACTACCTTTCGGTCAACGCAAGAAGCGGATTCATCACACACTACAGCCAGATCTACATCCAGGTCATCGGCCCAGACTTCACCATACAATCCAACCCGAACTTCCTGCTCATTCATGCGGGGAACTCGGCCCAATCCACGATTCAACTCACCAGCCTCGATGGATTCAGCGGCAACGTCACGTTAACGTTCAACTCCCTCGTCATTTTTGGCGGCAATTTCACTTTCAACCCGATCAACATCACTCTAAGCCCTCGGATAGTCACGCTGGGCCCTGGATCGACCGGTTCAGCCACTCTCAACATAGCCTCCGCGCTATCCGCCACGGGCCAGAACTTTACCATTCAGATCAGTGCAACCGGCAACAATCTGACCCACTACTCCTTCGTCTCCGTCTCCGTTATCGGACCCACGATCAGCCTCTCCCCACATCCGGATTTCCTTACAATTCCTCAAGGCGGCTCAGCAACTTCAACCATAACAACAACCAGCATCAACGGCTTCTCAGGAAACGTGACCCTCGCCTCTACTTCCTACGCCGGCGTCACATCGACAACTGCCCCTAACAGCATCAGTCTCACAGCCGGAGGGTCAGCCAATTCGACACTCACCATATCTGTCTCGTCCGGAACACAGTCCGGCTACTACACCATCGTCGTTTCGGGATACGCTAGCGGCATTTCAAGAAGCGTCTTCGTGACGGTCCAGGTCATAGCGCCTTCCTTCAGTCTCACGGTCAGTCCAATATTCTTGAGTCTAGCCGCAGGAAACGTTGGTCACGCAACCATGGCCCTGACAGGATTCAACGGATTCTCCGACACGATCAAACTATCCTCATCATCATCCCCGACAGGACTAACAACCAGCCTCACTCCCAGCGCAGTCACTCTCAATTCAACAACCACAACGAGCACCACGCTCCTCACGATCAACGTCCCGGCCAACGCAGCCCCAGGCTTTTACAACGTCAACATTAACGCGACTGCAAACAACCTCTTCGAAAACATCACAGTCCTCGTTCAGGTCATGGGACCAGATTTCAATCTCTCCGCGAACCCAGCGAGCTTCCAAATCACCCCAGGCGGATCAGCAAGTTCAACCATTACAATATCCGGGGCAAACGGATTCAACGGGACAGTGCATCTCTTCGGGGCAATCTCCGCTGGACCTGGTGTAACCACCTCCTTCAGCCCCGTGAACGTTACGCTGACACCCTCCCACACGAACGCAACTTCCATCTTAACCATCAATGTAGTTCCCGGAACATACGCGGGACCCTATGTCATCACCATCATCGGATCCCTAGTAACTAACTCCAACGTAACATTTCTCGTTCACTACGCGACGGTGACAGTAATGGTCCCGGAGATTCCTAACTTCCAGATGCTCGTAAGCACAGGACTCTTGTCCATCGACCAGGGCGCTTCCGGCAAGCTCTTCCTGAGACTCGCAAGCCTCAACGGGTTCTCCGGCAACGTGACCATCACGGCCCAGATCACCGCTCAGGGTCTTACAGTCTCCCCTACCCAGACCACGGTAACACTCACAATGAACAGCACCGTTCAGACCAGCCTCACAATCTCTGTAGGAACGAACACTCCTCCGGGCATCTACAGTCTTGCGCTAAACGCTACAAGCGGTAGCATCACGCACCCCAACGGCATAGAGATCGCGGTCTTACCTCTCCCACCTGACTTTGCCCTCCTCGCGAGACCCTCCTCTGTCACCCTCCTCCAGGATGGATCGACCTCCACCAGCCTGATCGTGTCTGGGATCAACGGGTTCTCAGGTCTAGTAAACTTCACAGCCTATTCCCTTGGCTATGCACCAGGCCTTCAAGAATCATTTTCCCCCCTCAACGTCACCATCTCACAATCGAGCCCGAATGCCACCCTGACGGTGAGTGTCTCAGCATCCTCCTACACGCCATCAGGATCGTACAATATCACGGTCGTCGGAGTCAGCTATGCCAGTGGAGGCTTTGAGGCCCACACCATCATGATCCAGGTGACAGTCCTAGCAAGGCCTGATTTCACAATCACCGCCAGCCCCACTTTCATCAACATCGTCCAAGGCACAACAGGCTCCTTCACGATCAGCATGACAAGCAACTATCTCTTCTCCGGCAACGTGAGCCTGACCGCTCTGCTGACCCCTCCGGGTCCCACCGCATACTTCTCCAACAGCACAGTCTTCATCGGAGAAGGGTCAGTCGCAGTCTCCACGCTGACTGTCGCAACTGGAAGCAGGCCGGTAGGATACTACAATGTGACAATCGAAGCCGTGGCCGGAAGCCTCTCCCATCAGGTTGTAGTGAACATCTACATTGCGCCAAAGCCTGACTTCTCCCTCGCGACGAGCTCGACGGGCCTGATAATCGTGTCCGGAGCCTCGGCTACTTCAACCGTCTCCATATCCCCGACCAACGGTTTCGTCGCCCCTGTCACCCTCTCAGCGACCGGACCCGCTGGCTTTACCATGAGCTACAGCATCAATCCAATCCTAGGAGGCTCAGGAACCTCAACCATGACAGTCACTGCGGCCAGCTCGGTCGCCGTGGGCAGCTACATCATCACGGTAACCGGCAGCAGCGGGAGTATCGCCCACTCCCTAACCCTCAACGTCACTGTCGCAGCATCCGCGAAAACAACGTTCGTGGTAACCCAAGTCTCCTGGACTCACAGGCTTAGCCTCACCAAGAGCGGCTCCACCCAAACGTTCACATTGACCGTCAAGAACACGGGCATGAGCCCGGCCTATGTACAAGTGCTTGCAGCCGGCAACTCGACAAATCTCAAGTCATTCTTCAATGTCAAATCGCGAGTGGCCTTGCTCTCTCCAGGCGCATCAATGACCATAACTCTCAGCCAGCCGTTCAACGCAACAAGCATCGGCTTGAAATTCAACTTCACAATCCAATTGCTCTACGGGACGGCAATCGATCCATCTGGAACTATTCTCAGCCCCAACGCTCTCCAATTGGTCAAAAGCTCCTTCACCGTTGTAAGATAGCCTCCAGAGACACGTCTTTGGAGAATGATTAGATTAGACTATCTGCCCATCGGAATTCCGTAGTCTCGTCCCACCTAAGCCTCTCCAGAATCTTCATGTCGGTTCAGTGGACGTTCAAGTGCACGGGCCATCCAGACTCTCCACGGGCCCCTGCAAGGTTCGGGTGACGACATTCGACCCGGAAAAATCGCCCGAAATAAGCCCAGAGCAACTATCAGGGAGGAGGATCCCATGTGATGCCGAGTTCACGCTTGCATGATCCCATCATTAAGCTAATTGAAAAACGCTGATTCGGCTGTTCTGCACGAAAAACCGAAATTCTAGCCCGGAAGCGTTTCAGATAGGAAATGGACTTCTTCCTAGAATTTAGAAAAAATCTTTCCCGCGACACAAAACAGCTCTTTGAGGACTTTTCTAGAACTCGGCCGGATATACTATCTTTTCTTTTTCTACTAACTATTTCTCGACCCCCCCGGGGGTAAGTCAAAACAAAAAAAGTCCTTCACACTTCTGCAAAGCACTCCCAGCCAGAACACCCCACGACTCTGACCCAACAACCAGGAACCGCGAGAACCTCCCAAAAACCCTTCAACCCCGAAAGCCTATCTATTCAAGACCCTCCCACCCGATTCTTCACGAAAAATGTTCTCACTAGGCTCCCTGAAGCTCCCCCGGGACCCGGCAAGGATCAACCTCCTCCTCAACCAAGCTTCCCCCATAATCCTCACCAGCCTGATGAGCCTCATCATCTTTCACGGCTACCTCTTGATCCAGCAGAGCAACGGCGGCTCTGATCTCGTCAGCGCCGACATTCCGAAGAGCCTGATCCTCCTAAACGGTCAAAACCCATACTCCACACAGCCCTGGGCCTCCCCCTATCCACCCCTCCTGTTACTGACGGTTTCAGGAATTATCCGGCTCACCGGACTCTTCGCCTCCCAATCCTCCCTCGAACTCATCAGCCAACAAATCAGACTCCTAGGCCTATTCGCAGACGCTGCGGTCGCCCTCATCATCTACCTCTCCCTGCGCTCCCGAACCAGCGACGCTCTTCAAGCACTGATCCCGGCCAGCCTCTTCCTAGCCCTACCCGCCATCAGCACATCCCCGCTCTACTTCTTCCACAGCGACACCTTCGCCTACCCCATTCTAGCCCTCGCAACACTCACACTAATCCAGCAACGATACTTCATCGGGACGACACTCCTGGCAACAGCGACGATCCTCAAGATCCACCCTATCCTAGCTCTCCCACTAGTCATGATCTGGCTGATCCGAACCCGAGGCCTACGCAAGACCCTGCCAAGTTTCGCAACCTCTACAATCATCACCACCCTGGGCCTAATCCTGCCCCTAACTATTCCCGG
>Ga0209160_1001408_pt1 | contig 20215 bp, 20 predicted proteins | sample GraSoiAngelo_153_FD_186167 | JGI IMG/M metagenome (GOLD analysis project Ga0209160, IMG submission 186167) | Grasslands soil microbial communities from the Angelo Coastal Reserve, California, USA - 14_1009_12_40cm (SPAdes) (version 2) | ecosystem: Environmental > Terrestrial > Soil > Grasslands ... | reverse complement strand
CTACGGCCAAGGAGCTGAAGAAGCGCGCGCTAGCCGCGCTGCAACAATTTGCAGCGTACGGGAGCACAACGATCGAGGCCAAAAGCGGTTATGGGCTGGAGCTCGCGAGCGAGCTGAAAATTCTGAGATTGCACAAAGAGCTGGCGAACGAGCAGCCCCTGGAAATCGTCTCGACATTTCTGGGCGCGCACGCTGTGCCAGAGGAATATGGCAAGAAAGCTGCGGGCAGGAAGCGGTACCTCCGGCTGCTGGAAGAAGACCTTTTGCCGGAAATCGGGGAGGGTCGGCTTGCGGAGTTTTGCGATGTGTTCTGCGATCGCGGTGCGTTCTCGGTAGAAGAATCAAAACGGGTCTTGCAAGCCGGGCGGCAATGGGGACTCGCTCCACGAATGCATGCCGAGCAACTTTCCCGCACCGGCGCAACGCGATTGGCGATTTTGCTGAGGGCGGCGAGTTGCGATCACCTCGAGCAAGTGAACCAGGGCGACATTCGAGCGCTGGGAAAATCCGAAACGGTGGCCACGCTGCTCCCCGGATGCGATTTCCATCTGGGGCTGAAACAATACGCGCCAGCGCGCAAGCTAATCGAGGCAGGGGCGATTGCTGCCCTGGCGACGGACTACAATCCCGGAACAAGCCCGACGCTGAGCATGCCCATGATCCTGTCGCTGGCCTGCACGCAGTTGCGCATGACGCCCGCGGAGGCCATCACGGCGGCGACCATCAATGCCGCTTACGCCCTGCGGCGCGAAAAACGGATTGGATCGCTGGAGGTTGGCAAACAGGCGGACATCGCCGTATTCGAAGTGGCCGACTACCGGGAAATTCCTTATTATTTTGGTGTGAACTATTGTTGGATGACCCTGAAGCGGGGTCGCGTGATCCATGCCGCCCAAGAGTCCACAATCTAACTATTCGAAAAGGCCCCTCCGGAGGCTGCGGCTGCCCAAGATCGTGCCGCCGAAATCCAAGGGGCTCTTCGAGGAGTATTTCTATTCTATTTTGGTGGTCATTTTTGTTGTGGTGGCGATCCTGGGAAAAGCCGGGGGCTTGGGTGGTTTTGATGCGCTGGTGGTGGGCGCATGGCTGGCGGTCTTTATCTGGTTTGCCCGGCAATTGAAAGGTTATCTCGCGGAGAAATCGAAAGTGGCGAGCGGGAAGACGGCTGAACCGGCGCCGAAAGCACCAGTCCAAGAGGCCAAAGGCCCGCTGCCCTTGCCTCCGTGGATGAAACCGATGATTGGGCCACAATGGCCGCTGAAAACGGGACCCTGGCCGGCACGACCCCGGCAAACTACGGTTCCGCCTACGCGGGCACCGGCGGCACCGCGCAACCCGAATAAACCGGGGTTCGTTTATGAGCGGCCGACGCTACCGGATCGGAAACCAAAGTTGCCGCACAATTGGCGGCAAGACCAAGGCAAGAAACCGAAGCGATGAAACGACTCATTGAATGCGTGCCCAATTTTTCTGAAGGGCGCGACCCCGCGAAAGTCGACGCGATTGTTGCGGCCATGAGCGGCGTGCCGGGCGTATACGTGCTGGACAGCGAGATGGACGCGGATCACAACCGCTCGGTCATCACGCTCGCGGGCGAGCCGGATGCGCTTGCCGAGGCCGCGTTGCTGGGCGTCGGCAAAGCCATGGAGTTGATCGACCTGACGAAACACACCGGCGCGCACCCGCGCGTGGGCGCGACGGACGTGGTGCCGTTCATCCCGATCGACGGCGTGACCCTTGAAGATTGCGTGGCGCTGGCGCGGCGCGTGGGGAATGAAATCTGGAAGCGTTACCGCATCCCGGTGTTCTTTTATGAAGCGGCAGCTACACGGCCGGAGCGCGTCAATCTCGAGAATGTGCGGCGGGGACAATTCGAAGGGCTGCGCGAGGAGCTGAAAAAAAACCTCGACCGGCAGCCGGACGTTGGGGAACCAAAACTTCATCCCACGGCTGGAGTGACGGTGGTGGGGGCCCGAAAGTTTCTCATCGCTTACAACGTGAATCTCAACACCTCCGATGTCGAGATCGCGAACAAGATCGCCAAAGCCATCCGGTTCTCGTCGGGCGGATTGCGCCATGTAAAATCCATGGGCGTGGAACTGAAGGCGCGCAACCTAGCGCAGGTTTCCATCAACCTGACGGATTTTGAGCAAACGCCCATGCACCGCGTATACGAAATGGTGAAGCGGGAAGCCGAACGCTACGGGGTGATGCCGGTGGGCAGCGAAATCGTCGGACTGGTGCCGAAGAAGGCCCTCGAAATGGCGGCCGATTTTTTCCTGCAATTGGAGAGTTTCTCTCCCGCGCAAGTATTGGAGAACAAGCTGGCTGAGGCACTGAGCGGCGTGCCGATGACAGTGGCCAAGGACGGAAAGCTGGCTGGATTGGCGCGCCCGTTCCTGGATGCGGTGGCAGCGCCCTCGGCTACTCCAGGAGGGGGAAGTGTCTCGGCATTCGCAGGAGCGCTGGCCGCGTCGCTGGGGCAGATGGTTGCAGGGCTGTCGCGGAAAAAGAAATCGCAGGCAAGTTTTGTCGACCAGCTTTCCGTAGCCCTGGATGAAATGCGCAAGACGGCGGAGGAACTTGCCACGGCTATCGACCGGGATGCGGAGGCGTATGACGCGGTGATGGCGGCGTTCAAATTGCCGCAGGGAAACGCACAGGAAACGCGCCAGCGCGAAGAGGCGATCCAAAAGGCAACTAAAGGCGCGGCGGAAGTTCCCTTGGAAGTGGCGGAGTGCACCGTTGCGCTTTTCGAACGCCTGAGACAACTGGAGTCTATCGCCGCGGCATCCATGCGTTCAGACTTACAGGTGGCGCGTTTGATGGCGGGCGCAGGAGCCCGGGGAGCGCTGGCCAATGTCGAGGTCAACCTCGATGGCCTGAAGGATGCAGCTTATGTCGCGTCCATGCGCGCAAAGGTCGCGGCGCTACGCGAGCGATTGGGCGATGCGCCCCGCGCCACGAGCGCGTAGAATGGAGATTTAGGGGACCCTTCCGAAAGGAGCAGCACATGAAAGCAACCACGGCGATCCGCAGGCTCGGGGCCGCTGTCACTTTGATTGCAGTAGCCCTGGCGGTGCCGCGCCCGACTCGGGCTGGCCGGCTAGGCGCAGACGTCATCGCGCTATTCCCCAAAGAAGTCGGCGAGTTTGCCTATGTCGACTTGAAAAAAGCGAGATCTCTGAAATGGTTTCCGCAGTTGCAAGAACAGATGATTCCGGAGCGTTTCCGACAGTTCGAGAAATTCCTTGCCTCCGCGGGAGTCGATCCGAATTCCCAAGTGGATGAACTCGCCTGGGGGCTGGTCGCGGAGGGGTTGAACGCCAAGACGGAAGGGACTGGGTCGTCGGCTGTTCCAACGGGAGAAGAAGTGGTCGGAGTTGCCCTGGGGAATTACAACCCGAGTTCGGCGGAAGCGTATTTCAAACAGCAGAAGCTGCCGACTTTTAAGGCGCGCGCTTACACGCTTTATGCCTTTGGCACCGGATCAGGACCGAACGACCTGTTCTTCTTTTTTCTTGATTCGAATACGGCGGCGTTTGGCCACCGCGAGATCCTGGAGAAAATGGTTGAGGTGCGCTTTGGTGGCGAAGAAGGGCTGCTGAGCAACGACAGAATCTTCCCATTAATCAACGAAGCGAACGGCAGTGGCGTAGTGTGGGCGGTGCTGAATCCCGCGTACACGCGGCTGGCCATGCAGCAGCTTGCCCCGGAAGTGGAGCAGTTCCCGGAAGCGGCAAAGCTCGTTTCGCGCATGCAGAACTTGATTATCAATGTGGATGCGAGCGGTAGCATTGATGGAAAATTCCAGGCAGTTTGCGGGTCGACCGAAGACGCGAATACGCTGGGCCAACTGCTTCAAGCAGGATTTCTCTACAAACGGTACCAAGCGCAAAAGGACAATCCGGAGCTGGCGCAATTGCTGGATCAGGCGCGCGTCACGCCGGCGGGTGATCGCGTAACGCTTCGCATGTCACTGAGCGACGACCAGATGACTTCGCTCATCCGGAAAAATACGTTTGCGCTCAAGATGTAGAGCTTAGGAGAATTTGGGCAAAATGGAACGGGCCGGACAGCAGAGCTGCCCGGCCTTCTTGTTTCGAAAATCCTAAGTGCCAGGTGCAACCTTGCCGAGGTATTTGGTCAGCCGCGTCACGCATTCTCCACCGTGGGTTTCGTATTGGACGCAGTCGACACCAGCAAATGCTCCGGGGGCCGATGAATCTCCACCTCTTTGCCGATCCGGCCCCACGATGGCTTCCACCCCGGCCGCGGAAGCAGCCTCGCCTTCATGTGAGAGCACGACTTCGATGCGATCCGGAAAACGCGCGAAGTTAATTTCCAAATGCGGATGTGGGAGAGTCAGCTGCTTGAAAGCTTCCTGGCATGCTGCAATGACAGCCGCTTGCAATCGATTGACGGCAGCGATTTCGAGGCCTGCGACATCGGCCAAATGGTGCGCCACACCTCCAACCGCGGCAGCCAGGCGCATGTCGGCATCGATGAGCAGGTGCAGGTTCTTCAATTCAGTGGCCACGGCCGCTAGCGAGGGAGACATCGCAGGCTTCCCGGCAATCCGGGCAGTAGTATAGACCGTCGGAACACAGACGCACGTTGAGCTGCCCATTGCAGATGGTGCAATACCGCTCACACGTGCAGCGGTCTTCCGGCAGGTCGCATTGTGCGCAGAGGGTGGGGCCTTCCATGAGTACCTCTCCTCGAAACTGTACCTGAGCAAAGCGGTGCGCGGCAAGACGAACATAGCGGCGCGGCTGTGAATTTTCCAACTCCGCCAGCGATTCGGATTAATGCCAGGCTTCTTTGACCGCTTCCGAGGTGCATGTTAGTATCGGTGCCTGCTCGGGCGATTGGAATGGAATCCTCCACAATTTCTCTCATGAGCGAGCTTCGCAAGACTCCTCTGAACGCATTGCATCGCCGCCTTGGCGCAAAAATGGTCAACTTCGGCGGCTGGGATATGCCAGTGGAATACCCGTCGAGCGGCGGCTTGATCGCGGAACACAAAGCGGTGCGCGGGAGTGTGGGGGTTTTCGATGTCAGCCACATGGGCGACATTCGAATTCATGGTGGCAGGCACCCTGGCGGAGCCCTGGCGGCGGTTCAGCACATCACCATGAACGATGTGTCCAAGCTGGCGACCGGCCAGGCACAATACTCCGCAATGCTCTATCCCGAAGGCACGTTTGTGGATGACGTGATCGTGCACCGGCTGGGCGAAGATGACTTTCTGCTGGTGATTAATGCGGGGACTCGCGAAAAAGACATCCACTGGGTCCGCGAGAACACCAAAAGATTTGATTGCGTTGTCGAAGACTTGAGCGATGCCTATACGCAGTTGGCGATTCAAGGGCCTCGGGCCGCCGATGTCCTGCGGAAACTGACGGACACAGATTTAAACGGCATTAAGAATTATTGGTTCACGCACGGAACGGTCTGCGGACTGAAAAACACGCTGATCGCACGAACGGGATACACGGGAGAGGACGGTTTTGAGATTTACGTGCCATCCGACGCGGCCACCAGCGAAAAAGTCTGGAATCAGGTGATGGAGGCGGGGCGTGGATTCGGCATCGTTCCCTGCGGGCTGGGAAGCCGCAACACGCTGCGCCTGGAATCGAAGATGGCGCTGTATGGCCACGAGATCAGCGAAAAGATCAATGTCTGGGAAGCCGGGCTCGATCGCTACTGCAAGATGGAGAAAGGTGACTTCCTCGGGCGCGCCGCGCTGGAACTCGCCAAGTCTAATGGATTGACCCGCGCGCTGGTTGGCATCGAGATGATTGATCGCGGCATTGCGCGCGACGAATACCGCTGCTGTAACGAAGCCGGCGAGCCCATCGGCGTGGTGACCAGCGGTTCCCCTTCGCCAACCCTGGGCAAGAATATTGCGCTTGCTTACGTGCCGCCGGCGTTTTCGGCGATGGGCACCGTTCTGTATGTGGAGATTCGCGGGCAGAAGTGCAAAGCCCAGGTGGTTCCGACCCCGTTTTACAAACGTCAAAAAAGAGCAGCGGCACCACGCGTAACTTGATGCAATCAAAAAAAATCCGAGGAGTGGCCTGATGGCGTATCCGAAGACGTACCGCTACACCAAAGAGCACGAGTGGATCGAAGTGAAGGGCGAGCTCGCCACCATCGGCATCACCGATCACGCCCAGCACGAGCTCGGCGACGTGGTTTTCGTCGAGTTGCCGAAGCCCGGTGCCAAGATCGAAGCCGGAAAATCCTTTGGTACGGTGGAATCGGTCAAAGCCGTCAGCGAAATTTATGCTCCCGCGACCGGCGAAGTAATCGAAGCGAATGGCGAGCTTCAAAATTCGCCGGAGAAAATCAATTCCGATCCGCACGGAGCCGCGTGGCTCATCAAGGTACGCCTCACCAATGCCTCCGGGATCCGCGACTTGATGGACGCGGCCGCCTACGAAGCCTACATCGCGGAAAAGGGCAAGGAAACCTCGGCCTAATGCGCTATCTCCCGAAGAGCCCCATCGAACGGCAAGAGATGCTCGCCGCGATCGGCGCAAAATCCATGGATGACCTGTTCTCGAGCATTCCTGAGCGCTATCGACTCCGCGATGCGTTGAAGATCCCCGGGCCGTACTCCGAAGCGGAGATTATTCAGTATTTCAAAGACCGCGCGGCGGAAAATTCAAGCGGTTACGTGCGCTTCCTGGGCGCGGGCGTCTACAATCATTTGCAGTCCGTAGTCACGGATACGATTATCCAACGCGGCGAATTCCTCACGTCGTATACGCCCTATCAAGCAGAAATTTCGCAGGGTACCCTGCAAGCGATTTTTGAATTTCAGACGCTCATGTGCCAGCTCACGGGCCAAGATGTTGCGAACGCGTCGATGTACGACGGCTCGACAGCCACGACCGAAGCCGTGCTGATGGCCGAGCGGCTGACGGGACGACAACGCGTTCTGGTAGCGCGGTCGGTCCACCCGGAGTATCGCGACGTACTAAGAACCTACGCGAAGAATTCCGGATTGCGCATCGAAGAGATTCCCTTCACCGCCAGCGGGACTGCGGATGTGAAAGCTTTGCAGGGAGCGTTGAAAGACGACGTGGCTGCGGTTGTGGTGCAATCGCCAAACTTTTTTGGCGTGATCGAAACCTATGCACCGCTGGCCGAGGCCGCCCACGCGTCCGGCGCGATGCTTGTGGTGGCTGTGGCGGAAGGCGTCTCCCTTGGGCTGCTGCGCCCGCCTGCGGAAGCTGACATTGTGGCGCTGGAAGCCCAGAGCTTCGGGCTGCCGCCGAGTTATGGAGGACCATTTGCCGGCGTGATTGCGGCGCGGGAAAAGTACGTTCGCCAGATGCCTGGAAGGCTTGCAGGACAAACCACGGACTCCGAGGGCCGTCGCGGCTTCGTTCTCACGCTGGCCACGCGCGAGCAGCACATCCGCCGCGAGAAGGCGACTTCCAACATTTGTACGAATCAGGCGCTTTGCGCGCTGGCGGCCACTGTGCATCTCACGCTCCTCGGCAAAGAAGGCTTGCGCGAAATGGCAGAGCAGAATCTTTCGAAAGCACAGTTTGCGCTTGGGGAGTTCCTGGAAATTCCCGGAGTGCGGCGCACCTTTGACGCGCCGTTCTTCAATGAATTTGTCATCGAACTTCCTCGCTCGGTAAGAATCGTCAATTCACAGATTCTGCGCGAGAAAATGATCGGGCCCCTTCCGCTCGGCCCTTTTTATCCGGAGCTCACCAAGCACGCAGTGGTGTGCGTTACGGAAACGACGCCGCGAGCGGAGATCGAGCGCTTTGCAGGCGCGGTCAAGCGGGCACTCGAACAACCCATCTAAGCGAAGCATTCATTGTAGGTGCGCAGCGTGCTGGACCCTTGCGAGGCAAAATTGGAAGATGAATGAGAAAATCAAGAAAGCATCACGGCACACGAACCAGAACGAAGGGCTGATCTTTGAGAAGTCGTCGCCCGGCAAGCGCGCATTCGAATTGCCGCCGCTCGATGTGCCCGCCGCTGATCCCGCGAAGGCGCTTGGCACGCACCACCGCCGGGGAGGTGTTGAAGGGTTTCCTGAAGTCAGCGAGATCGAAGTTCTGCGCCACTTCACGCGCCTTTCCACCTGGAATCACGCGATTGACCTGGGCATGTATCCGCTCGGCTCCTGCACCATGAAGTACAACCCGCGCGTGAATGAATTCGTGGCTAGGCTCGAAGGAATCGCAACCGAACATCCGTATCAGCCGCAAGACCTCTCGCAAGGTTGTCTGAAAATCCTCCGCCTGCTGGAAAAGTGCCTGCTGGAAATCACCGGTATGGATGCGATCACCTTACAACCTGCCGCGGGTGCCCAGGGAGAACTCACCGGACTGCTGCTGATCCGCGCGTACCTGCAAAAACAGGGTAATCCGCGCAAGAAAGTGTTGATTCCTGATTCCGCGCACGGAACGAATCCGGCCACCGCCGTCATTGCCGGCTATGAGGTTGAAAACATCAAGTCCGAATCTCATGGGCAGGTCGACGTAGAAAAGCTGCGCGAACTGGTGACCGAAGACGTTGCAGCGCTCATGATCACTAACCCTTCGACGCTGGGAATTTACGAGCAGCGCCTTCCGGAGATCGCGCAAATTCTGCACGGCAAAGGCGCCCTGCTCTACATGGACGGCGCCAACATGAATGCCCTCGCCGGAGTAACCCGCCCGGGCGACCTCGGCGTCGACGTCATGCACCTAAACCTGCACAAGACATTTTCCACGCCGCACGGCGGCGGGGGGCCTGGTGGCGGCCCCGTCGCGATGAAGAAAATTCTTGAACCGTTCCGTCCCGTGCCGATTTTGGTCGAAAAAGAAGGCGGCCGCCTGACACTGGAGCCCGTGCGGCGGGATTCCATTGGCCGAGTGAAGGCGTTCAGCAGCAACTTCGGCGTGCTCGTCCGCGCGCTGGCCTACATTCTTGCCTACGGTCCGGGAGTGCGCCAAGCCACGGAAGACGCAGTGCTCAATGCGAATTACATTCGAAAACACCTCGAAGGCGTTTACGAACTGCCGTATTCCCTGCCCTCGATGCATGAAGTTGTTTTTAGCGACGCCATTCAAAAGAAAAACGGCGTGAACACCATGGACATCGCCAAGCGGCTGATCGATTATGGCTTCCATCCCTACACGAGTGCGTTTCCCCTCATTGTTCCTGGCGCGCTGATGATCGAACCCACAGAATCCGAGTCACGGGAAGAATGCGATCTGTTCATCGATGCGATGAAGGCAATCGCGGAAGAAGCCGCTACACAGCCAGAAATTGTGAAGACCGCGCCGCACACCACGCGCGTCCGGCGACTGGACGAGGTCGGCGCGGCGCGCAAGCCCGTCCTTCGATGGAAACCCGCCACACCACGGAGCGAAGCCGCGGATTAATAGGAGAGGCGCCTTGCGGGGCGGCGCGGCACTACCCTTACCTGTTTGCCTCAAGACACACCGAACTTGGCGGCAAGAATAGTGCGCCGACGTCTCTGTTAAACTTATCCGACACGATTCTCCCGGAAGACTGACGAACGAATGAACGCTGCGATTGAGGCCTGGCTACCGAAATCCATAATTCTTCTGCGCAATTACGACCGCCACAAATTCCTCTCCGATCTGGTCGCTGGAGTCACCGTGGGTCTGGTTGCACTGCCTCTGGCCATGGCCTTTGCGATCGCATCCGGAGTTCCCCCGCAAGCGGGCTTGTATTGCGCGATCGTGACCGGGTTTCTGATCTCCGCGCTGGGCGGCTCGAAAACGCAAATAGGCGGCCCCACCGGGGCTTTTGTGGTGGTCGTCGCAGGCATCGTCGCGAAGCACGGAATCGACGGCCTGTTTATGTGCACGATGATGGCAGGCGTGTTGCTCGTGTTGCTGGGCGTAACCGGCATGGGCACCATGGTGAAGTATTTTCCGCGGCCCGTCGTCGTGGGCTTCACGAACGGGATTGCGATTCTCATTGCCAGCACGCAGATTCGCGACTTCTTCGGATTAAAAATGGACCACGTTCCCGGCGATTTTTTCCATCGCGTCAAAGCCTATGGCGAGGCGTGGAACACGCTCTCCGTGCCGGCAACTGCGGTTTCCCTTCTTTCGATTGCGGTAATGGTTTTTTGCTTGAAGTATGCGAAGAAAATTCCGGGCGCAATTTTGGTTACGTTTGGCGCGACCGCCGCGGTCATGCTCTTGCATCTGCCCGTGGAAACAATCGGAAGCCGCTTTGGTGGAATCCCGAAGGGCCTGCCAACCATTGCCATTCCCCATTTCCATTACGACATCTTCCGGCAGTTGCTCTCTTCCGCCTTCACCGTGGCCATTCTCGGAGCGATCGAGTCGCTTATGTCCGCGGTCGTGTCCGACCGCATGGGCAATGATAAGCACAATCCTAATGTGGAATTGATCGGCCAGGGCGTCTCCAATATCATCTCGCCGCTCTTCGGTGGCTTGCCCGCTACGGGCGCGATCGCGCGCACCGCCACGAACGTTCGCTCCGGCGCGAAGACGCCCATAGCGGGAATGATCCACGCCTTGACGCTCCTCGCGATCGTGCTCTTCGCGACGCCCCTGGTAAAAAACGTTCCACTCGCCGCACTGGCCTCGATTCTCATGATTGTCGCTTACAACATGGGCGATTGGGAGGAAATTCCAGAAATTCTGAAATTGAGCGCGGCAGACATTGCCGTCTGGCTGCTGACCATGACGCTAACCGTCGTAACAGACCTTACCTTTGCCGTGGAGGTGGGCATGGTGCTTGCCGCGCTCATGTTTATTCGCAAGGTGTCGCGAACCACCACCGTGAGCCCGGTTACGAGAGACTACATCGAAGACAGCCGCGTGCACGTCCTTCAAGGCAAAGACATCCCCGACTATGCAATCGTTTACCGCATTCACGGCCCGTTTCTCTTCGGCGCCACCGACAAGTTCGCCGATATCCTTCACTCCCTCGACCAGCTGCCTCCCATCGTCATTCTGCGACTGCGGAATATGACCGCGATTGACGCCACCGGCCTCGGCGCCATTCGCGACCTCGCGGACGCGCTGCACGAATCCGGCCGCTCGCTGCTGCTTTGCGGAGCGCGAGAACAGCCTTCGCAATTGATGAAACAGGCGGAGTTCGAACGCCACGTCGGCGCGGAAAACATTTGCGACAGTATCGCCGAAGCCTTAGAGCGCGCTGCTGAGGTTTATCGTTTGCATCACGCAGGCAAAACTGCTGTAGAGCTGACCTCGAGCCATTCCTGAGCTCCGACACTATTTTGTGAAGCGGACGCTGTCGAGGATGGCGTTAAAAGTCTTGTCGTACTTCTGGTATGCGGATTGCGGAGCCACGCAAACAAAATACACCAGGCCCTCGGGCCGCAGCGTGCTGATCACCCAGTCGGTTTCCTGGCCTCCCACGGGAGAATCGTTGCTGAGATAGGTCGCAAGCCCTGGCTGACCATTCAAGCGCACACGCTCCGCCTGCTTCGAAATCTTCATGCTCGGATTCGATTTCTGCAGCTCGCGTAAGACCTGCTGCGTGGCGTTGTTCAGGGCCTCCCAATCGTTGGGGTCCCCTTTGGCCTGCGACACCCCAATGATCAACCCGTACGCCAGCGCCCCGTGGCCGCTGCCGTCGTCCACGACGCCTCCTTCGGGTGCAAAGGAAATGCCGCTTCCGTTGCTGTCGGGATACTTCTTCCAATTGTCCGGATAATTCAGCGTGTACGAATTTGCTTGATACGTCGCAAAATTCGCAGACGGCTGGGCAGGGGCAGCCCCCGGGCCCGCCGCACCCCGGCTCAACTTCTTCACGACCGGCAGTGCCAGCACTTCGCGCTTGATGGCTTCAAATTCCTGGGAATCCCGCTTTGGGTTCGGTGGGAGGCCACCGAGCTTGTCAATTTCTTCGTCTACGCGCTCGACGCGATGCTCGGGATTCGGGTGATCGGAGAAAAACTCCGGTGGGTTCTTCCCTTTCGACTCCGCTTCGAGCTTCTCGAAGAACTGCGCCATCGCTCGAGGGTCATAGCCGCTATCATAGAGCACCTGCGTGCCCATCACGTCCGCTTGGGATTCCGCGGTTCGCGAGTAACGGAGCAAAACGCCGCCTGCGGCGAACGCTCCAAGCTGCGTCAAAAGAGCCCCGCCCGTGGAACCTCCGAAAATCCCGCTGGCGATTCCCAGAAAACCCTCCGCGGCCTGGGCTTTTGTCGCCTGGTTGGTTCCATGGCGCAGCGCCACGTGAGAAAGCTCGTGCGCCATCACTCCGGCGAGTTGGGCTTCATTGTCGGCCGCTTCGATGGCTCCGCGATTGATATAAACAAATCCCCCCGGCAGAGCAAAAGCGTTGATGGCCTTATCATTCACGCAATGAAATTCGAAAGGATACTGCACCCCACCAGTCGGGAGTTTGGCCCCCAGCCGGTTTCCGAGTTGGGTCAGATATGCATCGACCTTCGGTGCATTACAAAGAGGCAACACCTTTTGCGCATCAACCGAGGCTCGTTTGCCCACTTCGATGTCCTGTTGGGGAGTGAACATATTCCAACCCGGTTTGAGCTGCGTGCGTTGCGCCGAAGCGCCCGGAGTCAACAAGAAGGACAGGCATAAAAAGCTGACACTTGCCGAGGCAGTGCGCGCTCCGAGCCGTCGGCACGCTTGAGGAGCACCACCTCGTGCCGGGTTCACATTCGTACTCCACGCATTCACGGCGGCCTCCAAAGACACTCTTGCTATTAGGATGGCAATTCTCGTTTCAAAGTTACTTTAGCACTGGGAGGGGATGAAAAGGAAAAGCCCGGGTGGCTGGTCACCCGGGCGGGCTTGGGAATGAAAAATTGGATTTAGCGAGCCATGCGGGGCGAAGGCTCGGGAGTGAGTGTCACATTCGGAGCATCCACCGATTTACCGCTCCGCGCGGCGACTGCGCGCGCAGCCACCGGCTCCGGTTTGCGCACGGGGATGGCCAGGTTTTCGCCTTCGCGGACAAAGCTCAGACGATCCCGTTCTTTGTTGTTCCAATCGATGCAAATCAGGTCGCCGAGGTGAACTTGTTCGGTCGCCAGCAAATTGGCCAAAGGATAGACCACGTGGCGCTCGATGGCCCGCTTCAGGTGCCGCGCACCGTACCGCTGGTCGGTACCTTCCTGGAGAAGGAAGTCCCGGCACTCCGGAGTCACGCGGAAAAGGAACTGGCCTTTGGCAGTCTCCAGAACCCGTTGCTGCACTTGGCCGAGCTCAATTTCGAGCACCTGTTCCAACTGTACGCGGCGCAGCGGATGAAATACCACCACTTTGTCCAGCCGGTTCATGAACTCCGGCGAGAATTTGCGGCGCGCCGCTTCCACTGCCGTGCGCTCCACTTTTTCATCCAAACCGCTGGCCGGCTTGTCCTTCGGCTGAACGAAGCCCATTCCGCCCTGCATCAATTCGGTAATTTCTCCGCCGCCGAGGTTCGAGGTCAGGAAAATGACCGTCTGGGAGAGGTCCACGCGGCGGTTGTCGCCGAGAGTCAGCGTGGCCTTGTCCAACATGCCCAGCAGCAATTGCCAGAGCGCGTCGCTCGCCTTCTCAATTTCGTCAAACAGCAGGAAGCTGAGCTTCAGCTTATCCGTGTGGCTGGCCGCCAGCGCTTCCTGCGTTATCAATGGATGGGTTTCCCGGTGGCCGAGATAGCCTGGAGGCGAGCCAATCAGTTTCGCGATTTCGTGGGAGTGCTGAAACTCCGCGCAATCCACTTTGATTACCGTGCGGGCGTCCCCAAACAGTATTTCCGCCGCCGCTTCCACGATACGAGTCTTTCCCGAACCCGTGGGACCAAGAAACAGCAGGTTGCCCACCGGACGGCCAGGCGAATTCAGCCCCGCGCAGAAAACCTGGAACATGTCCACGAGGGACTGTACGCCCTCTTCCTGTCCCACAATCTTGGCACGCAGCGACGAATGGAAATCGCGCGTATCATTGCTGCGAATCGTTGGATCCAGTTGCTGTCGGACGGCGGCTTTCATCGCATCAATCCTTCCCCGCGTCTAACTTCCTCCAAACGCGTCGCGCGTCTCAGCTTCGCGCAGAAATGAAGTAGAGCATGGAGAGTGCCAATCTTTTTCCCAGGGTTGCAGCTCTGGAAACACTCTGATTTCAATCACATACAGGATTTCAAATTCCATAGGTTGTCTCAAATCCTGAGACATTGTTCCATCCGCGTCAAAAGTGAGAGCGCGCAGCACTTTGTGTCATTCGCCAGACGACAAAAAGGGGCGCGTCATTTCGACGCGCCCCAGCGTAGGATCTAAAGTATTACTTTAAGAATTTGAGCGATCTGGCTTCTTGCGCCCTGGCGCCGCTGCCGAAGGTGTCGCCCCAGGCTGCGCCGCTCGAGATTTCCTTTCTTCCGCCACGGCTTCCGCTGGCGCGTCGGCAGACTTGCCGTCCATGGCTTCCACGGCTGCCGCGGCACCCATTGCCCGTTTGGCGGTTGGCTCAACCAGCGCGCCTTCGCCCTCCCGCACGAATGTCAGGAGGTTGTGTGTCTTGTCCCAGTCGATGCAAACCAGGTCGCCCAAGTTCACCTGATCGGTCGCCAATAGGTTCGCCAGCGGATACACCACATGGCGTTCGATGGCGCGCTTCAGATGCCGTGCCCCGTAGCGCTGGTCTGTCCCTTCCTGCAGCAGGAAGTCGCGTCCCGCAGGGGTCACGCGGAAGAGAAACTGCCCCTTGGCCGTATCCAAAACCCGCTGCTGCACCTGGCCCAGCTCGATATCCAACACTTCCTGCAACTGCTCCTTCCCGAGCGGATGAAACACCACCACCTTGTCCAGCCGGTTCATGAATTCCGGAGAGAATTTCCGCCGCGCCGCTTCCACTGCAGTCCGCTGGACTTTTTCGTCCAGCCCGGCATCAGGCTTGTCTTTGGGCTGTATGAACCCCATGCCCCCCTGCATCAGCTCGGCAATCTCTCCGCCACCGAGGTTTGAGGTGAGGAAGATTACCGTTTGAGATAGATCCACCTTGCGGTTGTCTCCCAGGGTTAGAGTGGCCTTGTCCAGAATGCCCAGCAGCAACTGCCAGAGCGCATCGCTGGCTTTCTCAACCTCATCAAACAGCAGGAAGCTGAGTTTCAGCTTGTCCGTATGGCAAGCCGTCAGCGCCTCCTGCGTGATCAGCGGATGTGTTTCCCGGTGTCCCAGGTAGCCCGGAGGCGAGCCGATCAATTTCGCAATCTCGTGCGAGTGCTGAAATTCCGCGCAGTCCACCTTGATTACCGCGCGAGCGTCCCCGAACAGAATCTCCGCGGCCGCTTCCACGATGCGCGTCTTTCCGGAACCTGTCGGTCCCAGAAGCAGCAGGTTACCTACCGGCCGGCCGGGCGAGTTCAGACCGGCGCGAAATACCTGGTACAGGTCCACCAGCGCCCGCACTCCTTCTTCCTGGCCCACAATCTTCGACCGCAGCGCCGACTGAAAATCCATTGTATCCGTGCTGCGTTTGCTTGGATCGAGTGGAAGGATGTCGTCGCTCATGGCTGCCTCCTAGCGAGCCCGCCCCTGCGGGTTCGCATTGCCGTACCGCCCCCGTCCGCGGCCAAACTGTTCCAATTTGACCTGAACGGTCGACTGCAGGAGCCGCAATTGCACGAGCAACTCCCGTGCCACCACGGGCGATTCCGAAATTCGGAGGAGAGGCGGAGAAACGTCCGCCAGCTCGAGATTGAGGGCTCGAAGGGAAGAAATTAGTCGTTGCACCGCCAGAGAGTTGGGATCTGCCAGGTTCACGGTGTGGTTGAATTGATCGCGCAGAGCCCTCCAATTGAGCTCCACAAACGGATGCTTCTTCGAAACTTCGTTGACCACCTCGTCAGTAATGCGTGCGCGTTGTCCCAGGCGCGCCAGATGCAGTTGCCGCACTTTGCCGCCGTGGCGCACATTGTGCACCAGATAGAACGAATTCCCTTTGCGGCGGACAAATGCCATGACCTCACCTCATGCTCCGGTCAGCTCGCGTAGTGTATCCATCTTCCACTACGCTCTACAACATTAGACACGGAATTTCTCCAAAAGTTGCATCGTATGAGTAACGCATCCACCTGAAAAGCACTTACAGACAATACCTCATCGGTTTTTTTGCTTCGTTCCATTGCTTATTTGCATCCTTCTCTTCTTTGCATCTGGACTTTCCTAATTCCTCTACTACCATTCGATGCTCGCGAAACCTCGCCGTTTCTCGATTCGTCGGCGAAGAACGCCTAGTGTGTTAAACCCGCCCCGCGCATTTTTCTCTTGTTCTTCCTGTACCGAGCACCTACTATGGCGCATCTGTTTTGTCTTGAATCCTTTCGGAGCTTGCACATCGAAAAAGGAGATCGAATAAGAGTGTCCTGGAATCCCGTTTACCGCTTTGTGCAACGAATTCCTCGTGGAAAGGTTCTAACTTATGGAGCCCTCGCTGGAGCTCTGCGCTTGCCTGGCGGCGCGCGCACAGCCGGACGCGCCATGGCCGCCACGCCTTCCGGGAAAGGAATCCCGTGGCACCGCGTGATCGGTGATCACGGGAAAATCCTGATTCGTGGACCACACGCCTTGCTTCAAAAAAAGCTTCTCGAAAGTGAAGGCGTCAAAGTCACGGAATTCCGCGTTGACCTGAAACGCCACCTCTGGAAACCGCCCAAAGCATCCCGCCTGAAAGACAAAAGTCCCCGCAAACGTATTCGAGAGTGAAAGTGCTGTTGGTTCGCGCTCGCCGTTGCGACTCAAGCGACCTTCTGCGCTATCCTATATCTTCTTATTCGAGCTTAGCCCTTCAGAGGGAGCCGAATATGGCTAGTGCCATCCTTCAAGTGGAAAACCTCGTCAAGCGCTACGGCGACGTCGAAGCCGTTCGTGACGTCAGCTTCACCGTCGAAGAAGGCGAGGTTTTCGGCCTCCTCGGGCCGAACGGCGCGGGCAAAACCACTACCGTGGAGATACTGGAGGGTCTCCGTGACCCCGACGGCGGGCGTGTCTCGGTCTGCGGCCTCAATCCGCAGCGCCAACCGGAGGCCCTCAAGCACGAGATTGGTGCCGCCCTCCAAGCCACTTCTCTACCCGACAAAATGCGGGTGATCGAAGCGATCCGGCTATTCGCGAGCTTTTACAGGCGTCATCGCAAACCCGAGGAATTGCTCAAGCGATTCGGGTTGGATGAAAAGCGAAATGCTTTTTACGGACAGCTTTCCGGTGGGCAAAAGCAGCGACTGGCGCTCGCCATGGCTCTGGTCAATGACCCTCGCGTCTGCTTTCTCGACGAACCGACCGCTGGTCTTGATCCACAGGTCCGCCGCGAAATCTACGATGTGATTGAAGAGTTGCGCCGTGATAAGAAAACCGTCGTCCTAACTACGCACTACATCGAGGAAGCCGAGCGTCTCTGCGATCGCGTCGCTATCATCGATCACGGCAATGTGATCGCCATGGGTACACCGCGGGAGCTCAAGGCGAACTCAGCAAACACCACTCGCATCGAAGTGCGCCTCGCTAGGCCCGCTTCTGACGGCAGCTTGCATAAGCTGGACGGCGTCGCGGATGCCCGCGAGATTGACGGCGGGTACGTTCTGCATTGCCAGCGCCCGCCCCAAGCGATCGTCGCGCTTGTCAAGCATCTCGAGGCCGAAGGCAACGAGCTGGTCAGCCTCGAAATTGCCACGCCTTCTCTCGAAGACGTCTTCATCGAACTCACCGGAAGGAGGCTACGCGATTGAAAAACTTCGCCACCCTCACGCGCATGCGCATCCAGCTTGCTTTTCGCAACAAGATGTTCTTCTTTTTTGTGATCGTCATGCCTTTTGCCTTCTTCTTTCTGTATGCCAGCGTTTTCGCAAAAAGCGTGCCGCGAACGGTCGGCTTTTATCTCGGCCCTGTCGTGGCTTTCAACGTCATGGGCAGTTTCTGGGGACTCAGTGCCACCCTCGTTTTGTTTCGTGAACAAGGAATTCTTCGGCGCTTCCACGTGGCTCCGGTGACTGCCAGCGACCTGCTGGCTTCCAGTGTTGTCGCCAACTACGTGCTCACCCTGCCCACTGTCCTTCTTGAATTGTTCTTCGCGCGCGTCATCTTCCACGTTCCGAGTCTCGGCAATCCCTTCTCTCTTTTCATCCTGGTTTCCGTGGGCATCATCTCTTTTGGCTCTCTCGGTCTGGTGGTTGCCAGCGTGACCAACACCATGCAGGAAACCCAGGTGCTGAACCAGCTTTTGTGGCTGCCTTTGATTTTTCTCTCGGGTGCCACCTTCCCTCTCGCCTACTTGCCGCGCACGGTGCAGCGTTTCGGCCTGTTTTTGCCCGCCACCTATCTTGTCAACGGCATGCAGCAGACCATCTTGAACTCTGCCACTCCCTGGAGCCGTTATGTAGAAATCCTCTCGCTTTCCTTCTGGGCGTGCCTCACGTTCTTCCTTTCCGCCCAGCTCTTCCGCTGGGAACCGGAAGCTAAGGTTCCGCGGAGAGCCAAGCTTTTGGTGGCGGCAACGGCGATTCCTTTTCTCCTTTTGGGAATTGTGGAAAACAGGTCCGACCGCATTCTCCGAGAGGCCCGCTCCGCTTTCGAGACGTTCACCGCGCCATTGTCTTCTCCGAGGCCCCCGTCCCTAGGTATGCCGGGCAAACCAGCCGGCGGCAAGAACACTCCAAGTGACAATCAAAATTGAACTCGAGGTTTGGCGCCAATTTGGTTTTGTAGTGGCCGTTCCAGCACGCCTAGCGCATTGACGCTCGCTGCTTCCTACCGTATTCTGCGATGGGAGGCAGCGCCGCCACGGACGGGGCTATCGAACAGGGAGCCATCATGCCGATTCAGAAAACCGAGAAAATCTGGCACAACGGAAAATGGATCAATTGGGATGACGCCAAGCTGCACGTTCTTTCTCACGTCGTCAGCTACGGGTCCGCGGTGTTCGAAGGCATCCGCTGCTACGAAACCAAGCAGGGTCCGGCCATTTTCCGCCTCCGCCAACACATGCAACGCCTCATCAATTCCGCCAAGATTTACCGCATGGAGCTTCCCTACTCGGTCGACGACTTCGCGAGTATCGCCTGTGAACTCGTGCGCCTCAACAAACTGAATTCCTGCTATGTGAAGCCTATTGTTCTCCGCGGCTACGGCGAAGCCGGCGTCAATCCCTTGAATTCTCCGATCGACCTGTACATGGCCTGTTGGAGCTGGGGCGCGTATCTCGGCGCGGATGCTCTTTCAAAAGGCGTCGATGTCGGGGTCAGCTCCTGGACCCGCATCGCCCCTAATACGCTGCCCGCCATGTCCAAAGCCGCCGCCAACTACATGAACTCGCAACTCATTCGCATGGAAGCGTCCTTCAATGGCTTCGCCGAGGGCGTCGCTCTGGATTCCGAAGGCCACGTCAGCGAAGGTTCCGGCATGAACATTTTCCTGGTCCACGATGGCACGCTCTACACGCCGCCGCTTGCGACCAGCATCCTTCCCGGCATCACCCGCGATGCCGTCATGAAGCTCGCGGAAGATCTTCACATTCCCTGCAAAGAACAAGTCGTCCCGCGCGAAATGCTGTACATCGTCGACGAGGTTTTCTTCGTGGGCACGGCCGTGGAAGTCACTCCCATCCGCTCGGTGGATCACATCCAGGTGGGCAAAGGCGTGGCCGGGCCCATCACGCGAAAGCTACAGGAAGAATTCTTCGCCATTACCAGCGGCACAAAGCCTGACCGTCACAACTGGCTCACGCCGGTCAGTGCTCCCGTCGGCGCCGCCACGCGCTAGTTCCTTCAGGCGCGACCCCACTTTGCAGGTGCCCAGCACCTGTCCCGATCTTGTTGGGATGGTGCGCCCCTGCCTAGCGGCCAACGGCCAACTCATCCGCCGGCACTCGCCGCGCGCGCTGGCATCGCGCAATAACTTCCCTTCGTGAATCCCTCCGCCTCCACTCCCAACGCATGGTCGAATCGTGCCCGGTAGTTCTCCCACGCCAGTGTGGCGGTCAGTTCCACCAGTTGGGCGTCCGTGAACTTTTCTCGAAGCTTCGCGAACAGCGCCTCGCTCACTTCCACGGGAGTCTGCGTCATGCCGTCGGCATACTCCAGCACCAATCTCTCTGTCTCCGAAAACAGCGGACTCTTGCGGTACTCCCCCAGCGCTTCGAGCTTCTCCATCGAGACGCCATTGGTTCTGCTGACCGCAGAACCGATGTCCATTCAAAACGGGCATCCCACCAGCGTCGCC
>Ga0209160_1001407_pt1 | contig 20217 bp, 22 predicted proteins | sample GraSoiAngelo_153_FD_186167 | JGI IMG/M metagenome (GOLD analysis project Ga0209160, IMG submission 186167) | Grasslands soil microbial communities from the Angelo Coastal Reserve, California, USA - 14_1009_12_40cm (SPAdes) (version 2) | ecosystem: Environmental > Terrestrial > Soil > Grasslands ... | reverse complement strand
TGATGTTCGCGACGCCGTTGAGCGCGGCGTTGGCGCGCCCGCGTTCCAGCGCCTCGGCGCTCGAGTCCACGGCGACCACCTCGGCCACCCGGCGAGCCAGGTGCAGCGCGAACGAGCCGTGGTAGGCGAAGGCGTCGAGCGCGCGGTGCCCCCCCGTCCCTCCCGGATGCGTCGCCTCGGCGACGAGCACGCGGTTCTCACGCTGGTCGAGGAAGGCGCCGGTCTTCTGACCCGTGCGCGGCGCCGTCAGATAGCGGACCCCGTGCTCAGCGACCTCGATGGTGTCGGGGACGACGCCGTCGACCGGGACGACCTCGAGGGGAAGACCCTCGTGGCGGCGGATCGCGGCGTCGTTGCGGAGCAGGATGCCGTCCGGCTGGAGGGCGGCCCGGATCCCCGCGACCACGTCGTCGCGGACCCGCTCCAGCCCGGCGGAGAGGAGCTGGGCCACGACGTAGGGGCCATAGCGGTCCACCACGAGCGACGGCAGCCCGTCGCCCTCGGCGTGCACCACGCGATAAGCGGTGGCGTCGATGCCCGACCGGAGGGCGGCGGCCGTGCGGATGCGGTCCTCCCACCAGGCGGCGTCGATGGGCTCGCCGCCGCGCGTCAGGAGCCGCAGCCGGATCTCCGACTTGGGAGAGTAGAGGGCCTGGCCGTGGCGGCGGCCGCGGCGGTCGGCGACGGTCACGATCCCGGCCGCGTCGCGCGGCTCGTCGTAGATGTCGGTGCGATAGATCCACGGATGACCCGCCTGCCAGCGCGCCGCGCCCTTCGCGCTCACGATGACCGTAGCCGACCCGATCGCCTGTGCGCCCATCCGCCTAGCCGCCCGTCCGCCTGTCCGATCGCAGCTTGGCCGCCTCGCGCAGGTAGATATGTTTCAGCTCGCGCTGCGGCTTCGTGGTATAGAAGTGGAGCAGGACGCGGATGCAGCGCGGCAGCCCGTCGGGCACGGGGACTTCCGCGGCGCCGAGCAGCGGCACGTCGCGCCACCCGAGGAGTCGCGCCGCGCGGGCCGGGTACTCGGCCGTGAGGTCCGGCGACGACGTGAAAATGGCGCTCTCCACGTCCTCGGGTTGAAAGCCGTTCGCCTCGAGCAGCGCGCGCAGCAGCTCCGCCGTCGCCTGGAGGATCGCCTCGCTCGTGTTCGCGCGCGCCGTGGTGGCGCCCCGCAGGCCCCGCAGGATCTTGGTCATGGCCCTGGCCGATCAGTTGCGCTTGATGGTGCTCACGGATGCAGGCCTTCTCAAGGGGCGCGATCCCGTGGAGGCCTGCCGCCGGGCGGTCGCCGGAGGGGCGACGATCGTGCAGGTGCGCCACAAGGGTGCGCCGGCGCGCGAGGTGGCGGCGCTCGCCCGGGCGCTAGTCGGCGCCCTCCCGGTGCCGGTCCTCGTGAACGACCGTGTGGACGTTGCCCTCGCGGCCGGGGCGGCCGGGGCGCATCTCGGCCAGGACGACCCGCCGCTCGACGCGGTGCGGCCGTACGTGCCGCCCGGATTCCTACTCGGCGCCTCGGTCGGCTCCCCTGCCGAGGCGGATCGCGTGCGGCCCTGGCCGGCCGACTACTGGAGCGTCGGGCCTTGCTACGCGACGGACAACAAGCCAGATGCCGGGTCCCCGCTCGGTCCCGATGGGTTCGCGCGCCTCGCCCGCCTGGCCCCCGCCGGCGTGCCGGTCATCGGCATCGGAGGGATCACCGCCGCGAACGCCGCCGCGATCCGACGCGGGGGCGCGGTGGGGGTCGCCGTGATCGGGGCGATCTGGGGCGCTAGCGATCCGGAGCGGGCTGCGCGCGCGCTTCGGTCCGCTGCCGCTTGACCGCGCGGATCGCGGCCAGGTGCTCGGCGTAGGTCGTGGAAAAGATGTGCTTGCCGTCGGGCTGCGCGACGAAATACTGGAAGGGGACCCCCGCCGGGTACAGCGCCGCCAGGAGGCTCGCGCGTCCCGGCTGGCCGATCGGACCCGGAGGCAGCCCGGCGCGCTGGTAGGTGTTGTACGGGGAGCGGATGGCCAGGTTCTTCTCCCACACGCGCCGCAGGCGTCGGCCGTAGGCGTAGGCGACGGTGGGGTCGGCCTCGAGTCTCATGCCACGCGTCAAGCGGTTGTGATAGACGGCCGACACGTAAGGCCGGTCGGGGTCGTACCGCACCTCCGCCTCGATGATCGACGCCAGGGTCACGAGCGCGTGGCGCGTGAGGTGCAGCGAGTCGAGCCGGCCCTCCCACTCGGGTTGCCACTGCGCCGCGAACTCGCGCGTCATCACCCGCACGAGATCGCGCGCGTGGACGTGCAGCGGCACGAGGTACGTCGTGGGGAAGAGATAGCCTTCCACGCTGCGCGCGTCCCCGGGCAGGCCGAGACTGTGGAGGAGCTCGGGATCCCGTGCGGCGGCGAGAACCGAGTCGCGCGGCACGCCGAGTTGGGCCCGGGCGGCCGCGGCCACCTCGGCGAGCGTCAGTCCTTCGGGCACGAAGAATCGCGCTTCGACTCCGCGGCCCCGCTCGAGCGCGTCGACCACGTCGCTCCATGGGCTGCGCGGCGCCAGCAGGTACACGCCGCTCTTGAGCGCGCCGCGCAGCCCGTGCAGGCGCGCGTACAGGGTGAACAGCGCGGCGTGCTCGATGATGCCGCGGGCCGCGAGAGAGTCGACCGCAGCCTCCAGCGTGGCACCGGGGGGAATGGTGACCGGGACCGACTCGCCAGCCGGGCTCGCGCAGCCAGCGGCTATCAGCGCGCCCGCGAGCAGAATGCGGAATGCGGAATGCGGAATGCGGAGTATAAGGGGAAGCTTCACGGGGCGAACGAGCTTGCCCTTCAATTCCGCATTCCGCACTCCGCACTCCGCATTGGTTTTCACGTCGCTCCCCCCCGCCTCGCGTCGAGGTAGTGCTGCAGCAGCACCGTCGCGGCGAGTGCGTCCACGTCGTCCTTCCGCCCCCGGGTCGAACCCCCCAGCTCGCGGACGGCCCGCAGCGCCCGCGCCGTGGTCAGGCGCTCGTCCCACAGGTCCACCGGGCGCCCCGCGCGGCGGGCGATGTCGGCGGCGAGCACCCGGGCCTCGCGGGCGGCGTCGGTCTCCGACCCGTCGGGGGCGAGGGGCAACCCCACGACGACGCCGGTCACGGCGTGCGCGTCCAGCAGCGCGAGGAGTTGCCGCATGGGGAAACGCTTGCCGGCGCGGCGGGTGAGAGTGGCGAGCGGCTGGGCGAGGGTGCGGGATTCGTCGGAGAGGGCGAGGCCGATGCGGCGCTCACCCCAGTCCACGGCGAGCAAGCGACCTTGCGGTGGCACTCACCCCTGCGCCATCGTCTGGAAGAATTCCGCGTTGTTCTTCGTGCGCTTGAGCCGCTCGAGCAGGAACTCGATCGCCTCCACGGGCGGCATGTCCGCGAGGAAGTTGCGCAGCAGGTACACCTTGTTCAGCTCCTCCTTGCTGAGGAGCAGCTCTTCCTTGCGGGTGCTCGTGCGCTGGACGTCGATCGCGGGGAAGGTGCGCCGCTCGGCGATGCGGCGGTCGAGGATCACTTCGGAGTTGCCGGTGCCCTTGAACTCCTCGAAGATCACCTCGTCCATCCGCGACCCCGTGTCGATCAGCGCCGTCCCGATGATGGTGAGGGATCCGCCTCCTTCGATCTTGCGCGCGGCGCCGAAGAAGCGCTTGGGCTTCTGGAGCGCGTTCGCGTCCACGCCGCCCGAGAGAATCTTGCCCGAGTGGGGCACGACGACGTTGTGCGCGCGGCCCATCCGCGTGATGGAGTCCAGCAGGATCACCACGTCCTTCCCGTGCTCCACGAGGCGCTTCGCCTTCTCGATGACCATGTCGGCCACCTGGACGTGCCGGTCGGCCGGCTCGTCGAACGTGGAGGAGATCACCTCGACGTGCAGCCCCTTCACGTTCTCCTCCATGTCCGTCACCTCTTCGGGTCGCTCGTCGATGAGCAGCACGATGAGGTAGATCTCGGCGTGGTTCTCGATGATGGAGTTCGCGAGCTTCTGGAGCAGGATCGTCTTGCCGGCTTTGGGCGGCGACACGATCAGGGCGCGCTGACCCTTCCCGATGGGGCTGAGGAGATCCATCACGCGCATCGACAGGTCCCCGTCCGAGCGCTCGAGCCGAACGCGCTCTTCGGGGTAGCGCGGCCGCAGGTTCTCGAAGGCGACGCGGTGCTTGGCTTTCTCCGGCTCTTCGTCGTTGACCGACTCGACCTTGAGGAGGGCGAGATACCGCTCTCCCTCCTTGGGCGGTCGGACCTGGCCCATGATGGTGTCGCCCGTGCGCAGATCGAAGCGCTTGATCTGGCTCGGTGACACGTAGATGTCGTCGGGGCCGTACAGGTAGTTCCAGTCGGGGCTGCGCAAGAAGCCGTACCCCTCGGGGAGGATCTCCAACACGCCCTCGCCGCGGAGCACGGTGTCGGAGTCGAGCAGCGACTGCTCTATGCGGAAGATCAGGTCCTGCTTGCGAAGGCCCGAGTAGTTGGTGATGTTCAGCGTTTCGGCCATCGCGTGCAATTCCGCGACGGACTTCCTCTTCAACTCGGCAATGTCCACGGGTGCCTGTGCTCCGTTCCGCTACGGCAGGGAAAACCCCGATCCAGGGGAATGAACGCGTCGCAGGTGGAAAATTGGGACGTGCGGGAGTGCTATCGGTCTATAGTAGGCCGCTCCGAACCGCGCGTCAAGGGCGACCGTGGACCTGACCCAGTTCCTGCTCGCGTGGCGGACGATCCCGCTGCGCGACCGGGAAGTCGTTGACGCGCTTGTACATCCGGACCACTCCCAGGCGTCGCCCGCGCTCCAGCACGCGCTCGCCCGGTGGCCCGGCAGCTACTACTGGTCGGACGAGCCCGACGGGCGCCATCTCGTCCTCACGCGCCCGCTCGCGCGGCGCCGCGAGGCGTGGGCCCTGCACCTCACGCTCTTCGTTGCGACCCTGGTGACGACCACGCTCGCGGGCGCCGTCTTCAGCGGCGCCGTTCCCTACGACCCCAACCCGTTCGATCTGTTCACGGGCGCCTATCCGTTCCCGCCGCACGTCGCGCAGGCGTGGGCCGCGGGGCTCGAGTTCTCCCTGCCGCTCGTGACAATCCTGCTCGCGCACGAGCTCGGACACTACGTCACCGCTCGCTCCTACGACCTCGACGTGTCGCCGCCCTACTTCATTCCGGTGCCGCTCGTGCCGTCGTTCATCGGCACGATGGGCGCGTTCATCCGGCTCCGCACCGTGCTCTCCGACCGGCGGCAGCTGCTCGACGTCGGCGTCGCGGGGCCGATCGTGGGGTTCATCGTCGCGGTTCCGGTGCTCGCTTTCGGGCTGGCACTGAGCCATCCCCTTCCGGGCCACGGCGAGCAGGGCGGCCTGCTGCTCGCGATCGGATCGGACACGGCCGGGCTCGGCGACTCCCTGGTGACGCTGGCGCTGCGCCACCTCATCTTCGGATCCGTGCCCGCGGTCCGGGTGCACGTCCTCGCGTTCGCCGGCTGGATCGGAATGTTCGTCACGATGCTGAACCTGCTGCCGATCGCCCAGCTCGACGGCGGGCACATCCTGTACGCGGCGCTGCCGCGCTGGCACCAGCGCGTCGCCCTGGCGTTTTGGGTGCTGGTGATCGTCCTGGGGCGCTTCTGGCCGGGATGGTACGTGTGGGGCTTCCTGGTGCTCGCCCTCTCTCGCGGCAGGCTGGCGCATCCGCCGGTCCTCGACGTGCACCGCCCGCTGCCGCCGGGGCGGCGCGGGGTCGCCTGGGTGGCGTTGCTGCTCTTCGTCGTGACGTTCACTCCGGTGCCGTTCAGAATCTGAAAGGCGTGGGGATGTGGGGAGTGGTACCTCCCGGTGCGCGCCGGCCGCACGGCTCGCACCGTCAGGTACCACTCCCCCACTTCCCCACTCCCCCACGCCTTTTTGTAGTTGACGTATTGCGTAAGTCTCGCCGGCCTATATCTTTGGACAAACCAGCCTACGGGTCGGCATGCCCGCACAACCGGCGCGCTACAGTTCCCCCGATGCTGCTGCGGTCGTTCACGAGCTTCCCCCCATCCGCTTCGACGGACAACTCATCACCATTCGCCTCGCCGTGCGCCGCAGCGAGGACGGGATTTGGCGCGGGCGGGTGCTGTTCGGGGAGCCGGACACCGAAGCCGAGCGGGCGACGGCCGAGATCTTCTGCGCCGCCTCCGAGGCGGACCTGTGGCAGTCGGTACGGGATCTCCGAGATCATCACTTCCGGGACCTGTACCGATCGCTGCTCTGATGGAGGAGCTGCGCGCAGCGCTGCAGAAGGTTCGGCACGATCTGGCCAATCCCCTGGCGGCGATTTTGGCGGAGACGCAGTTGCTGCTCTTGAATGCCGACCGCTACGACGAGGAGACGGTCACGGGCCTGCGGCAGATCGAGACCCTGGCCCGCAAGATGCGGCAGCTGCTGGAAGCCTTGGACAGGTGAGCCGGCGGCACCGGCCCCGGTTCTGTCCGCCCGCCGTTTGGTGGCGGTTTCATTCGCTCAGGGTGCCGCGGAAGTGGCTGCGATGGAGGCCGCCCACCCGTTCCTCAGATAGAGCACGAGCAGCACGGCGCTCGTAGCGCTGACGGCGTACTTGAGCGCGGCGGGGGCGTCGCTGGCCGACAGCAGGCCTTCAATCGTTCCAGCGACAACGAGCAGCGAAACCACGGCGCCCAGCATCCGTGCCGCGATCCGCCCCTCCACCACGAGCGCGTCCCGGCGCGTCCGGTCTCCGGGGGCGATCAGCGCCCCCGCGATCCGGAACCCCGCGCCGGCGGCGATGAAGATCGCCGCCAGCTCGAGCACGCCGTGCCCCGCGATGAAGGTCGCGAGGTAGGGGCCGGCGCGGTGGTTCACGAACAGCCCGAAGCCCATCCCGAGCTGCAGCCCGTTCATTACCAGCGCCCACACCGTGAGCGTGCCGGCCGCGAGGCCCCCGACGAACGTCCAGAAGGCGACGAGCACGTTGTTGCCGATGATGGCGGAAGCGATCACCGGCAGCTCTTCCTCCGGGCTCTGCGCATAGCCGATCCCGCGGGCCTGGCGCTCGGCCGCCTGCTCGGCGCGCCCCACCATTACGGGAGACATCACCTCCTCGGCGAGCTGCGGGCGCTCGCGGATCATCACGTAGCCCACGGCCGCCGGGACGACGAACAGCAGTGCGGCGGCCACCACCTGGCGCCACGACAGGACGACTGCGGCGGGGAAATCCCGCAGCAGGTAACGGAGCACGGGTGTGCGACGCCGCCCCCGCGCCCGGTACAAGGCGTTGTGCCCCGCGCTGACGAGTCGCTCGAGGTATGCGATGACGCGGGGATCGACGCCGTACGTCCGCGCCCGTGCGAGGTCCGCGGCCGCTTCGCGGTACCGTGCCGCGAACGCGGGGATCTCGTCGGGCGGCAGCGCGCCCACGCCGGCCCGCTCCACGCGGGTGGCGACCGCCCGGAACGCCTCCCACGCCGCGCGCTTGCGTGCGACGAACCGCTCGGCCGCCACCGTGGTGCGCCCGGATCCTTGGTCCCGTGCCCGCGTCGCGAACCGGCTGCGGCGCTTGCGCTGCTCCTCCGCCAGGAGGGTCGCCAGATACGCCTCCGTGTCCGTGGTGCGGCGCGGCACGCGCGCTTCGAAGCGACGGGCCAGCTCGGCCACGAGGCGCAGCTCCACCGTCGGCTCGAGCTGCTCGCGGCGCGCCATGAACTGATCGAGCAGCCGGAACTCGTCGTCCGAGAGATCCGGCGGCCCGCTCTCCACGGGCTCCTCCGCCGGCGTCTCGCCCACGGGGCCCAGGCTCCAGTCGCTCGGACGGTCGCGCACCACGACCGTCCCCGCCGCGAGGTCGCCCGGGCGCTGGTTGCGGCGCTGGAGAAAGACGAACAGGAGGCCCGGGAGCACCGGGAGCAGCGGGAAGTAGCAGTCCAGCAGCCGGACCAGGTTGCGCACCACGGCCGCGGTCGGAGTGATGGGGTGCCCGGTCGCCATCACGACGCGGATCCCCAGCGCCTGCTTGCCGAGCGTGCGCCCGCCGTTCAGGGCCTCGAACAGCACGAAGTACCCGAGCACGGCGAAGTAGTACAGCAGCACCAGCGCCGCCATCAGCCACCCCTCGACGGCGCCCGGGACGCGCGTGCCCAGCGTGCGCGCCACCACGACGATCAGGATCACGCCGAGAGTGAGGAGCACGGTGTCGAAGAAGGCGGCGGCGGTCCGGGAGCCGACGCCCGCGAGCTCGAGGTGGACTTCGACGTGCTCCGGGGTCTCGACGCCCAGCTGTTGCCGCAGGTCCGTCACGTCTCCATCTTAGCGCGGTCGACTCGGTGGAGCGAGCGCGTGTGACGGACATCCGGCCGATGGATCTCGGGGAGATTCTGGACGGGGGGCTCACGGTGTACCGTCGGCACTTCGGCCTGCTCGTGCAGCTCGGCGTGGTCGCCCTATGGCTGCCCGTCGCCCTGAGCATCTACATGCAGCTGGCGGGAGGGCCGCAGGAACACCCGGTTCTCTATGGCGTCACGCTGTTCATCCAGTACTTCGCCAGTCTGCTCCTGACGGCGGGCGCGGTGCGCGTCATCTCCGACTCCTATCTGGGGCACACCCCCCAACTCCAGGACGCCCTGTCACTCGGTTTCTCGAAGATTTGGCCCCTGTTCGTCGTGGGCATCGGGTACGCCGTCGTGGTGTTCGTGTGCATGCTGGTGCCCGGCGTGATCGCCGCCGTCCTGATCCCGATTCTGGCAAAGGGCGGTGCGGGGATCCCCGCCCTGATCGTGGGGTTTGCGCTGCTCGCCGCGGCCGTGTGGTTCCTCGTGTTCGTGGCCTGCGGTTACGCGCTGACGACCCAGGTGGTGGTGCTGGAAGAGCTGAGCAGCGCATTCGACGCCTTCGGGCGCTCTTGGGACCTGACGCGCGGCTTCAAGCGCAAGGTGTTCGCCACCGCGGCCGTCGCGCTGATCATCTTCTCGCTGCCCGCCGCCTGCGTCGCGGTGCTCGCCGAGGCCTTGCGCCAGCCGGCGCCGCCGGTCGGCCAGGCCTTCACCGTGCTGGCGGCGCTGCTGCCGATCGTGATGACGCCGCTCCTCTCCTGCGTCTTCACGCTGATGTACTACGACCTGCGGGTGCGGCGCGAGGCGTTCGACCTGCAGGTGCTGGGTCAGCAGCTCGGGATGGGGTAGGTGCTCGCACAAGGGATCCCGCCGGACTCCCTCCGGGCGGCGCTGCGGGAGGTGTTCGCGCGTCCCGAGTACCGCTGGAACGAGCGCCCCGACCCGTGGGCGTGGATCGTCGCTGTCTGGGATCGGCTGCTCGACTGGCTCGATGGATTGCAGCGGGGGCACCCCGCGGGGTTCAAGGTGTTGCTCGCCCTGTTGACGCTCGTGCTCGTCGGCCTGCTCGCCCACATGGGCTACGTCGTCTGGCGGATCACGCGGCCCACGGCGCGGACACCGGCTTGGGGAGAGGGGGCGGGGGGGATCGGTGCACCGGAGTTGGCGGATGGGCGCGCCCACCGCCTGCGGGCGGAGGAGCTGGCGCGCGCGGGGCGGTACGCGGAAGCGATGGCCCACCGGTTCGTGGCCCTCGTGCTCGATCTCGAGCGGCGCCGTGCCCTGGCGTTCCACCCGTCCAAGACGCCGGCCGAGTACGTGGGCGAGGCCCGGCTGGACGCGGCGGGCCGCGCGTCGCTCGCGGAGCTCGTGGCGCGGCTCTATCGCCACGTGTTCGGCGGAATTCCCTGCGATGAGGGCGGCTATCGCGAATTCGGCGCGGCGGCGGACGAGCTGGGGAGCCATGTCGCACCGGCGTGAGTTCGCCCTCGCCGCACTGCTCGCCGTCGCGGTGGCCGTGGCGGTGCTGGCGGGCCGCGGCCGCGGCCCGTCGCGCGAGTCCGCCTTCGAGCGCCGCACGTCGGCGTTCCTGGCCGGGCCCCGCGGCAGCAAGGCGACCTACGACGTGCTCGCCCGCCTGGGCGTTCCGGTCGAACGGCGCCGGCGTCCCCTGTTCGGTCTCGCGCGCGAGGGAGCGCGTCGGCCGGGGCTCCTGGTGGTGCTGGACCCGCCGCTCGACCTCCAGGCGGTGGAGATCGCCGAGGTGGTGCGCTACGTGCGCGGAGGCGGCGCGGTGCTCGCCGCGGGCGACGGCGGCGGGATCGCGGCTTGCGCGGGCTGGATCGCGACCCGTGCGGGGCAGGGGCTGCGAGACAGCCTGCCCGTGGTGCCGCGCGGGCTCGAGCTCCGACTTCCAGCCGTGGCGTCCGTGCTGAAGCCCGTCGAACGGGAGAAAACCCCGCCCCCCGATGCCTCGTGCCCCCTGCTCGTCGCGAGCCGGGCGGATACGCTGCTCGCGGGGCGGGACGGTCGCCCCGTCGTGCTGCGCCTGCGCTACCCCCGCGGCGGGCAGGTGACGCTCGCGGCCGATCCCGGCTACTTCCGCAACGTCGTCTGGCGCCAGACCGGGGTGGCGGCGTTCGCCGTGCCCCTGTTCCTGGCCGGCCGGCGGGGCGCGATCGTGTGGGACGAGTATCACCAGCGCTTCGGGCGCGGCGGCTCGCTGACGGCGGCGACGCTGGCGTGGCTCGCGGGCGCGCCGGCCGGCTGGGCCATGCTGCAGCTCGCGGCGGTGCTGCTCGTGGCCCTCGCCGTCGCCGCGGTGCGGTTCGGGCCGGCGCGCCCGGTGATCGACGTGCGGCGCCGCTCTCCGCTCGAGCACCTCGAGGCGCTGGCGGCGGGCCTAGAGGGCGCGGCGGGCGTCGATACGGCGGTGGCGCTGATGGTCTCCGGGCTGCGCCGACGCCTCAGCCGCACGGGACAGGTCCGGCAGGGAGACGCGCAGTCCTGGCTGCCGGCGCTGGAATTGGCGCTGCCCACGCCCCGGGGCCGCGCGGCGGCGCGGCTCATCCAGCAGACTCTGAGACAACCGGGCGGCGCCGAGCGCGTGCTCGCCGCCGCACAAGCCGTGGAGGACGTGTGGGAGGAGCTGCACCCGCGCACGACGCCGGCCGCATCCTAGAGGCCGTCCGGTCGGTGGTGCTGGGCCAGGAGGCCGCCACGCGCGACGTGGTGGTGTGCCTGCTCGCCCGCGGCCATGTGCTGCTGGAAGGCGTCCCCGGGACGGCCAAGACGCTGCTCGTCCGCTCGCTCGCGCTCGCGCTCGACGTCCGGTTCCAGCGCATCCAGTTCACCCCCGACCTCATGCCGGCCGACATCACGGGCGTCTCGTTCCTGACGGGGACGCACGAGTTCACGTTCCGGCCCGGCCCGATCTTCGCCGACCTCGTGCTCGCGGACGAGATCAACCGCGCGCCGGCCAAGACCCAGGCGGCGCTGCTCGAGGCGATGCAGGAACGCACGGTCACGATGGACGGCACGAGCCACGCGCTCTCGCCCGTGTTCACCGTGTTCGCGACCCAGAACCCGGTGGAGTTCGAGGGCACGTATCCACTCCCCGAGGCCGAGCTCGATCGCTTCATGGCCAAGGTGCAGTTCGGCTACCCCCCCGCGCCGGTGGAGCAGGGCATCCTCACGAAGTACGTCCAGGGCTTCGAAGCCGACCGCCCGGCCACCTACGGCGTCACGGCGGTGACCGACGCGGCAGGGCTGGAGCGGCTGCGCCATGGAGTCGAAGCAGTGCGGGTGGAGCCCCAAGTGACGGCATACATCACGGCCATCGTGCGCGCCACGCGGGATGCGGCGTCGCTCACGCTCGGCGCAAGCCCGCGCGCCGGCGTGTCGCTCCTCAAGGCAGCGCGGGCCGCGGCGCTGCTCGACGGCCGCGAGTTCGTCGTGCCCGACGACGTGAAGCTGCTCGCCCCCGCCGTGCTGCGGCACCGCATCAGCGTGGCCCCCGAGCTCGAGCTTGAGGGCGTCACCGCCGACGTGGCCCTCAAGACGATCCTCGACCGCACCGAGGTCCCGACGGCGTGATCCTGTGCACCCGCCGCGCGCTCGCGGTCGGCGCGGCGCTCGCTGCGCTCGGCGCCGCGGGCTATTGGGCCGCGTGGGCCCTGCCGGCGATGCTCGTCGCGGATGTCGTCCTCCTCGCCGGCGTGTGGCTCGACGGGCGGTGGGCGCCGGGGGCGGGCGCACCGGGCCTCGAGATCCTGCGTGACGCCCCGTCTGCCCTCTCGGTCGGGCGCGGCGGGGAGGTCACGTACCGCTGGGCGAACCGCACCTGGCGGCGGGCCCGGCTGCGGGTGCGGGAAGTGCGGCCGGAGCTGCTGGGCGGCGTCCAGCCGCCCCGCGCGCTCACCGTGCCGCCCCGCGGCGAGCGGCGCGAGACCCTCGCGGTCATCCCCGTAAGGCGCGGGCGCGCGCGCGGCGGTGACGGGGGGGGCGGGGGCGGGGGCGGGTTCGTCGTGGACAGCGTGGGGCCGCTCGGGCTGGGGTTGCGGCGCGAGACCGTGCCGCTGCCGTGGGAGGTCACCGTCTACCCCCCGATCGTCTCGATGCGGCTGCGGGCGTCCGTGGCGCAGGCCGTGCGGCGACGCGAGCAGGGCGCCACCGCCGTGCGCCGGCTGGGCGAAGGCCGGCTATTCGAGTCGCTGCGCGAGTGGGTGCCCGGCGACGACATCCGGCACATCGACTGGAAGGCCACGGCGCGGCGCCGCAAGGTGATCACGCGGCAGTACGAGGCCGAGCGGCGGCAGCAGCTGCTCCTCGTCGTCGATACCGGCCGGTTGATGACCGCCGACATCGCGGGCACCGCGCGGCTCGACTACGCCGTGCGCGCGGCGCTGGAGCTGGCCTATGCCGCGGCGCAGCACGACGACAACGTCGGGGTGATGGCGTTCGCGGACGGCGTGAAGCACTACGTCGCGCCGCAACGTGGCCGGGTGGGCCTGAAGCGCGTGCTCGACGTGCTGGCGGTGCTCGAGCCGGTGCTCGTTGAGCCCGACTACCCCGGCGCGTTCCGCTACCTCGCGGCGCGCAGCCGCAAGCGCGCGCTCACGGTGCTGTTCACGGATGTGATCGACCGGTTCGCCTCCGACGCGCTCGTCGCGAACGTGGCCTCGCTCCGCCCGCGCCACCTGCCGTTGGCGGTCACGCTGCGCAACCCGGAGCTCGATCGTGTGGCGGCGTCGCGGCCGGAGACGCCGCCCGACGCCTTCCGCAAGGCGGCTGCCGAGGAGCTGCTGCGAGCGCGCGACGAGGCACTGGGCCACATGCGGCGCGCCGGGGTGCTGGTGTTGGACGTGCCGCCCGAGCGCGCCGCGCACGCCGTGGTCGCGGGATACCTGGAGCTGAAGCGGCGCGGGCGGTTGTAGTGACTGTGGTCATATGCACCTGGGTAGGGCGCATTATAGATTGAGGCGCCGTGAGCCTCCGATCCCGTCTCGCCCTGCGCCTCGCGCTGTGCGCCGCTGCGGCGGCGGCCGCGTGCGTCTACCCGACCGAGCACGACGCCGACGTACACGTCAGCGTCACGCCGTTGCCGATCCTGATCCGCGGGAGCGACACGCTGGCCACGGCGCGTGCCTGGCAGCTGGTCGGCACAGGTGACTCCGTCGAGATCACGAACGTCAGCTTCGTCTGGTCGAGCGGTAACTCGGCGGTGGCGACGGTGGACCCGAACGGCCACATCGTGGGCATCAAGTCCGGCACCACGACGATCCGCGCCGCCGCGGCGAACTTCGACAAGCGGTCCCAGCCTGGTGACATCACGCTGCGGGTCTCCGAGCGGCTCGAGATCGACAGTATCCGACCCCCGAAAGTGCATTTCGGCGACACCATCACCGTGTATGGCGTCGGCGTCGACTCCATCTTCCAGGCGCAGCTGGGCCAGGGGGTCCTGATCCCCAACGTCTTCCGGCGCAGCCGGGATGCGAACGGGTACGCCCGCAGCGTGTACTGGGTTCCCCCGCCCGCGCACCGCGACTCGCTGTTCTACATCGGCAACGGCGTCTTTGGGTTCTCCAAGGACACCGTCCGGGTGATCCAGCAGGACCTGTACGAGACGGCACTGCCCCCGCACGACGCCGCGCCGGCGACGATCGATCTCGATGGCCCGCGGCCGTTCCCGGGGACCGCGTTCGCGTCGGTGCTGTTTCTCAATCCGGCGCTCGCCTTTGAGGTGTTGCCCCGCGATAGCCTAGTGCCGTTGTGTGGCTCGTGCGGCGTCGACTGGTACCGCTTGCAGCAGACCACCCCGCGCGACCTGACGATCATCATCACCGCTCCCCAGGTAAAGGGCACGTTCGCGGGGTTTGTGAGTGACGCGTTCGACGGAGCGAGCCCGTGGACCGTCGGACCGGGCTCGCACAATTGCCGCGGAAAGAAGTTCTCCCCTAAGGAGGCCGTGGGCGACTCGACCATCGTCGCCCTTTACCGTGTGACCGCGTCAAGCCTGGACGCGATCGCGCTCTTTACGCAGCCGGGCCGCTACGGGCTGACCGTGGTTGAGGGCTACCTCACGAGCAACAGCCTCGACGCGCGCATCGTGAAGGACGGGCACGAGGAGGACGACTACTGCGATGCGCCCGGCGCGCAGTTCCTAGAGCCGTACCCCTTCCAGGCGAATCTGACGATCGACAACCCGCATGACGTGGACTGGATCAAGTTCGCGACGCCCGGCGGCCCGTTACCTGTGTTCGTGCGCATACAAACCGTGTCGCTCCCTGCCGTCGCGGGAAAGGACTCGAGCGACATCGACGTGTACGTGCTGCACGAGCCGTCGCCGGGGGCGCAGCTGGACTCGATCGGAGCGTTCGCGCATCCGGGCTCAACCATCGATACCACGTTCATCCTGAGCCCGGGTCAGACCTACTATGCCGTCGTGGTAGACTTCGCGGGCGTGCCTACCCCGTACGAGATCTGCATAGGGCCCTGCGCCACCTTCCCGGCCCCCCCGGCGCCGGCACCAACGCCCGCCCAGCTCCAGGCAGCCACCTGGCGGCGCGCCGCGCTCGAGGCCCGCACGGCCGCCCTCCGCGCCGCGAGGCTGCGCGACTGATGGCGAACGGCACCGTCGAGTGCATCCACTGCCACACGCCGCTGCCCGAGAACAGCCGCTACTGCTTCGCGTGCGGGGCTGACGTATCGGGGGGCGACGCGGCGCCGTCCACGAGCAGCGTGGACGTGCTGCGCGAGCGGCTGCAACGGCTGATCGAGGGGAAGTACCAGATCGAGCGCCTGCTGGGCAAGGGCGGGATGGCCGCGGTGTTCCTCGCCCACGACCTCACCCTGGAGCGCGAGGTGGCGATCAAGGTCGTTCCCCCGGACGTGGCGCAGGACGAGCAGGTGGTGCGCCGCTTCCAGCAGGAAGCGAAGACCGCCGCCAAGCTCGACCACCCCAACATCATCCCGATCTATCGGGTCGAGAGCGAGGGTGGGCTCAACTACTTCGTGATGAAGTACATCTCGGGCACGTCGCTCGAGGACCTCCTGGAGAAGCGGCAGCCCCTCGCGTTCGACCACATCCAGCGTGTGCTGTGGGAGGCCGCGTGCGCGCTGGGGCACGCCCACCAGCGAGGCGTGGTGCACCGCGACGTGAAGCCGGCGAACATCATGTTCGACCACCACGGCAGCGTGATGCTCACCGACTTCGGCATCTCGAAGGCGCTGCAGGCGGCGACGGGCTTCACCGCGACCGGCATGATCATCGGGACGCCGCACTACATGGCGCCCGAGCAGGCAAAGGGCCAGACCGTGGACGGCCGGGCGGACCAGTACTCCTTGGGCATCGTCGGCTACCGCATGCTCACGAGCGAGCTGCCGTTCAGCGGCGACTCCGTGCACACGATCCTCTACAAGCACATCTTCGAAGAAGTGCCGCTCGCCAAGACGCGGCGCGCCGACGTTCCGGACTTCCTGTCGACCGCGATCGCGCGCGCACTCTCCAAGGAGCCGGAGCACCGCTTCCCTACCATGGAGGAATTCGCGACGGCGGTCTGGCCGGAGCAGCCGGTGGCGGCCCCCGCCCGCGGCGCCGCGGCGCGGGCGCCCAGGGCGCCTCGAGTCGTGACGGCCGACACGCCGACCGAAGTCACGTCCGCCCCCACGTCGCCGCTTCCCGCGGCGCCTCCCAAGCCCGCCACGCGGCGCGTTGCTCCGGCTCCGCGGAAATCGCGGGCGGGACTCATCGCCGGGCTGGTGGCGCTGCTCGGTGTGGTCGGGACTGGGGGCTACTTCCTGCTCGGGCGCTCCAAGCCGGAGCCTCAGTCCAGCGAGAGCCAAGCGCCTCCGAGCGGGCTGGTAGCGACGCCCGTCGAGACGGTGCGCGTGGCCGCGCCGCCGCGCCGTGAGCGGCAGCGCGAGAAGGCGCCGCCGCCCGCCGCCGCGGAAGCGCAGGGCTATCTCACGCTCGCGGCCGACCCCTTCGGCACGGTCTTCATAGACGGCGTGGAGATCGGCGTCACCCCGATCTTCAGCTACGGCGTGAAGCCGGGCCGCCACGCGATCCGGGTGGAACGGGCCGGATACCGGACGCAGAACGAGACGGTGCAGGTGGACGCGGGCAACACCGTGACCAAGCGCTACACCCTCATCCAGGAGCAGCCATGACGGCGACGCGAGGGACGCCATGGCTCGTGACCGCGCTCGTCCTGGCGGCGGCCTCCGCAGGGGCCCAGGCGGCGCGCAACGCCACGCTGCGCCAGGCGGTGCAAGCGTACGACCAGCTCAGCTTCCCGCGGGCGATCGTGCTCGCGAAGCGGTCGCTGCGGGAGCCGCTGGGCGGCGCCGAGCGGGGGCGGGCCTACGAGCTCCTGGGATCGGCGTACAGCGCGATGGATTCTTCGCTCAAGGCGGTGGACGCCTTCAAGCAGGCGATCCTCATCGATCCCGACCGCCAGCTCGATCCGACCAGGATCTCCCCCAAAATCACGAGCGCCTTCCTGCTCGCTCTCGGGCAGGTGCTGGTCGTGCGTCAGCTCAAGGTCGACAGCGTGCGGTTCGTGGGCGGTCAGGCCGGGGCCGGCGTGCCCATCCGCTTTACGATCACGAGCCCCGCCCGCGTGCGCGTCCGTGCCCTGAGCGGCTCGACGAGCCTCCTCATCGATTCGTCCGCGGTCACGGGGACCGTGAGCTTGCGCTGGCCAGCGGTGCTGCGGAGCGGGGAGCCGGTGCCTCAGGGCACTTGGCAGATCGTGGTCGACGCCACCGCCGGGCAGAACAGCTTCTCGGCCTCCCAGGGGGTGCGCGTCAGCCATGGGGCAGTGGACACGGTGGTGCACGTCACGAGCCTGCCCGGCTACCAGGAGCTGTCCGAAACGGAGATCCCGCCGCAGAGCTGGCGGCCCGTCGGGCTCGCCTTCCTTTATACAGGGGGCGCGCTCGTGGGCACGCTGGGGCTCGAAGGAGGCGCCGTGGGCACGGCCTCCAGGCGGGAGATCGGCGTCGTGGGGGTGGCGGCGGTGCTCGCGGGGGTCGTGATGACGCTGCGCCGGCCCGCCCCCCGGCCGGCGGAGGCCAACATCCTGTACAACCGGTTGCTGCGAGACCAGATCGTGCGGCGCAATGCCGACATCGCGAAGGAGAACGTGACCCGCCGCAAGCAGGTGGAGCTCACAGTCGTGCCCCTGCCCAAGGCCTCGGGGGGCCAGTGACCCGGGCCCTCGTGCTCGCGGTGGCGGTAGCCACGCTCGCCGTTGGTCCCGCGGGTGCTCAGCACCTGACCATCGGGCCGCTGGGCGTGATGGCGGACTACAAGGAGGTGGACGCGGGGCTGCGCTACAGCGGGTGGGGCTACGGCGGCACGGCTACGGCCCAGTGGCGCAAGTTCAGCGCGGAGGTCGCCGTGGTCCGGCTCAGCCTCGACCCGACGACCGGGAGCAGCGCCCCGGCAGGGTTCAAGGCCACGCAGCTGGACGCCTGGATCGGATACGCCGTCTCACCGTACGCGTCGCTCGAGGTGGGACTGGCCCGGCGCTCGCCTTCGGACGCCTTCGAGGCCCAGTCGCTCGGCGCGATCCGCGTCGGCGCCCGGTCGGCGTACGAGATCGGCCCCGGCGCGGTCATCTCGTTGCGGGTGAACTATCTCGCGGCGGCCAAGTTCTCAGGCGGCGGTCACGCGCCGTTCGCGCTCGACCTGGGCCTCGGGCTCGACCTGCGATTGGCGAGCCGGGTCCACGTCCTCGCGCACTACCAGTTTCAGCGGGTGGACCGCAAGACGAGCCCCGGTGGGACGGGGGAGATCTCGGCGCCGTTGCAGCTGAGCGTCGCACGGGCGGGTCTCGCGGTAGGGTTCTGACCGACCGGGAGCGTCTCCATGGTACTGCGGCGCCGTCACTCTCTGCGCGAGGGGGTCATCCTCGGCCTCGTCGTCGCTACCAGCATCTGGCTGTGGATCGCGATCGTCGACGCCATCGCAGGTGAGCCGTTCCGGACGTTTGCGGTGCTGGGCGGCATTTGGCGCTTCACGGTACTTCACTACGTGCTCTGCCTCGCGTACGGTGTGGCTGCCGTCGCGGTGGTGCACGGCGCGGCGCTCGAGCCGAGCCTAATGCTCGGCGCGGCATTCGCCTTCTTCATCCTGGAATTCGGGTTCGTCATGCTCACGGTGCTGCTCTCGCAGGTCGGTCTGGGGGAGCTCGCCTGGGTCCGGATCCTGGGCGGCAACCTGGTTGGAGCCATTGTCACGGTCGTGATGCTGTCGCGAAGGCACCCCCTGCGGCAGGGGCTGAAACAAGCGGAGGCGGAAGAAAAAGAATAAGGCAGACCGCGATCCCTGAAACGAAAACGGCGCCCAGCCTTGCGGGGCGCCGCATCGTTTAGGAACCGTGCGTGGTTACAGCTTCACGACGTTCTGCGCCGCCGGGCCCTTCTGACCCTGCACGACTTCGAACTCAACGCGCTCGCCCTCGGCCAGGGACTTGAAGCCCTGCGCCTGAATGGCGGTGTGATGCACGAAGCAGTCCTTGCCACCGTTCTCGGGCGTGATGAACCCGAAACCCTTGGCATCGTTGAACCACTTCACGGTACCGGTGATGCGTTCCATACTGGTGTTACTCCTGACGTAATGGTGTTCTGAGCGGCCACCGAAACAAAAAGGACCGTGGGCGACAGCCCAGGTCCTCCGATCAGTCTCTGGTGTTCAGCCCACGGCACCGTGCCGTGGCCCTTTCGCTCGCACGAAGGATCGCAGGGGGGCCGCGAAAAGTCAACCTCCCCCCAGCCGAGGTTCCGGGAATTCCTCAAACCCCCTATGTTCGCGCCATGCCCGACGTCCTGACCCGCCCCTGGCCCTGGTACGTCGCGGGCCCGATCATCGGTCTGATGGTCCCCGCCCTGCTGCTCCTGGGCAACAAGTCGTTCGGCTTCTCGAGCAACTTGCGGCACATTTGCGCGGCTTGCTTCCCCGGCAAGGTCGCGTTCTTCCGCTACGACTGGAAGAAGACCGGGACCTGGAACCTTGCCTTCCTCGCCGGGACGCTGCTCGGCGGGTTTATCGGCGGCCGGCTCCTGGCTACGGGGAGCGTCGCCTTCTCCGCCCGAACCCGGGCGGCTCTGACCGCTCTCGGTCTGCACGACCTGTCGGGCCTGGTGCCCCGCGAGGCGTTCAGCTGGGCGGCGCTCGCGACCCCCCGCGGGATCGTCATGGTCGTTGTCGGGGGTTTCCTGGTCGGGTTCGGCACCGCCTACGCCGGCGGCTGCACCTCCGGGCACGCGATCTCGGGGCTCGCGGACTTCCAGAAGGCGTCGCTCGTCGCGGTGATCGGATTCTTCGTGGGCGGGTGGATCGCGACGTTCGTCGTGCTCCCGTTGCTCTTCTAGGTCGTGGTGACCGCCGCCGTTGCCCCCGAGCTCCGGACGCCGACGGCCCCCCGGCAGAGGCTGCTGGGCTACTTTCTCCTCGGGATCGTCTTCGGCGTCGCGCTCACGAAGTCCGAGGCCGTGTCCTGGTTCCGGATCCAGGAGATGTTCCGGCTGCAGTCGTTCCATATGTACGGCGTCATCGGCACGGCGCTGGTCGTGGCGGCGACCTCCGTCGCGCTGATCAGACGGGTCAGGGTTCGCGCGCTGACCGGAGAGGAGATCGCGATCGCGCCCAAGGCCTTCGGAACGGGGCGCCGTTATTGGATCGGTGGTACGATCTTCGGCCTCGGCTGGGCGCTCACCGGTGCGTGTCCCGGCCCACTGGTCACGCTGATCGGCAGCGGAGCGACGGTCTTCCTGGTGACGGTGCTGGCAGCGGTGGCGGGCACGTGGCTCTACGGCCTGCTGCGACCACACCTGCCGCATTAGGCGTCCTACCGTGTAACTCGATGCGCCAGCCGCGACTCGAACGCG
>Ga0209160_1001406_pt1 | contig 20225 bp, 18 predicted proteins | sample GraSoiAngelo_153_FD_186167 | JGI IMG/M metagenome (GOLD analysis project Ga0209160, IMG submission 186167) | Grasslands soil microbial communities from the Angelo Coastal Reserve, California, USA - 14_1009_12_40cm (SPAdes) (version 2) | ecosystem: Environmental > Terrestrial > Soil > Grasslands ... | reverse complement strand
GGCCGGTGACGAGCGGCCGCTGCTCCTGATCGGGGGAGGATCGGGCGTCGTGCCCTTGATGGCGATGCTCCGCCACCGAGCGAAGGCAACCCACAAGGCGCCGGCCCGTCTTCTCTACTCGTCGCGCATGTTCGCCGACGTCATCTATCGCGAGGAGCTCGACCGGCTCGCCTCGGCTGCCGACGGCCTGGCTGTCTTTCATACGCTGACCCGAGACAAGCCGGCCGGCTGGAGCGGTTACACAAGGCGGCTCGACCAAAGGATGGTGGAGGAGGTGGCGTGGCCGAAGCAACAGATGCCGGCTGTCTTCATCTGCGGCCCCACCTCATTTGTCGAGGCCGCCGCGTCGCTGCTGGTGGCGATGGCCTACGACCCGGCCACGATCAAGACAGAGAGATTCGGCGCAACTGGAGGATGAGAGATTTGATCGAAGAGATGAAGCTCGACGGCAACGCGATCGGCGGTCTTCTCCGCGAGATCTTCACCATGGAGATGACTGCGGCCCAAACCACGTGTGCCGGCTGCGGCGCAGTCAATGCGGTGGGCCGGGTGGACGTCTACCTCCACGCACCAGGAACAGTTGTGCGATGTCCCGAGTGCGAATCGGTGCTCATGCGCATAGTCCACGGCAGCGGGCGGTACTGGGTCGACCTGTCGGGCACACGCCTCCTCGAGTTCGCTGAGGCTTAGCCGGGCCCCGGCCGTTTCATCGCCCACGGCCCGTGCTGGATGGCGCCGATGAGCATCCAGACGAACATGGCTGCCGCGCCGATACCCAGGATCTCCTGGAAGATGGTCACTCCAATGGGAGGAGACGTCGCAGTGCGGCGCGCGAGGGCGGCCAGATTGAGGATCGCGCCGAGGCCGCCGAGGGCCATCAGGACCAGGACGGCCCAGAAAATCCATCGCCAGCGGAGATAGCTGCCCACCGCGCCGATCAGCTCGATCAGCCCGAAGAAAGCGACAAAGCCGACCGCGGTGGCGATGACGAAGTTGATGTAGGCGTCCTCGTTCATGTTGGGCGGAATCTGGGTCCCCTGTGCCGTCAATGCTTTCTTCACCGCGTCGTGATTCGTAAAGATGAGCGTGGTTGCGACCGAGGAGACCGCCTCAAGCGCAAGCAGTCCCGCGGCGGCGAGCTGCATCGGGCGGGTCCAGGGAGTCGGCTCTCGAGTCCCCTGCGGAATGGGCACCCACTGGGCCCCGTCCCAGCGAAACTGGCCGTCGGCCGAGACCTGGCCGACCGCGGCGCTCGGGTTCTGGCTCAAGGCCGGAATAGCGTAAACGAGACGAACGCGGTCTCAAGCGCTACCATTCGCGGGCTACAGAAGGTTGCCTGCCGCGAAGAAGTTGGCCGGCAACCAGCGACCTGGACGGCCCTTCCGACCGTTGAGCTACTGGGCGTTCTGTAGACGCACCGATAGACCCTGGGAGGTAGATCCCGTTGTCTGTACACCCGCCGGTACAGCTGCAGATCAGGGGATGGTTCGACGCTGTCGTGGCCCTTGGCCTCAAGGTCAAGGACCGCGAAGCTCGGGCTCATAACCTGCGCGTGGCCCGCCTATGCGTGCACATTGGCCGCCAGATGTCGATGAGCGCGTCCGAGCTCCGCGTGCTCGCCCGGGCCGGTCTCATGCACGACATCGGCAAGCTCGGGATTCCCGAGGCTGTGCTCGGAAAACACTCCCCCCTCGACGAATCCGAATGGATCCTCATGCGGACCCACCCGGAGATGGGACTCAACCTGCTCGACCGCGCCGGCCAGTCCAGCCGCGAGGTGCTGGCAGTGCTCTACCACCACGAGCGGCTCGATGGAAGCGGTTACCCCTACGGCCTCAAGGCCGAGGCCATTCCCATCGAGGCGCGCATCGTGGCCGTCGCCGATACGTTTGACGCCCTGACCTCCGACCGGCCCTACCGGAAGGCCTGCTCGCCGGCCGCGGCTCGTCGCGTGCTCGTCGAGGAGGCGGGCTCGCGGTTGGACCCGAACGCGGTGAGCGCGCTATTCAGCGCACTCGACCATGACGTCGCCGGCACCGATCGTTTGCGCAGGGTGGCCCTGGCTTTCTAGCCTCATCTCCGAATCCTTCACCATGAACGGGTGAAGTTCGGCGTTGCGATCTTCCCGACCGACTACGCGATCTCTATGGACGAGCTCGCGCCGGCAGCAGAGCAGCTCGGCTTCGAGTCGCTGTGGGTGGCCGAGCATTCGCACATCCCGACGAGCCGGCTCTCGCCATGGCCTGGCGGCGCGGAGCTGCCCAAGCACTACTGGCACAGCCTGGATCCGTTCGTCGCCCTCACCGTGGCCGCGATGGCGAGCAAGACAATTCGCGTCGCCACGGGCATCTGTCTTCTGATCGAGCGCGACCCCATCCAGACGGCCAAGGAGACTGCAAGCCTCGACCACGTCTCGAAGGGCCGCTTCATCTTCGGCGTCGGCGGAGGCTGGAACCGCGAGGAGATGGAGGACCATGGCACCGACTTCAAGACGCGGTGGAAGCTTCTCCGAGAAAGGGTCGAGGCGGTCAAGGCCATATGGACACAAGACGTCGCGGAATATCACGGAGATATGGTCGACTTCGGCCCCATGTGGTCGTGGCCGAAGCCGATCCAGAGACCTCATCCGCCCGTGATCCTGGGCGGCAGCGGGCCGAAGATCCTGGAACGGGTCGTCCGCTACGCAGATGGCTGGATGCCGAACCGCGGAGATGTCGTGGAGCGGATCCCTGAGCTGCAGCAGATGGCGAAAGACGCGGGCCGGGACCCGATCCCGGTCACCTACTATCCGCGCGCCACCGCCGAAGAGATCGAGCGCCTCGGCAAGGCGGGGGTCGAACGCTGCATCTGGTACGTGCCTCCTGACGGGCGGGATGCCGCGCTACACAAGCTCGACGAGCTAGGCAAGATGATCCGGCCCTACCTGAAGGATTAGCCGGACCTCAGTCTTTCGGCGTCCCCAGGGGCAGCGTGAAGTGGAACTCGGAGCCGGCGCCCGGCTCGCTGTCGACCCAGATCTTCCCGCCGTGCATCTCGATGATCTGCCGCGAGATGGCGAGGCCGAGGCCTGTGCCGACGATCTTGTTGCTGTTCTTCTCGTAACGCTCGTAGCGGCTGAACAGGCGCTGGATGAAGTCGGGCGCAATGCCGATGCCGTGGTCGCGGATGCTGATGTCGATCTGGTTGTCTCGCCTCACGCTGCTGACGGCGATCTCACCACCCTCGGGCGAGTACTTGATCGCGTTGCTCAACAGGTTGGCCACGACCTGCGCGATTCGGTCCGGGTCGCACTGGGCGATCGGACGTTGAGGGTCGAAGCTGGACACGATGAAATGACGCGCGCTCGACGCCCGGGCCCGGTTGATGGCGTCGTCGAGCAGGCTGTTGACATCAACTGCTTGCCGGTGAAGCGTCAGCCGACCGGCCTCGATGCGGTCCAGGTCGAGCATGTCGGTGATCATCCGGTTGAGTCGCTCCGCTTCCTTGTTGATGTCTGCGGCGTAGCCCTTTGACTCTTCGAGCGAAACGTCTTCGTCCCGGATCATCTCGCTGAAGCCCGAGATGCCGACCAGCGCCGTCCTGAATTCGTGGCTCACCAGCGACACGAACTCGCTCTTCAGCTTGTTCAGGCGCTCGAGCCCCGCCAGGTGAGCGGTCGCCGCCTCGTTGGCGGCGTGCTCCGCGTCTGTGTCCTCGTACATGGCGAGGAAGTAGTCGATTCGCCCGCTGCTGCTGCGCACGCCGGTCGCGCTCCAGTGAAGCCAGACTTCGGTGTTGTCTGCGCGCATCGCGCGGCTGTCCGACTCGACCGTTTCGGTGGTTCCCCTCCACAGCGGCTGAAAGATCTGAAAGACGCGCGCAAACTCGTCCGGGTGCAGGTACTTCGCCACTGGCGCACCGATCATCTTGGACGGTTCGGTGCGCAGCAGCCCCGCCATGCGGGGGTTCACATCGACGATGTTCATGTCGGTCCCGACGCGCGCGATACCAAGCGGGGCGTGGCTGATGATCTCGTCCAGCAGGTTGTTGCGGCGCGCCAGCTGGGTCTCTGTTCGCTGGCTCTTCATCAGGAAGGAAAGCGAGTCACGATGCGAGAGGACCTGGCTCGCGACCATCAGGATGCCTATGCTGGCGGCGAGGACGGTGCTGAACCTGTCGAGGTTCTGGTCGATCAGCGCGAGCCTGACAGCGGTGACCGCGGCGGCCAGCACTGCGACCCAGGGAAGCGCGAGCTGCCACAGCTCGATCGGGCCTTCCGCCTTCTGCTGGGCGGTCGCGCCGGTGGGCCATAGAGGCGCGAGCGCGATCAGCAGGTAGCCGACCACCCAACCCGTGTCCAGCACGCTTCCCAACGCTCCGTAGGTGCCGTTCGCGGTCAGGTAGGCGAACGCGCTGTCGGCCAGCGCGTTGAAGGCGAGCCCGGCAAGAAGGAGGCCCAGCCGGCCGATCTCGGCCTGTTGCGCTCGGCGCAATGCGACAACCAGGACCGTCGCGGTGATGATGTCGCCGATTGGATACGCGAGGCCGATGAACTGCGCGGCCGGCGTGGCGGGCGAGGAGTCGTAGACCTTGCCGAGCCCAAACGCCCAGGCCACGAACAGAAGTGACAGCGCGACGATTGCGCCCGCGAGCACTGTCTCGCTGCGGGTCGCCAGGCGCGTCGGAGCGGATGTGAAGGCGAAGACGCCGACCACGGCAAGTGGGATGGCGAGCAGGAACCCGGCGTCGGCGGCCGACGGGAACGGGACGGCGATACCGAGCCCTACCTGGTAGACGGACCAGACGACCTCGCCGATGCCCCAGCTCAGTGCCGAGGACCCAAACAGGATCCAGGCGAATCGGGTCCGCCCAGACGTGCGTGCTGCCGCAATACCGCAGCTGCCGGCCGCGATGAACGCGGCCACTGCCTCGCCGAGGTCGTCGATGTCGATGGTGGCCTGGTCGCTGACCCACTGGAACGCTGTCCAGGCGGCGAACACGATCGAGACCACGGCGGCGGCCGTCGCGGCCGCCGCGAAGGGCCGCCAGCCTTCGATGCCCAGGCCGATGACGTTCAGAGGGCGGCGTTCCACCGCGGCCGGATAGGCCAGCTGCATCGGTCGAGGATAAGCGGGGCTACTGAGGTCCAAAGCGCCCTTAGGGAAAGTCGGGGCGACCTGTTAAGTCACGCCTGTTTTCATTTAACATGGCTGGGCAGCTACTTGTAGCACAGCCGTGTGGGTGTGGAGTACGGCTAAACGGAGGCAATTCGATTCCGGCGCAACCCAGTTTTGGCGCAGGCGAGGACTCAGGCGCTGAGGAGGACGGCGCCCCGGCCCGCCCGGCAACAACGCCGGCATTGATCGTGGTCCTGGGTTTGGTCGTGGGTTTGGCTGTGCTGCCTGCTCTGGTCGGGTTCGGGATGGCTCCCAGCCCGGTCGTCCTGGTCGCTGCAGGTCTTGGGAGCTTGGTTGCGGTCTTACGTGGGGTGAAGTTGCGGCGGTGATCTGGGGTCTGGCGGCTCGGTTTGCGGCGAGTCCACGTCCTCACGTCATCGCACCGTCCCTCGATTAAGCGCTCGGTTTCCCAAAGGGCCGGCACGGTCTGTGCGGCAAAGGAGGTGATTTTTGTGCGCAAGCTGCTGTTTGCCGCCATCCTGGCGACCTCAGCCCTTCTGACCCTGTCGGCCACCGTTTCGGCCGGCGGTGTCGCCCCCTGCTGCTCGTAGCGAGGGTTTTTGGTAAGAGTTTTGTCAAGTCAAAGGAGCCTGCGTTAAGCTGGCCCCGTGGCTGAGACGTCGCGCGCACCCGAGACGGACGGCTCGAGAGGGCAAGGGAAGGCCACCTCAGGCCGACGTCGCGGGCGGCGCCGGGGCGTCGAGATCCGGCCGGGCTCCGTCAAGGAGGCTCGCCAGCAGGCTGGGCTCAGCCTGGGCCAGATCGCTCGCGAGGACATCAGCCGGACCGCGATCTACTTCGTGGAGACCGGCAAGGCAAAGCCGTCGATCGAGACCCTTCAGCTGATCGCCGACCGCACCGGTCACCCCCTCGACTTCTTCCTTGTGGGAGAGGACGGCGGGCATCTCCTGCCGGCGGTGAAGCTCGCCGAGCTGGAGCGCCTGATGGCCGTCAATGACAACGCCGGGGCGGCGGCCGCCGCCGAGGCGGCGTTAAATCAAAAGCCGGACCCCGAAACCGAGGCTCGGATCAGCCTGATCGCCTCGATGGCCAACCTGAGGCTGGCCAGGCCTGTGGTGGGGCGGCGCCTCGCCGTCGCGGCGCGCTCTTATTTCGAGCGAGTGGGAAACCTCTACATGACGGCCGAGAGCCTTGGCAACGAGGCGCAGGCCGCTGGGTTGATGCAGGATCCGGCCGCGGCTCAGATCGCGGAAGGCGCGCTCGCTACCTGCCGGTCGATCAAGCCCCTGCCTCACCTCCTCGAAGCCCGCCTTCTCAGGGTCCTCGGCCACGCTCTCGTGGCCTCCAATCGATGGCAGGAAGCCATCGACTGCTACGAGGAAGCCATTGCCGGAGCGGACGCCGTCCAAGACCTCCAGCAGCTGTCGCTCGTGTACAGCGGCCTGAGTCTTGCTCACCAGGAGATGGGCCAGCTCAACGAGGCCACCCGTTACGCACAGAAGGCGCTCACGATCCACGAGACACTTCAGGACCGACTCTCTCAGGCGCGTTCCTTGAACAACCTCGGTTTCATGCTCGTCCGGATTGGAGAGTTCGCCGCGGCGCGGAAACATATCGACCGAGCTCTGCACATCTTCGACGAGGAGGGTGTGGAGATAGGCAAGGCCGAGTTCCTCATGAGTCTCGCCGAGCTCGAAGTCGCTCAGAACGATCTGGAGAGTGGCAGCCGCATCGCAGCTCAAGCGCTCGAGCTCGCAGCGCGGATTGGTGAAACCTCAACTTCCGCGGAGGCCCACACGTTGCTGGGGCGAGTCGCAGCCCGCACGGGCTTCGACGCGGACGCGGACCGCGAATTCGAGGCCGCCCTGGCCGCCGCCGAATCCGCGGGTCCCGGACCGCGTCTGACCCAGGTCCACGAGGCGTACGCCGAGATCCTCGAGGCGAGGGGCGACCTTGTGAAGGCCAACCGCCACCTCAAGAACGCGCTGGCCGCCTCCAGGCCGGCCGCCTCCGCCCAGCCACAGTCCCGCATCGCCATCGCCTGACGGGTTTCGGTTGGCGGGCCACGCCCGGGCGTTCCTCTTACCAACACCGGCGCTCGGGTGACAATAGGCCAGAGACTCCAAGGTTGAAGGGGGCGTTTGAGCTGATGCCGGTCGTCCTGGTCGTCGATGATGGGGCCGCCAACCGCGAGCTGATCCGGATGTACCTCTCGACCATCGACTGCGAGGTACGGCTCGCCGCGGACGGCGTCACCGCGCTCGAGATGATCGAGAACGACCCGCCGGACCTGGTCCTGCTCGACGTGCGCATGCCGCGGATGGACGGATACGAGGTCTGCCGCCGAATCAAGGCGATGCCCCGTGGGCGGCTGCTACCGGTCGTGATGATCACGGGGCTCAGCCAGACCGCCCATCGTGTCGCAGCGCTGGAGGCGGGCGCCGATGACTTCATGGCCAAGCCCGTCGAGGGCGCCGAGCTGATCGCGCGGGTGCGCTCTGCACTTCGCTTGAAAGAGCTGTACAACACGCTCGACGGCGCTGAGCACGTCATCTTTTCGCTGGCCACGGCCGTCGAGGCGAAGGATTCGTTCACGGAACGGCACACCCAACGCGTGGGCGAGTCGGCGCGCCTCCTCGGCCAGCGCCTGGGCCTACCTGAGACGACCCTGGACACGCTCTATCGCGGCGGCATCATCCACGACATCGGCAAGATCGGGGTGTCGGACTCGATCCTTCACAAGCCCGGACCGTTGGACGCGATCGAGGTCCCGCAGATGCAGGCGCACGTTGCGATCGGCGAGAGCATCGTGCGGCCGCTGCACTCGACCTTGGGACTGCTGCCGATCATTCGCCACCATCACGAGCACTTCGACGGCGGCGGTTATCCGGACGGCCTGCGCGCCCGCGAGATCCCGCGCATGGCGCGGATTGTGTCGGTTTGCGACGCGTTCGATGCGCTGGTCAACGACCGCCCGTACCGCACGCGCCGCTCGACCGAGGAGGCGCTTGCCGTCCTCCGAGCGGGCGCCGGCACGCAGTGGGATCCGGAGACGGTGGACCTGCTGGTGAGCGAGCTGCCCACCATCCAACACCTGGGAGCCGCCTGACGTCAGCCGGTGTTCTGCAGGCCGGCTGCGACTCCGTTGACCGACAGCTGAAAGACCCGCTCCGCCCGCTCGCGTTCACGCTGCGGCGTCTTTCGATTGCGAAGCGCCCGCAGCGCCCGGAGCTGCAGGTGAGACAGTGCGTCGACATAAGGGTTACGGAGCTCGATCGCCCACGACAGAACGCGCCGGTCCTCTAGCAGGCGGGTGTGGCCGGTCACGGCGAGGACCCGTTGAAGAGTGCGGTCGTACTCCGTGAGCACGATCGCGGTGAGGTCGGGCCGGTCGCCCAGGTCGAGGTAGCGCTGAGCGATTCGCCGGTCTGTCTTCGCCAGGCTCATCTCGGCGTTGTCGAGCATTACGTTGAAGAGCGGCCACTTTGCGTAGGCACGGCGCAGGTCCGCGAGCGGCGCAGCCGCCAGGCCGCTGCCGATTCCGTACCAGGCAGGAAGGTTCAGCCGCATCTGGGACCAGGCGAAGACCCACGGGATCGCGCGAAGGTCGTCGATGCTTGTGCCCGTTGCCCGCCGCGTCGGCCTCGACGCGATTCGCAGACGGCCGAGCTCCTCGATCGGACTGACCTTTGCGAACCAGGCATCGAATCCGGGCGCCTCGACCAGCTTGCGATAGGCCGTGTGTGATGCGCCGCCGATGCGCGACGCGACCTCTCCAAATTGCACGGCCGGATCTCTCGTGCGGGCTCTGTGGGCCGACGCCTCGAGAACGGCAGATGTCACTTGCTCCAGGTGGCGGCGTGCAATCGACTGGTTGCCGTACCTCGCGAATATGACCTCACCCTGCTCCGTCACCTTGAAATATCCGGCCACAGAACCTGGAGCTTGCGCCCTCACCGCTCGGTTGGCTGGGCCTCCGCCGCGCCCGAGCGCTCCGCCGCGGCCATGAAAGATCACAAGGCGCACGCGGTTTTTCGCCGCCCACGCAGTGAGCTGTGCCTGCGCGTCGTGAAGAGCGAGCGTGGCCGACAGTGGGCCGGCCTCCTTCGCTGAGTCTGAATAGCCGAGCATGACCTCGAGCCGCCGGCCGTTCTTCGCCAGCCGGCGCCGCACCGGCGAAAGTTTCAGCATCCCGTCCATCACGCTCGTTGCGCGGGCAAGGTCTTCCAGCGTCTCGAAGAGCGGAACGACGTCGAGCTCGAGCCGGTCTCCAGTCGCATGCTCGGCGAGCTCGTAGACCGCAGCAACGTCGGCGGCGTCGCGCGCGAAGCTGACAACGTACCGCCGGCAGGTGGCTCCGCCGAATCGCGCCTGCAGAGCCGACATCGCCGCGAGCGTCTTGAGCACCTCGCGCGTCGAATCAGAACGTCGAGCGCCCGCACCGATCTCAGCCAGAGCGCGCTCGTGGACGGTGCTGTGCTGGCGGACTTCGAGCTCGGCCAGGTGAAAGCCAAATGTCTCGGCTTGCCAGATCAGGTTCTGCAGCTCGCCGAACGCGAGTCGAGAGGCGCCACTCGCGGCGAGCGATGAGCTGATCGCGCGCAGATCCTCCAGCAGGCCGGCTGGTGAGCTGTAACCGAGCACGCGTTTCCCGATTCGCGTCGCGTGGATCCGGTCAGCGACATGAAGCAAGAACACCCTATGCGGTTCGTCGGCAGAGCGAGTCGAGAGGGCGTCCACCCCCTTGGGATCCCTCGCGTGTGCCGCCGCCAGCCGCCGGCGAAGGGCAGTGGAGGGAGGGGTGGTTGCTGCTTCCACCGTCAGCGCGCGGCCGATGCGGGTGGCACCGGCTTCGAGTGCGAGAAGCACGTGCTCCGTCTGCACCGTCATCGCGGCTGCCGTCACCTCGGCGGTCACCGCCGGATTTCCGTCTCGGTCACCCCCAATCCAACTGCCCAGACGAACAAAGGCCGGCGCCACCACCGGCCGGCGGCCGCTGTCTGAAGCAAGCGCCCGGTCAAGCGACCGCATGAGGTCGGGGACCAGCCGAAACAGCGTCTCGTCGAAGACCGCCATGAACGATCGAACCTCGTCCAGCGGCCCGACCTGCGCATTGCGGAGCTGGGCGGTTCGCCACAGCGAGTCGATCTCTTCGCTCAGCCTTCGTTGAGCCTCGACGCGGTCCGATTCGGAGACTCCAGGATCATCAAGGCGCATGAGCTGCTCGCCGATGCGGTGGATCGCGGTCACGACCGCGCGCCTCCGCGCTTCGGTGGGATGAGCGGTGAACACCGGGTGGATACGCAGCTCCGCGATGAGCTCATCCAGCTTGCGGCGGCCTAGCGTCTTCCCCAGGTCGCGCACGGTTGCAGCGATCGACTCGGGCTGGGGCGCCGGTCCGCGGTCGCGCTCGCGAAGCACACGCGCGCGGTGGTGCTCCTCGGCGAGGTTTGCCAGGTGGAAGTAGCACGCGAACGCGCGCGCGACCAGCTCAGCGCGCTTGAGGGGCCACGATGCGACGAGCTTTTCTGCGGCGCTTTCGTACCGCCCGTCGTCGCGCCCACGGATGACGAGCGCGCGCAGCTGTTCGACGTCGCGCAGAAGTTTCGCGCCGCCGTAGTCTGCGATCACGTCGCCCAGCAGCCGACCGAGCAGCCGGACGTCGCGCCGCAGCGGTTCGGGGATCTCCTGCCGAGCGGCCTCTCGGCTTTTACTCAACGCGTCTGGAGACGACGTACTCCAGCGAGTCGACCAGGGCGAGCAGCGAGGCTTCGATGATGTTGCTCGAGCATCCGACCGTGGTCCAGCGCTGGGTGCCTTTGCCCGACTCGACGAGAACCCGCGTCGTCGCGGCCGTGCCCGCGTCGCCGTTGAGGATGCGCACCTTGTAATCGTGCAGGCTCACGTCGTCGAGCGCCGGGAAGCGCGGGCCAAGCGCCTTGCGCAGCGCCGCGTCCAGCGCGTTCACGGGACCGTTTCCGGATGCGGCCGTGTGATAGAGCGTGCCGCCGACCTCGACCTTGACAGTCGCCTCCGCATGCACCGACCCACCGTTCTTGCGGACCTGCGTCGTGAAGTCGGCGACCGTCCACGGCGCCTCGTAACCGGGCTGGAGGCGCCGGACGAGCATCTCGAATGACGCGTCCGCGGCCTCATACGAGTAGCCCTGGTGCTCGAGGTCCTTCAGGTGCTGGACCAACCATCGCGTCTGCGGGTCGTCGCGATCCAGCTCCAGGCCGAACTCACGTGCCTTGGCCAGCACATTGCCGCGCCCGGAGAGCTCAGAGACCAGGACACGAGCCTCGTTGCCGACCACCGCTGGATCGATGTGCTGATACGCGTCTTTGTGCTTCAGCACCGCGGCCACGTGCTGCCCGCCCTTGTGTGCGAAGGCGCCGTAGCCGACGAACGGCTGCTGCAGCGGCAGTGCCAGGTTGGCGATCTCGGCCACCGTTCGCGACAGCTCGCTGAACTGCGCCACCGTCGCTTCGGGCAGAGCATCGAATCCGAGCTTCAGCACTAGATTGGACACGACCGAGACAAGGTTGGCGTTGCCACAGCGCTCGCCGTAGCCGTTGATCGTTCCCTGAACCATCTCGGCGCCGGCCATCACGCCTTCCAGGGTGTTCGCGACCGCAAGCTCACAGTCGTTGTGAGTGTGGATGCCGACGCGGGCCTCGCTGCCGATGTCTTCCAATGAGCGCCGCATCGCCTCGACCCCTTGCCGGATGGCGGAAGGCTGGCTTCCTCCGTTGGTGTCGCAGAGCACGACCCACGAAGCGCCGGCGCGAGCCGCCGAGAGGCATACCTCGATGGCGTACTCGGCGTCGCGTGCGTAGCCGTCGAAGAAGTGCTCGGCGTCGAAGATCACCTCGCGACCGCGGCCGACACCGTGTGCAACCGACTCTTCCACCATTGCGAGGTTCTCGTTAGTCGTTGTCTGCAGCACGTTCGCCACCTGCCAGGCATCGCTCTTGCCGACCAGGGTCCAGACCGGCGCGCCGCTCTCGACCAGGGCATTCAGGTTGGCGTCGTCCTCGCAGCGCCCGCCGGCCCGACGGGTAGCGCCGAAGGCGGCAAGCTTCGCATGCTTCAATGGTGCCGCCGCCAGGCCGGCAAAGAGCTCTTCGTCCTTCGGGTTCGAACCGGGAAAGCCGCCTTCGACGTAGTCGAAGCCAAGCCCGTCGAGCATGCGCGCGACGCGGTCCTTATCTGCGGCGGAAAAGGAGACAGCCGGACCTTGCGCCCCGTCGCGCAGGGTGGTGTCGTACACCACGATCTTTCTGGCGGACATAAAAAAACCTCCCGACCTTCTCTAGGCCGGGAGGTCCACCGAACCAGCGCCGCGCGCTAAGTCAGGGGACCTCCCCGGCGAATCTCGATTGCAATCGCGCCGAAGTTGCGCACTGTGTCGGGAAGCCTAAGGCATGACTGGGTCAGCGGGTATGGTTTCCGCCCCCAATTCGGACGGCTGATCCTAGTGTGACGCCGACAGTCGAGCGCCAGGTCTTCGTGCACCGTGCCCGAGTCTGGTGCCACGGCTTAAGTTGCCTGTTGACAAATCCTCCGGTCGGGGGTACGGTTTGCGAAACACGTTCGACAATGTCGAATACCAGTCAGGAATAAACAGGGGGTAACACAACGATGTTCTCGATTCGACAGCGGGCGTTGGCGGAGGTCTTCGGCACGGCCGCCCTGGTCCTGGTCGGACCGGGATCTGTGATCGCGACCATTACTCTGGCGGGCAAGGCCGTTCCGACCGTCACCGAAGCTGACCTCCTGGGGATCAGCTTCGCTTTCGGCTTCATCATCACGGCCCTCGTCTATGCGATCGGCAAAGTTTCGGGCTGCCACATCAACCCGGCCGTGACGTTTGCCCTCGCCGCGACCAAGCGGTTTCCCTGGCGCGAGGTTCCGATCTACTGGGGCGCCCAGTATGTAGGCGCCGTCATCGGCGCATTCGCGATCTGGGGCGTGTTCGGCGCGAACGCAGTCACCTTCGGCATGGGCCAGACCCACTTCGCGTCCGACGCGTCGACCTCTTATTACGTGCAGGCGGCGCTGGCTGAGGCGCTAGGTACCGGCCTCCTGCTGTTCGCCATCCTTGGCATCGTCGACGGCCGCTCGCCGAACCAGCTCGCGGGCCTGGTCATCGGCGGCGCGGTGGTCGGCATCATCCTGATCTTCGGCCCAGTGACTGGAGCCTCCCTGAACCCCGCCCGCGCCTTCGGACCCGAGCTCGTGCAGGCGATCGCCGGCGGCACGACCTACTGGGCCCAGTACATCCCGGTGTACCTGATCCCCGGGCTCGTCGGAGCCGCTCTAGCGACGTTCGCGTACGACTACCTCGCCAACCCACGCCACGTCGAGCAGCCTATCGAAGAAGCAGTGACACGCGAAGAGGCGCCCGCCCGCGCCGCATCGGCGCACTAGACAGGTTCAAGGAGAAAGAGGAGACACATGGCAGTCGAAACCCGGAATATGCGGAAGTTCCTCAACGATCCATCGCAGGTCGTCAAGGAGTCGCTGGCGGGACTCGCCGCGGCGCACTCCGACCTGGTGCGGTATGACGCGGCGGCGCAGATCATCGTCCGCAAGGACGCCCCCAAGCGCGGCAAGGTCGCGCTCATCTCAGGTGGCGGATCAGGCCACGAGCCGCTGCACGGCGGCTTCGTCGGAATGGGCATGCTCGACGCGGCAGCCCCCGGCGAGGTCTTCACCTCACCGGTCCCCGCGCAGATGCTTGCCGCGACAAAAGCGGTCGACGGCGGCGCAGGCGTCGTGCACATCGTCAAGAACTACACGGGCGATGTGCTCAACTTCAAACTCGCCGCCGAGGACGCTGCGGACGAAGGAATCAAGGTCACGTCGGTCGTCATCGATGACGACGTCGCGGTACAGGACTCGCTGTATACAGCCGGCCGGCGTGGGGTCGGAGCGACCGTGCTCGCGGAGAAAATCGCGGGCGCCGCTGCCGAAAACGGTGCTGACCTCACCAAGGTGACGGACCTCGTAAAGCGCGTGAACGACCGGGCGCGTTCGTTTGGGGTCGCTCTGTCTTCGTGCGTGCCACCGGCCTCCGGGAAAGTGATCTTCGAGCTGCCCGAGGGCGAGATCGAGCTCGGCATCGGCATCCATGGCGAGCCAGGCCGCCGCCGCGCAGCTCTCGGCACGGCGAGCGAAGTCGTCGACGTCATGGTCGAGGCAGTGGTCACGGACCTCAAGGCGAAGAGAGGATCGAAGGTCCTCGTATTCGTCAACGGGATGGGCGGCACGCCCCTCCTCGAGCTTTACCTGGTCTACGGCGAGGTCGACAAGAAGCTCAGGAAGGCCGGCCTCGAGCCGGTGCGCAACCTGGTCGGCAGCTACATCACGTCGCTCGAGATGGCGGGTGCATCGCTGACCGTGCTCGAGCTCGACGAGGAGCTCATCAAGCTCTGGGACGCGCCGGTACACACGCCCGCGCTGCGCTGGGGCGTCTAGGGATTAAGTTGATCAGCGCAAGGGTCATGGACGCGGCCACGATCACCTCCTGGATGCGCGAGATCAATGTCGCCGTGCGCGCCGAGCGGGACCACCTGGTCCAGCTCGACGCGGCGATCGGCGACGGAGACCATGGCACCAACATGGTGAGAGGATTCGAGGCCGTCGTTCAGGCCCTGGACGCGGACGGAGGCCAGCCGCCGGGCAAGCTGCTCATCCTCGCCGGGCGCACGCTGGTGTCGACCGTTGGAGGGGCAAGCGGACCTCTGTGGGGCTCCGCGTTGCGCAGCGGCGGACGTGTCCTGGGCGACCAGCCGAACTTTGACGGAGGGCAGCTCGTCGAAGTGCTCGCCGCGGCTTTGGCTTCGGTCAAGGATCTCGGCACCGCATCGGTTGGCGACAAGACGATGGTCGATGCGCTTGAACCGGCGGTGGAGACTCTGCGAGCGAGGCTCGCCGAAGGCGTGGCGCTCGACCGCGCGCTCGACGACGCTGCATCGGCCGCGGAGACAGGCATGCGCGCAACGATTCCAATCCAGGCGCGCAAGGGTCGCGCCTCCTATCTCGGCGAGCGCTCGGTTGGGCACCAGGACCCGGGGGCAACATCGACCGCGCTGATCGTTCGCGCCCTCCAGAAGGCAGTCGGCCAGGGATCGTAGTGCGCCCGGCGCGCGCAGGGCGCATGTCTGGACCTGAACTCATCCTCCACGGGGTAAGCGCCGCTCCGGGGACGACCGTTGGCCGCGCGGTGGTGCTCGACGGGACAGGTGCGAATCCATCCGTGACGGTCCCGCCTGCTCAGCGTGGCGAAGAAGGGGCGCGGGCCCGGCGCGGTCTCGAGGCCGCGGCGGCGGAGCTGGAGGAAATCGCCAAGGAGTTGCGCCGCGACGGGCGCGACGATGAGGCGGACATCGTTGAGACCGGCGTCCTCATGGCGATGGACCCGGGGCTGATCTCCCGCGTCGACACCCTCATCGCCGAGCTCGGTTGGCAAGCCCCGGAAGCATTGCGCGAGGCCGCGGACCAGGCGGCGGCCGAGCTGGCGCTACTCCAGGATCCGATGCTGGCTTTGCGTGCCGACGACGTGCGCAGCGTGGGTCGCCGCGCCGCGGCGTGCGCCACCGGCGCGTTGAAGCGCGCGACCGAAGGCGTCCTGATCGCAGCGACGTTGGGTCCTGCGGACGTCGCCGAGCTGGCGCAAAAGGCCACCGGCATCGCGCTCGCCGGCGGAGGTGTCACCGCGCACGCAGCCATAGTCGCGCGGTCACTCGGCCTTCCGATGGTCGTTGGCCTTGGCGCCGGCGCGCTCGAGATCGAGGATGGGGAAGAGGTTGTTGTCGATGGTGACCGCGGCATCCTGGTGCGGCGACCCGACGCTCAGCGCGTATCGGTGGCACGCGGCAAGGCCGAGAATCGTCGTGTCGCGCGCGAAACCGCCGTCGCGCGCCGTCTTGTGCCGGCCCAGACCAGGGACGGGCACCGGATTCGAGTTCTCGCCAACGCGTCCACCGTCGCCGAGCTGCATGAGGCGGATCAGCAGGGAGCGGAAGGCGTCGGACTGCTGCGGAGCGAGCTGCTCTTTCTCGAGGCACCGACCTGGCCATCGTTCAAGGAGCAGGTCGATGTGCTTCGGCCTGTGTTGAGCCGGCTCGCCGGCCGGGTAGCCACCGTCCGACTGTTCGACTTCGGTGGTGACAAGACCCCGCCGTTCTTGCGCGGCGCAAGGGCCCGCGGCATCGATCTCCTCCTGGAATCGCCCGCGCAGTTGAAGACGCAGCTCGCTGCAATCGTTGAGGCCGGCGGCGGGACCGAGCTTCGCATCCTGGTCCCGATGGTCACGAGCTCGGGCCAGCTGAGAACGGTGCGCGAGATGCTTGGCCCAGTCCTGGGCGGGCAACGTGCGGTGCTCGGGGCGATGATCGAAACGCCGGAGGCTGCGCTGCGCGCGACCGAGATAGCAAGCCACGCGGACTTTCTCAGTATCGGCACCAACGACCTGACGCAGCTGGTCTTAGGCTTTGACCGCGAGCAATCCAGAACTGCGCCGGTAACCGATATTCGTGTCCTGCGTCTCATGGACGCGACGATGCGTGCGGCGCACGTGGCGCGGATTCCGGTCGACGTCTGCGGCGAGGCGGCGTCCGATCCGAAGGCGATGCCAATCCTCGTCGGGCTCGGGGTTGACGAGCTCAGCGTCGCCGCTGCGCGTGTTGGTCAGGTCCGCGAGTGGGTGAGGAAGATCGACTTTTCAGCCGTCGAGAAAGAGTCGGAGAGGCTACTCCACCAGGCCGGACACGCAGGCCGCCAGAGCATCTAGGGCCGCGGGAGCGTCCTCGCCTTCGGCGTTCAGCTTGAGCACTGTGCCACCGGTCGCGCCAAGCGCAAGCACTGCGAGGATGCTCTTCGCGTCGGCAATCTTGCCGTTGACTCCGACCGTAACTCGCGAGCGGAATCGGATCGCGGTCTTGACGAAGTTCGCGGCGGGACGCGCGTGCAGCGCCACCGCGGCCGGCAGCGCGACCGTGATCTCACTCACGGGTCCCCGCGAACTCGCAGAGTTCTCGGGGTTAAAACTTGCTTGCACCGCGAGCATCCTCAGCGGCTCGAGCCACCTCGTCCAGGTCCTGGCCGGCCGACGACATCACCGCGGCCGCGATTGCACCCTCGACGAATGGCGCGTCGACGAGACGCACGTGGCCGTTGCTCCTCCCTTCCTCGAGCAGGTGGCGCACGGTCAGCACGGAGCTGCCCAGGTCGGCGAGCACAACCACGCCCTGGCCGCAATCCGCGCGGCTGATGGCATTCCAGACCACGTCGCCGGTCGTGCCAAGCGTGCCGTCTGGCCCGCCGCCCGCGGGCTCGACGCGGACCTCGCTGCCGGCCACCTGGGAAGCCAGCGCCGCAAGGCCATGGGCGAGCTCAAAGCTGTGGGAGACCAGTACAATCCCGACCAAATCACTCACACTCCGCTGATGCCGGCGCTAATTCCGAACGACCGCGCTAGTCTACACTACCGACAGGAATTCAGCAATGCCGAATAATCGCGCAGCTGGCAAGCGCCGCTCTTCGATCCAGTCGATCGACCGCGCCACGGCGATCCTGAAGGCGCTGGCGAGCGGACCCCGCCGGCTCGGCGTCAGCGAGCTCGCGGAACGTCTCGGCCTCGCCCGGCCCACTGTCCACGGCCTGCTCCAAACCCTTCAATCGCACGGCTTCGTGGAGCAGGACAGCTATTCGGACAAGTACCAGCTCGGTCCGGGCTTGCTGCAGCTCGGGTACTCGTACCTTGACCTCAACGAGCTGCGCGCCCGCTCGATCGCGCACGCGGACCATCTTGCGAGCAGGACCGGGGCGGCTGTGCGCGTGGGCGTGATGCACGGCTCCAGCGTCGTCGTGGTCCATCACGTTTTCCGACCCGACGCCGCCTTCGGCGTGCTCGAGGTCGGCATCCAGCTGCCGCTTCACGCCAGCGCGCTGGGCAAGGCGATCCTGGCATTCTCGCCATCGCAGATGCTTGAGGACCTGCTCGCGGAGCCGCTGCCGCGCTTGACCAAGCAGACGCTGTCCGGAGCCGACCTGCGCCATGAGCTCAGCGTGATCCGGGATTCCGGCATCGCCACGGAACGCGATGAGGCGGTGCTCGGCGAGTCGAGCGCGGCGGCCCCGATCTTCGACCACGGCGGCCAGGCGGTGGGGGCGATCGGCGTGGTCGACTCGACGGACCGCATCATGGCGCGGGGACTGCTGCGTGGAATCGGCGCCGCGGTGAGCGAAGCTGCGCGCGGAGTCTCACGCGAGCTGGGCGCCGCTCGCTGGCCGTACGCAGCGGAGGCATAGCCTTTCCGCGCCGGACGCGCTGGATCCTTCCCGCCGGCCCGGGCCTTATCTTTCTCGCCCATGGCAACATCAGACGTCGCGGGCTTGCTGGTTGAGTGCCGCGACGAGCCAGGCGTCCTGTATCGCCTCACCGAGGCCATCTTCCGTCACGGCGCGAACATCACCTATGTCGCGGGTGGAGCGCGGCGCGAGGCGGTGGCCGAGCTGCAGCTCGAGGTCTCGGGTGCTCCTGACACAGCCCGGCTGATCGGCGACCTCGAGGCGGTGGACGGCGTCACCAAGGTCGCCGTCGTGCCGACCTTCCAGATGATCTACGGCAAGCGCGTGATCGTGATCGGGGGCGGCGCCCAGGTCGGCATGGTGGCGCAGGGAGCGATCTCCGAGGCGGACAGGCACAACATCCGCGGCGAGCGGATCTCGGTCGACACGATCCCTCTGGTCGGCGAGGAACAGCTTGCCGACGCTGTGAGGGCGGTGGCTCGGCTGCATCGCGCGCGGGCGCTCGTCCTCGCGGGTGCGCTCATGGGCGGCGACATCTCCACCGCGGTGCGGGAGATCCGCGAGGCTGGCATCCTCGTCCTGTGCACGAGCATGGCCGGCTCGGTGCCCGACGCGGCCGACGTGGTTGTCAGTGACCCGGTCGAGGCCGGCGTGATGGCCGTGATGCTCATCGCCGACACGGCGAAGTTCTCGATCGAGCACGTTCGGGGCAAACGCTTCTAGGGCTAGCCGAGTGCGTGCGTCTTGACCGTGATCGCCATCGTTCCGGTCGCCGACCCAACGTAGACGCCTCGCGTGGGAGCCGCGTCCGTGTAATCCCTTCCGACCGCGAGGCGCACGTGATGTGGTGTCGTCCTGATGGGATGCGTGGCGTCGAACCCGATCCAGCCCCGGCCCGCGATCCATGCCTCGGCCCACGCGTGTGATGCACTCGCGACGCTCTCGCCCGGCGAGTGGATGTATCCGCTGACGTAGCGGGCCGGCACGCCCATCGCCCTCGCGACCGCGATGAAGAGGTGGGCGAAGTCCTGGCACACGCCGGCCCGCAGCGCCAGCACGTCATCGACTGCGCTGTACACATTCGTAACCGTGCGGTCGTATGCGAAATCGCGGCTGATCGCGATCGTGAGCTCATCGAGCGCGCGCTCGACTTCGGCGGGCGAGGACGGGTCCACGATCGCATGTCGCAGCGCGAGCTCGCGCACCCCGTCGACCTCCTTCACGGGCGCGCGAAAGCGCAGAAAGTCCTGCACCAGCTCTTCGCCGGGATCGTCATCCGCGGCCAGTCCGGTTTCGACAGTCGAGCGGCTGACCACGCTCAAGCTGGAGTGCGGGCGGACCAAGTTGAAGTAGTGGACGTGGTTGCCATACCCGTCGATGTATCTCTGCGGTTTTACACCGTGGCTCAGCTCAAGGTTGAAGTCGAGGCAGCGCTGGCCGTTGCCGTCCATGGGCTGCAGCCGGACCTCCATCACGGTCTCGGCGATGGGTCCGGTGTACCTGTACCGCGTGCTGTGCACGATCTCGAGCTTCATCTCTGTTGTTGTTGTTGGGGCATCCCTCGCCCCTCCTCGCCGGTGACCGCGGCGGGGACCTTGCTCGGGTGGAAGTACGTCTCGCGCAGCGCGACCTCCAGCTGACGCAGGAGCGAACGACATTCGGCATCGAAGTCGAGTGGGTGCTCGGCGATCGACTCCGTGTTGGCCGCCAGGTACATGCCATTGAGGCGGGCCAGCAGTTTCATGGGCCTCGAACGTCGCGATTTACCTTCGATGCGCGTCACGGCAT
>Ga0209160_1001404_pt1 | contig 20232 bp, 16 predicted proteins | sample GraSoiAngelo_153_FD_186167 | JGI IMG/M metagenome (GOLD analysis project Ga0209160, IMG submission 186167) | Grasslands soil microbial communities from the Angelo Coastal Reserve, California, USA - 14_1009_12_40cm (SPAdes) (version 2) | ecosystem: Environmental > Terrestrial > Soil > Grasslands ... | reverse complement strand
GGCTTCGCGGTGCCGTCGAGCCTGGCCAAGACGGTCATCACGCAGCTCGCCGACCACGGCAAGGTCGAGCGTGGCTGGCTCGGCGTCTCGATCCAGCCGCTCACCAAGGACCTCGCGAAGACGTTCAAGCGGGCTGACAGCACCACTGGCGCGCTCGTCTCGGCGGTGATCGAGGGCTCCCCGGCGGACAAGGCCGGTGTGAAGACCGGCGACGTGATCGTGGAGCTCGACGGCAAGAAGGTCGCGAAGGCGACCGACCTGCCGGGTCTGGTCGCGGATATTCCGGTCGGGCGCGACGTGTCGATCGTGGTCACGCGTGAAGGCACGGAGATGCGGCTCAACGCGCACATCGCCCGGCTCGAGGACGAGACTCCGTCCAAGATGGCCGAGAACGAAGGCAAGGGCCAGCTCGGCCTCTCCGTTCAGCCCCTGACTCCGCCGATGGCCCGCGAGCTCGGGCTCAAGGTGAGGGAAGGCGTGCTCGTGCGCGACGTCGTCGAAGGCGGTCGCGCCGCCGACGCCGGCATCCGCGCCGGTGACGTGATCGTCGAAATCAACCGCCAGCCCGTCCGCACCGTCGAGGATCTGAGGACTCGCGTCGAGAAGCAGGCCAAGGGCGAGCCGATGGTGCTGCTCGTGAATCGCGACGGACAGGCGTTGTACGTAGCGGTTCCTGCCGCCTAGCTGAGGATCGGGGGGAGCGTTCGTCGCTCCCCCCGATCCCCCGCAACCGCCGCCCGCCCAACCGCGTCTCAACTTCGAGGGTCATTGAAGTAGACTCTCGCGGTGCGGGGAGGCGGGGTGAATCTCGTGACCGGAAGATGGGCTCGGCCCGGCGCGCGGGCCGGGCTTCGGAGGGTCGCGTGCGCCGCCATGGGCGCCGCAACCCTGGCGCTGACCGCCTGTTTGTCGGTGCCCGGGCGGAGCCATCCTGATAAGGCCGCTCCGGCGATCCTGGCGTCGCTCCAGGCCGCTGGGGTTCACGATCTCCGCGGAGCCTACCGCGAAGCCCTGTGTCGTCGCCTGCGGCCCGACGGAGTATCCTGCGACGACGTGCTGTTGCGCCTGCCCGGCGAAGAGGCGCTGTACACCGCGTCACCCGCGGCGGACCTGGCCCGGCGCTACCGTGTGGCCTTCGTCCCGGGCATGCTGGCTGATTGTGTCGGTACGATGGTGCGCCCGTTCGGGGGCGTCGAGCGTGATCTCGCGCAAGCCGGCGTCGATGTGTATTACCTGCCCGTCGCCGGGCGCGGCACCAGCGCGGCGAACGCCGAACGCCTCGCGCGACAGATGGCCGCGCTCCCCGACGACCCGCGCCCGCTCATCGTGTTCGCCCACTCCAAGGGTTTGCCCGACCTGCTGGAGCTTGTCGCCCGCCATCCGGCGAAAGCGCATCACATCGCGGCCATCGTCAGCGTTGCGGGGGCCGTGCAGGGAAGCCTTCTGGCTGACGAGCTTCGATCCGAATACCGCGTGTTGTTGTCTTCGTTGCCCTTGCTCTGCGAGGCGGGCACCGGCGAGGAGATCGACGACGTGCGGCGCGATGTTCGGCTCGAGTGGTGGCGACAGCACCGGACTTCGATCTCCGTTCCGGTGTTCTCCCTCGTGACGATGCCCCGGCCGGACCGGCTGACGCCCTTCATGGCGAGCACGTATCACCGGCTCGCGTCGATCGACCCCCTCAACGACGGCATGCTCTTCTGGTACGACCAGATCGTCCCGGGTAGTCACCTCCTGGGTTTCGTCAACGCCGATCACTTTGCGATCGTCCAGTCCACGAGGCATGATCTGCCGATCATGGGCGTTCTGTTTCGCGATGATCACGTCCCGCGGACTCTCCTCGTGGAGGCCGCGATCGAGGTGGTGGACAACGTCCTGCGCGGCACCGCCACCAGGAGCCGTGAGGACATCCAGGCGCCTTAGATGAGCTGGGTGGATGCTTAGCCGAGGCGCTCGAGCGCCGCGTCCCGCAGCCGGGCCTTCTGCACCTTGCCGCTCGACGTCATCGGCAGCTCGTCCACGACGAACACGTGGCGCGGGATCTTGAAGCTCGCGATCCGGCCGCGACAGAACGCGATCACGTCATCCGGATCCACGCAGGCTCCGGAGGCGACCTGGACGAAGGCGACCCCGACCTCGCCGAGCCGCGCGTCCGGGTAGCTGACGACGGCGGCCTGGCTCAGGCCGGGGTAGGTGCTCAGATAGCTCTCGACCTCGGTCGGATCGACGTTCTCGCCGCCGACCTTGATCATGTCCTTGTAGCGCCCGACGAAGCGGAGATGACCGTCCGGACGCAGGATCCCGGCGTCGCCGGTGTGGAACCATCCCTCGGAGTCGACGGCGCGCGTGGTCGACTCGGGATCACGATAGTAGCCCTGCATGAGATATCGCGTGCGGACCACGACCTCGCCCGGTGTGCCGCACGGCTCGTCGCGGCCGGTGTCGGGATCGATCACGCGTACCTCGAATCCTTCGCATGGGGCGCCGGAGGCCTCGCACGCCTGTTCTTCAGTCGAGTCGAGGAATGAGAGCGAGATCGTCGCGCCGACTTCAGTCATGCCGTAGGCGGTCAGATGACGCAGCGGCGCCAGGACCTTGCGCGCGCGATACACGAGCGGCGTCGCGCTCGCGGCGCCGGCGGCGAACACGCCGGTGCGAAGCGTCGAGAGGTTACGCGGGCGCGCTTCCTGAGCATCGACCAGGAGCTTCAGGTGCGTGTCGAAGCCGTCGATGTGCGTCGCGCCTTCACGCTCGATGAGATCGAGCACCTCGTCGGGATCGAACGTGTCCATGAGGATCTGCCGGTAGCCGGCCAGCATCGAGCCCAGTGGCCCTTCGATGTACCCGAAGATGTGAAAGAGCGGGAGGTAGTTCACGAAGACGTCGCGCTCCGAGGACTGGAGGCGACGGTAGCGGTCGGCCAGGTGCGCGAGCAGCAAGTGATCACGCATCACGCCCTTCGGGAATCCGGTCGTCCCTGACGTGTACATGATGAAGACGGTATCGGTTGGGCGGACGGCCGCGGCGCGCGCTGTCACCGCGGCCGCATCGACTGAGCGAGCCGCCTCCAGTAGCTCGGGCCAGCTCCAGGCTCCTGAATGCTCGCGATCGCTGGCGACGATCACCCGCTCCAGGTCGGGCAGCCGCCTGCTTCGGACGCGCCGGGCGCCGCCGGCGCCGTCGAGCTCGGCGAGCTCGCGGACCATCGCAAGATAGTCGACGGGCCCGGAGACGTCGTGGGTGATCAGGGTCGACGTGTTCGAGCGCTCGAGGACCTGGGCCAGGTCCACGGTCCTGAAGCGCGTGTTGATCGGCACGTGGACGGCGCCGATCTTCGCGAGCGCGAACATCGCGAAGATCCACTCCGGGCAGTTGACCAGCCAGATCGCGACCTTCTCGCCCGGCCGGACCCCGGCGCGGATCAGCCCGCGGGCGACGCGATCGACCTCGGTCGCGATCTCACGGAACGTGTAGCGACGCTCGCGAAAGACCAGCGCTTCGCGGTCGCCCCACCGCGCGGCGGCCGCGTCGGTCAGATCGCCCAGGCGTGTCGCCGCAGGAGGGTTCATCGGCGAGGGCTCTCAGCCGCGCTTGGGCAGCTCGACGAGGCCGCCGCCGAGCACGGAGAGCTCGCCGTCCTGATTGCGCGCTTCCTGCGCGATCTCGACGAGGCGGCGGCCCTGCTCGACGAGCTTCTTGACCACGGTGCCGTCGATCCGCAACGTGTCGCCCTCGGGGTTGTGGCGACGGATCTTGCAATGGGCACGGCGCAGGACGCCGTCGTCGCCCATCCAGTTGGTCAGATGATGCGTGAGCCACGAGCACCGCTCCGGGCCGTAGTCGTAGGCGCCGGGCGCGCCGACCATCGTCGCGAACTCCGGCTCCCAGTGCACGCGCTCGGGGCAGTCGGGAATGCCGAAGCGGTTCTTGATGCCGAGGCCCGAGTGTCGGTGCACCTGCTTCCAGGCGAGCTTGTTCGCCCGGATGTAGAGGCCGCCCCAGCCCTGCGCGTAGGCGATGAAGCCCGTCACCGTCATCGGGCCCTTCGCCATCGTCGGCAACCGCTCGCCCTCGCGGACGTCGTCCCAGTACCGGGCCACGGGCCCGCGGATCTGCTCGTTCGCATAGAGCCGGTAGACGTCGGCGAGCTCCTGGTCCGTGTAGCGCTTCGGCGGCTTGGCCTTCACCGCCGTGTACTTGGTGCCCGCTTCGCGCGCCTGATCGCGATCCGTCCGGAAGCACCAGCTGTCGGCGGCGGCGACGAGATCGCCGTGCTGGTTGTAAAAGTCGACGTGATAGACCTGCTGGATCGAGCGGCCGGCGAAGGTCGTCTGGTGCTCGATCAAGTCCTTCAGCCACGCCTCGGTCGAGATCGCGTCGTTGCGCCGGACCGGGAGGTGCCACGTCCAGTCCGCGCCCGCCCACATCGCGTGTACGCCGGCGAGACCGCCGACGTAGCCGGAGATGATGCGGCTCGTGGCGAAGAGAAAGCTCGGCGGCGCGATGACGCCGCCCCAGCGCGTGCCGGCCGCGTACTCGGGATCGCACCAGAGCGGGTTGTCGTCACCGATGCCGTGCGCGTAGTGGCGGATGTTGTCGCGCGTCGCCTCGTGGCACCACGGCTCGAGCGTGTCGGTGATCCGGACGCCGATTCGCCGGCGCAGGTCGTCGAGCGCCTGCTCGGTGATCTTCGGAAAGAGCGGTGTCTCACGGGGCATGCGTGGTCTCCACGGCTCCGGCCTCCGATTCGCGAAGGGCCTTGCGATTGACCTTGCCGGCGGGCGTCTTGGGCAGCGCGGCCACGAACGCGACCCGGCGCGGGTACTCGTGCTGACTGAGCCGCGCGCGCGTGAAGTCCTGCAGCTCGCGCGCGAACGTGTCGTCGCCGACGCGCCCGCTCACGACGAAGGCCTTGACCACCTGGCCGCGCAGCGGATCGGCCACGCCGATCACCGCCGCCTCGCGCACGTCGGGATGCCGGAGCAGCACGTCCTCGATCTCGACGGCGCTCATCGTCCAACCGGCCGAGATGATGACGTCGTCGGCCCGTCCGGCGTGGTAGAAGTAGCCATCGCCGTCCACGTGGCCTCGATCCTTCGTCGGAAACCAGGCACCGCGACGCCACACCTTGATCTCGCCGAGCTGGTTTGGCGCGCAGGGCTGCCCGTCCGCGCTCTGCACCTCGACCCGCACTCCCGGAACCGGCTTGCCGAGCGCGCCCGGCTTGACGACGTAGTCGGCGGCGCCGGGATAGTCGGCGAGGATCACGCCGACTTCGGTGGTGCCGTACATGCTGCACACCGGCGCGCGGAACGTCGCCTCGACGAAGGCGCGCGTGGCGCTGTCCATGGGCTCGCCGGTGAAGGAAAGCTTCTGGATCGCGTATCGATACGCCGCCGCCTGGCCGGAGCTTTTCATCATGCGATAGTGCGTGGCCGCCGCGGACAGGTTGGTCACCTCGTACTCCTGGAGCGCGTGCAGCATCCTGAGGGGGTCGAACTTGCCGGCCATCGTGCCGGTGGTCACGCCGAGCGCCAGCGGCGCGAGCGTCCCGTGCCAGAGGCCGTGGCCCCACGCGGGCGAGGACGGGCAGAAAAAGCGATCGCCCGGCCGGATGCCGGTGCCGTACAGCGCGGCCACCATGAGCGCGACGATCGCCCGCTGGGAATGGCGCACCGCCGCCGGCAGCTCGCGGGTGGTGCCCGACGTGTACTGAAACACGGCGAGATCGTCGGACGCGCTCCGGGTCTCGTAGCCGGTCGGCTGAGCGGCGAGCGCCGTCATGAGCTGGTCGTCGGCCACCACGACGTCGACGCCGTCGTGAGCCCGCGCCGTGTCCGCCTTCTCGGCGTTGGTCAGGAAGAGCTTCGGCGTGCAGTCGTCGACCCGCAGCCTGATCCCGTCGGGACCGAACAACGTGAAGAGCGGCACCGCGATGGCGCCGCGCTTGATCGCGCCGAAGAGAGCCGCGTAGAAGGCGAGCGAGGGCTCCAGCATGATCGCCACGCGGTCGCCGCGCGCGACGCCGCGCGAGGCGAGCCAGTGTGCGAAGCGCGAGGACCACTGGGACAGGTCGCGAAAGCTCAGGACCTCGTCGCGACCGTCGGCGTGGGCCACGCGGACCGCGACGCGCCCGGATCCCGCGTAGCGGTCGATGCACTCGTGAGCGATGTTCAGCGACTCGCGGTCGCCGTCGAAGAGCGACCACAGGCCCGCGGACGAGAAGTGGCGATGGGCGTCCGCGTAGGTCGTGTAGTCCGTCAGCCGGCTCATGGCTCCCGGGCCCCATTGTATAAGGACAGCACATGACCTCGCGGCGCGGTCTCCTGCTGGGCGGCGCGTTCGTGACCTTCGCCGTCAGCGCGGCGCTGATGCACTCCTATTCGGTGTTCCTCGTCGCGTTCCTCGAGGAGTTCCGGTGGAGCCGCGCCGAGACGTCGCTGGCGTTCTCGATGTCCGCGCTCGTGGGCGGCGTGAGCGCGCCCCTCGTCGGCGTGCTGGTGGACCGCCTCGGCCCTCGCCGCCTCGTGCTGCTGGGCGGGAGCGTCCTCACGCTCGGGCTCCTGGGCAGCGCCTACGTCGGCGCGCTCTGGCAGATCGTCGTGCTCTACGGCGTCCTCATGACCCTCGGAGCCAACGGCCTCGGGCTCGTGGTGTTCGTGCCCATCCTCTCGCGCCGCTTCGTGAGCAACCGGGGCATGGCGATCTCGATCGTGCAGTCGGCCAACGGCTTCGCGCGCGCCGTGTCGGCACCGCTCGCGCAGCTCCTGATCTCCGCGATCGGCTGGCGGCACGCCTATCTCGCTCAGGCGGCGTTCATGGGCGTGCTGGTCTGGCCGCTCGCCGCCCTGTTTCGACGTGACGAGCCGCCCGCGCCGAGGGTTTCGCAGAGCGCATCGCCTCCGGGTGAGGGCGTGGGGGCCGCGCGCCCGATGCGCCGCGACTGGACGCTCGCCGAGGCGATCGCGACGCCTCACTTCTGGCTCCTGTTCACCGTCTACCTCTGTACGGGCCTCGGCAGCTTCTTCGTCTCGCTGCACCAGCTCGCCTTCGCCGTCGACGCCGGCTTCGACAAGCTCTACGCGGCGAGCGTGCTGGGCTTCGGCGCCTTCCTCGCCGTCGGCGGGACCATCGTCACCGGTACGGTCTCGGACTACATCGGGCGCGAGCTCTCGGCCATCCTCGCCTACGCGGTCTCGATCGTCGGGGTCATCTGCGCGCTCTTCATCACGGGCCCTCAACATGCGTGGCTCCTCTGGCTCCACGCGTGCTTCTTCGGCCTCACCTGGGGCGCGCGCGGCCCGACGATCACCGCGAAGACCGCCGATCTGTTCCCGGGACCGAACCTCGGGACCATCCTCGGAGTCATTACGGTCGGCACCGGCATCGGGTCGGCGGTCGGCGCGTGGGGCGCCGGGTGGATCTTCGACGTCTCCGGCAGCTATCGTCTCGCTTTCCTGGCCTCGATCGCCTCCTACCTGGTGGGCTGCATCGCGTTCTGGGCGCTTCGCCGGCCACCGACGCGGCAGGTGGTATAACAGTCGGGCGACCGATGGACTTCCACGCGTTCATGTACGTGACGATCGGCCGGCGGCGCGAGCTGGAGCGCGGGATGGCCGGCAAGGACCCGGTGCTCTACCAGCGCATGCTGGACGAGATCGGCGAGTACGCGCGCACGTGCGATGCGACGGGCTGGTCGGGCATCGGCATCCCCGAGCATCACCTGCAGATCGAAGGGTTCGAGCTCGGTCAGGATCCGGGGCTCATGGCGATGTTCCTCGGCCAGCACGGGCCGCGTCTCCGGATCGACCAGTTCGGCTACGTGCTGCCCACGCACAATCCGCTCCGCGTGGCCGAGCACGCGGCCACGCTCGATCATCTGCTCGGGGGCCGGCTCAACGTCGCGTTCGTGCGCGGCTATCAGGCGCGCTGGTTCGAGAACTATGCTGCCGTCCCCGGGGCCAAGGCCACCGGGCCGTGGAATCGCAAGAGCGACGAGGACGCGAGGAACCGCGAGCTCTTCGAGGAGTGCGTGGCCGTCATCAAGACGGCCTGGGCCAACGACACGTTCTCGTTCAAGGGCAAGTACTGGTCGTATCCGCCCGAGGGCCAACGCCAGCCGCATCCCCATCCGGTCTATCTGAGGTACGGCCGCGGCGTCACGGCCGACGGCACGATCCGCGAGGTCGGCATCGCGCCCCGGCCGCTGCAGAACCCGATCCCGGTCTACTCCGGCTTCACGCATAGCCTGCAAACCTCGCTCTACTGGGCGAGGGAGGGCGGCAAGCCCATCGTGATGGCGAGCGAGATGGACTTCTGCGAGATGCTCTGGCGTCGCTATCGCGAGGTGGCCGAAGCCCACGGTCGCGACGTGCCGCGCGGCGAAGAAGCGGCGTGGGGCGGCTACCTCGTGCTCGCCGACACGAAGAGCGAAGCCGAGGCCTGGGCCGAGGACTGTCTCTGGATGTGGGACTCGTGGTCCGTCCCCTTCGGCCAGGACCGCCCGCCGCTCCTGATCGGCGACGCCGACACCGTCACGCGCATGATCGAGAATGCGGCGCGCCACGTGCCGTTCCGCGAAGTCTTCCTGTTGTTCGGCCAGGGCATTCTCGAGCGGGACCGCTGTCTGAAGACGCTCGAGCTGTTCGCGGAGAAGGTCATTCCGCGGTTTCGGTAGTCGCGACCCGCCCGACTCACGCTCCCGTGGCTCAGCGCGAGAAGAAATCCCGAAGATTCGTGTAGGTTTCGTCGGGAGCCTGCCCGGCGGGGTAGTGGCCGCACGGCAGCGCGATGCAGCCGACGAGGTTGGTGACGTAGGTCGCCCAGCCCGTTTCGTAGCCGTAGAACTTGGCGGTGTGGCTCTGCCCGCCGACGATCACGAGGACCGGGCAGGCGATCTTGTTCCCTGCCTCGAGGTCCTTCTTGCCCTGAGAGCCGAGCTTGAGGCGGATGTAGTACTCCTCCTTGCCGGCCAGCAGGCGCTCGGGGAAATCGTACGGCTGCGCCATGAACGACCAGTGATAGCTGTTGAGCGCCCACTCGCGCGTGACGTGTGTCCACACGTGGTGGGTCGGCAGGATGTCGATCGCGCAGAGCTTGAGCACCGCGACCGGATGATCGAGCGCCATCCGATAGGCGGTGCGCGCGCCCCGGTCGTGGCCCGCGACCATGAATCGCTCGTAGCCGAGATGGCGCATGACGTCGACCTGGTCCTGCGCCATGCGGCGGAACGAGTAGTTGCCGTGATCCGCCAGGCCTCGGGGCTTGCCGCTGTCGCCGTATCCGCGGAGATCAGTGGCGACCACGGTGAAATCCTTCGCCAGGCGCGGCGCGACGAGGCGCCAGTGGTAATGCGTCAGGGGATTGCCGTGCAGGAGCAGCACCGGCGGGCCTGAACCTCCCACCACACCACGGATCGTCACCTGCAGGTCGCTGGTCTGGATGTCGAAGCGGCGGAAGCCCTCGTACATCGCGTCCTCCGGGCTTGCGGCAGAGTTTATCCTGCTCCCGGGCAGGACAAGGGGGAAACAGGTGGACCTTCAGATCAAGACCGCCGACGCATTCGCCGCGCACGATCTGGAAGGCCTCTGGAGGGTTCGGCGCGCCGCGCGGGAGACGGCGGCGTTCCGGCGCGTTCTCCAGCTCTTCGTCGAACGGGGCGGCCCGATCCCGGTTGAGGAGATCGTCGGGGGCCTGCCGGACGTCGGACCCGAAGCGACGCGCCAGGCCCTGGTCGCGCTCGACGCGGACGACCTGATCCGTATCCAGAGCGGCAAGGTCGACGTCGCCTACCCCTTTACGGCGTCGTCCACGCCATTCGTCGTGCGGCTGCACGGCGGTCGGGAACGGTTCGCCTGCTGCGCCGTGGACGCGCTCGGCATCGCGCCGATGACCGGACAATCCATCGAGATCCGGTCACGCTGCCATCACTGCGCGGAGCCGCTCGAGCTCGGCGCCACACCGGAGGGGGCGAGGCCGGAAGGGTCGGGGATCATGCTCTGGATCGGACAGCGCGCGGACGACCGCTGCAAGATCGCGGACTCCCTCTGAACCACGATCAACTTCTTCCGGTCGGAAGAGCATCTGCGAGCGTGGCGAGCCGAGAACCCAGCGGCGGACGGCGCCGGCACCACGCTCGCCGAAGGCTTCAAGCTCGGCGCGCGAATCTTCGGCGGTCTGCTCACAGGAGAGCCTCGATGACATCAGGATCCCAGGAAGTCCGCGTCGAGCGCGATGGTCGCGCGATGACGATCACCCTGGACCGACCGGACGATCAGAATCGGCTGACGCGGGACGTGCTCCTGACCTTGCAGGGGCTCGTCGACGGCCTCGGCGTCGATGAAGGGACTCACGCGGTCGTCATCACCGGCAGCGGCGCCGCGTTCTTCTCGATGGGCATCCTGAATCCCGTCGTTCGTGGGAGCTACACCAAGGATCAGATCCTCGAGCTCGTGCGCATGGCGAACCGTCTCTACGACGCGATCGAGGCGCTGCCGCAGATCGTGATCGCGGCATTCAACGGCGCCGCTCGCGCGGGCGCGGCCGAGCTCTCGCTCGCGTGCGACATCCGCCTGGCGGCGGCGCACGCGACGTTCGCGCTCCCCGAAGCGCTCTGGGGTGGATTTCCCGGTGCCGGCGGGCCCGTTCGCCTGCCGGGGATCGTCGGGCGGGCGCGGGCGCTGGAGCTCATCTGCACGGGCCGCGAGATCGACGCCGTCGAGATGGAACGGCTGGGTCTCGTGCTCGCGGTCTATCCCGCGGCGCGACTGCTTCCGGAGGCGCGCGCGCTGGCCGCCCGAATCTGCGCCAGCGGGCCGCTCGCCACGCGGGGAGCCAAGCGCATCGTGAACGTCCGCAACGCGGCCGGCTTCGCCGCCTCACGCGCGCTGGCCGACGCCCTCCGTCACGCGCTCGAATGGAGCCAGGACGTCGACGAGGGCATGGCCGCCCACCGCGAGCACCGGTCGCCGCGCTTCACGGGACGCTGACACAAGTGGACGTCAGTCGACCGTGACGGGCTTGATCTCGCGAAGACGCGGGAGGACTTCCTTCGAGAACAGACGGATGCTCTTCTCCGACTCGGGGTGGGTCATGAACCCCGAGCGGCCGACCAGGCTCAGGTGACCGAAGCCGCCGACCTGGTCGTAGAAATTCATGACCTGTTTGTAGACGCTGTCGGGATTGCCCGCGAACAGGATAGCCTGCGCCATCGCCTGCTCGGCGCCGAGCGACGTGAGCCGCGCGGCGTTCTGCCCCGCCGACATCACGCCGGAGCTTCCGCTCCTGGGCGCCGTGCGATAGATCTGCGGCGCGGCCTGCGGCGGCGCGCTGCCCGGCAAGAATCGCGAATATTGGGGGGCCGACTTGAGGCTCGTGTGGAGAAACCACAGGAGCTTGCTGCCGACGCGCAGTCCCTCCTCGTCGGTGTCGCCGACGTAGACGAAGGCCGCGTAGGCGAAGTTGTCGGTGGTCGCCTTGGGCAAGCCGGCCTCGGCGCGCGCCTTGCGATGCGCGGCGTAGGCGCGTTTCGTGCCGTCCGGTCCCCGCAGCACGAGCACGTGCACCATGCCGCGCCGGCCGACCTCGGCGGCGGTCTCGGGATCGCCGGTGGCCGACCACATCCGCGGATGCGGCTGCTGCCACGGCCGCGGCCAGATGTTCACGTGCCGGTGCGTGTAGTGCTTGCCTTCCCAGCTGAACGGCCCGTCGTGATGGCTGAGCGCTTTCTTGATGAGGTCGATCGCCTCCCAGTAGCGCTCGATGTTGTTCACGGGGTTCGCGTTGTTGGACGCCATCTCGGTGCCGCCCGATTTTACAAAGCCGATCTCGAGCCGCCCGCGCGAGATCACGTCGGCCGTCGCGTATTCTTCGGCGACGCGCACGGGATCCTTTCGTAGGGATATCAACGTTCCCAGGCTCAAGAGCCGGACCTGGCGCGTCTGACGCGCGAGGATGCCGACCAGCAGCGGATTGGCGCCGAGCAGCGAGTTGATCCCGGCGTGATGCTCGACGGCCAGCACGTTGAGCCCGAGGTCGTCGCACAGCAGGAACTCGTCGATGACTTCCTCGAAGAGGTCGGCGGCGATCTTCGGGTCGCAATAGCGATTGGGCAGGCTGGCGCGGACGGAGTCCGTCGCGTTGAGGACTTCTTGCGGCACGAACGGGTACGGGACTTCGCACTGCCACCAAGCGTCCATCGTGCTCTCTCCCCCGAGCCCCCTCAGCGATTCAGGAACTTCACGACCGTGTCGACGAAAGCCTTGGCCTGCTCGATCTCGGGATGGTGCCCCGCGCGGTCGATCAGCTCGAAGCGCGATTGGGGAATCAGCGAGCTGTAAATCCGGCCGTAGGCCGGTTTCACGATCCCGTCGCTGGCGCCCCACACGACGAGCGTCGGGACCGCGATGCGGCGCAGCCAGCGCTTGAGCTGGGGATTGTACATGTACGGGCTCCAGCCGTAGAGGCAGAGGGCTTCCCAGTTGCGAGCACGGACGACGAGCTCGTCATCGGACAAAGCATCCAGGTCGGGCGCCCAGGTCGCGGGATCGTGCCAGCTTCGCCGCTGGACCTCCTGCGGCGAGGTGTTGAAGACGTCGAGGATGTCGGGCGTCTCGCGATCGCTCACCTTGATGCCGAACGCGTCGACCAGCACGAGCCCGTCGAGCCGGTGGCGACACGTGACGGCCAGCTCGGCCGCGAGCCAGCCGCCGAACGACAAGCCGATCAACGTCACCTTCTCGTGAGGCAACGACTCGAGGAACTCGAGATAGAAATGAACGAGGTCATAGACGGTTTCGAAGTCCGCCGGGCGCGCCGATCGCCCGAAGCCCGGGTGCGAAGGCGCGATGAGCTCGGCGTGACGCGCGAGCATTTCCAGGAATGGGGCCCGCGGATCGACGGTCTGCGCCCCGTGCAGGAGCAGCACCGGCCGCCCGGCGCCACGGCGCACGACTTCCAGGTCGATTCCCCCAACGACGTGGCCCGCTGACATAGCTCCTCCGCGCTTCGAGCGCATAGGGTAGCATGCGAGGGGGTGAAGCCATGGAGACGCTCCTTCGTGTTCTCTTCCTCGGGCTGGTCGTGATGGCGATCGGCGCGATCGGAGACGCGCGGGCCCAGGCGCCGGCGCCGGCCCAGCCGCCAACACCAGCGCCGATCGTGGGCAACATCTACTCCGTGACCTACATCGAGGTCATGCCGACGTCGAAGGCCGACGCCGCGACGTTACTCCGGCGCTACCGCGAGGCCGCGCAGAAGGAAGGCGGCAATCTCCGCTGCGAGGTGGTTCAGCGCATCGACCAACCGCATCAGTTCGCGATCCTCGAGATCTGGAAGGACCAGACGGCGTTCGAAGCTCACGGCAAGAGCGCCAACACGGTCGACACCCGCGAGAAGATCGCGGCCCTCCGCAACGCGCCGACCGACGAGCGGGTACACACCGCGCTGTCCATCGGCCCGATCGACGCGCCGTCCGTCCGCGGTAGCATCTACGTCGCGACCCACGTCGATGTCATTCCTCCGCGCAAGGACGACGGCGTCGCCGCGCTCAAGCGCCTCGGCGAGGACAGCCGCCGCGGCGAGGGCAACCTGCGCTTCGAGGTCGTCCAGCAGGTCAACCGGCCGAACCACTTCACCGTGGTCGAGATCTGGAAGGACGCGAAGGCGGTCGAGACGCACTCGATGGCGGCGCCGACGCGCGAGTTCCGCGACAAGCTCGCGACGATGACGGGCGCTTTGTACGACGAGCGCATGTACCGGGCGATCGACTAGAGTTGCATCGGGCCTCGACAGGCCCCTGATGTCCTCCGCTCACCGAATACACCGGTCTGGGTATCCCGTGGCGCTGGTGCGGGATGGTCGGCGCACTGCGCGTCAAGACGAGGCGGTTCATCAATATCACGACGCGCGCCGGCCGCGCTATGCTGCGAGATATGCTGCAGAGGCGGTGCTATGCAGATCTGTAGAATTAGAAGTTCGCCGCACAGGGGGAGCGACTGACCGTTGAGGGGTTTCATGCGTCGGCGCCGATTCTGGAGACGCGGAAGATCCATGCGCGCCACCACGTTCATCGCCCTTCTCATCGTGCTTCTGGCCGCCGCAGTCCTCGTTGGGCCGCTCGCCGGCGGGGCACAGCAGGCGGCGAGCTTCCCCCGCATAGGCTTTCTAGCCCCGGGCTCCCTTTCTGAGCCACGATTCCCGCGTTACGTTCAGGCCTTCCGGCAAGGCCTGCGCGAGCTGGGCTATGTGGAAGATCAGAACATCGCCATTGAGTTCCGATGGGCGGAGGGGAAGTACGACCGCCTACCCGGCCTCGCGACCGAGCTGGTCCGTCTCAAGGTGAACGTCATCGTGGCAGGTGGTGCGCCGGCGGTCCAAGCGGCAAAGCGAGCGACCGCAACGATCCCCATCGTCATGGCGATCGTTGCTGATCCTGTGGCGATGGGATTCGTCGCCAGCCTCGCGCGCCCAGGAGGAAACATCGCCGGGCTGTCCTTGATGCTGCCCGATCTGGTCGGGAAGCAGCTGGAGCTGCTCGAGGAGGTCGTCCCCAAGATCTCTCGGGTGGCCCTCCTCTGGAATCCGGCCAATCCCGGCAACGCACTGCAGGTGCGACACGCGCAGGATGCGGCCCGGGCATTGGGCATACAGCTGCAACCCATGGAGGCGCGGGACCCCAGCGAAATCGACAACGCCTTCGCGGCGACTACCACGGAGCGGGCCGGCGCCGTCATCGTCATCGCGGACACGGTGCTCCTCGAGCACCGAACACGAATCGCCGACCACGCGGTCCGCGTCGCCTCCCGACAGTGTTCGCGGTGGGTGAGTTCGTGGAGGCCGGCGGTCTTCTGGCTTACGGGCCAAGCCTCTCTGACAGCTTTCGGCGGGCGGCCACCTACGTGGACAAGATCCTCAAGGGCGCCAGGCCGGCCGACCTCCCGATTGAGCAGCCGACGACGTTCGAGCTGGTAGTCAACCTCAAGGCGGCGAAGGCGCTCGGGCTGACGATCCCCCAGGCAGTGCTCCAGCGGGCGGACCAGGTCATACAGTAGGGATGATTCATGAGATCGCGAAGATCAGGGCGTCGAACTTCACGCTGCAACGGACCGGGGCTCGCGATGCTCGCCCTCCGGCCGCTGAGCGTGGCGTTAGCCGGAGCAAGGAAAAGGGAGCTCTCCGCGTAAGATAAGGGCTGAGGTGTAGGACTATGCGAAACGAGTTCACCGCCCTAGTCGAACGTGATCGACGTTGGTACATCGCTTACTGTCCCGAAATTCCCGGAGCGAACGGCCAGGGGAGGACGAAGGCGGCGGCGCTGAAGAGCCTCGCTGGTGCGATTAGCCTCATCCTGGAGGATCGACGGAAGGATGGTCTGCGGGGTGTACCGGCTAAGGCGCGTCGGGAGAAGGTCGTCGTAGGGTGAAGCGTGGCGACTTGCTTCGCCACCTCAGGAAGCACGGTTGCCATCTAAAACGCGAAGGCCGCTCGCACTCGCTCTGGACCAATCCGGCCACCGGTGCGCTCGAGGCAATTCCACGGCACACCGAAATCTCGGACATCTTGGCTCGGAAGATCTGTCGCGGACTCTCGATCCCCGAGATCGGGCGCTGAGCCTGGCCGGTTAGGCGACCGGCGACTGCTGGTTGTTCTGCTGGGGATCGTATACTCGGGCGGTGCAGTGGGAATGGGACTGTGGGTGGAGTGGGCGCTGTCGTGGCGTGCCCACGCCGGGGGGCAGGACGCTGAGAGCGGGGGACCCCTCCACGCAACGCGACCGAATCCGACATCCTCCGGTCTGACGAGCATGGCGACGGGCGGCGGGAGCCAGAGTTTTCGCGAGGCGCTGCGCCTATTCCTCGAAAGCGTTTGCTGCGACCTTTGCCGCTTCGAGCACGTCGCGACGGAGCACATCGCCCCCGAGGACGTCGTGATACGGCAGGAAGTGGCGGTCGGCCCGTCTGCGTTCGCGGACATCCAGGTCACGCCGAGGGGGACAGCACCTTACTTCGTGGAGGTCGACTACGGGTACACACCGGAGCGGCTGATCGAGAGCCTGCGGCGCAAGTACGGCGAGCCGAACGAAGCGACCGCCGCCGCGAGTAAGGTCGTGCTCGTCATCGACGTGAATGGCCGCAAGGGCTGGCCCGGGCTCGAGGCGCGCGCGCGGAGTGTCCTGCGCCCCGGTCTCGCGCTCGAAGTCTGGGACGAACGCCGTCTCGACGAGCTGGTCCGTCGACGGTTCGGTGTGAGCCTGGGCTCGCTGGAGGAGCACGATCGCCTCGAGCTCGGGGACGCCGTCGACCGCGCGAAGGGGCGCCACGCCTTCGGGGACGATTTCAGTGCCGACCCTCTCGAGTCCACGCTCCTGTGGCATTTCGGCTTCTGGCGGCTGCGACAGCTGCGGGAGGCCGGCAGGAAGACCGCGCGCGACATCCTCCCGCCGGGGCTGTATCCCAACGTCGTTGTTGTCACCGCCGACCTGTCCGGCTACACGAGATTTGTCCGCGATACCCGCGACGACGACGTCGTGCGCCGATCGCTCACCGCGTTCGCCTCGAGGACCCGTTACCAGATCATCAACGCCGGCGGCATGCTCTACCAGTTCCTCGGCGACTCTGTCATCGCGATCTTTGGCATCCCGGAAGCCGCTCCCGACGACGCCGAGCGTGGGTTCGCCTGCGCGACGGCGCTGATCGACATCGGCGCCTCCGTTGCGATCGAGTGGCAGCGCCAGATCGATCAGATCCAGCCATCGACCGGCGTGCACGTCGCGATGGCGACCGGCGATCTGCAGGTGATCGAGTTTCGGCCATTCAGTCGCGCACATGTCGGCGTCGTCGGCGACGCGATCAACCTCGCCGCTCGTCTTTGCGGCGTCGCGCAGACCCACGAGATCGTCGTGAGCAACAGCCTGTACAGTCGGCTTACTGACCGCACCCGCGATGGTTTCCTCGCAATGGAGCCGGTGGAGGCCAAGAACCTCGGGTCGGTGCGCGCCTGGAAGCTCGCGCCGCGAGCCGGGCTACGCTCCTGAATCGGCCGCGTCCCTCGGTGTGTCGGCGCGTTCGGCGGCTGGGTGTACGCCGGTAATCCGCGTTCCTCGCGAACCCGCGGCGGCGTGCCTTGGCTGGAAGTCGCAATCCGAGGATGTAGGTCAGCCCTTTGTGTACGTACCTGGGCCGACAGGGAGGAGAAGACTTGAGGTCGTCGTCGGGTGAAGCGGGCGACCCTGCTTCGCCAGCTGCGACAGCATGGGCGCCCTCGGAACGGGAAGAATGATCGCGCCCTCTCCGGACCAATCCTACGGCCGGTGCCGTTGAAGCCTTGCGACGGCACACGGGGATCCCGGACGGCCCTGCGAGAAAGATCTGTCGCGGATCGTCAGGCCGGAAATCGGTCGATGCGTCTGCCGAACTTCCGGTTGCAGCCGACCGCGGCTCGCTTCGCTCGCTGCGGCGGCTGAACCGTGCGTTAGCATACAGGCGAAGTGAGTCAGTCATGAGCAATGAAGAGCGTTGGCAGCTGAGCGGCGACGCGGCGGAATTCTACGATCGGTACGTGAGGCTCCTCATGGAACCCTGGGTACGTTGCCTCATCGACGTGGCCGCGCTCAAGCCAGCCGAGCGCGTTCTCGACGTTGCCTGCGGGACGGGCTTTGTCGCGCGACGAGCCGCGCAGTATGTCGGGGGCGACGGGCGAGTGGTCGGTGTCGATCTGAACTCAGGCATGGTCGCCGCTGCCCGTGCCGCATCAGGTCGGGATGCGTCAACCATTATCGAGTGGCGAACCGGCGATGCCGCCGCCTTACCCTTCGAGAAGGGTGTCTTCGACGTGGTCCTCTGTCAGCAAGGCGTGCAGTTCTTCCCTGATCGTCTCCAAGCTCTGCGGGAGATGCGTCGCGTACTCCGTCTCGGAGGTCGGTTGGCCTTCACGGTGTGGAGCGCCATCGGGGACACGCCCTACCAGGCGGCCCTCGCCGATGCACTGGCGCGACACGTAAGTCCCGAGGCCGGCTCCATGGTGCGAGCGCCGCATGCACTTCATGACGCCGTCGAGCTGCACGGTCTCGTGGCGTCGGCCGGCTTTCGGAACGTGCGCGTGCGTCCGACGATCGAGACGACAAAGCTCCCATTGCCAAAGGAGTTCGTCCCCGGCCACTTCGCTGCGCTCCCGATGGCAGAGACGATTGCTCGACTGCTTCCCGACCGGCGTGCTGCCCTTATCGAAGACATAACCGAAGCGCTCCGCCCCTATGAAGAGGGTGACCACTTGACGGTACCGGCAGGCGTTCATGTCGTGACAGCGGATGCCTAACTCCACGCTCCACCGGACCGGTGCTCGCGTTGCTCGCACCCGGCCGGTGAGCGTGACCGTTGGGCAGCATTGCGATGATCTTTGCCAGACACGCGCTCATAAGTATGGCGCTGATCTTGTGGAGTGGCCCGGGCTGGGCCGATTGGGACGTTGCCGGTGCGGCCGCGCAATGCCTAGAAGGCCAGAGCTTCACTCTGGTGGCGGTCGACGACGCCGCGGACGAACCGCTTGGTTTCAGTCGCCTAGCTGGGAGGAACGATGTCTCGTGCAGCTTCGCTAGCGCTTGGGGAGGAACTCACCTGCTCGTGACGTCGCTCGCGGCGGAGCCGCAGGCTGCGTATCGAGCCTGGGCGACACGTCCCCCTGCGTTTAGGTCGTATGCAGGGCGCTTGATCGGGCGAGGTCAGCGAAGCTCGATTCGGCGGGCGCGCGCCTTGACGACCACTACGTGATCGTCGACGGTCCAGCCCGCCTCGCTCCGTTCGAGCCGCGCCAAGTCCACTCGGGAGATCGGCCCGCCGTCGGCAGAGACCGATGTGGCGGAAAAGCCCGGACGGAGCCGAAGCACGAACGTCACGAGTGCCGCGCTCGCCTCGAACGTGACCTCGTTGCCCCGGCGCCGACAGCGTAACGTGACGGTGCCCGCATCGCCCCGTAACGTGAACGCCGCCTCGTTCGTGACGAACGCCTCGATCGTCAGCGGATCGGCCGCTCGCTCGCCGACGTGGCTGCGCTCGGGTCCGAGGACGACGAGGCTCTCGTCCCGGACGTAGAGCGGCAACTCCTCGAGCTGCACCTGTCGGCGAATCGTCGTCGGCCCCTCGTGGACGGTGCCGGTCCACCAGTCGGTCCATTTCCCGCGCGGCAGGTAGGTCGTGACCATGCCGTCCGCGCGAACGACAGGAGAAACGAGCAGCTCGCGCCCGAGGCAGTACTGGAGATCGAACGCATATCCGGCCGGGTCGTCAGGAAACTCCATCACCATCGGCCGCATGAGCGGCACGCCGTCCTCTGACGCCTGCCACCCATAACTCACGACGTAGGGCACCAGCCGGCTGCGCAGCCGCGCGTACTGCCGAAAAATCCTCAGCGCGTCGTCGCCGTAGCGCCAGGGCTCACGCGGCGTCGCGCCGTGGAAGCGGCTCAGCGCCGACAGAAAGCCGGCCTGCGACCAGCGCACGAAGAGCTCCGGCGACGGATCGCCCCAGAACCCGCCCATGTCGTGGCTCCAGTACGCGAGCCCGCTCATCGAGGCGGCGAGACCGCCGCGTAAGGTGTTGGCGAGATCGAGGAACGTGCACTCCGGGTCGCCCGACCAGTGGCCGGGGTAGCGCTGGGCACCCGGGGCGGCGCTGCGCGACCAGGCCACCACGCGATCGGCGCGGGCGCGTGTCGCGTCGAAGACTTCCTTCTGGTACAGCAGTGGATACGGGTTGTGCATCTCGACGCCGGTGAGTCCGTTGGCGAAGACCGCGTCGGCGGGAATCTCCTCGGCGAAATCGGGCTTGAATGAATCGGCGCCGAGGTCGAGCTGCTCGGTGAGCTTGGCGCGGTACCATGCCGCCGCCGCCGGATTCGTGAAGTCGACGATCGCGCAGAGCCCCATGCCGCGCTCGGTGCGCTGGCTCCAGACGATCGGGTGATAAACGCTGCCGTCTGGCCGGCGAAGGAAGTAGCCGTGCGTCGCGCCCTCCCGGTAGAGCGCGCTCTGCAGCGAGACGTAGGGGTTGATCCACAAACAATTGTGGAACCCTTCGCGATGGAGCTCGGCCAGGAGGCGCTGTGGATCGGGGAGGCGGGCCGAGTCCCACTCGAAGTCGCACCACATGTAGGCGCGCTGCCAGAACGAGTCCAGATGGAAGACGTCGCAGGGGATGCCCTCGGCGCGCAGGCGGCGCGCCACCTCGAGCACCGAGGCTT
>Ga0209160_1001401_pt1 | contig 20254 bp, 21 predicted proteins | sample GraSoiAngelo_153_FD_186167 | JGI IMG/M metagenome (GOLD analysis project Ga0209160, IMG submission 186167) | Grasslands soil microbial communities from the Angelo Coastal Reserve, California, USA - 14_1009_12_40cm (SPAdes) (version 2) | ecosystem: Environmental > Terrestrial > Soil > Grasslands ... | reverse complement strand
GTCGGTGAGGAGCGTGATGAGCGTGGCCATCAGTCGTCAGACGGTTGCGCGGCGCCACGCGCCGCTGAGCCAGAAGATCGCCATGACGATCCCGCGCGCGATCGCCGTGACCGAGAGGGCGAGCCACATGCCGACGAGGCCGATGGCCCCCGACCACCAAGCGCCGAGGGGCACGCGCAGCAGCGTCAGGGCAGTGCTCGCGAGCTGGGGCCACAGCGTGTAGCCCGCGCCGGCGAGCGCGCCCTCCAGGATGATCTCGAACGTCTGGCCGATCTGCGCGAACGCGATCACGCGCAGATACAGGCTGCCGTCCGCGATCACCGCGGCGTCGGATGTGAACAGGGCGACGAGGGTCCCGGGGATCGTGAGGAAGGCAACCGCCGTGGTCGTCGTGACCGCCAGACAGTAGCCCACCGTCATCCGCACCGCCTGACGGGCGCGTGCCTCCCGGCGCGCGCCAAGGTTCTGCCCCACGAGGGCGGAGGCCGAGAGCGCGAACCCGGAGATGGCGATGAAGCCGAGACCCTCCATCTTGTGACCGATGCCGAGCGCGGCGAGCGCAGCGGTGCCGAAGCCGGAGGTATACCGGGTGAGCCACATGTATACGACCGAGAGCAGGACACCGGCGAGCGAGAGCGGGGCGCCAACGCGGAGGACGGTGGGCACCGCGCGCCAGTCGGGAGCGTCGAGGCGGATCAGGCGGCGCCGCCAGGCGATGCCGATGCCGATGAGAAACCCGCCGCCTCGCACCATGACGGAGGTGAGGGCCGCCCCCTCGACGCCGAGCCGCGCGAACGGGCCGATGCCGCTGATGAGCAGGGGATCGAGGCCCACGGACAGGACCACCGAGGCCATGAGCAGGAGGAAGGGAGTGCGCGTGTCGCCCGACGCGCGGAACGTCGCCTCGATCGCGAAGAAGCCGAACACGAGGGGCCCGCCCAGGAGCCACGTATCCAGGTAGTCGCGCCCCAGCGTCGCGACTTCACGCGGCACGCCCATCAGGTGAAACAGCCCGTCCCGGAGCGCGAGCCCGACGAGCGACACGACGGTCCCCGCAGCCAGGGCGTACAGGACCGCGGCACCCGCGGCGCGGGCGGCGGCCTCGGGCAGGCCCTCGCCGTGGCGCCGGGCGGCGACCGCGATCAGCCCCACTTCCACCATCTCGCCGAGCGACAGGAGCACCCACACGTAGAACCCGGCGGTCGAGACGGCGGCGAGCGCCGCGGGCCCGATCAGGCGGCCGACCCAGATGGCATCGATGAGGTTGAAGCAGAAGTGGCACGCCATCATCGCGACCGCCGGCGCCGCGAGCTTCAGGATGACGGGCCGGAGCGGCCCGACGGTGAGCGCGCCGGGCGTGCGGGTGGTGCTCGTCATGGCGCCGGAAGCTACCGGGGCGCCGGGCCGGGGGTCAACGAGCGGGCTCTGTTATCCGGTCGCGACGCCGAGCCTTGGTGTCGTACAGCGAGCGATCCGCCGCGTTCAGCAGCGCCTCGAGCGTCGCCCCGTCGCGCGGATGCACGGCCACCCCGACGCTCACGGAGAGCGGCGGCTGCTCGCCGTCCCGCGCTACCCGGTCGGCGACGCGGCGCGCCACATGCCAGGCCGCCGCGTCCCCGGTCTCGGGCAGCACCAGCGCGAACTCGTCCCCCCCGAAGCGCGCGGCGGTGTCGATCCCCCGGCAGGAGCCGAGTAGCGTTTCCGCGACGCGCCGCAGCGCCAGGCTGCCCACCAGATGGCCATAGCGATCGTTGATCTTCTTGAGGCCGTCCAGGTCCATCAGCACCACGGCGAACGGTCGATCGGTGCGGGAGGACCGCCGGATCTCCGCGTCGAGCGCCTGGGCGAGCTGACGGTAGTTGGAGAGCCCGGTGAGCGGATCGCTCACCGCGAGCCGGCGCAGCCGGTCCACCGCTTCGGCCCGCTCCGCCACCGCCGCGGCGAGAACGAGGGTGATGATGGCCGTGACCCCTTGGAACGACTGCAGCAGGAGCAACGACTCGTTGAACAGCGGCCGCGCGAAGGGTCCGTAGCCCCGCAGCGTGCCCCAGATCGCGACGCCGGCAAGCAAGACCACGACCGTCGCGGCCTCGCGCTGCTCGAACCGGAACGCCGTCCACAAGACCAGCGGGACGCACAGGAATTCCAGCGGATAGTGCTTGTCCTTCCACGGGACGTGCCCGTCGAACACGGCGATCCCGACGACGGCGAGGCACACGAGCAGGCCGGCGGCCTCGAGCGCCTGGCGCCGGGTCCAACGCACGCGGGGACGCGCGGCCCACAGCAGCACCGCCGGAGCGACGACCAGATCGCTCACGGCATCGCCCATCCACCAGGTGGACCAGATGGATCCGAAGTCGGTCCAGGGCGCGAAGCCGGCCAGCGAGAGGGCGGTGACGCCGGTCGTGGCGCTGACTACCGTACTGCCGAGCGCGGCGAGCCCCGCGAGCTTGAAGACGTCCCGCGCGCGCTCGCAGGCCCGGTGCCCGCGGGCGAACCGGTTGACCAGGTACGCGCCCAGAAGGCCTTCCAGCGTGTTGCCGGCCGCGATGACGGCGGACGTCGCCACGGAGCCCGCGGTAGTGATGTTGACGAGAAAGGCGCCGACCAAAATGGCCGGCCAGACCTCGTAGCCGGCGAGCAGAAAGGCCGCGAGCGTGAGGCCCGCGGGGGGCCACACGACCGTGGCGCTCGGGTGGACGTACGCCACCCGGAGCCCCAGCTTGCCGGCCACGAAGTAGCCGGCCGCGAGGGCCACGAGCAACCCCAGACGTCTGAGCAATCGCGACTGGATCATCCCAGTCCTCAGTGTCTCTAGGACGGCGGGGCGCGCGCCTTCGACGGTACTGAAAGATGAGATGGGCTCGACGGCGTTGTCGCCGCTCAGCCCACCCCGATGAACCACTCCTCCCAACCGACGCGGAACAGGCACTCGCAGCGGGCGCAGCGCATCGTCGGCGGCGCGCCTTTCAGCTCCATGCGGTTGCGGCAGCCCGGGCACACGGCGTACTTGTCGCCCCATTGCGCAGGCAGGCTCTTCGCATCGCGCGGACGTACCACGATCGTCCAGTACTGGGGCGGTGCCGAAACGATTTTCAGGGACGTGCGCGGAACGGGAATCTGCTCCCGGTTGACGTCGAGCCTCGCTTCAGCGGACGTCAAATCCGCGACCCGGTACCACGCACCACGGCGCACTCGACAATTCACGTCGACTTGCAACCGAGCCCACTGCGGCTCGGCCGACGCCGCCCCTTGTTGGAGTCCCATCCGGACATGGTAAAGGATTCTGGCAGTAATGATAGAGTGGCGCCGTCGCCACATGGGTATTTGTGCTCGCCGGTCTCAGGGGGAGGGGTCGGGAACCTCTCGCAGGAACCGCTGGAATACCGGGTTTCCCGGGTAGCGGGCGGCGAGCCGGGCCACCTCGTGGCTGGCGTCCCGCTCGAGCGCGGCGTGCCGCGCCGGATCGCGCGCCGCCTCGCGCACCAGCGCGGCGGCGAGCACCCAACCCGCCTCGACCCGTGCCAGCTCTCCTTCCGTGGCTGCCCGTCGCATATAGGCGATGCCGCGCTCTGCGTTGCCACTCCCCAGTCCGACGATCTTTGCGACCAGCCGGGCCAGGCCGTACTGGTACACACCGAGCCCGAGGTAGCAGTCGCTGCAGCTCGAGTCCACCGCCAGCACGCGCGCGTATGCGTCGCGCATCGCCTTGCCGTCCTTCGCGGCGCTCCACGAATGTCCGTGCAGGTCGCGTTGGCGGGCGCGATACCCCAAGGCCGTCGCGAGCCAGAAGTCCCGGGTCGGGCCCGAGGACGTCGCCCGAGCCCGCGTGATCGCGAGATCGAGCAGCGAGTCGATCCGGCCGGCTTCGTAGGCGTCGTTCTCGAGCGCCGCAGCCCACCAGATATAGGCGCTCGCTTCGAACGTGACCGGCGCGGGGTCGGTCGAGTCCCGGCCGGCAAGCTCGGCGAAGTACGCCGCCGCGGCGGGGAAGCCGCCGCCGTACAGGGTGTCGAGCCCCGCGCGCACGTCGTGTCGCTCGACGGAGGAGTGCTGCAGCAGGTACAGCGCGGCGATCAGGAGCCGCACCGTCAGCGTGGGAGCGCAGCGAGCGCGTCACTGACGCGCCGGGCGACGGCCGCGAGGGCCTGGGCCGCCGGCGAGCCGGGATCGGCCGCGACGACCGGCCGGCCGGTGTCCGCGAGATCGGCCAGCTGCGCCTGCAGCGGCACCTGACCGAGCAGCGGGACGCCAAGCTCGTCCGCGAGCCGCGTGCCGCCGCCGGCGCGAAAGATCTCCGTGCGCTCACCGCAGTGGGGGCACACGAAGTAGCTCATATTTTCGACTACCCCCAGCACCGGGACGCCGACCCGCTCGAACATCTTCGCGCCGCGCAAGGAATCCCCCACCGCCACCTCCTGCGGCGTGGTGACGATGATCGCGGCGCGGATGTGCACCGTCTGGGCGAGCGACAGCTGCGCGTCGCCCGTCCCCGGCGGCAGGTCCACGAGAAAGTAGTCGAGCTCTCCCCAGTCCACGTCCTTCACGAATTGCTGGATCACCTTCATGATGATCGGCCCACGCCAGATGGCGGGTGCGTCTCGCTCCACGATGAGCGCGAGCGACATGAGCTTCACGCCGTGGGCCTCGAGCGGCTGGATCTTGCCGCCCCGCACTTCGGGCTTCTGGTCCACACCCATCATCCGTGGGATGTTCGGCCCGTAGATGTCCGCATCCATCAGCCCCACGCGCTGCCCACCTCCCAAGCGCGCGAGCGCGACGGCCAGATTCGCGGAGACGGTGGACTTTCCCACGCCGCCTTTGCCCGACGAGATCGCGAGGACAGTGCCGAGGTGGGGGAGCTCGACCGGCGTCGGAGGAGGAGGCACGCCGCCGGGACCGGGGCGGGGAGCGGTCTGGCGGGGAGCGGTACCCTCCGCCCCACTGCTCGCATCGGCGACGTTGACACGCACGGCCGTGACCCCGTCCACACCCTGAACGGCCTTGCGCACGGCGCGCGCGAGCGAGCCGGGATCTTCACGGCCGAGCAGGAACGTGAACGTCACGGTACCGTCTCCCGCCACGGCGAGGTCCTTGACCATGCCGGCCGAGAGGACGTCGTTCCCGCTCCGAGGGTTCTTGAGCTCGGACAGGGCGCGCTCGACTCGCGTCTGGACGGTGTCGGAAGGGGCCACAGGGGAAAGGTAGAGGGAGACGAGCGAGGGGGGCAACGACGCGCGGGGAGGGCCGCGCCGCGAGCTTACGGCCCTCCCCGGCGTCCCTGCCGTAGCTCGGCCAGGTTCTTGTCGAACGCCTTCTGCTGGTCGGCGGTCAGTACGGCGCGAATGTCCTCCACCTCGTGTCGGAACAGGCCCCGAACCTTCTCCCGCGTGGCGGAGTCGGGCGGACTCCCGGACGTGAAGGACGGCATCTGTTGGCGATAGTAAGTCTGGATCGAATCGACCCGCGCCTGCTGCTCCGGTGTCAGCGTGATGCCTTTGAGCAGCAGCTGCGCCCGTCGCGCCGGACCACGGCCCGAGGGACGCTGCGCCAGCGCCGACGACGCGCACAGCCCCAGCGCCGTCGCGCACAGCAACGCAACATGAAGTCTCATGACTCTCCTCCTTCTTACTCCTGATACGCCCATAGAGTGTCGCGTGCTGAGCTTGACCGGAGCCGCGGAGCAGGTCAGGGTTCCAGGGTGCCACGCAGCTCCGTCGCGACGCTGGGGACCGGTGTCGTGATGCGCGTGTGGGTGATGTCGCTGGGAGTGTTCGTGTGGGGTTGGCTCGCGACAGTCGTCGCGAGACTGCCCGAATGGGATCCAATCCTCGCGTCGCCCATCGTGCCTCTCCTCGCCGCCGCGGCGTTCGCCGGCGCCCTGCCGCCGGCTCGGCAGGCGACCGCGCGACGCCGACTGAGCTCGCGAAAGCCGATATCTAAAACACCGCCACCAGCACCGCCGTTGCGAGTGCGCGACAGGCCCGCGCGCGTCGGGCCTAGTGACGGGTCGGGCACAGGGATTGCGACATTCGCCACCACCCAGTGACCCACTCCATGGCCCAAGACCTGCGTACGGCGCGGCGCGCCGAACACACGGTGGCGCGCTGCACAACCTACCTCCTATTCGCATGCCTGCTGCTCGAGGCCGGGACGCTCACATCCACTTTTTCGCGCCGCGCCGAGCTCCGAGTGGCGGCGGACGATTCACCGCTCTCCGGGGTGGCGGCCGGGACCGACGCGCGACAGCCGGCGATCGCCAAGCTCAAACTGGCGGCGCTCGTCGGCACCGGCGTCCTCTGGCTGCTGTGGCTGCGGCAGGCGTACCGCAATCTCGCGCTCGTCGGCTCGAAGCGGTCGCGATTCACTTCACGTCAGGCCGTCGGCTACTGGTTCATTCCTTTCGTCAACCTGGTTTGGGCCTACCAGGTCATGAAGGACCTCTGGCTGCGCAGCGAATCGATGAACGACCGTGACGCCTACGACGATCTGCCTGCCCCTGCACTCCTCTCGGGCTGGTGGGGGATGTCGTTGACCTGGGGAGCGCTCGAGGAGGTGGTCGCCGCCACCGCTCGAGGCGCCCGCACGTCTCTCGACCTGACCAACGTCACCGACGTGGCGCTCGTCGGCAGCGCCGTCGGGATCATCGCGATGGTGCTCGCCATCCGGGTCGTTCGGGGGATCGATCAGAGGCAGCAGTGCTTCTCGGCCAATCCCCCGGATCTCCCGGCACCATCGTCGGCGGCGCGACACCACGGCACGACAGCGCCACGCAGCATCCCCCCACCGAACAGACCTATCGTCCGAGCAGCACCAGACAACGAGGAACGGCGCGTTTAAAGCGCCGCGTTCCTCAAGAGCTGCAGGTACACCCGAACCGCGACCGCGTACGCCTGTACGCCGACCCGCTCGTCGGTGCCATGCACCCGGCGCAGGTCGTCTTTGCCGATCGCCGCTCCAACGAACCGGAGCACGTTGGGCGTGAGCCGGGCGTAGTGCCGCGAGTCCGTCGCACCCACCACGAGCCAGGGCGTCACCACCGCCTCGGGCACCACCTGCCGAATGGTCCGGGCCAGCAGCTGGAATGGCTCGGCCTCCACACTGGCGACGCCCGATGGATTGCTCATTGTCTCCTCCAGTGGCTGCACGCTGATCCGCGAGTCGCGCACCGCCTGGCGCACGTGCTCGAGCACGCTCGCAACGCTGTCCCCGGGGAGAATGCGGAAGTTTACGAGCGCGCGCGCCGACGACGGCAGCACGTTCTCCTTGATCCCCGCCTGCAGCACGGTGGGCGCGGTGGTGGTGCGGAGCATCGCATTGCCCTGCGGCGTCGCGCCGAACCGGCGCGCCAGGATCCCCTCGAAGAGCCAGCGATTCGCCATGACGAGCCGCGGGCCGAACGGCATCTCGGGACCGAGGTAGTCGAACATGGCGGCGGTCGGCCCGCGAACGGCCCGCGACATCTGATGGTGCTCGAGCCGCGTGATGCCCGTCGCGAGGATGCCGACCGCGGTCTCGTCCGGCGGCATCGAGGAGTGCCCGCCCTCGGCCTGGGCCGTGAGCGCGACCGTTACGTATCCCTTCTCGGCGATACCGACCAGCGCGACCGGCGCTGAAATGCCGCTGACCAATCCGGTGGTGAGCGCGCCGCCTTCGTCCAGCACCAGCTCGGGATGCACGTTGCGCGACGCGAGCAGATCCGCGATGTGGGCCGCCCCGCGCCGTCCGCCGACCTCCTCGTCATAGCCGAAGGCGAGATAGACGGTTCGTCGGGGCTTGGCCCCCGCTGCGACGAGGTGCTCCACCGCCTCGAGAATGCCGACGAGGCTCCCCTTGTCGTCCAGCGCGCCGCGGCCCCACACGTAGCCTCCGGCGATCCGCCCTTCGAACGCCGGCTCCGTCCAACGGCCCTCCGTTCCGGGCTCGACGGGCACCACGTCCTGATGTGCGAGCAGAACGATCGGGGGAAGGTTCGCATCGGACCCCGGCCACTCGTACAGCAGACCGTACCCGTTCACCTTCTCGAGCTTGAGCGCGGCATGAAGCCGGGGGAACGTCGTCCGCAGGTAGCGGTGGAAGCCCTCGAACTCGCGGGCGTCGAACTGGGTCGAATCCTGATAAGAGACGGTCTTGAAGCGCAGGGCGCCGGCCAGGCGTTGAGCGAGCGCCGCGGTGTCGAGCGGCTCGACCGCCACCGCAGCCGCCTGAGGCTGGCGCGAGCGGAAGGTGAAGGTGCGCTCGAGCGCGACGGCGGCGAGCACGAGCACCACGACGAGGAGGGCGCCGAGAATCTTTTTCATGGTGCGCGAAGGTGGTGTGACGGCGCCCGCCCGGCAAGGGGCCCGCTCGGACGAACCGTCCATTACACTCCCGTGCATGATCTTGAGCGTCGATTACGGCAAGGTGCGCTACTTCCGGATGGCGCGCACCGTGTTCGGGAGGGCGATCTATTGGACCGGAGTGTACCTCGTCGACGGGCTGCTCGTGGATTCGGGGCCTCCCAACCTCGCGGGCGACGTTCGACGGCTGGTCTCGGAGCTCGCCGTACGGCAATGCGTGACCACCCACCACCACGAGGACCACTCCGGGAACCATGGCCTCCTCGCCGGGGAGCTGCGCATCACTCCGCTGGCGCACCCGAGCGCCGTGGCGCGGCTCGCCCTGGCGGACACCCACCCCCGGCTGTACCGCCGCATCGCCTGGGGCGCCCGGCCGTCCACGCCCACGGCGCCGCTCGGCGAGCGGCTCGAGACGCCGCGATTCCGGCTCCAGGTGATCCACACACCCGGCCACGCAACCGACCACGTCGCGCTGTTCGAGCCTGAGCGTGGCTGGCTCTTCTCGGGCGATCTGTACCTGGCACCCAGGCTCCGTTATCTCCGTGCCGACGAGGACGTGTACGCGATGATGGATTCGTTGCGGCGGGTCCTGGCGCTCGAGCCGCGGGTGCTGTTTTGCCAGCACCGCGGGCGTGTGGACCAGGGCGCGGCGCGGCTGCGCGACAAGCTCGACTTCCTGGTCGAGCTGGGTGAGCGGATCCACGACCTGCACGCCCGTGGTTGGAGCGACGGCGCGATCGCTCGCGGCCTGCCGGGCAGCGATGTGGTGTGGCGCGTGTGGACGGGCGGGGACTTCTCCAAACGGAACTTCGTGCGGGCGTTCCTGCGAACCGCTAGCGCCGTTCCAACCTGATGGGACTAGGAACGCATCTCCCCTCGAGTTGATCATCGTAGACGAGAGCTTGACGGGACCCGGCGGAGTTGGTTGGAACGGCGCTAGCGGCCGTTGAGATACTCGCGCGCCGCCGACAGCACTTCGGTCTGCGCCTCGGCGAGCGTGCCCTCGAGCGCCGCCCCCGCCGCCTTGCGGTGCCCCCCGCCGCCGAACCGATGCGCCAGCTCGGCGACGTCCACGTCGCCAAGCGAGCGGAAGCTGACCTTCACCTTGCCACTCGCGAGCTGGCGGAACAGCATGGCCAGCCGCACCCCCGCAATGGACCGCGGATACTCGACGATCCCGTCCAGGTCGTCGGCGGTGGCGCCGTGCCGCTGCAGCGCGTCCGGCGGCACGGTCACCCACGCCAGCCCATGCTCCGGCTCGACCACCAGGGTGCCCAACACCTCGGCCGTGAGCCGGACGCGACCCTCGGGCGCGCTGGCGTACACCGACTCGTAAATCGACTCCGGGTCCACACCGCGCTCGAGCAGCGCGCCCGCGACCCGCAGCACACGCGGCGTCGTGTTGGCGAACCGGAACCCGCCCGTGTCGGTGAGGATGCCGACGTACAGCGCACGAGCCGCGTCGGGGGAGAGCGGCCACTGGAGCGCACTCGCGAAGTCGAACACCAGCTCGGCCGTGGCGGCCGCCTCCGGCGCCACCAGGCGGGGGCCACGGGGCAGCGAGCCCCCGCTCACGTGGTGGTCGATACAGGCCAGGGCGTGCGACTGCGTGATCGCCCGCGCCAGATCGCCCAGACGGCTCACGTCGGAAATGTCGAGGACCACGACGACGTCGGCCGACTCGATCTCGCGCGCCGCGCGCTCCGAGTGATCCGCCCCCGCCGGCAGGAGGAAATGAAATCGCTCGGGGATCGGCGTGGGATTCGCGATGGTGGCCCGCAGCCCGCGCGCGGTGAGAAGATGCCACAGGGCCACCTCGCTTCCCACACCATCCCCATCGGCGTTCACGTGCGTCGTGAGCGCGACCCGCCGCCCGGGTGCCAGCACGGCCGCGACGGCTTCGGCGGCGCGTACGCGCTCGGGGGGGATCGAGACTTCGCTGGTACTCATGCCATCAAGATAAACGGGAGGCGTCGCGACAAGACCCGAGCGCTACTGCCTCGTCCCCACGAGCGACAGGCGTTGGCCTACCACGGTCCCGCTCACCGCGAGGCTGTCGTTGCGGAGCCGGTACGTGCCCACGAGATCGGTTGGCACCGGGCTCATTAAGTGGACCGTGATACCATCAGGCGGGGTGGTGCCGTAGGTTCCGCTGTAGGTGGTGGTGGTACCATGACTGGTGACCGAGGCGGTGAAGTCCCCGCCACCCGTTATGGTGATGATGTCGCCGCTGGCCCCCGCCTGATCGGGCTTCGTTCCCGAGCAAAACGACTTGAGCGTGTACGAGCCGGGCAACTGCCCGGAATTTCCGCTCAGGAGGCCCCCCGTGTAGGTGTCACACGGGAGGGGCGCGGAAACCTTATCCCCCCCACAGGCGGCCGCCGCAAGCACGACGCAGCACGACCAGAGTTTCATGGCACCGGCTACTTCTTCGACGCGAGCTTCGAATTCCACACGCCGTAGGCGGCGTAGATCGCCATGCCGAAGACAAACCAGATGATGAGCCGCTCCCACGTGCGCCAGGGCAGCGATGCCATCAAGTAGAGGGCCGACAAGGCGCCCGCCGGAGCCACAAACCAGACCCACGGCGTCTTGAAGGCCCGCGGCAGATTCGGCTCGCGGATGCGCAATACCAGCACGCCGATCGAGACGATCACGAACGCCAGCAGCGTGCCGATCGAGACGAGGCTCCCCGCCTCCCGCACCGTGAGGAGCGCCGACACGAACGCCACCCCGATGCCCGTGATGATCGAGGTGACGTAGGGAGTCTGAAACTTTGGATGGATCTTATTGACGAACTGGGGAAGGAGACCGTCGCGCGACATGCTCCAGAACACCCGCGATTGCCCCAGCAGCATCACCAGGATCACAGACGAAAGGCCGGCGATCGCACCGAGCTTGATGAGCGACGACATCCACCCCATTCCCGCCCGGTCGGCGGCCACGGCGATCGGATCGGGGACGTTCAACTCCTTGTAGGGCACCACGCCGGTCGCGATCCCGGACACGAGGATGTAGAGCACGGTGCAGATCAGGAGCGACCCGATGATCCCGACGGGCATGTCCTTTTGCGGGTTCTTCGCCTCCTGCGCGGCGGTGCTCACCGCGTCGAACCCGATGTAGGCGAAGAACACGATCGCCGCCCCTGTCATGACGCCGCTCCACCCGTAGAGTCCGGGGCCTTCGGCAGGTGGGATGAACGGATGCCAGTTGGCCGGATTGATCGCATGGGCCGCGCCGCCGATGAACAGCAGCACCACGGCCACCTTCACGAAGACGATGACGTTGTTGACGTTCGCCGATTCCTTGATGCCGATGACCAGCAGCGTAGTGATGATCGCGATGATGATGACGGCCGGCAGATTGAAGACCGCGGTGATGGTGGACCCGTCTGCCAGGGTGACCGCGGTGCCGCGCGCCGCGGACAGCGCCGGCGGGACCGTGATCCCGATGTCCTTGAGGAACGAGACGACGTATCCCGACCACCCGATCGCGACCGTCACGGCGCCAAGCGCGTACTCGAGCACGAGATCCCAGCCGATGATCCAGGCGACGATCTCCCCCAGGGTCGCGTAGCCATAGGTGTACGCGCTGCCAGCCATCGGGACCAGGGACGCGAACTCCGAATAGCACAGCGCCGCGAAGACGGACGCGACGCCCGCGATCACGAACGACAGCACGACGGCGGATCCCGCGTTCACCGCGGCCACCGTCCCCGTCAGCACGAAAATCCCGGTGCCGATGATCGCGCCGATCCCGAGCATGGTCAGGTTGAGCGCGCCCAGGGCGCGCTTCAAACTGTGATCCGTGAGTGCCTCGGTCTGAAGCTCGGTGACGCTCTTCCGGCGGAGAAGATTCATGCGTCCCTCGCGATGAGTTCGAGCGGTTGGCGGAACGACGGCGAGATGGCGGCTAGAGTAGGCCCGCGCGGCGGGCCTGTCAAGCCGTTAGAGGCTGTAATTCGGCGCTTCCCGCGTGATCACGACGTCGTGCGGATGCGATTCGCGCAGGCCGGCGGTCGTGATCTGGATGAACTCCGTCTCGGTGCGCAGCGCCTTGATGTCGCATACGCCGCAATAGCCCATGCCGCTGCGCAAGCCGCCCACCATCTGGAAGATCACGTCGGAGGCCGGCCCTCTGTAGGGCACGCGTCCCTCGATGCCCTCGGGCACGAGCTTGGACGGCGAGACCTCACCCTCCTGGAAGTACCGGTCGGCGGAGCCTTCCTCCATGGCGCCGAGGCTGCCCATGCCACGGATCACTTTGAAGCGCCGACCCTCGAGCAGGAACGACTCGCCCGGGCTCTCCTCCGTGCCGGCGAGCATCGAGCCCATCATCACGCTCTCGGCACCTGCGGCGAGCGCTTTCACGACGTCCCCCGAGTACTTGATGCCGCCGTCCGCGATCACCGGCACGTCGCCCGCCCCCGCCCCCCCTCCCGCCCCCCGCACGCCATCGATGATCGCCGTAATCTGTGGGACGCCGACGCCGGTGACGACGCGCGTCGTGCAGATCGAGCCCGGGCCCACGCCGACCTTCACAGCGTCAACGCCGCGCTCGACCAGCGCTCGCGCGCCTGCCTCTGTCGCCACGTTGCCGCCCACGAGCTGCGCGTCGGGGTGCGCCTCGCGCAGGCAGGCGACGGTCTTGAGCACGCCCTCGGAGTGCCCGTGCGCCGAGTCCACGACGATCACGTCGCAGCCCGCATCGATGAGCGCGCGCGCCCGCGCCAGGGCGTCGGGGTTGCCGCCCACGGCGGCGGCGACCCGCAGCCGGCCGTGCTGATCTTTGTTGGCATGCGGGTGCCGCCGGCGCTTGAAGATATCCTTGATGGTGATGAGCCCCTTGAGGACACCCTGCTCGTCCACCACCGGCAGCTTCTCGATGCGATGCTTCGCGAGCGTCCGCTCCGCTTCGTCGAGTCCCGTGCCCACCGGCGCGGTCACCAGACGGTCCTTCGTCATCGCGTCGCGGATGGGGCGATCCAGCTCGCGCTCGAACTGGAGGTCGCGGTTGGTGATGATGCCCACCAGGCGCCCGGCGTCGTCCACGATCGGGACGCCCGAGATACGGAACCGCTCCATCAGGCGCACCGCCTCGCGCAGCGGCCGGTCGGGCCCGAGGGTGATGGGGTGCAGGATCATGCCCGACTCGCTGCGCTTCACGCGGTCCACTTCGGCCGCCTGGCGGTCGACCGGCATGTTCTTGTGGATTACGCCGATGCCACCCTCACGCGCGATCGCGATCGCCATCTCCGATTCGGTGACCGTGTCCATCGCGGCGGACACGAGGGGGATGTTGAGAGAGATGCCGCGGGTGAAGCGCGAGCGCACGTCCACGTTCCGCGGGTGCACGCTCGAGAGCCGCGGAACGAGCAAAACGTCGTCGAAAGTGAGGGCAGCAGCGGGGCGGAAGGTTCCCATGGCGAAAGTTACTGGGCGGGGGGTGTTTCCTCAACCTTATCCTTAACCTTATCCTTTTCCGCGGACTTTTTTGCCGCCTCCTCCACCGCCGCCTTCCCTGCCGCCGCCACTTTCTCGAGCAACTTTCCCGCCTTGCCCACGGCGTCCATGGTCCCCTTGATGATATTGACCGGGACCCGGCCCGCCCGCAGCGTGTCTTCGAGCGTCTCCGCGACGCGCTGGAACGGCGGCGCGCCGGCTGGCCGCTCGGCGTACTTGGACTCCAGGAACTCGACGTAGTCGAGGACCTGATACGCCTTGTCGTCGGAGAGTGCGTCCAGTTTTCGCAGCAGGCGGTCACGCAGGATCTCGTTCATGGCAGGGTCTCGAGGCTGATCATGTCGAGCACCGGGTTGCCGAGGAACCGGGTGCGGCCGGTGCGCACGCGCGCGGTGACCTGAATGGTGGCGAGGGGCGTGAGCGTCTCGAGCTGTGCGCGCTTCCCATCGGGAACCACGACGTACACGAACCCGCGCTCGGGAAGCGGCCCGCGCGCCAGGAAGTAGGTGGCGCCGTTCGGGATCTCGGGCCGCAGCTCGTCGGCCTTCTGGGTCGAGATGAACTGCAGCGTCCAGCGGAGCACCTGTCCCGCGTAGCGCTGCGGGTCGGTGCGCAGCTCGGCGGCCGTAATGCCCACGAGCACGCCGGGCGGCGCGATCTCCAGGTCCGCGCTCTTCACCCAGCCTTCGAGCTCAACCCGCGTCCACTCGCCCGAGCGACCCAGCACGCGCAGCGGCGCCGACGGCGCCAGCGTCCCCGCCGGTTGCCCCTCCGGCGACCGGTACAGCACCGTGCGCCGGGCGGATTCGACGCGGGAGGGATCCACGGGGGCGGAGGAGATGGCGGTCGTGTCCGGTGAGCCGGCCATGGACCCATGCCCTGTGGCCGGCGCGACCGCGGGCTTCGGGAGGGTCGGCCGCGTCTCGGTCGTGCCCGAGTCCGGCGCGGCGCTGCGCGAGCTCGCCACCTGCGCGACCGACTCGAGGTCCGTCTTTTCCACCCAGCCGGCGCGCGTCACGTGGATCCAGCGACCGGACGAGCCCTCCGCGACCCGATTAAGAAGGAATCCCTGCGGCAACTTCCCGATGAGCGCGCCCGCGGGGGCGGAGCGGAGGTTCTCCTCCGGCGCGCGCGTCACGGCGAGGTCGTAGCCCGCGCGCGGCGTCGGGCCCACCGAGGTCGTGAAAATCCAGCCTTCGAGGATGACGCCCTGCCAGTCGCCCTGCGCCTCGCCACCTATGAGCACGGCCCCGCGGGCCAGCCGCGCCAGGCGCTTTCCACCCGGCTCCTGGTAGAACCAGGCGCCGTCGGTCGTGACGCGATAGCGTGCTTGGGCGGCGAGGGACAGGGGTGCGACGAGCCCCAGCACAACTGGTAGGGCACGGAGGGCCCGGCTAGATTGCATCCCCTCCAATATGGCAAAGAGGCATGGGCCGCGCACCCCGGTCGTCCTGATCGTGCTCGACGGCTGGGGCTTCCGTCCCGGCCGGGAAGGCAACGCCGTCGAGCTCGGCCGAACCCCGACCTGGCATCGCCTCTGGGCGAACGCGCCCCGCACGCTGCTCAACGCGTCGGGGCTCGCCGTGGGCCTTCCCGAGGGACAGATCGGCAACAGTGAAGTGGGGCACCTGAACCTCGGAGCCGGCCGCGTCGTGCCGCAGGACATCGTGCGGATCTCGCAAGCCATCGAGTCCGGCGAGTTTTTCAGGCTGCCGCCGCTCGTCGAGCTGTGCACGCAAGTGAAGCGGCGTGGCGGGACCCTGCACCTCCCGGGCCTGATCGGCAACGGCGGCGTGCACGCTCTGGATCGACACCTCGTGGCTGCCGTCACGCTCGCTCAGCTGCACGAGCTGCCGGTCGCGATTCATGCCTGGCTCGACGGGCGCGACACGCCGCCGCAGTCGGCCCTCGCGTTCATGCAGGAGCTGGTGGACCTGCTGCCGCAGTACGGCGGTCGGGCGGTAGTGTCGACCGTGGTGGGCCGCTATTACGCGATGGACCGGGACAAGCGCTGGGAGCGCACCAAGATTGCTTACGACGCGATGGTGCACGGCGTGGGCGAGGTGGCCCCCGACCCGGTCACCGCGATCCGCCGCGCCTACGAAGCCGGCGAAACGGACGAGTTCGTAAAGCCCCGCGTGATCACGGGGACGCCGCGCATCCGGTCGGGCGACGGGATCTTCTGCTTCAATTACCGAGCCGACCGCATGCGCCAGATCGTGCGCGCGCTGGCGATGGACGGATTCGACGGCTTCGACACCGGCACCAGGCCCCCGGTCGATCTCGTCACGATGACCCAGTACGACGAGACCTTTCCCTTTCCGATGGCGTTCGGGCCGATGGTGCTGTCGGAGATCGTGGCCCAGGTGCTGTCCGACCACGGCCGGACCATGTTCCGCACCGCCGAGACGGAGAAGTACGCGCACGTGACGTACTTCTTCAACGGCGGCGTAGAGACGCCGTATCCCGGGGAGGAGCGGCTGCTCGTGCCGTCGCAGAAGGTCGCCACCTACGACCTGATGCCCGAAATGAGCGCGCCGGGAGTGACGGACGTCCTGTGCAAGGCGATCGAGGCGGGGCACCACGATTTCATCCTCTGCAACTACGCAAACGGGGACATGGTCGGCCACTCCGGGGTACTAAGCGCGGCCGTCAAGGCCGTGGAGACGGTGGATCAGTGTCTCGAGCGTGTCGTGAAGAGCGCCGAGCGGCGCGGTGCCACGCTGCTCGTCACCGCCGATCACGGCAACTGCGAGCTGATGATCGATCCCTTGACGGACGGCCCGCACACGGCGCACACCACGAACCCGGTACCGTTCCTGCTGATCGACGACGCGGCACGCGGATCGCTGCGCCACGGGGGCGCGTTGTGCGATGTCGGTCCCACGCTGCTCCGTCTGCTCGACATCCAACCGCCGCCGGAAATGACCGGCAGAGACCTAAGGGAGACGGACTGATGAGAGACGTGTTATGACGCTACGACGCTACGTTGTAAGTCCGCTCCGCCCCGCCACCGCGGCCATCGTATGGCTTAGCGTCGTAGCGTCGTACAACGGGGTCGCCGCCCAGGTCGGGCACGAGCCCGGTCATTCTCCCTACCACGACGTCCGGCGCGGCGGGGTCTGGGTCCTTACCTTCGGCTACCTCGGCGGCAGCCGCGGCAGCGTGGGCGTCGGCCTCTCGGACGGGCGGACCTACGGTGTCCGCTACGAAGTGCTGTTCGGCGCGATCGGAGCGTCGCTCGGCCTCGCGTACGGACAGACAACCCGCTTCGTCGTCGACCCCACGAAGGACTCCTTGACGCGCAAGACCGGGCCGTTCGACAATAACGTGGTGCTCGCCGACGCCGGACTGCAGCTCGTGCTCACCGGCCGCAAGACCTGGCGCGGCTTCGCGCCGTACGTAGGCGGCGCGCTGGGACTCGCGATCAGTGGCGCCTCGCCACCCGATCCGAGCGGATATCGGTTCGGCTCCAAGTTCACCCTGAGCCCCAACGCGGGCGTCCGCTGGTACCCCGCCCGACGGCTGTCCATCCGCGGGGACTTCCGTCTGGTCCTTTGGAAGCTCAATTACCCGCTCTCCTACAAGGTGCCGGGACCCACCGGGTGCACGACGAATTGCAGTGTCGTCCTGCCCGCCGGCGCGGCGCTCACCGATTGGACGTCACATCCCTGGGCGACGATCGGCGTGGGATGGACTTTCTAGGGGAGGGATTGCGGCGCGCGGTCGCCTTGCTCTTCTCAGGCGACGTCGAAGTGTACGGCATCGCGCTCCTCACGCTCAAGATCGGCCTCATCGCCACCGTGCTCGCCTGCGGCCTCGGCATTCCCGTCGGGTTCGTGCTCGCCACGAGGCCTTTCTGGGGACGCCGCGCCGCCCTCACGGTCGTCAACACCGCCCTGGCGTTTCCTACCGTGGTCGTGGGCCTGCTGCTGTACGGCCTGCTGTCCCGTCGGGGCCCGCTGGGTGGTGTCGCGTGGCTCTACACCTGGCAGGCGATCGTGGTGGGCGCGCTGGCTGCCGCCGCCGTCCAAGGCGTCGATCCGCGCATCCGCCGCACCGCCGAGACCCTCGGCGCCGGCCGCTGGCGCACGGCGTGGACGGTGGCGCGTGAGGCGCGGTTCGCGCTCGCCGCGGTGATTACCACCGCCTTCGGCCACGTGGTAGCGGAGATCGGATCCGCCATGACCGTGGGGGGCAACATCCGGGGCCAGACCCGCACCCTCACGACCGCGGTCGCCCTGTACACGAGCCAGGGTGACTTCGGGCTCGCGCTCGCGCTCGGGCTCATCCTCCTGCTGCTCGCGCTGGTCGTGAACGTCGCGTTGCAGGCGCTTCAGGGTCGCGGTCATGCTTGAGCTCGTCGGCGTGCGTCACCGCTACGACGGCCGCGTCGTGCTCGACATCGATCGGTTCGCCGTCACACCCGGCTCGGGCATCGCGATTGTAGGACCGAACGGATCGGGCAAGAGCACTCTGCTGCGGCTCCTGGCCTTGCTCGAGCGCCCGTCCGAGGGTGAAGTGCGGCTGGACGGCGTCGTGGTGGCAGGAGCGGCCCCCCGGCAGCGCATCACGCTGGTGGAGCAGCGACCGGTGCTGTTGCGCGGCAGCGTCCGGGAAAATCTGGAGTTTGGATTACAGGTGAGAGGGATCGGACGCACCGAGGTGAACAGAAGAGTAGAGAGCGTCGCGGCGCGGTGGGGGATCACTCCGCTGCTCCCCCGCAGGCGGCATGAGCTGTCGGACGGCGAGTTGCAGCGCGTGGCGGTGGCACGCGCGCTCGCGGTCGAGCCGGACGTGCTGCTGCTCGACGAGCCCGCCAGCTCGGCCGACCGCGCGGCGGCGCAGACGCTATACCGCGCGCTCGCCGAAGAGCGCGCCCGCCGCCCGCTCGCCGTGTGCCTCGCGTCGCATCAACTGGAGGATGCCTATCGCTGGGCGGATGACGTGCGCGCTCTCGCCGAGGGCAGACTCTCACCGGTCACGCCCGAAAATCTGTTCCGCGTGGAGCTGCCGTCGAGCGGAAGCGGCGAACTCAAGCACGTGCGCGTCGGCACGATCGAGATCGCGGCAGCGACCGACAAGACGGGCCCAGCGATCCTGGCGGTGCCGCCCACGGACATCTTCGTGAGTCGCGAGCCGCTCGCCTCCTCCGCCCGCAACATGTTTACAGGACGCGTCACCCGGCTCGCGCACCAGCGGCCGGGAACCGTCCAAGTCACGGCGGACGTGGGAGTGGAGCTCGTGGCGGTCGTGACAGAGGAGGCGGCCCGGGACCTGGGGCTCACGCCGGGAGGCCCCGTGGTGTTCTCGTTCAAGGCCAGCGCGGTACGAGTGTTCTAGCGATGCCGATCAGCTATCTTACGCGTATCGTTGAGTTTAGCGCCACGCACTACATCCGGCGGGCGGACTGGCCCGACGAACGGAACGCGCGGGAGTTCGGCCGGGCAGCGACCGAGCACGGCCATCGCTACCAGTGCCGCGTCACGGTGAAAGGGTCGCTCGCGGCGGACGCAGGGGGCGTGATGAGCCTCGAGACATTGGATCGCCTGCTCGCCGAGGAAATCACGCGGCAGCTCGACGGCCGGAGCATCAACGACGCGCTGCCCGAGTTCGGCCCGGGACGCCGGCTCGCGACGGGGGAGGCGCTGGCGGTGTACGTGTGGGAACGAATCGCGCCCCAGCTGCCGCACAGCGTGACGTTGCACGCGGTGCGCGTGCAGGAAGGGCCGCACATCTATTCGGAATATTTCGGTGAACCGTGAACCACTAACCCCGGACCCGCTCCCGGACCTCACCCCCCGGCCCCCTCTCCCTTCGGCAGAGGGGGAGTTCAGGACGTCCCCCCTCTCCGGAATGGAGAGGGGGTCAGGGGGTGAGGACTCGCACTCGGGAAAGCCCCACACCCCCGGCACCCGCCGCGGGCGCATGCTCGCCGACTCGGCCGTGGTCGAAGAGATGCCGGTGTGGCTGGAAGTGAACGGCGAGCCGGCGGTGACGTGGATGTGCACACCGGACCAGCTCGAGGAGCTGGCCACGGGGTGGCTCCACGGCGAGGGGTACATCGAGTCGCTCGACGACCTGGTCAAACTGCGGCCCTGTGCCCCTGACCTGGGGTTCTGGGCCGAGGTGAACCCCGAGCGCGTGGCCGCCGTGAAAGGTGAGAACCGCAAGCGGGTGCTCGCCTCGGGGTGCGGGGCCGTGTCCACCTTCCTCGCCGATCCGCACCAAGTGGCGCGCGCCCCGGCACGCGGAGAGCCGCCGGCGCCGGAACGCCTGCGCGCGCTTTTCAAGGAGCTGTTCGCGCGCGGGGAGCGCTACAACGAGACCGGGGGCATCCACGCCGCGGCGCTCACGGACGACGAGCGGCTGTTGTTCCATGCCGAAGACATCGGGCGGCACAATGCCGTGGACAAAGTGGTGGGCGCGGCGGTGATCGCGCGGAAGCCGATC
>Ga0209160_1001398_pt1 | contig 20263 bp, 13 predicted proteins | sample GraSoiAngelo_153_FD_186167 | JGI IMG/M metagenome (GOLD analysis project Ga0209160, IMG submission 186167) | Grasslands soil microbial communities from the Angelo Coastal Reserve, California, USA - 14_1009_12_40cm (SPAdes) (version 2) | ecosystem: Environmental > Terrestrial > Soil > Grasslands ... | reverse complement strand
TCGCTCCCGCTTACCGGTCGCGAGGGATCATAGGCCCGACGCCACTAACGCGACCGAGCGTCGGCACCTGCGCGCCGATGCCCTCCTCGCCGAAGAACTGGGCATCCGCCTCGGCGACTTCCTCCGCCCGGCGCGGGCGGCTCGTTCGCGTTCGCCGATCCCGACGCGCGCCTAGGGTTTGGGGCGCCCTTCCTTAGCCAACGCCGTTAGTCAGGGGTCGCGGAGGGGAGGGTGTTACTCCTCTCACGACGAACGCCTGTTAACCTGCTGTCCTTGACTTCGTATGATGGACCGGGCGCGTCCCAACGTACCCAGACCGTACCGGAGGCGGGGGCGGCTTCCGAGCCTAGGCCGGAACTCGTTGCGACAGGCGGATCTGCGGAGCTCCCGAGGCAGGACTCGAACCTGCGACCCGCCGGTTAACAGCCGGCTGCTCTACCAACTGAGCTACTCGGGAATGAGGCGCGAAATATCGCGGCTCAGGGCCGGGAGTTCAACGTCGCGACCTCGCCCGCTTCGGCCTGGGCCTCTGCCACCACCGCCAAGACCATCCCTCCAAGAATCAACCCCGCCCCCAATCCCTGGATGAGGGAAAACTCCTCTCCCCAGTACAGCCACGACGTCAATGTGGCAAAGACCGGTTCGAAGCACAGCAGCAACGACGCGCGCATCGAGCTCATGAAGCGCTGGGCCCGCATTTGCCAGATGAGTGCCAACGCAGTTGAAAAGACGGCGGTGAAGACCAACGCGCCGATAAACGGTCCTGTCCATGATAGACGCACAGGTTCGAACAGTGCGGCAGCGAGGCCAGCGCCGACCGCTGTGCCAGGGAGCTGGAGCCAGACGAGGCGCCGCGCATCAAAGCGCTTGGAGAATTCGGAGACTGCGACGATATGTCCGCCGAAGACCACGGCCGTGATGAGGGTCCACATGTCACCGCGGTTGAGGCCGCCGCCGGAGGGATTGGTGAGGAAGTAGAGCCCGACACCGGCAACGACGAGCGCGCCCACGCCGAGGGCGTTCATGCGGTGCCGCACCGCCACGACCGCTACGATCGGCGCGAGCACCGAAGACAGCGCCACAATGAACGCGGAGCGCGCCGGTGTCGTGTACTGCAGTCCGACGGCTTGCGTGGCGAATCCGCTTGCGAGGAGCAGCGTCAGCACGATCCCGGCCCGCAACTCGACGGCCGAAAAGCGTTGGCGCAGTCCGACGAATGGCGCTAGTACGAGCGTCGCGAGCGTGAACCGCATCGCCACGAAAAGCAGGGGCGAGCTGACGGCAAGAACTTCCTTGACGACGACAAAGCTCACGCCCCAGACGGCTGCCGCAGTGATGAGCAGCAGGTCGGCGCGACGCTGCGTCACGCCAAGTCCTTCAGATACCGTCCGGTCGCAGACTCGTTGACCTGCGCGACCTCTTCCGGCGTACCCGCCGCAACAACGCGGCCGCCCTGGGCACCGGCGCCCGGTCCCAAATCGATCACCCAATCGGCGCGTTTGATAACGTCGAGGTTATGCTCGATCACAACGACGGTATGGCCGGCATCCACCAGCCGGTCGAGCACGCGGCAGAGCACGCGCACGTCGTCGAGATGAAGGCCCGTCGTCGGCTCGTCGAGGATGTACAGCTTCCGCTTCCCACTGCCGCGCCTGCTGCTGCCGGCATGCGCGAGCTCGCGCGCAATCTTGAGACGCTGCGCCTCACCGCCGGAGAGCGTTGTCGCGGGCTGGCCGAGTTGCAGATAACCGAGACCCACCTGCTGGAGGTGCCACAGACAGCGCGCGAGCCGCGGGTGGCGATGCAGTCGCTTGATCGCTTCGTCGACGGTCCACTCGAGCGCCTGGGCGATGCTGAAGCCTTGCAGCTTGACGTCGAGCACGTCGCGCTTGAACCGCGCGCCGCCGCAGACTTCGCAAGGGACGAAGACGTTGGCGAGAAACACCATTTCGATCAGCACGTGCCCGGCGCCTTCGCACGCCTCGCACCGTCCACCGGCGACGTTGAACGAGAACGTACTGGGCGCGTAACCTCGTGCACGCGCCAACGCCTCATTGGCGAACAGCGCGCGCAGCTCGTCGAACGCCTTCACATAAGTGACCGGGTTCGAGCGTGGCGTGCGCCCGATCGGTTTTTGATCGATGCAGACGACGTCCTCCAGCGCCTCCCACCCTTTCAGGTCTTTCACGACGCCGACCGGCTCGCCGAGATGCTGCTTGGCCGTGTGTCCGCCGCGCAGGCGCGCTTCGAGCTGGCGGAACAGGACATCGTGCACCAGCGTCGACTTCCCGGATCCCGACACGCCGGTGACGGCAGTGAGTGTGCCGAGTGGAATGCGCGCGTCGACGCCGGCGAGGTTGTGGAGTCGCGCGCCCTTGACGTCCAGCCACCGCGCGGCGGGCCGGCGCGCCGATGGGACACCGATCAACTTCTCTCCGGACAAGTACTGACCGGTCAGCGTGCCGGCTTCGCGCACGGCCAGCGCCGGCCCCTGGTAGACGAGCTGTCCGCCGGCCGCACCGCTGGCGGGCCCGAGTTCGACCATCCAGTCGGCGGCGCGCATCGCCGCTGGATCGTGTTCGACCACCACGACGGTGTTGCCTCCGCTCGCAAGCCGCCGGAGCAGCATCAGCAGCCGATCCATGTCCGCGGGATGCAGGCCGATCGATGGCTCGTCGAGCACGTACAACGTGTCCACAAGGTGCGAGCCGAGGGCGTTGGATAGCGCGATGCGCTGCGCCTCGCCGCCGGACAGCGTCCGCGTTTGGCGATCGAGCGTGAGATAGCCGAGGCCGACGTCGTTCACGAATCCGACGCGGGCACGCAGCTCTCCGAGAATGTGATCGGCTACCTGCTGCTGGAACGCGGGCAGCTGCAGCTCGGCCAGCCAGCGGTCCAGCTCCGTCGCCGTCAACGCGGCGGCCTCGGCGATCGTCTTGCCGGCTACGCGGACCGCCAGCGACTCGGGTTTGAGCCGCGCGCCCGCACAGCTCGGACACGTCTTGGCCAGCTGATATTGCCGCAGAAACACGCGGATGTACTGCTTGTAGCGCTTCTCTTCGAGCCGCTCAAGAAAGGGGAAGATGCCGAGGTACCGTCCGCCTTTATTGCGGAGCAGGAACTGCCGGTCGCGCGCTGGGATTTCGCGCCACTGCGCATCGAGGTCGATGCCGCGGGCGCGTGCGGTCTCCCGTAGGAGCCGGCGTCGGCCGTCATAGCGCGGCTTGGTCCACGGGTCGAGCGCGCCTTTGGCGAGCGAGCGGCCGGGGTCGGGAACGATGAGCGATTCATCGTACTCGAGCACCGCTCCGAAGCCATTGCAGCTGGGACAGGCACCGCGTGGGTTATTAAAGGAAAAGAGCGTGGGCGTGAGCACCGGGGCCGCGCAGCCGCAGGCGGAGCAGGCGGGGTGCTCGGAAAAGCGCCGCCGGTCCCCGTTGTTGAGGGCCAGCGCCACGCCTTCCCCTTCACTGAACGCCGTCGCGATCGCGTCGGCGAGGCGGCTGCGGTTCGTCTCGACCGCATCAATGCGATCGACAATGACGAGGACGTCCTTGCCGGCGCGTACGCGCTGCTCGACTTCGTCCGCATCCAGCCGCACGAGCTCGCCATCGATCTGCGCGCGGACGAACCCGGCAGCCCGGAGCTGAGCAGCGACCTCTACATCGGGACGGTGCGCGGAAGCGGGTAACGGGAACGACACCAGAATTGGAAATTCCGCATTCCGCATTCCGAAATCCGCAATGACGGCGTCCACCACCTCCTGCACCGTATCCCGTTTCACCGCGTGACCGCACTGCAGGCAGGTCTGCGTGCCGGCCCGGGCCCACAGTAGGCGCAGGAAATCGGCGATCTCTGTCGCGGTGCCGACTGTTGAACGGCTGGAGGTCGTAGGGTTCTTCTGCTCGATCGCGACGGCGGGTGACAGTCCCTCCATTGCGTCGACGAGCGGCTTCGGCATCCGTTCGAGGAACTGCTTGGCGTACGTCGAAAGCGATTCGATGTAGCGCCGTTGGCCTTCAGCGTAGAGCGTGTCGAACGCGAGCGAGCTTTTGCCCGAGCCGGATGGGCCGGTGACGACCGAGAGCGCCCGGCGGGGAAATTCCACCGTGATGCCCTTCAAATTGTGCTGGCGCACGTTGCGAAGGACGACTCGCTCGGGGGGATGGCGCATAACCCCCAAAAATAACAGCTTTGCCCACGAGATGGCCCTCGCCCTGACCCCGCGGCTGCTCCGTCGTGGCCTCGAGTTGTTCGCCGTCATCTCCCTTTGCGGAGTCGCACTCCTCGTCACGTACTACTTGGTTCGCTTCGGCGACCGAGTGGATGTCTTTATTACGCCGTTCGCGCACCTGCACTGGGGATGGGTACCGGTGGGCCTGGTCCTCGCGTCGATGGACTGGTTCGGCGGCGGGTTGCGGCTGTGGGTGTGCACGCGGTACGTGCATCCCGGAGTCCGGCTTCGGGACATGGTTCTCGCCGGCGGGTTCGGGGCGTGGGCCGCCTATCTCACTCCGTTCCAGTCCGGTTCTGCCCCGATGTCGATGTGGGTGATGAAACGCGCCGGCGTGCCGGTCCCGGTCGCTCTCAGCTCCATTTTCGTGACGTTTATTGCGACGGTGGGGTTTTTCGCGATCGCGGGCCCGCTCGCCGTCTGGCTCGGCGCAGGCAAGTCACTAGCGCAGCACGGCTTGGTTCTGGGCATCACGCTCTACGACCTCTTCAAGACGAGCCTCACGATCTTCGGCATCCTCGGCCTGCTCATGCTGACAGCCGTCATCTTCCCAGGGGTCGTGAAGCGCGTCGTTCACCGGATTACCGCACGGATTGCCCAGAGAAGTCCCCGCGCCGCCGAGCGAATGGAGAAGCTCTCGGCCGGCGTGGACCACGCGCATGATTGCATGATTGCCTTCGGATCTCCGAAGGGTCTGTTCACGCTGCTGCTCGCCATCGTCATCTCCGCGCCCTCGCACGCGAACAAATTGCTGGCCGGTTACGTCACGCTTCGAGTGCTCGGCGTTCCCGCCGATTTCACGGACATCCTCCTGCTCCAGATCCTGATTTCGTTCCTCCTCTACTTTGCGCCGACACCCGGGGCATCCGGGCTGGCGGAACTGACGTCGGCGGCGGTGATGTCGCTCTACGTTCCGCGCGAGTTGACGCCGAGCTACACGTTGATCTGGCGATTCATCAACAGCTACGCGACCGTGATCGTGGGCTCGCTGATCTTCTGGTACTGGCTGCGGCGCGGGTTGATCGGTAAAGAAGAAGCGGTCGGCGTCACCTAACTTGTGGTTCCTTGCCCGCTTACACAGGCGCGCGTAACTTCACCGCCTGGCCACGGAGACGGGAGTGTGCGTGCATGGCGTTGCTTGAACTCGGCGGGCGGAAGTTCACACTCCCGCAAGGTGAAGTGTTGCTCGGCGCAGATCCCAACTGCGCCATTCCGCTGTCCGGTCCCGGTGTCCTGCCGCGCCACGCCAAGCTCAAAGGTCTTCCCGACGGCCAAGTCGTAATCACGAAGGCAGTTCCAGAAGCGGAAGTCCTGATCAATGGCGTCCGCCTGGGAGCGGAGCCGACGCCGCTGCTCCACGGCGACAAGGTCGAAGTCGCCGGACAGGCGCTGACGTTCGTCGATGAGCGTCGCAGTGGCAGCACGCAGTACGTTCAGGCGATGAGCCTTCCGCAGGCGATGGCGCAAGCAAAGGCGGAGGCAAAAGGAGGGAAGGCAACCGCCAACACGGGCGGTCGCGTCGTCTCGCTGACGGACGGTCGCGAGTATGCGATCGCGGGTACCTCACTCGTCTTCGGACGCGATGCCTCCTGTGATGTCGTCGTGCCCGGTAAGGACGTGTCTCGCCGCCACGCCGAGATCGTCCAGACTCCGAAGGGATACCTGCTCGTTGACTCGAGCACGAACGGCACCTCAGTGAATGACGCTCGGGTCGAGGGGCAGCGTCTCCTCGCCCGGGCCGACGTGATCACGATTGGGGAAGAGAAGTTCCGCTTCTATGCCGATGCGGCTGCACCTCCTCTCCCGGGGCAGGTGGGGCCGGCCGCTAGCGCGCCCTCGGCCGTACCCCCGATACCTCCGACACAGGGCTCGCCCGCGGTGGCGGCGGGGCGCCTCAAGGAAACGGTGCACGCACCCCCCGCTCCCCCCGCTCCCCCCGCTCCCCCCGCCGCCCCAGCGGCCCCAGCACCACCCCGTCCGTCAGGTGCCCCCCTGGCGAATTTTCTCGTTAAGAGCGGTGCACTAAAGGGTCAGCGGGTGGTCGTCAAAACACCGGTCGTGAACATCGGTCGGGCCGATTACAACGATCTCGTTTTCCCCGATGAATCGGTCTCCACAACCCATGCGAAGCTTCAACGCCGGGAAGGCGTATGGGTATTGGTAGATCTCGATTCGACCAACGGCACATTCGTGGATGGGGAACGGATCAAGGGCGAGGCGCCCCTCGCGCCGGGGGCGGGCGTGCGATTGGGCGAGATCGCATTGGTATTCGAGCCGACGGATGATGCGGCCGGTGTGGCGAAGGGTGGCGGGACCCGGATGATGGAGGTCATGAAACCAGCGCCACCGAAGGCTCCCGCTCGACCCGCTGCTCGTCCGTCCGCGCCCGCGAAGCCTGCCCCGAAACCGGCCGCGGCCAAACCGAAGCCCAAGCCGCCCGTTGCGCAGGAGAAGAAGAAAGGGAAGGGGTGTGGCGGCAGCGCCGCGGTGCTGATCCTCGGGATTATCGGACTCGTTTACTGGGTATTTATCTAGGGATCCCGTGCACATCACCGCAGCTGGTCGCACCGACGTCGGCGTCATCCGGTCGGGGAATGAGGACAGCTACCTCATGGTCCCCGACCGCGGGATCTTCGTCGTCGCCGACGGCATGGGCGGTCATGCGGCGGGTGAGGTGGCGAGCGAGATGGCGGTGCGCTACGTCGCCCGCGAGCTCGATTCGTTGCGCGGTCTGGGTGACGAGCAGGTGGCGGAGCGCATGCGTGTCGCGATTCGGACCGCGAATGGCGCCATCTTCCAGCGCACGCTCACCGAGCATGACAAACGGGGTATGGGAACGACGGTCACCGCGCTCACTTTGTTCGAGACGCGGTTCTTGATCGGGCAGGTGGGCGACAGTCGCGCGTATCTGCTGCGCGACAACCGGCTCAGCCAGCTCACCAAGGACCACTCATACGTGCAGGAGCAGGTGGACGCCGGCTATCTGACGCCCGAGCAGGCTCGCACCCATCCGTACAGCAACGTGATCACCCGGTGCGTCGGCGCCAATAGTGAGGTGATGCCGGACATTTACGTGGGGACCGTGAAGCCGCGTGACGTGTTTCTGCTCGCGTCAGACGGCCTGACGGGAATGTTGGAAGATTACCAACTCGCCGAGCTCCTGTCGCCCGATCGCATGCCGCAGGACGAAGTGGATGCGCTCATCGCCGAAGCCAACCGCCATGGCGGACTGGACAACATCACGGCGATCATCGTGCGCATCGATTCCGTCGAGGCGCCGATTCAGGAGAACGTCACGACACAGCAGACGAACGCCCGGCCCCGCTAAGCAGTCCCTTTTCGTTCTCCAGCCGCGCCGCAATCTCTTCGCGCGGCCACGTCACCAACTCGACAATCGCGCGCGCCGGTACCTCGATCGGTTCGAGCACGAAGACTCGCAACCGCTGCGCCGACCGATGCAGCTCCGCGGCCACGCGCGGCAGACCGAGCACGCCGGCGATGGGCATGGAGACGTCGAGCATCTCTGGTTTCGACGGATAATCGAGGAACAACTGATCGGGTCGGAGCCGTAATTCACGCGCGAGCCGCTCCTCGACGCGCTCAAGCAGATCGGGATCGCGCGAGGGCCAGTCCGCGGTATCGGTGGGCAGCTCGGTCCCGGGAATGTCGAGCGCGCGCTTCGCGAGCCGCCGCTCGCGCAACGCCCGCGCGAGCCCGGTCTGATCGGTCTGCTGTAGCTCATGACTCAAGCCGTCATCGGTCGCGATCGCGATTTCATCGGGCGAGATCTTCCCGGCGGCGATCGCGCGCCGCACCATTCGCTTGAACATCGCCGTCGCACTCCGCACGGCGTGATGCCAGTAAACGTTCCGATACATCTGATACTTCGCGAAGAGCAGGGACTCCAACGCCGCGAGTCCCTTGGCGTGGAGCGTCACCTGTCCCGATTCGAAAACGAGCGACGTCAACAACCGGTCGACGTCGATGACGCCGTACGGCACCCCGCACATGCGAGCATCGCGCGAGAGGTAGTCGAGCTTGTCGACGTCGAGCGAGCCGGCGACGAGTCCCGCGAACGGCGAGCGGCTGGTGCCCTGGATGAGTTGGAGCAGTTGGTCCGCCGAAACGCCGAGTCGCTCGAGCGCGCCGGCGAGCGCGCCAGTTCGGAGATGCCGGGCGGCGAGTGTCTCGTGCCTCGGCAGCCCCGCTTCTTCGAGGGCGTGAGAGAACGGATAGTGTCCGATGTCGTGCAGCAGGGCGGCGAGGTGGATGTCCAGCTCGGAGGTGGCACGCCGCGCCAAATGATACGTACCCAGCGCGTGCTCGAAGCGCGTGTGGGTAGCCCCCGGATAGACGAGAAATGCGTGGCCGAGCTGGCGGACGTAGCGGAGCCGTTGGAAGGCTGGCGTGTCGATCACCGCCAGAGCCTCGGCCTCGAGGCGGATGTTGTTCCAGAGCGGGTCGCGGACGACCTCGAACTGGGACGGGGGGGAGCTCAAGCTTTCGGACCGGCCTCCCGAACCGCGGCGGGCACGTCGTCAGCAAACTGATCGAAGTTCTTGCGGAACAGCGCCGCCAGCTTGTGTGCCTGCTGGTCGTACGCCGCAGGGTCAGTCCATGTCCGGCGTGCATCGAGGAGCTGATCCGGAACGCCGCCGACTTGCTGCGGCACCTCCACGCCGAAGACGGGATCACGACGCGTGGGAACGCGATCGAGCTCTCCCGCGAGCGCCGCGCGGATCATCGTCCGCGTGTGCGCCAGCTTCATGCGCTGTCCGACGCCATAGGGCCCTCCGCTCCAGCCTGTGCTGACGAGCCAGCACTGCACCCCGTGCCGCCCAATGCGATCACCCAGCATCTCGGCGTAGACACTCGGACGCAGCGGTAGGAACGGCGCCCCGAAACAGGCGGAGAACGTTTCCTTCGGCTCGGTCACGCCGCGCTCGGTGCCGGCGACCTTGGCGGTGTACCCCGAGAGGAAGTGATACATCGCTTGCTGCGGCGTCAGCTTGGCGATCGGCGGCATGACACCGAAGGCATCACAGGTCAGGAAGATGACGTGGCGCGGATGACCGGCCATGCCCTCCGGCACGTGGTTCGGGATGTAGTGAATCGGGTAGGACGCGCGCGTGTTCTCCGTGATCCGCTGCGAGTTCAGATCGATCGCGCCCGTCTGGGGATCCACATCCACGTTCTCGAGCACCGTACCGAACATCTTCGTTGTCGCGTAGATCTCCGGCTCGCCGTCCCGCGAGAGTCGAATCACCTTCGCGTAACAGCCGCCTTCAAAGTTGAAGATGCCCTGGTCTGACCATCCATGTTCGTCATCGCCGATCAACCGGCGTTCAGGATCCGCTGAAAGTGTGGTCTTGCCGGTGCCCGAAAGCCCAAAGAAGAGTGCGCAGTCGGCTGCGGGGGGGGACCCGGGGGACCCGGGGGACCCGACGTTCGCCGAGCAGTGCATCGAAAGGACGCCTTGTTTCGGCAGGAAGTAATTGAGGATCGAGAAGATCGACTTCTTCAGCTCACCGGCGTAGCGCGTGCCGCCGATGAGAATCGTTCGCTCCGCGAGATTGATGACGATGAACGTTCCCGACTTGGTCCCATGGACGGCGGGATCGGCGTGCAGCTCGGGCGCGTGCAGTACCTGGAAGCCCGGCTTGAAACGCGCGAGATCGCCATCGGCCGGGCGCAGGAACATGTTGTAGACGAACAGCGCGTGCCACGCATTCGGCGTGATGAAACGAATCGGCAGGCGGTAGGTTGCGTCGGCTCCAGCATAGACGTCGCGAACGAACAGCTCTTGGCCCTGAAGATGCGCCTGGACATCTGTCTTCAAGCGCTCGTAGTGCGCCGCCGAGATCGGCTGGTTGACTTTGCCCCACCAGATGTGATCGCTGGAGCCAGGCTCCTGCACGATGAACTTGTCATTGGGACTGCGACCCGTGTGCGGCGAGGTTATCGCCGCGAATGGGCCCGACGCAGTCACCACGCCCTCCCGCCGGCGGACGGCGTGCTCGTACAATTGGGAAGGCGTCAGGTTTCTATGGACGCGCTGCTCGAGTGATATCGTCACGACCGCTCGGTGGTTGGCCGCGCGTGGCGGCGGTGCTCCAGGGCGTCCACGGCAGCGATGACCGCCATGTTCACGATGTCGGGGACCTCGGACAACCTTTGCAAGACATGGACCGGTTGATCCATCCCCACAAGGATCGGCCCGATTGCCTGGGCTTCGCCGAGCCGGGCGAGCAGTTTGTACGCGATGTTCGCCGCGTCTAAGCCTGGGAATATCAACACGTTAGCTGGGCCGCGCAGCTTTGCGAATGGGTATACGCGCGTGAGGATCCGCTCCACGACGGCGGTATCGGCCTGCATCTCGCCATCCACCTGTAAGTCTGGCTCCCGCTCATGCAATAGGGCGACGGCACGCTGCACTTTGGCTGCAGCCGGGTGCTTCACCGAGCCGAAGTTGGAGAAGGAAAGCATCGCCACCCGCGGCTCGACTCCCAGCCGCAACACGAACTTCGCCGTCGCCGAAGCGATCTCCGCCAGCGTCTCCGCGTCCGGCTCGATGTTCACCGTCGTGTCGGCGAAGAAAAACGTCTGCTGGCGGAAGATCATCATGTAAATGCCGCTGGCGTGTTTGCGGCCGGGCTCCACGCCGATCACCTCCAGGGCTGGTCGGACGGCATCCGGATAGTCGATCTCCTCGCCGGCGACGAGCGCATCCGCACGGCCCGCGCGCAGCATCAACAGGCCGTAGTACATCGGGTCGAGCACGCGACGCTGCGCTTCGCGGAGCGTCATGCCGCGCCGCTGCCGGCGGTGCCAGAGCTCTGTTCCCATCTGCTCACGGTCGCTCGCGGTCGCCGGATTGACGAGCTCCACGTCTTCGAGCGTGAGCGACGCTTCGTCGGCCTGACGGCGGATTGCGTCGAGATCGCCGAGCAGGATGGGCCGCGCGATGCCTTCATCGGCGAGGATGCGCGCGGCGCGCAGGATGCGGGGGTCGTCGCCTTCGGGGAAGACGATGCTCGGCGGATCTTGTTGCGCGCGCGTAATCAGGCCGCGCATCACCTGTCGCTCGGGGCCAAGCCGCGCCTCGAGCTCGGCGCGATACTCTTCGACGTCGATGATGCGGCCGGCGATACCCGATGCTACGGCAGCCCACGCCACGGCGGGCGCGACCCACAACAGCACGCGCGGATCGAAGGGTTTGGGGATTAGGTACTCGGGCCCGAACTTCAGTTTTTCGCCTCCATAAGCGCGCGTGACGGATTCGGGCACTTCTTCCTTGGCGAGCGCCGCGAGCGCGCGTGTCGCCGCCATCTCCATATCCTCGTTGATCTTCTTGGCGCGAACGTCGAGCGCCCCGCGGAAGATGAACGGAAAACCGAGGACGTTGTTGACCTGGTTCGGAAAGTCCGAGCGTCCCGTGGCCACAATTGCATCGGGCCGGGCCTTCTTCGCTTCGTCCGGCATGATCTCCGGCGTTGGATTGGCGAGCGCGAAGATGACCGGCTTCCTGGCCATGCCTTGCAACATGTCGCCCGTCACAATCCCTGCGACCGACAGTCCCACGAAGACATCGCCGCCCTGCAACGCTTCCGCGAGCGTGCGCGCCTTGGTATCAACCGCAAACCGCTGCTTGAATTCGTCGAGTCCTTCTCGACCCCTGTAGATCACGCCTTTGTGGTCGGCCATGACGATGTTCGAGCGGAGCGCACCAAGCCGCACGTAATGCTCGGCGGTTGCGATGGCGGCGGCGCCCGCGCCGGCGAACACCACTTTGATCTTGTCGATGTCCTTCTTGACGAGTGTCAGCGCGTTGAGCAGCGCGGCGCCCGAGATGATCGCCGTGCCGTGCTGGTCGTCGTGAAACACGGGAATACTGAGCGTCTCACGGAGTTTTTGTTCGATGTAGAAACAGTCAGGGGAGCGGATGTCTTCGAGATTGATGCCGCCGACGGTCGGCTCGAGGAGCTGGCAGAAGCGGATCACATCCTCCGGATTCTCGGACCCGACCTCGAGGTCGAACACGTCGATGTCGGCGAACGCCTTGAAGAGAATCCCTTTGCCTTCCATGACGGGCTTTCCGGCCAGCGCGCCGATGTTGCCGAGGCCGAGCACCGCGGTGCCGTTCGAGACGACGGCGACGAGGTTGCCTTTGGCCGTGTAGAGGTAGGCGTCGTCGGGGCGCTTGGCGATCTCCAGGCACGGCTCCGCCACCCCCGGCGTGTAGGCCAGGGACAGGTCGCGCTGATCTTTGAACGGCTTGGTTGGCGTGACCTGGATTTTCCCAGGGCGGCCCTGCGCGTGATAATCGAGGGCCTCCTGGCGCCGACTGGCGGGGGCCAAGGAGCAGAAGTCCTTTTTTGAGAAGGGGTTATGCTAAGGCGTCGCAGCGGGCGCTGTCAAGACCGAACCGCGTGTTGTAATATGCCGCCGATGCGGAGACGCCCGCTGCGGATACGCGCGCCACTGTTTCTCCTTACGCTGCTGCAGCTGTCCGTCCCGGGCGCTGCCGCGTGGGCGGACGCGCTGCTCGGCGAAGGGTGGAACGCCCCGGCGCACATCGAGTCGCATTCGAGCGCGACCTGCGTCCGCATCCATCCAGCCGACTGCGCGTTCCACCGCGTACTCATCACGCCGGTGGTGGGGAATCGGGCGCCGGTGCTGCGCATTCGCGCGGGCCACGCCGTCCGATTGGCGGTCGTCACTCCTCACAGCCCGCGCGCCGTATCGACCGCAACCCTCCACGATTCTCGCGCTCCTCCGCCGCTCTCCTGACTAACGGCGCCGTGCATCCGCGCGGCGACGGCAATCAACCATCCGACACTTGCGTCGCTCCTCCTTCGCAGGAGGAGTGCGCGTCGGAATTCATCAGGAGAGCGTCATGCATTTCGTTTCGCTACTTACGGCGTTACTGCTTTCCGCTGGCACGACCCACGGTCCGGCAAGCGGTGACATCGGTGGAACCGTCGCCGACAGCACGGTCGGCACACCGTTGGCTGGCGGCGAGGTTCGCATTCTTCAAAGCAACAGTCTGATCACGACCACGGTGACCGACGCGTTCGGTCGGTACGTGGTACACAACCTGCCGGCCGGAGCCTATCGCGTCGAGGCCCGCTATCTGGGATATCGCGCCCAGACGCACGACGTAGCGGTCGCCGCGACCGAGGGATTTAGCCGCGCCGACTTCCGCTTGGCGCCGCTGCCGATCAACCTCTCGGCAATCGAGGTGGCGACCGCGGTGCCGCTCGCGGTCGACACGCGCACAGGAAACCAAATCTTCAAGCAGAACGATTACCACGGCGCGCCCACCAACACGACTTCGCAGATCCTGCAGCAGTCCATCGTGGGCGCGGCCCGCGCGCCAACCGGTGAGGTGCACATCCGCGGGCAGCACGCGGAGTACACCTATTACGTGGACGGCGTGCCCGTGCCTTCAGGAATCTCGGGGAGCTTGAACGAGCTGTTCGATCCGCAGGTCGTGAATCAGATCGCCTTCCAGACCGGCGGGTGGGATGCTGAGTACGGCAACAAAAACGCCGCGGTCGTAAACATCAACACCCGCATTCCGAGCGGCGGCTTTCACTGGGATGTCTCTGGCTCTGGCGGCTCCTTCCAGACTGGAGTTCCCGCCAAGACGCAATCCACGAACGGGCAATCGTTGACGTTCAGCACCAATTCGGGGAAGTGGGGATTCTTCGCGTCCGGCTCCCGGCAGCAGAGCGACATGCGGCGTGAGCCGGTAGTGTTCGACACCGCGAACAACGCGGTCGAGAACTTCCACAACATCGGCACCGATGTCTTCGGGTTCGCAAAGCTCCAGTACTCGGCCACCGACCAGGACGTGGTCAACATCGAGGTGAACCGTTCGCGCACGCGCTTCGCCGTGCCGTTCGATTCCGTGGAGGGCGTCATCGACGATCATCAGCAGGACGTCAACGGATTCGTCAACGTTGGCTGGCGCCATCAACTGGGCGTCGAGAACCTGGAGCTCGGCAAGGCGTCGGAGATCTTTCTCGGCGGGTTCTTCCGGGACGGCAGTCTCGCGTACAAGCCCGGCCTGACCGACTCGGCGACGTTTACCTTTCCCGGCGATACGAACAAGTACATCATCGCCGAGGATCGGAACTTCCGGACGGCCGGCGTCAAGGTGGATTACACGGTGCGCGCCCACCACGGGCTCGAATTCAAGACCGGCCTGCTGGCATCGTTCACAAGCGGCCACGAGGATTTCTCGTCGCAGACCAATACGGGAGCGTCGGGACCGGCGTCCAACTCCAACCTCAATGGCAGCGACGTAGGCTTATACGCTCAGACGGCCATCGCGCCAACAGACCGCTGGGAACTGCGCGCCGGCGTCCGTTTCGACAATCACAACGCCCCCTTCGCGGGGAATCAGAACCAGGTAAGCCCGCGCGCCAAGCTCAGCTTCTTCCCTGATCCGGGCAACACATTCTGGATCTACTACGGTCGGTTATTCCTGCCGACGAACGTGGAGGATCTCCGTGCGATCACGAGCACGGCACAGGGAGGTGTGGTTGCCGCACCCACATTACCCGAGCGTGACAACTTCTACGAGCTCGGCTACGTGCACCGCTTCCCCTTTGGTCTGGTGACGAAGCTTTCGGCGTATCGGAAGCAGAGCACCCCGGGCATTGACGATGCGACCGTGCCGGGAACAGCGATCGTTACGTCGGTGAACATCGCCAAGGTCAGCATCACGGGGCTGGAAGGCGTGTTGGAAATACGGCCGCCAGGACCATTCTCGGGCTACGTGACCCTGGCGATCAATCACGCCTACGGTAAACGTCCAATCAGCGGGGGCTTTTTCCCGCCCGATTCATCGCCCGGGTACTTCGACCTCGACCACGACCAACGGCTGTCCGGCGTGGCGAGTGCCGTGTACTCGAGCCGCGGATTTTATGTGTCGGCGACGGGGATCTATGGCAGCGGTCTCATCAACGCCAACGATCCCGATTCGACCTATGGACGGGGTCTATTCGACTTCAATAAGCACACGCATGTCGATCCCAACTTCATCGTCAATGCGAGCGCGGGATACGCGTTCGCGACGGGTGGTGCGGTCATTCGGCCGCAACTGTACGTCGACAACGTGTTCGATAGCAAATACCTGCTGAAAGGCGCGTTCTTCAGCGGCGCGTCCGTCGGCCGGCCTCGCAGCCTGCAGCTGCGGGTCACCATCGGGGGGTAATCAGGTGGGGCGCGCACGTGGGCGTCGTGCGCGCTCGTGATCCCGATCACGTCGTTGCACAAGGGGACGTTCGCATCTTGGCGAGATCGGGGTATCAACCTCGTCCGTCGCTCGTCTACTCATCGCGCCCGAAAATCAGGGAGTTACCGTGGTAGTGCAATCGCGAATAGCCGCCGTCGCTGTTCCGGGGATCGTCGTGCTCCTGGCCGCCTGCAGCAACAGCTCGGGACCGGGCACCCTGCCACCATGCGGTGCGCATGGATCGCAGCTGAGCCTCGCGCCGGCTGCATATATGTCGATCGATCCTGCGTCCGACTCCGGCTGCGTAACGTTCGCTGCCAACGCATCGACCATCGACTCCGCCGAGTATCTCGTGGTACCACAATCGGGCAGTGGCAGCGCCGGAGCCTCGGCTCCCTTCGCGCTGAAATCGGCGACACCCCTCACGGCGATGGTGATGCCACAGGTCGCGCTCCTGAGCGCCGGCACGCACCGCTCCAGCGCGCTCGCGTTCGACCGCTTCCTGCGGGAAATGGGCCGGACACGCAGTTACCCGCACGTAGGTATTGCTCCAGCGGCAAGCGCCCCAATCGCGTCTGCCGCCGCTGGTCCGCCCATCGTAGGAAGTCTCCGCAGCTTCAAAGTGTGCTCGAACTTCACGTGCTCGGCCTTCACCACGGTGAATGCCAAAGCGCAATCGGTCGGCCAACACATCGCGATCTATGTGGACACCCTGGCCCCGTCGCCCGGCTTGAGCACGAGCGATCTTGACTCACTGAAGCAGTTGTTCGACACGCGACTCTATCCACTCGACACAGCGACGTTCGGGAACGTTTCCGACATCGATACGAACACCGTCGTCATCGTGCTGATGACGAACGTCGTCAACAAGCTCGTCAGCAAGGCGCGCTGTCTTGCGAGCGGCTTCATCGCCGGATTCTTCTTTGCCGGCGATCTCGATCCGACGTTCGCGTCCCAATTCAATAACGGCGAGATCTTCTACTCGATCGTCGCCGATCCGAACGGAACGCTCAGCTGTCCGCACACGGCGGCGGACGTGAGGGACGGCACCGGAGTGACGTTCACGCACGAGTTCCAGCACATGATCAACTTCGTGGAACACGTGCGCGTGCGCGGCGGCCAGGAAGAGGAGGGTTGGCTGGACGAAGGGCTTTCCAAGTACGCCGAAGAGCTTGCGGGCCGAAGCTTTCTGCCCAACAACACGCTCTTCAGTCGATACGCCTTCAACGATGTGTACGACGCGTATCAGTACCTCTCCGCACCGGGCAATTCGCCGCTCTTGATCCCGGCCGATACCGGAACGCTGGCAGAAGTCGGGGCCAGCTGGCTGTTCACGCGATTCATCGTCGATCAGTTCGGCGATTCCATCGCGGGCAAGTTGGTACAGACGACGCAGGTCGGGGCAGCTAACGTTGCCGCCAGAACCCTGCAGCCGTTCGACGTGACCATCAGTCACTGGGGACTCGCCAATTGGGTTTCCGATCTCCCCAATTTCGCGACGCCGTCCGAGCTACAGTACAAGGTCTGGCATTTCCGCACTACGTTTGCGTCGCTAAACGCGCAGGATCCCAAGGATTTCCCGCGACCCTATCCGTTGGTGCCGCCGATCTCCGGTGGCAATGCGGTGAATCTGAGCGGCAAGCTTTGGGCCGGGTCCGGCGCGTACGTACGAGTCGTGCAAGCACCGGGGGGGGCGGCGTTCACGCTCCAATTCAGCGCGAATGGGGCGTCACTGGTGTCCCCGGCGATCGTGCCCCGACTGACGGTCATCCGAATTCGCTGACGGGTTTACCTGGGCGGCGGGAAGATCGTCGGCGCGGTGTGGTAGAGAACCTGAGCCGTATTGCGGTCCCGCTCCGTCGGTCTCTCGATCGCCGGAGTGCCGTACATCAGATCGGTTGTCGCCGGGCTGTGCGACAGAATTCCCAGCGAGTGACCCAGCTCGTGTGTCACGACCCGCCGGAAGCATTCGGCAATCTGCGGCAATGTGTAGCCCAAACGCACGCGCAACGAAACGTGCTCCGGACCCGTCATCGTCTTGGTCGAATCCAGGACGTACGTGGTCACGCCGTCACACGCGCCCAACGCCCCGGCCGTGTCGGGTGGCACGTCGGCGGGCACGCTATCCTGCCAGCGCACGATGACGTCGGCCGCCGTGGAATCTGCGACCACGACGGCGCGAAACTCGCCGTATAAGAACTGATCTTGCCAGGCGCTCAACCCGTTGTGAACGAGTCTCGGGAGCGCTCCGCGCGGATCGACGAAATACCGGACGGGAATCCTGTCGGGGGGCCAGTGAAACGTGTCGCCCGCGGCGTCCGCGAGATACCGCGGCGTCCGGCTGGGCGGGATGATGTCGCTGCACCCTGCCGTCAGCACCGCAATCGCCAGCGCGACGCGGGGGTTCATCGGCCCAACACCCGCGCGCTGACCGCGATCGCGATCCGATGGACGGGCCGCGGGCGATTGAAGCCCACGCTGCGCAGGGCCGGCGTCATGAATCGATGCAGATCGTACTGCACGGAGACCTCCAGTCCGTGGCTCGCGGCGATCGGGACGGGGGGCGCATAGGCACCGCTCAAGGATACCAGCGGCATCAATCCGCCGTTTCCTTGATTGAAGACGCCGGGCGCGCTCGCCGAATAGATGAGACCGCCAAATCCGAGCCGCGCCGCAACGCCGTGGCCGAGGCTGCGGCGTAAGCCGAGCGTGAGCGTCACATTCGTGGCGGATCCTGCGCTCACGCTCGAGCCGCTTTCACGGCGATCGAGTCCCGCGTGGGAGATGTCGAGCGTCGCGTCACCCGTCCACAGGCCGGGAAACGCATCGCGCACGCCGAGCTGGACGACTGGCCCAAGCGTGGGCCGCAGATCGATGGGAACGACGACCGAATCCTTGACCAGACTCGTGCTGTAGCGGGCGCCGACGCTGATGTGTACGGATACCTGGGCGGCTAGGCGGTTCGGCGGATAGGCGGTTGGTCCGGCCAGACAAAGAATTCCAACCGCCCAACCGCCCAACCGCCTGACCGCCCCGTTCAAGTTGTCACAGCCTTGTCACCCACGCCAAGTCGTCTGAGCAGCGCTGCGCCAAGGAGCACGAGACCGTACATACACACGATGAGCGGACCGGTCGGGAAGTTGCCTACGTATGAGATGTACAAACCGAGCAGTGATGCCAGCGCCCCGGTTCCCCATGAAATCCATATCATCTTACGGATGTCGCGGCTGAACAGGAATGCCACCACGGCAGGCACGACGAGCATCGTGAATACGAGCAGTACGCCGGCCACGGGCACCGACATCGTGACGGCCACGCCGAACGACACGTAGAACAGGAAGTCCCATACGCGGATGCGCCATCCTTCGCGCTCGGCCTCGTCCGGATGAAACGAGATCTTGAGGAACTGGCGGCGCAGCGCGAAATGCAGGAACCCCAATCCCAGATACGCGGCGCCTTTCTTCAAGATCGTCGGCCACGTGATCCAGATGATCGATCCCTCGAGCACGTCGTGCAGCGCTTCAGCTCCACGGGGCGCCCGATCGGCCACGAGGATCGATGCGGCTGAGGCGGCCACGTATACAATGCCGATGATCGCTTCATGGGGGACGCGTCCCTTGCCGCGCGTCCGCGTCAGCGCGAACAGCGCCGCACCGATGCACGTGAACACCAGCGACGAGATGAAAGCAGTGCGTGAATCCGGAGCGACGCCGTACAGCAGAGCGACCACACTCCCCAAACCAGCCATTTGCGCCAGCGACAGGTCCACAAAGATGACCTCGCGGGCGATGACGTGCAGGCCGAGGTAGGAGTGTATGGCGACGAGCACCATGCACGCGACGAACGGCGCGAACATGAATTGCAGCACGGTAGACTATCCCCTCTGGATCAGCGACCGGTGGTGGCGGATTGGCTGAACGCCTGGGCCAGCGAGCCGACGATGGTGTTGATCAGGTCGATAAAGGTGTTCACACCCGGCGCGCCGCCGACGTTCGACGGCACGATCACCGCCTTCGCGCCGGTCCGCTCGGCGACCGCGCGAATCTGGTTGTGGTCGAAATACCCGGGCGAAAGCAACACCTGCACGTGACGCTGCTGCATGAGTTCGATCAGCTCGCGCACATGTTTCGGAGTGGGGGGGATCCCGGGCTTGGGCTCGATATAGTCGACGCAGGGGATGCCGAACTCGCGTGAGAAATAGTCCCACTCCTTGTGATAACAGGCCATCTCTTTCCCGCGAAAAACCAAACCTTGCTTGAGCCATCCGCCGAGCCGGTCGGCCAGCGGAGCGCCTTTGTAGCGCCGCTGATTCAGAAAGTCGAACAGCTTCCCCTGGCGATCGAGGTCGGAGAGAGTCTGCCCGCCCAGGATTGTCACCAGCTCGTCTCCGTACAGCGCGCGGTACACCCGATCCTCGAAGTCCTTCTCACGCGCGATGAAATAGTCGGCGTTTTGCGGGGATACGCGCTTCAGGCCGGTCAGAATGTTGCGCGCGATCTGAATGCCGTTGAGCGGCTCGGTCCAGATGTGCGGATTGCCGAAGACGTGAATGTCCCCCGCCGAGCGCGAAAAAGTCGAGGGAACGTCCAGCAGCTGAATCCCCTGATACGCGGCGACATATCCCAGGCCACCTTCGGTGACTTTGGGGTTTCCGGCCTTGTCGAGCAGCGCGGGGACCCACAGCTCGAGATCGAGTCCCGTGGTTACGAAAACATCCGCACTCGCGAGGAGTGGGACGAAGCTCGGCTTGGGCTGCACGTAGTGTGGATTCTCATCACCCTGCG
>Ga0209160_1001396_pt1 | contig 20278 bp, 17 predicted proteins | sample GraSoiAngelo_153_FD_186167 | JGI IMG/M metagenome (GOLD analysis project Ga0209160, IMG submission 186167) | Grasslands soil microbial communities from the Angelo Coastal Reserve, California, USA - 14_1009_12_40cm (SPAdes) (version 2) | ecosystem: Environmental > Terrestrial > Soil > Grasslands ... | reverse complement strand
CCACACGCTCGTGAACGCGTACGCCCGGTCGTCGAGCAGATCCGGAATCTGCGTGACAGCGCGCGTCGCGATTGCCCGGCCCCCGGCGCTGCCGTCTCCGACCCGGAGTGGGTACACGGCACGGATCGCGTCGTCGCCCTCGGGATTGGCGCTCTCCAGCGCAGCCAGATGGATCAACTGGCCATCGTAGAGCTGCACCTGGGCATAGGCCGCGCCGCACAGGCGGCGCGCGCTTGCCGCGATGATCTCGAACACCGGCTGTGCGTCGGTCTGAGCTTGGCTGATCGCGCCGAGCACCTCGCCGGTCGCCATCTGCCGGGCGAGGGTCTCAGTCAGCTCGGCGTTCCGCGCCTCCAGTTCCTTGAACAGCCGCACGTTCTCGATCGCGATGACCGCCTGATCGGCGAAGGTCCTCAGCAACTCGATCTCGCTGTCGGAGAAGGACCCGGGCTCGGCGCGCGCCACCCAGATGACGCCGATGGGAGCGCCTTCCCGCAGCATGGGCACTGAGAGGCTGCTTCGATGGCCAATCGCGCGGGACAAGGTTTGGTGCTGGTACTCTGGGTCGACCTCGATGTCGGGGATGTGGGCAACCGCGCGCTCGAGGATCGCCCGCCCTGACCCGAGTGCCCTGCTTGGGCGCGTCGGATATGTGCGATGCAGCTGCTCGAGGGCTTCGGGGGTGAAGTTGTGCTGGGCGACGTGATGAATCAGCTCACCGTCAAACTGAAAGAGCGCGCTGAAGAGTCCATCGCACAACGTCACGGCGCTCCTGACGATCGTGTCGAAGACTGGCTGGACGTCGGTTTGCGACCGGCTGATGACGCGCAAAATCTCAGCCGTCGCCGTCTGCTGCTCGAGCGCTTCGGTAACTTGAGCATGAGCCTCCGTAAGGGCGCGGTTCTTTTCCTGTAGCTCCCTGAACAGTCGGACATTGTTGATGGCGATGACGGCCTGGTCGGCGAAGGTCTTCACCAGCGCGATCTGCTTGGCCGTGAACGTGCGCACCTCGAGCCGCCGGATATTGATGACGCCGATCACGGCGCCCTCGCGCATGAGCGGGACGACCAGCACGGTGCGGAAGCCGCTGCCCTCTTGCAGCGCCCGCGCCTCGAGATACTCACCCCGGGCGAACTCCTCGAGGATGTCCTCGATGTGAATGATCTGGCGCTCGACGATGGCGCGGCCCGACGGCGTATCGCGTGTCACCAACCGCACGTCGCTCACCGATGCTATGTCGCCGAAATGCGCCACCCGGCGCATCATGGGACCTTCCGTGCTCAGAATGATGGCATCGACCGCGGCGCACAGCCGGGCTGCGCTCTCGGCCACGGCCGCGAGGACCGGCCCGACTTCTGTCGGCGAGCGTGAAATTACGCTCAGGATTTCACTCGTCGCGGTCTGCTGTTCAAGCGCCTCGGTCAGGGCCTGGTTGCGCTCCTCCAGCTCGTTGAACAACCGCACGTTCTCGATCGCGATCACGGCCTGGTCGGCGAAAGTCCGGAGCAAGGCGATCTGGCGCTCGCTGAAGAGCTGAGCCTCAGTGCGGCGAAGCACGATCGCGCCGATTGCGACACCCTCTCGCATGAGCGGAACGCTGAGAATCGTACGGTAGCCGAGCTGCCGCGCAAATTCGCTGCCCCTCGGAAACTTCTCCACCTCGGCCTGCACGTCGCAAACCTGGACCGTACGCCCCTCCAGCACGGATCGACCACTGATGGTCCCACGGAGCGGGAGGATGAACTCGTCGGTCGGCATGACTCGGATCGGACCATGATGGGCAACGGGGAACAGCCGGTCACCATCCCGGCGCCAGATTTGGCTGTCGTATGACTCGCAAAGGCGGGCAGCACTCTCCGCGACAGCGTCGAACACCGGTTGCACGTTGGTCGGCGAACTGGAGATCACGCGGAGGATCTCGCTGGTCGCCGCTTCCCGGTGGCTATCCTGCCCTAACGCTCCTTGAAGTTCGGCATTCTCGCGGGCCAGTGACGCCACGCGCTCGCGCAGCGCTGTAATTTCGGCGAGCAGGTCTGCGTTCGCCTCGCGTGGAGTCATAAATCTGTCCTCACGTCAGCTCCATCATCTCCGCTTCCGCCTTCTCCAGCCAGAACCGCATGTCCATCTCGCGGTACATCGTCGTCGCGGTGGTGAGGTGCTCGTGGGCCTGCTCGCGCTTGCCCGTGCGCCGGTAGAGCTTGCCGAGCCCGAGGTGGCAGTGGGCGACGAGCGGGCGCATGCCGCGGGGCTCAGCGAGCTGCAAGGCCGATTGAAAGTACCGCTCACCGCTGTCGGCGTCGAGAACGTCAACCTGACAGCACGCGACCTCGCCGAGGAGGCGCAGCGCCCATGCTTCAAAGCCCCCGGCGCCCTGCCGCCGAGCAATACCGAGTCCACGATGCGCAAGATCATCCGCTTCGTTAAATCGACCCATGAGAAGTAAGCAGTCACCAGCCCACAGATCCGCGACGAGTTGTGGTTGGGCCGTGCCCGCCGAGTCGAACCGTTTCAGCGCTTCGTCGAGGAGTGGATAGACTTCGCGGCTACGGCCGCTGATTAGGTAGATGTACGCGAGAAAAGCCAGAAATGAGTCGATCAGGATCGGTGTCCCTTCACGGCAGAGGGCAAGTCCTTGCTCCAGGTTCGGCAAAGCTGCTCCGAAGGCCCCTTGACGTACTAGTGCGTACGACATTCCCCTGAGCGCATACGTCCGGTCGAGATTTCGGTCAGCAGCCTCCGCGAGCCGCATTGCCTCTTCCGCAACACGCACGGCGTCGTCAAATAGTCCGAGTTCCGCAAGAACCACGGCAAGGAACCCACGACACATCGTCGTCGGCGGGACCGATAATCCGAAGAACTGATCCGACTCCTCCGGCAGAAGTGTCGAGAGATTCTCCTCGTAGTATCTTCGAGCGTCCCGGTAGTTGCCGACTGCAAAGTGGAACTGCCCAAGATGCGTATTCATCATGATCAATACGTCTCGATTGTTGAGAGCAGTGGCGCCTTCGAGCGCAACGCGCGATGTCACTGACGCCTCCGCCAACTGTCCTGTGAGTACCAGGTAGTTCGTTAGGACCGTAGAAACCTGCGTGATCCGGCGCGTGTCCCCCAGTGCTTTCGCGAGTCGCTCCGCCTCACGGAGATGTGGCAAGACGGACGGGAGTTCGCCTAGCTGGACCAAGCAGTTTCTAATGGCGACCCGAAGATCTATAGCGGTCTCGACGACGTCCGGTCGCTCTGACAGCCGCTCCGCGGCCAGGAGTGCCCGCTCGAATAGCGCAACGGCCTCGCGGAGCGCCGAGCGCGCATACGCTTTCATTGCTGCCCGGTGGAGATAGTCGAGCGCTTTCTCCCAGTTGGCGCCTCGGAACGCGTGCTCGGCCAGCGAGTCCACATGCTCTTCCAGGCGGTCGCCTTTGTAGAGGGCTTCGATGGCCGCAAGAATCCGCACGTGCCAGGCCTGTCGCTGGCTTTCCAAAAGGCCGCGGTAAGCGACCTCGTGCGTCAGGGCGTGCTTGAACGTGTACTCAAGCTCGGGAAACAGTCTCGCCTCATATAGGAATTCCGCTGCCTGAAGCGCTGCAACGCCAGCGCGCAACTCGTCTTCGCCCTCGTCGGCGATCGCCTGCAGGAGCGCCAGCGGGACGTCCTTTCCCACAACCGCCGCCGCCTGGAGCCGCCGCTTGTCTGCCGGCCCCAGCCTGTCGATGCGGGCGGCGAGGATCGCTTGGGCGCTAGCTGGAACGGATAAGGTGTTGACCGGTGCTACAAGCCGGTACGCGCCTCGCTCGCCGATGATCGCCGCAGTTTCCACAAGAGTCCGAACAGTCTCTTCGATGAAAAATGGATTCCCCTCAGTTCGCTCCAGGAGGAGTCGCTTGAGAGCATCGACGTCGCTACCCCGGCCAAGGAGCTCGTCGAGCAACTCTTCCGCATTGGAGGCTGGTAACGGGTCTATGCGGAGCTGGCGATAGTACGTCTTCCCGCCCCAGACATGCTGGTACTCCGGACGATAATTCGCCAGCAGGAGCAGCCGCGTGACGGGAAGGCTCTCGACAAGTGAGTCCAAAAACGCCTGGGTCTCGCCATCGATCCAGTGCAGATCTTCGAAGACGACCGTCACTGGCTGCACTTGACTCTCACGGAGCAGGACCCGCTTTACACTATCGAGGATCCGATGTCGCCTCTGCAACGCATCGAGGGACTTCCACACCGCGTCTTCGACCGGAACGTCGAGAAGGGAAAGCAACGGCGATAATGATGGTTCAAGCGCAGGATCAAGAGACAGCAGTCTGCCCGTAACCTTCTCGCGAATCCTTCGCGAATCATCTCGAGGTTCGATAAGGAAGTACGTCCTCAACAGCTGAATCACCGGCAGATACGCTGTGGCCTTGCCGTACGATACGGATGCGGCCTCAATCATTAGACAGCCCTCTGTTTTGGGATGCGAGTGCGCGAACTCCCAGAGGAGCCGACTCTTCCCGACTCCCGGCTCTCCCACCACTGCGACAACCTGGCCTCTCCCTCGGCGCACGAGATCGAGAGCTTGGTGAAGTTGAGCCATCTCCATCGAGCGTCCGACGAATTTCGTCAGACCGCGAGCAGCGAGGGCCTGGAGCCGCGATCTCACGGCGGTGGCGCGCATCAACTCGAACACCTCGAGCGGCTCGGTAAGCCCCTTCACCGGCGTGGGACCGAGCGACTTTACCTCGACAAAGCCCTCAGCCAGAGCGAGCGTCGTCGGAGTAAGAGTGACTGTTTCCGGCGCGGCGATCTGTTCCATGCGGGCCGCGATGTGCGTTGTCTGCCCGACAGCGCTGTAATCCATATGGAGATCACTCCGGATCGCACGGACGACAACGTCGCCGGAGTTCAACCCAACGCGGATGCGGATCGGTACGCCTTCGACGCGGCGCACGCCATCACCGTACCGCTTGACCGACTCCTGCATCCGCAGGGCAGCGTAGCACGCGCGCACCGCGTGGTCCTCGTGGGCGAGGGGCGCGCCGAAGAGGGCCATGATCCCATCGCCCATCACCTGGTTCACGGTGCCCTCGTAACGATGGACGGCCTCCATCATTCGCTCGAGCACCGGGTCGAGAATCTTGCGCGCCTCCTCGGGGTCGCGGTCGGCCAGCAGCTCCATCGACCCCTTGAGGTCGGCGAAGAGGACGGTTACCTGCTTGCGCTCGCCCTCCAGGGCGCTTTTCGAGGTGAGGATCTTCTCGGCGAGGTGCCTGGGGGTGTAGGATTCGGGGCTGGCGAAGCGGCCCGCTGGCTCGGTGGTGAGCGCGGAGCCGCAGGACCGGCAGAACTTCTTGCCCGGCGTGACAGGGGTGCCACAGCTCGGGCAGGCTGCCTCGAGCCGGGCGCCACAGTCCTCGCAGAAGCGCGCGCCCGGGTCGTTCTCAGCCTGGCACCGGGAACATTTCATGCCGGAGCCTCCAAGCAGTCTCGCCGGTGAAGGTCGGAACGGTGGGCCGAGAGTAACTGCCTGGGTCTCGCGTGGTCAAGGACACCGCTGCGGGTTGCGGCGAGTCCGCGAGTCTCAAGGCGCCGATGGCGCGACACTAGACTCCCGGGGGGGGCGCCTGTCTCACTCATATTGGCAGAGAGGGGGCGTCCGAAAACCTCACTGCTGGGCGCGAGCTAACCCCTCACCAAACGCGCGGCCAGCGAGCTGGTGGCGCGTGTCTGCAACCACATCATTTTCGACGGAAGGAATCACGGGCGGGTGAGAGGCTCGTGGGCAGTCGCCCTATTTCTAGGCTGCTGGCGCAGGCGGGGCGGGCTTCGACGAGAAGGGTCAGACCCACGAGCGTGTTGCCTCCTGCGTTTATGAATGACAGGTTTTGGAAAAAATGAAAAGGTTTCTAGAACCGTTCCAAAAAATTCCCGCCGTAGTCGGCCGGATCGAGTCCGGAGATTTCGCCAGGGTGCAAGAACATGCGCCGAATCGACCACCGCTCCTCGTCGGTCATCTCCGTGTCGATCGGCGGCGCGGGATCGAGCGCAAGCAACAGGGCGCCCGTCGCGGCGTTGGCATAGTCGTCATGCTCGTTGCCCGCGTGCGTGATCTTCCCACCTTTCCAGACGAGCCCAAGGAACTGAGACTCAAGCTCGGCATGGTCGAGGAGCATGATCTCGTGCGCGTTCAAGTGCGGCTCGAGCATCTCGTAGAGCTTGCTCGCGGGCAGCGTGCAGACGTCGTAGGCGATGCCGAGTCGCAAAAAATCGTGCAAGAATGTTTGACCGGCGTAGCCGTCCCCGACGACATGCGTGATGCCGTACTCGCGACACACGGGCACGAAGCGCTCGACGGCGGCCCGAGGATCGTGCGGGCACGGGCTGCCTTGATTCAGGACATGCGCGAGCACGGCTCGGCCGTCCGCATCGCGATACGCGACGCCGAACGTCGAATCGTCACGACTGCCGCCGCTCATATCCGCGAAGCCGAAAAACTGGATCCCACGCTCAGGCTTCCGAATGCGCACGCCGCGCGTGACGGCGTCCATGATCATTTCGGCGCTGAAGGCTGAACCCTCGGGCGAGCCGCCGAGGTTGAGATGCAGGCGTCGGTAGACGTGACTCGGCAGTCGACGCTGCTGCTGAGAGAGATAGTCAGGCGCGAATGAGGCGAGCGACGGGTTCGCACGGTGCTCGGGGTCGAGGTTGGTGAAGGCCGGGTCCGTCGTGAAGTCGGCCGCGTACCACGAAAAATACATCCGGGGATCGTCGCCCCGCTTGCCCGTCGCGAGCAGATCAAAGAGTGGCACACCCGGCCGGTGGTGAATGCTGGCGTAGCTCGTGATCCATTGCTGGCAATCCAACCGCGTGCCGTCGAGGGCCAGCGCTTCGAGCAGCGACCAATCGCGCGCCGTATGAATTTCGTCGATGCCGAGGAAGCGATACGATTTGCCGTGCTGCCCGGCCACGTCCTTGCCCGGCAGGATCGTGATCAAGCCCTTGCCGTCTTTTCTGAGAATGCTTTTGTTTTGCACGACCAGACGCGCGCGGAGATGCGGCGAGACCGCGATCAACTTCTTCGTCAGGTCGAGGTCGTCGTTCGCCTGGCCCTCGTCGGAGGCGACGACGTAACAGTCATTCCCACGGATGCTGTCGTTCGCCACGCAGGCGAAGAGGGCAGCGAGGCAGAGGTCGAGGGACTTGCCGTTCTTCTTCGCCCGGCCGAGCAACGCCAGGTTGTACGTGACGCGTCCGTCGTCGTCGATGGTGTCGAGCACGTCGCTGAGAATCTTCTGTCGATAGGGTTCGATGACCGACAGGATCGGTGTGCCGTCCAACCAGCGGACCAGGTGCAAGAAGTCGAGGACCGACGTGCGCCGTCGTGCGGCCGTCGGCGTTGGCACGGGCGTTCTCAATGCGTCAACGCACCCGAGTGCTGCGCGAGGCCCCGACCACCGGCAGCCGCCAGCCACGGACGGGGCGGGTGACGTGCCCGCCCGAGATCGTCATCAGACGACTCGCGTGGCCGACGTCCTGCGCATCGCTGAGCGTCGCCGTGCCGAAGGCTTCGGCGGACGCGATGCCGGTCGTGAGGGTGAGGGTCGCGGCGCTGCTGGTATAGACGAGAGCCAGATAGTCGAGCAGCATGTCAGTCTCCGTTCTGCGTCTGCGCCGCCTTCGCGGACGCGATCACCTCGTCGAGCGTCTGCGGCACGCTGCGTCGTTCGAGGCCGATCATCTGGAGTTGGCGGCTGAAGCTCTCGGCGATCCTGGCCCGCTGCTCGACGACGGGCCAGACCCGGCGATGCTTCTTCGACGTCAGGCCCTGCGTCTGCGCCAATGCGAACACGTACTGATCGATCGTGCTCAGGATGATCCACGAGCCGGTGGCGCTGCTGATCAGGGCGAGCTTCGCGTGCGTGAGCGCCTGGCGGCCGCCGCAGTCGGCGATGACCCCTTCCTTCCATTCACGCGCGGCCTGCTCGACTGGGGTGAGATCTGTGATCGCGTCGTCGCTGATCCGTTCGAGGAGATGCGGCATCGCACGCTGGAGTGAGTTGACGCCGCTCTTGTCGTAGCGTCGCGAGGGCTCGTCGCGGGCGTCGTCGTCCTGGTCCCTGATCGAGCGGAGCCCTCTGAGCGCCGCACCCGGCGAGCGCTTGGCAAGCTCGGCCTGAAGCTTCACTTCCAGGTGCGCCGTCGCTTCACGTATGGCCGCATGCAGCGCGTCGTAGGGCTCGCCGCTGCGTTGTCTCCACTTCCTCCACGTGGGCCTCGATACGCCAAGCCACAACGCGCCAGTCATGGGACGTGCGCCTGCGCGGATCACCTGGGCGAGGTCGGCGATGAATTTCTCGTCTGGCTCGCGCAGGCCCTTGCGTGGCAGCAGGCTCGGAGCGGGTGGTGGCAGCGAGGGCTCGACAGCGGGGACAGGCTCTCTCACCTGCGTCTGACAGTAGCACGTTGGCCCCTGCCTGCCTGTTTCCGCCCTGTGTTATCTATCCGGAGGGCCAACACTCGCCCCTGGATTTAATCGCGCGTCCTGACGTCACGTAGCTCATTGCGTCCCTGGCCGACACCTTCATCCCCCTCCCAGGCGGCAACAGGCAAAGCACAGTCAAAGCACTCGCGGGCGCCCAATATTCATGCGGGGTTTGCGGCACGCGATGAACCCTCCGTTCACCGCGCTGGCGCCGATCTAGTCGATTCGGATCGACTAGATTTCGAGCGCTGGACGTGACGGCACGCGGCGATCCTGGGGCAGCCTCCTCAGCGAGTCTGGCGAGCGAGAGTTTTCGCGAGTCGTCGCAACCGCGAACGCAACGCATGGGCTCGTCGAGCATCGAGACGGCGCTGCTGCTGACGCGTGAGAGCCATCGAACGCAGTGTACGCGACACGTGCTGCCAGCTTTGCCCATGCTTTGCCCGTTCTACCGCGAAACACGCGCAGTCAGCGTCACTCCCAAATTTGCGAGTGTGCGTGTAAGTGGACGTGAGATCTGCGAATGGCTGCCGATGGCTGCGCGGTGTCTCGCGCCAGGAAAGAAATCGAAGTTCATCGAATACGGCGGTCAGGATAACGCCTCCGCCGGGCGACCACCAGCGACCCCTGATGAGGTATGGTGCGGGTCATGCGATACGGCTTCTATCTTCCCACTCGCGGTCAAACGGCGACGCCGGAAGCACTGGAGACTCTCGTGAAGCGCGGCGAGAGCCTGGGCTTCGCTTCGGTGATGATCGCCGATCACCTGGTATTTCCCGTCACGATCAAGTCCCGATATCCCTACACGGTCTCCGGCGACTTCCCGGGACAGGGTGACGTCCTCGATCAGCTCTCGCTGATGGCCTTCGTCGCCGCCAAGACCACGCGCCTGCGCCTGGTCACGAGCGTGATGATCGTGCCCTACCGGAATCCTGTGCTGACGGCCAAGGCCCTGGCGACCATCGACGTGCTCTCCAAGGGGCGAGTCACGCTCGGAGTGGGAGTGGGATGGATGCGCGAGGAGTTCGAGGCGCTCGCCGCGCCGGACTTCGATCGCCGGGGCGCGGTGACCGACGAGTACCTCCGCGTCTTCAAGACGCTCTGGACCGAGAGTCCCGCGTCTTTCTCCGGTCGCTTCTATCGCTTCGAGGCGCTCCACTGTCGGCCGCAGCCCGTTCAGAAGCCACACCCGCCGATCTGGGTGGGCGGCCACAGCAAGGCCGCCCTGCGACGGGCGGCGCGCCTCGGCGACGGCTGGCATCCGGTCGGGGCCAACGCGGCGGTCCCGCTGCCGCCGTCGGAGCTGTCCGGATTGCTCGACGAGCTCTATCGTCTGACCGAGGCCGAGGGGCGCGATCCCAGGGCGCTCACGATCTCGTACAAGGCGCCGGTGTACGACGTCGGCCAGAAGGTGCTCGGGCCGAGTGGGGAGCGCCGGCCGTTCTCGGGCGGTGCCGCGCAGGTGGCCGACGACATCGCGGCGTTCGCGCGGCTCGGCGTGAGCGAGATCGTGTTCGACTTCCGCAGCGAGAGCCTCGCCGAGAGTCTCGAGCGGATGGAGAGCTTCGGACCGGTCGTCCGGCAGACTGCGAGCGTCTAGGAGGGCGGCTTCACCTTTCCTCGATACTGCAGATAGCGAGCGACCAGCCAGCACGGGAGCGCCCAGGCCAGGCCCGCGGACCAGCCGGCCAGCACGTCCGTGGGGTAGTGGACGCCGAGATACACCCGACTGAGGCCGACCAGCAGCGCCAGCAGCAGGGAGACCGCGACGCAGTAGGTGCGGCTTCGTCTTCGCGCCACGAACCGCGCGAGCAACGCGCCCAGGGTGAGATAGGTCACGAGGGCGAGCATCGAGTGGCCGCTCGGAAAGCTGGCGCTGCCGACGTTGACCAGATGCGGGACGATCTCTGGCCGCTTGCGGGCGAACCACCACTTCAGTCCCGCGCTCAGGGCCCCCCCGCCGGCGGTCGCGACCACGACGAGCGCGATCGCGTCGTATCGGTGCTCGAGCGCCAGATAGCCGATGACGATCATCAGGACGAGCGCGAGAACGGTCGTGCCGCCGAGCGCGGTCACGTCGATCGCGGCCTGGACGAGCCACGACGGGCCGATCGGAACCTTCGGGTCGTCCGGGGATCGCAGAAGTCGGAGCACTCCGTCGTCGAACTCGCGCAGATCGCCCTCCAGCATCTCTCCAGCGGTCTTCGCGAAGACGGTGAGCGACAGCACGATACCGAGGGCCGCCAGGAGCACGACCGCCTCCTGGCCCGTGAGCCACCGGACCGCGAGCCGCAAGGCCTTGGCAGACACGCGAACCATCGGTACGTCCACCCTCTCTGTTTTATCGTACCCCTGTGGTACGCTCTCGCCGACATGAGGCTGAGGTGACAGCAGACCGCGCGCAGATCGCCGTCGTCGGCGACTTCGATCGCGCGAACCCCACCCACAAGTTCACGAACGCGGCGCTCGAGCACGTCGCGCTCGACTTCACGTGGGTGCCGACCGACTCTTCCGGAGATTGGGAAGAGCGTCTGGCCGCGTACGACGGCGTGTGGATCGCGCCGGCGAGCCCGTACCGCAGCATGGAAGGCGCCCTCGCGGCCGTTCGCTACGCGCGCGAGCGCGGCGTTCCGCTGGTCGGCACCTGAGGGGGTTTCCAGCACGCGATCGTCGAGTTCGCGCGCAACGTCCTCGGGTACCGAGACGCCGACCATGCCGAGACGAGCCCCGAGGCCCCGCGGCTCGTCATCACCCCGCTGGCCTGCTCACTCGTCGGGCAGATGCAGCGGGTGGTCCTGGTCCCTCGCACTCGCGCCGCGCGGCTCTACAAGGTGCCCGAGGCCACCGAAGGGTACTACTGCAACTACGGGGTGAACCCGGACTACCGCCTGCAGTTCGAAGCCTGCGGTCTTCGGGTGAGCGGGGTCGGCGACGAGGGCGAGATCAGGATCGTCGAGCTCCCGGAGCATCCGTTCTTCGTCGCCACGCTGTTTCTGCCGCAGGCCCGCTCGACGCAGGAGCGCCCACATCCGCTGCTCGCGGGCTACGCGGCCGCGGTGATCGCCTGCCGCGAAGCGCGCACGCGCCTCTCGCTCGCGAAGCCCTGAGACGCCGGCCCGGCCTCAGGCGTTGAGTCGGCGGCGCAGGAAGCCGAGCAACCCCTGCGGCAGGAAAATGATCATGATGATGAAGATGATGCCCAGGGGAATCAGGTAGTACTCGGTCAGGAAGCGCGAGAGCCCTTCGCGCAAGAGCAGGAAGAACGCCGCGCCCGCGAACGGGCCCACCAGGGTTCCCATGCCGCCCATCACGTTGAAGATCACGACCTCACCCGAGACGACGAAGAAGACGAAATCGGGCGCGGCGAACTTGTTCTGGATGGCATAGAGCACGCCGGCGAGCCCGGCGAAGAGGCCCGATAGCATCACCGCCACCATCTTGTAGCGCTCGACGGGGTAGCCGATCGCGCGCGTGCGCGGCTCGTTCTCGCGGATGGACTGGAGCACCTTGCCGAACGGCGACTGGGTGATTCGCCGGACCAGTAGATAGGAAATCACGACCACCGTCAGCACGAACCAGTGGAACGTCGTGGCCGTGAAGCGATCGCTCCAGAGCCCCAGGAGCGACAGGCGCGGCTGGCTGAACGTGAGCCCGTTCTCGCCGCCGGTGACCTCGGTCCAGGTGAAGATGATGACGTAGAAGATCTGCGAGAACACGAGGGTCGAGATCGAGAAGTAGATCTCGCGCAGGCGAGTCGCGAAGTAGGCCACGAAGACGGCGGCGACACCGGCCGCGACCAGGCCGTAGAGCGCGGCCAGCCCGAGGCTCGGCGGCTTCACGGTGAGCAGCGCCGCGGCGGCACCGTACATGCCGAGGCCGAAGAAGGCCGAGTGCCCGAACGAGACCATCCCGGTGTAGCCGATCAGGATGTCCGAGGACATCGCCAGGAGTCCCCAGATCAGGATCTCGGTGGCGAACCGTTGCCAGAAGGGAGGAAGCACGAGCGGGGCGACGACCAGGAGCACGACCACGACCGCGAACCCGATCCAGTACCCGACGGCGGGTGGCCTCGGCCGCGCGGCCGGCGTCGCGCTCATTTCGGCGTCGGGACGAAGAGGCCCGTGGGCCGGAAGAGCATCGTCAGCACCAGGACGACGAACGAGACGATCACCGCCTGAGCCGGGCTTACGACGATCGCCGCGTAGCTCTCGAGCAGGCTGACGAAGATCGAGGCAAGGATCGAGCCGCCGAGATTGCCCATCCCGCCGACCACGACCACGATGAAGGCGCGGAGCGTGAAGTCGAAGCCCATCGTCTGGGTGACGCCCGCGAACGGGCCGAAGAGCACGCCGCTGGCCGCCGCCATCGCCGAGCCGATCGCGAACACGGCCGTGTAGACGAGCGGTACCGGAATGCCCATCGCCTGGGCCATGACCCGGTCCTGGGTCGTGGCGCGAATCCAGATGCCGTACTTGCCGTACTTCAAGAACAGCCAGAGGCCGGCGAGGATCAGGCCGGCTAGCACCGCCGTGGCGATGCGGTACCAGGGATACTGGATGTGGAACAGCGTGAAGTCGCCCGGCACCGGCTCGCTGATCCGACGGACCGACGGGCCCCACTGCCACAGCGCGTACTTTTGCATGACGAGTGAGAGGCCGAACGTCGCGAGGATCGTCGTGAGCGGGTCGCGCCCGATCAACGGCCGCAGGGTCGTGATCTGGAGAATGGCGCCCAGGGCCGCGATGGCGATCGACGCGGCCAGCAACGCGAGCCAGTAGTTTCCGGTCATGCCCAGCACGCTGGCGCCGACGAATGCACCGAGCATGAGCAGGTCGCCGTGGGCGAAGTTGACGATGTCCATGATCCCGAAGATCAAGGTGAGACCTGAAGCGACCATGGCCAGCACCATCCCGTTGACCAGGCCGTGGAGCGTCTGGACGAGGACCTGGTCCATTAGACCCCCAGGTATTCGTGGATGACGCGCTGGTCGGCGCGCAGCTCGGCCGACGAGGCGTGGTGCCGCACCGCGCCCTTTTCCATGATGTAGACGCGCTCGGCGGCGTCGAGCGTCAGCGGGACGTTTTGCTCGACCAGCAGGATGGCCACCCCGTCCCGGTGGAGCGCGTGCACGATCTCCTGGATCTGGGCGACCATGCGGGGCATGAGCCCTTCGGTGGGCTCGTCGAGCAGGATGATCTTGGGCTCGAGCATCATCGCGCGCGCGATCGCGAGCATCTGCTGCTCGCCGCCCGAGAGCGTCCCGCCCGGCTGATTACGCCGCTCCCTCAGGATGGGAAAGTAGGCGTAGACCTTCTCGAGCAACGCCTCGCGACGGGGGGGTGTGATCCCGGACCGGTCGAGCCCGGTTCTGAGATTTTCGAGCACGGTGAGCAGGCGGAAGATCCGGCGCTCCTCCGGCACCCACGCGATGCCGAGTCCCGCCAGACCGTGCGGCGGCACGCCCTGCAGGTCGCGGCCTTCGAACGTGATCCGGCCCGCGCTACGTCGCGCCATGCCCATGATGGCCTTGAGCGTCGTCGTCTTGCCCACGCCGTTGCGGCCGAGGAGGCCGACCACCTCGCCGGCGCGCACCTCGATCGACACGCCGTGCAGGACGTGGGATTTGCCGTAGTGGGCGTCGACCTGTTCGAGGACCAGCATCAGGTCTTGAGGTAGACCTCTTGGACGCGCGGATTGGCCTGGATCTCGGCGGGCCTTCCCTCGGCCAGCACCTCGCCATAGTTCAGCACCGTGATCGTGTGGGCGAGCCCCATCACGACCTCCATGTCGTGCTCGACGATGAGGATCGTCAGACCACGCGCGATGCGGCGGACCAGGTCCACCGTCGCGTGGGTCTCGGCCACGCTCATGCCGGCGGTCGGCTCGTCGAGGCACAGGAGCTTCGGCTCCGTGGCCAGTGCGATGCCGATCTCGAGGTTGCGCTGCTCGCCGTGCGAGAGATTCGACGCGAGCTCGTCCTCTTTGTCGGCAAGCCCGACGTCGGCGAGGACGGCGCGCGCGCGGGCGATGACGTCCGCGTACGACCGGTGATGGCGCAGCATGCTCCAGTTGTGGTGGCGGGACTGGCTGGCGATCCGGACGTTCTCGAGGACGGTCGCGCCGGGCAGGATGTTGGTGATCTGGTAGGAGCGGGCGATCGCCTTGCGCGAGATGGTGTGGGGCGGCAGCCCCGCGATGTCCTCGCCGTTGAACACGATCCGGCCGGTCGTCGGGCGCAGCACGCCGGTCAGGCAGTTGAAGAACGTGGATTTCCCGGCGCCGTTGGGCCCGATGATCCCGCGGATCTCGCCGCGGGGCACGGACATGCTCACGTTATTGACGGCCGCGAGACCGCCGAACCGCACGGTCAGCCCTTCCGTCCTGAGAATCGGCGAGGACGATGCGGTCAGCGTCGCCACGCGCGCCGCGAACTAGAGGGGCGCCCCGGGTTTCCCGGGGCGCTCCGAACGCTGGGGGGTTTGGGGGGCCATGTCGGGGCCCCCCATGTAACTAGCGGGGCCATGTCGGGGCCCCCCATCTCCCTAAACGAACTTGCACGCCGGCGGGACGAGCGTCTTCTCCTTGGCAATCGTCTCCACGAGCTTGTGCTTGTTGTTCTGGATCGTGAAGATGAACTCGCGCAGGAACGCCTGGTGGTCTTCCTTGCGGATTGTCTTGTCGCCCTGCGGGAAGTCGTCGCTCTCCTTGACCTCCATGCCTTCCAGGGCCTCGATCAGGTTCATCGTGTCCTCGCGGCCGCGGAACCGGGACTTCTGCATGCCGAGCTTCAGGAAGTTCATCGCCTCGAAGTTCGACTGCACGTAGCGGTCCGGCAGCGGGCCGGACGGATCGATCTTCTTGAGCTCGACGACCGCCTGGTCGAAGAACTTCTTGTGGTAGGGCGTGTTCAGCGGCGGGTCCATCACCGGGATATACCGGTTGATGCCGACGAAGCCCTCGATCTTCTGCCCCAGCGCGGACAGGTGCGTCGACTCCGCGATGGCGCCGTCACCGGCGTACTTGTACTTCTTGGTGAGCCCGAGGTCGGCGATCGCGCTCGTGAAGTTGACGGCGTTGGCGCCGAAGAAGATGCCGAAGAGCCCGTCGAAATTCCCGCTGATCTTCGAGACGAACGGCGCCATGTCAGCAGTGCCGAGCGGCACGCCGGTGGTGCCGACGACGTCGCCGCCGTTCTTCTTGATCTGCTCGATGAACGCGTCCTTGGTGGACTGCCCCCACGCGTAGTCGAGGTAGGCGATGTGCCACTTCTTGCCCATCTTCGAGACGAGGTACGGGGAGAAGGCGACGGCCTGGGCCGGCGCATAGTCGAACGGCCGGAAGACGTAGCGGCTGCATTTGCTGGTGGTGATGGTGGTGTCCAAGCATACGCCGATCATCCACACCGTCTTGTTCTCCTCGAAGACCGGCATGCAGGCCAGACAGACGTTGGAGAGGTACCCGCCCTCGGCGACGTCCACCTTGTCCTCGAGCACGAGCTTCTCGGCCTTGCGGCGACCCACGTCGGGCTTCGACTCGTAGTCCGCGACCACCAGCTCGATCGGCCGGCCGCTGACACCGCCGGAGTGGTTGATGCGGTCGACGGCCATCTGGGTGCCGACCAGCGCGGTTTTGCCGCCAGCCGCGCCGGTGCCGGAGAGCGGCTGGAGCACGCCGACCTTGAACGGCTTGGCCTGACCGAAGGCATCCCGCCACGGTGCCGGGACCAGGATCGTCGCGCCCAGGGCGCCGGCCGTCGCCGCCGACAGCGCGAGGAATTTGCGCCGCGTCGTCTTGCCGCTCCACCACATGTCCTTCGCCCAGGCTTCGTCGTCCCACCGTTCAGCCATCGGATGTTCCTCCTTGCGGTGCGCGCCACACGCGGGTGCCTGTGACACGGGCACCGGAATAGCCGGTTTGAGAATTGACCCTACTTACACTAACCCCCTGGGCCGTGCAAGGGTTCACCTTTAGCGGGCGGCGACTAAAGGGTGCCGGGGTAGGCGCCGCCGTCGAGGACGAAGTTCTGCCCGGTGATGTAGCCGGCCTGGGCGCTGCAGACGAACGCGCACACCTCGCCGAATTCGGCCGCGGTGCCGAAGCGCCCGGCGGGGTTCTGGGCCTGACGCTCGCGCGTGAGGTCCTCGACCGATCGGCCGCTGGCCTTGGCGGCGGCCACGATGGTGGAGCGTAGGCGGTCGGTGTCGAACGGGCCGGGCAGGATGTTGTTGATCGTCACGTTGTGCGCGACGGTCTTCCGGCTGAGCCCGGCGATGAAGCCCGTGAGCCCGGCGCGGGCGCCGTTGGACAGGCCGAGCGCCTCGATGGGCGACTTCACCGAGACCGACGTGATGTTGACGATGCGACCGAAGCGTCGGGCGATCATCCCGTCGACGGTGGCCTTGATCAGGAAGATCGGCGTGAGCATGTTGGCGTCGATCGCGCGTAGCCACGCGTCGCGATCCCACTCGCGGAAATCGCCGGGCGGCGGGCCGCCCGCGTTGTTCACGAGGATGTCGGGGCTGGGGCAGGCCTGGAGCAGCGCCGACCGTACCGCGTCGGTCGTGATGTCGCCCGCCACCGTCGTCACACGCACGCCGGTCGCGTCGCGAATTTCTTTTGCCGCGGCCTCCAGCGCGTCCTTCGTGCGCGCGTTCATCGTGATGTTCACGCCCTCGCGGGCGAGCGACATGGCACAGCCCTTGCCGAGCCCTTTGCTCGCGGCACAGACGATCGCGTTCTTGCCCTTGATCCCGAGATCCATGGTGTCTTGCTCCTTTTAGAGGCCGGCCAGCGCGAGCGCCCGGCGGATCGCCTCCCGCTCCGCCGCGCTGACCGGTGTCAGCGGCGGCCGGACGTGGGCGGCCGGGATCCGCCCGAGGAGGACGAGCGCTTCCTTCATCCGGTTGTGCATGTCCACGAAGGGCGGCGCGTAGAAGACCGACACCAGCGGCGCCAGCCGGTCGTTGATCCGCCTGGCACCGTCCAGATCGCCCTTGCCGCATGCCTCGAACAACTCGGCCTGCAGATCGGCGGTCACGCTGCCCATTCCGGAGATTGCGCCGTCGGCGCCCAAGAGAAACGTCGCCATCAGCGACATCGTGAACGCCGAGAGCATCGCCACCGGGCGACCCGTGGCGCGCAGCGCCCGGAGATTCGACTCGAAGGCAACGATCTCGTTCGACCAGTCCTTCACCGCGACCACCTGCGGGATCTCGGCGAGCCGCGCGAGGGTCTCCGGCGAGTAGCCGATGCCCGAGGTCGGCGGGTACTCGAACACGACGATCGGAAGATCGGCGCGCGCGGCGATCTCCGAGAAATGCCGCAGCACCATGTCCGGCTTGAGCTGCGCGCCCCACATGAACAGCGTCGGCGGGAACACCAGCAGGCCCGCGGCGCCGGCAGCCGTCGCGTCACGCGCGAGATCCACCGCCTCCTGCGTGCCGTCGGAGTAGACGCCGGCGATGATCGGACAGGCGCCGCCGACTTCGTCGAGCGCGATCGCGAGCGAGCGCTTGCGCTCGTCGCGGCTCAGCGAAGAGACCTCGGAGGCATGCCCGTTGGCGACGATGCCGGTGACGCCGCGGGTGTCGGCGAGCCAGCGGAGATGCCGTCGGTACGCCGGCTCGTCGATCGCGAGGTCCGACGTGAACGGAAGCACGTTGGCGGGCATCACGCCCGAGAAGCGCAGCGGTTGGGTCATTCCAGCCTCCTCACCACCTCGAGATCAGGTCGACGACTTCCTTGGCGATTGCGACGCGTCCGTACGCCCGACCGATGATGTCGAGCGTGGCCCGCTGGATCTCGGGCCAGAGCGTGGCCACGCCGTCTTCCACCAGGGTGACCCGATATTCACGGTGGAGCGCGGCGGTCACCGTCGCCAGCACGCAGATGTCCGTCATCGTACCGGTCACCACCAGCGATGTCACGTTCCGCGCCCGCAAAGCACCGTCCAGCGGCGTGCCGGTAAATGCGTCGTAACCGCGCTTGCGAACGACGATTTCGCCCGATCGCGGCGCCAGCTCCGGAATGGTCTCGGCGCTCCGGGTCCCTTCCAGGCACGACGAGGACGGAAGACCGAAGCCCCGCGGCGCTCCTGGCGGCGCGGGCTGGTGCTCAGGGTGGAGGTTCCCGATGAGGACCGGCACGCTCTCGGAGTACACGAACTCCGTGAACACGATCGGCAGGCGGCTGGCGCGGAAGACGCTCAGGAGACTCTGGATCGCCGGCACGATCTCGCGCGCCGGCGGAACTTCCATCGCCTCGCCCGGGTCGAGAAAGCCGCGTTGCATGTCGACCACCATCAGCGCCGTCCGCCCCGGCTCGGGCGCCAACACCCGCTCGAACACCTCGCGGCGGGTCATCGCAGGCGGGGGAGGACGTCGCGGGCGATCAGCTCGACCTGCTCGGGCTCGTAGCGATAGGGGATGAGGACCAGGCGGTCGACGCCCGACTCGGCGTGGGCGCGGAGCTGTGCGATGCACTCGTCCGCGCTGCCGCGGATCGCGTGCTCGATCGTCGATTCGCTCCAGGCGGCGACGTCCCATTCGGTCTCGAGCCAGCGACGCATCGGCGCCTCGGTGGCCTCGCGCGAGCGGCCGACGTAGATGGCGAGCTGATTGGTGCCGCTGAGCGTCTTCGGGTCTCGCCCGGCCTCGCGGGCGAAGCCGACGATCTTCTCCCACGAGCGCCGATAGCTCTCCGGCGTGTAGAAGTACGTGAGCCACCCGTCACCGCTCGTGGCCACGCGCTTGAGCACGGCGTCGACGTAGCCGCCGATCAGGATGGGCGGCCGTGGGCGCTGGCTCGGGCGCGGCCGCATCACGGCCTCGCGCAGGTTGTGCTCGTCGACCTGCAAGGTCACGCGGTCTTCCGTCCAGAGCCGCGTGAGGATGTCGAGATTGCGCTCGAAGAGCCGACCACGCCGCTTGAACGGCACGCCGACCGCGTCGAACTCACGCGCGTACCAGCCGGCGGCGACGCCGAGGATCAAGCGGCCCTTCGAGATCACGTCGAGCGTGCCGAGCGCCTTCGCCGCGACGGTCGGGTTGCGCAGCGGGAGCACGAGCACGCCGGTGCCGAGCTTGATCCGGCTGGTCCGCGCCGCGATGGCGGTCAGCGTGCCAACAGCGTCGAGGATCGGGAAGGACGGCTCGACGCCGAGGATCACGTGGTCCCACGCCCAGAGGGACTCGAAGCCGAGCGCCTCGGCCCGCTGGGCATACGCATAAAGCGCGTCGATGTCGGGGGTCTCGGCCGGCCCCACGAAGTTCTTGATCGCGAGCCCGAAGGTCGGCATCGGTCAGCCCAGGAACCGCCGCTCCGGGTCCAGAGCGCGGAGCATCGCGAGCTCCTCGTCGGACGGCGGCTCGGTCGTCTCGATCTGCGGGGCCTCGAGGAGCGGGAAACCGGTGTTCTGGCGGATCGCGTCGGCCGAGACGCCGGCGTGGGTGGCCTCGATCCTCATACGCTTCCCGTCGGGGTCGAAGCCGAGGATGCCGAGCGTGGTGACGACGCGTGACACGCCGCCGAAGAGAAGGCCGGCGGCGCGGCGGGAGCCGTCGCCGCGGAGCCACGACGGGCTCGTGACGAAGTCGACACGCTCGACGAAGCGCCGCTTCTCGTGCGCCGTCACGATGATGACCTCGCGGCAGAGCGAGGCGATGTCGTTGGCGCCGCCCGTTCCGGGCAGGCGCACCTTCGGGCGCCAGTAGTCGGCGCCGAGCACGCTCGTGTTGATGTTGCCGTACTGGTCGATCTGCGCGCCGCCCATGAAGCCCACGTCCACGAAGCCGCGCTGGGCGAACAGGAACGCGTCGGTGATCCCCGGCA
>Ga0209160_1001394_pt1 | contig 20300 bp, 25 predicted proteins | sample GraSoiAngelo_153_FD_186167 | JGI IMG/M metagenome (GOLD analysis project Ga0209160, IMG submission 186167) | Grasslands soil microbial communities from the Angelo Coastal Reserve, California, USA - 14_1009_12_40cm (SPAdes) (version 2) | ecosystem: Environmental > Terrestrial > Soil > Grasslands ... | reverse complement strand
ATCCGCTTGTCGAGTTGCAGGATGGTTCGGTCAAGCACGAGATGCGCGCCCGCGAAGTCTTCGGCCAAGAGAAGGCCGAGTGGTGGAAGCGGGCCGACGCCGCTTATTCAGAGTTTCCCAATTACCGGGCGCGTGCAGGCCGCGAAATTCCGGTGTTCGTTATCGAGCCCGTCCCGGCTTGAGGAGACTCCGCATCTTTAAAACGAGAACCCTCATAGCTACAACCATTCGCCGGCGAAATTGGCGCCGTAAGCTTCACTTGTTCACGAAGCGTATATGTGCCGGTGACCTCTGTCACTCAACGAACGTCAAACTGCCAACCGCAATTGCTTCAGACCAGCATTTGTCTCGTCCCCCAATCTCGTGAGTCAACGCTTCACTCATCTACTGCAATGATGTTTGGCCCCGTATCTTTGACCAAAAGACGGATGTCATTAGAGGTCGCCATATAATCGAGTATAGAGAGTCCAGAGCGCTTCTTCGCCTCGAATCAACCCACCGGTGCATGAATGCCTTCAATGAGCGATGAGATGCTCGTTACGTTTTGACGTAGCGGAATGCTAAACTCTAACCATGAATTCTCAACCAACAGCCAGCGCGAGCAGTTTACCCCGATTATCGCGCGCGGAACTGAGTCTTAGTGGAACCCGAATCTCGCCAGGACTGGGAAGCGGCACAGCTTGGGTGGCAGGTGACATACTCGACTGCAGCGCAGAAGCGCATCGCATCGAGCCGCATCAGGTGGACGCTGAGCTGGAGCGAGTTCGACGGGCGTTCGCGCAGGTGGCAGCTGAGTTGGAAGAATCAGCGCGGCGCATCAGTGAACAGATCGATCCAAGCCTGGGCGAGATATTTCGCGCCCACCGGTTAATGCTGGAGAGCCTCCTGTCATCGAACGAGTTTGAAAAGGAACTGCGAGGGTCCTTAACGACTGCCGCGGAGGCAGTCAAGAGAGTCTTTCGCAAATGGGAAGCGAAGTTCGCTGCGATCCAGGATGAGACGCTTCGCGAGCGAACCGACGATATCGTCGATTTGGCCCGGCGAGTTTTGCGCCAACTGGAAGGCGCGGATGCTTTCGGACTCGCCGCCATGCCGGTAGGTAGCGTGCTGGTAACCCAGCGGCTGCTGCCCTCAGATGTCGTCGCCCTCTCACCGCGAGAGGTGAAAGCGATTGTCGTTGAGTCGTTAGGGCAAGGCTCACACGCCGCTCTGATCACCCGTGAAAAAGGCATACCCACCTTAGCCGGATTGCCCGGACTACTCAGCCAGATTCGCAGCGGCGATGAGGCGCTGGTCGATACTTTTCGCGAGGCACTAATAATTTCGCCCAGCCCCGACACACGTCGGGCCTTTGACCATCGACTCGAAGAATATCGCGCCAGCCTATTGACCTGTAAAGGGAACTGCCGCAAGCCTGCTATCACGCGCGATGGCCAGAAGATATCTGTCGAGGCGAATCTTGCCGCACACGCGAGCATCGAAACCGTCATCGAAAACGGCGCTGACGGTGTTGGTTTGTTTCGCATTGAGGAGCTCTACTTCGCGCGCGAGCTACCGCCCTCGGAAGAGGAGCTTTTCAGCGAACTGCAGCACCTCGTTGCTCCTCTGCGCGAGAAACCGGTGACGATCCGCCTGCTCGACGCCGGCGGCGACAAGGCGATTCCGTCCCTGCGGCTGCCGTTCGAGTCAAACCCGCTCCTCGGTAAACGCGGTGTGCGGCTGTTGCTCGACTATCCGCAGCTTGCGCGCATACAGCTTAAAAGCTTGCTGCGACTTGCTAAGGTCCAAGACATTCGCATTCTCGTGCCGATGGTCACCTTGGAGCGTGACATGCAACAGATGCGAGAACTGCTTGTGGCGGTCGCTCACGAAATGGATATCGAAAACCTTCCCTCTCTCGGCGCAATGATCGAAACACCCGCGGCTGCGTTGACCGTCGGGCAAATCGCAAGGCACGCCGATTTCCTTTCCGTGGGGACAAACGATCTCACCCAGTACACTATGGTCGCCGGACGCGATAATGCCACAGTGAGTGGCTATTATGAGGACACCCACCCATCAATGCTTCGGTTGCTCGGCATCATCATTGCCGAAGCTTCAGGCAAGCCGGTCACGATTTGCGGCGAGATGGCGGGCCGAGAAGATGTAGTCCCAACGCTACTGGAAATCGGTTTCCATGCGCTTAGTGTTTCCCCTCCGTTGATCCCGACAACGAAGGAGCTAATCAGATCGATTGATACCAGAAACCCGTGAGGCAACGTTGATTGACAGTCTTCGCCGAAAAGGGGGAGAGATAGTCGCGGCCTCGCACAGGTAGAAGCGGGGCGATTCTCGGTATTACGCAACCCACATTTCGGCCACAAAACACGTCTTGCATCCTGCTGGGTGGGGGGGTTGGCTTCTTTCCTCCGGACGGCCGTTGCACATCCTCGTGAACAGCGCAGGGATTGGAGGCCTCCCGCTCACACGATGTTCGATAGTACGAAGTCCATTTTGCAACAAACCACCTTGGGGTGCGTCCTACTCTTTGCTCGTCTTCGGCCTGCTTTGCGCCAGGCTCACGGGTGAGCCACTTGACGCCTACCTTAATATAAAGTATCTTGAGATCAAGGTAACTGATGATGAGAATAGATAAACTGGAATCGTTGACGGGTGGCAGTGGCGTTCACGTTTTTCTGGTGTTGTGGAAGGCGGCGCGTGCGGCTCAGGCCTATGCCGAAAAGAGCATCTCGGAGTTGGAGATGTGCGGCAGCGACTTCGCCGTGCTCGAAGCTCTGCTGCACAAAGGGCCGCTTCCCGTTAACGAGATCGGAAAGAAAGTTCTGCTGACGAGCGGCTCGATCACAGTCGCGGTGGACCGCTTGGAGACGAAGGGGTTGGTGGAGCGACGCGCTCACGGCACCGACCGGCGGGCCAAGATAGTTCATTTGACGAAGGAAGGCAGGAAGCTGATCACTCGCGCCTATGCCGATCACGCCGCCGACATGGAACGACTCGCGTCCGCCTCCCTGACCAGGGCGGAGCGCGAGACGCTCATCGGCCTGTTGAAGAAGATCGGCTATAAGGCCGCTGGCGCGTCAGGACAAAGTAAAGAAGAGGGTAACGTATAAGTCGTCAACAAATGAATTAAGACTAGGAGGGTTAGCTTATGTCACAAACAATAATCGCAGGTACGAGGTTCGGGTCGGCTTCGACCGGGAAAATTATTAACGTTGGGTTGTGGATCTTGCAGATCGCGGCTGCCGGGATGTTCCTGATGGTCGGCTTCTTCAAGCTCTCCGGCGATCCACGGATGGTCGCGCTGTTTGACGCGATCGGGTTAGGCCAGTGGTTTCGCTACGTGACCGGCTCGTTGGAAGTCCTGGGCGCGCTTCTGCTCTTGATCCCGCGCCTGAGTGGGCTGGGCGCGTTGTTGCTCATGGGCGTGATGCTCGGTGCGGTGCCAACGCACCTCTTCGTCGTCGGCGGTAGCCCGCTGTCGGCGATCACTCTCTTGATCGTCACGGGCGTCGTCGCGTGGGGACGACGCAAGCGGACGATGAATTTTTTAGCCGAGATACGTTAAGGATAGAGTATTTGTAACAGACTGTAAGGGAGAAATTTATGCTTAGAATTGCCATCATCATTGGAAGCACGCGGCCCGGCCGCAAGGCCGAGGCCGTGGCCAAATGGGTTTACGAAATCGCGCAAAATCGCAGCGACGCCGAATTTGAACTTGTTGACATCAAAGACTTCGACCTGCCGCTCCTCGACGAGCCGGTGTCGCCGATTATGGGCCAGTACACCCACCAGCACACCAAAATCTGGTCGGCGAAGATCGCGTCCTTTGACGCCTACGTCTTTGTGACTCCCGAGTATAACCACGGGACCTCGGGCGCACTCAAGAACGCCATTGATTTCCTCTACCACGAGTGGGTCAACAAAGCGGCTGGATTCGTCAGCTACGGCGGCGCCGCCGGGACCCGGGCGGTCGAGCAGCTACGCCTGGTGCTGGCCGAGGTGCAAATCGCCACGGTCCGCAACCAAGTCTTGCTCTCCCTGTTTACCGACTTTGAAAACTTCAGCGTCTTCAAGCCTGCTCCCCAGCACGAGAAGTCTGTCAACGCCATGCTCGAACAGGTCACCGCCTGGGGCAGCGCGTTGAAAACGCTACGCGAGAAACAAAAATAGAATGTAACACACATCAAATGGCAGTTTTCGAGGGCCGTTGGCTGCCACTTTCGGCCAACTGGCTAACTGCCACGATGCGCGAAACCCTGTCGAAGAGTCTGACGGTGCGCGACTTCATCGACAATCGAATTTGCCGCCGTCCGTTCGTTCGCGCGGACATGGACAACGGACCTAAAGGATCGCCGCATTCGCGTGAACGCGGTGAGCCCAGGCTCCATCGACACGCCCGGACTGAGCGACCTGCTCGCTTCCGCAGAAACGGGCCAGCAACGCTTGAAGATGCTTTCCAACAGTGTTCCGCTCGGCAGGTTCGGTACATCCGATGAGATCGCGAAGGCCGTGGTGTTTCTCGCATCTGACGACAGCAGCTACATCACGGGAACGGAACTGTTTGTGGACGGCGGCTTCGCACAAGTGTAGGCCGGGACCGAAAGCAATATGTCGAGTCGGTGGCGCGCACGAGCCCCGATATTCAGTTTTCCGGTGTTACGGTGCTGACACCCGACGAACACGGGCAATTGTCCACATCGCCAACCCTCTCAACTCAAGAAAGAACGAGCTACTTTCCCTGGTCCAGCTCTACAGATCTCTCGGTGGAGGGTAGCGATAATAAGATATGCGGCATATGGATAGTATGACCCGCCAGTAAGCGCCGAAATGTCGACTTCTTTGTCGATGGCTCGACACCCTGCTTCGTCACGATCCTTCTTGACAGAGTGCGCCAGTCTTTAAGTTTCTGATTGCAAACCGTTTAAGTGATTCGGTATGTGCGTGTTACATGGCACAGTCCTTGCCATAACTAGTCGAGTAGGGAGGACGATATGGAAACTCACATTGCTGACATCACCCACGTCATTCAACTCGCAGTAGCGACAGTTTTCTTGCTCAGCGAGGTGGCGTCACGCCGCTGCGGATTCGTGTCGATTGAAGGTTTCCGATGGAATCACGACTCTCGAGATTTGTTAAACGACTTGAGATAATGCCATGCTTTTTTGGCTGCACCGCGTCTAAAGATTAGAGCGGATAAATGGGAAGGGTAATCTAATGAAAAGAGCTTTCTTGACAATTATGCTTTTATGTTTGTTTGTCCTACGCACCCATGACGGACAAGCACAGGAATATATTCCCGGTTATTACGACCAATATGGAACTCAGTTGTATGCGCAACAGTATGATCCGTATAACGAGTTGGAGACGATGCATTATAATCAGTTGTATCCGCAACAGTATGATCCGTATTACGAGCTGCAGGTGATGCACTACAAGTTATATGCGCCGCAATTCCAACCTTACCAACTGTATCCATACCCGCCTTATCAAATATATCCACCCTGCTGCGTTCCAGGAGGATATTAATCCCGGCTCCGCTTGGACGGATAGTTAGAGAGTTTGAAGGAGCCAACTATAACAAAATGATGATTTATAACACACGCAGAAAAAAGGGCTTTCGGTGCCTGTTTGCTTTGGTAACCGTCGCTACTTTGGCTGTACCCTACGTTGCTTTAGGTGCTGGTCCTGTCTTCAGGAACTCAGGGACCCCCAGCGTCTCGAGTTCGCACCGGCAACATTCCTTTTCACGCCCTTTTCACCGCTTTGGATTTTTTGGTGGGGATGGACTCGACGATCAGGGCGTCACCGTTATTGAGCAGGTTCAACCTGCACCAAGCACCGAACCGAAACCCGCCGAAAACCGCATCTACGTTCCGCCACACTGGGTGGATGGTGGTTACGGAGTGCAGGTCTTACAGCCAAGTTACTGGACCGTTCCGAAGCAAGCGGCAGAGCATTGACCCCCGCTTGCGCGGTCGCATGATGTTTCCTCGATACGCTGCGATCTCCGTTACCCGTCCAAGACCGGCGGATGATGATCTATGCGATCCCGCATATGATTTGTATCTTGCCGCGTAGATAGAGCAACGCATGTGCTCGAACAGACCAACGTCGGGGAACGTCTAAAAAATGTGCGAATCAGGAGCGTCTCATATGTTGCAGCTTGGTTTCGGACGGACTGTGCCGAAGGATCCTCGACTAAATATCGGCACGGGCGAAATGTCGACACTTTCTCCAGCGGTCCCGCCTCTAAATTTTCCCTGTACTCAATCACTTGCCAACGATCTCCACTTTGGCAGATCTTTTGCCTTGCATCTATTCACCGACATCTCTAGAGAAGAGGATTTTCCCGTGTATGGACATCAACAAATCGGGAACACAAAAAGAGGGCTTGCTCATTGAAAAGAATGATTTGAATCGCCTATGGATATTGCGAAAGGTTTCAGCTTCGTTATCGAAAGGATACAACAAAATGAAAAAAAATCTTCATCCGACAGTTCGTCAGGTTGTTTTTAAAGACGTTTCTTGTGATTTTTCCTTTCTTGGAACATCAACGATGGATTCAACAGAGACCATTAAGTGGGAAGACGGCAAGAGCTATCCGCTGATCAAGGTTGAGATATCATCGGCGTCGCATCCGTTCTTCACTGGGAAACAGCGTGTTCTCGATAAGGGAGGTCGCATCGATCGTTTCAAGAAAAAATACGGAAAGAAGTGAATTGTCCCAGGCGCATCACCCGGATAAGCGGTAACGCCACGATGTCGGCCGGGAAGTCAAAACGGAAATTCCGTTAAGCACGCGTAGCTGAAGCGGTCCAAATTAAATGAAAGATGATCAGTCCCTCCGTAAGTCTTAATGTGATCTGGAGAACTACCCAGATGAATCATACAAGGAGGCTTTATGCGTTTCGGATTTGCACTGCCACAGGCGGGCTCGGCGATTGGACCGGAGGGGCTGGTCACGACGGCAAAGCGCGCCGAAGATTTGGGTTTTGACAGCCTATGGGTGCTTGACCGGATACTGTGGCCGGTCAACCCGAAAGTCCCTTATCCGATCGGCGATGGCTCCCTGCCCGTCAAGTACAAAAACGTGCTGGATCCCTTGGAGACGTTGACGTTCGCCGCCGCGCACACACGCCGCATCGCGCTCGGCACAAGCGTCCTCAACCTTCCTTGGTACAATCCCGTCTTGCTCGCGCGTCGGCTGACGACGCTCGATGTCCTGTCCGCCGGACGGCTACGAGTTGGGTTCGGCATCGGATGGTCGCCCGATGAATACGAGGCCGCTGGAGCGACGTGGGAAGAACGCGGCAAACGCGCCGACGAACTGATCCAAGCCCTAAAGAAAATCTGGACCACCGATCCGGTGGAGTTCGAGGGTAAATATTATCGCATCCCGAAATCCGTCATTGGTCCGAAGCCCGTGCAGAAGCCTCACCCGCCGATCTATATGGCGGCGTATGCGCCTTCGGCCTTAAAGCGTGTTGCAACCGAGGCCAACGGCTGGTTTCCCGTCGGCATTCCGCTCAGCAGCATCGGCCCGATGTTCGAGGGGATCAAAGGTATGGCAAAGGACGCCGGCCGCGATCCTTCGGCCCTGGAACTCATCGTCCGCGCCAACGTCGAGCTTCATAATACTCCCATTCAGAAAGACCGCGTCGATTTTACCGGCACCCTTGAGCAGATTGCCGAGGACGTGACGACAGCGCGGAAACTCGGCGCGGCGGAGATCGTCATTGACGCACAGTTTTCTCCCGGCGTCGAGACGGCGAAAGATATTCTCGCTCGGATGAAAGAGCTCTGGCGGGTAGCAAAGCAAGCTTGACGCTTTTGGAATGATAGCTGGGAGGAGCGCGATCAGAAGGAAGGGAGAAAATATAGTGGCTGTTTGTCATGCTCCACGGGAAGACTGGGCCGAGTGGGTGCGGAATGCGCTCGACCCGCCGGCCGAGTAGAACTTTTTGCACCTGCTTCCACAATCGCGACATCTACCCATTTAAGGAAGGCCTTCCGGTGCCTGCCCCCACGCACGGCGTCCGCCCGTGCATGGGAGCAACATCTCAAATAATCCTGGAATTGCTCTACTGATCGATGCCCAACGCCCGTCTCGTCTCGTCATCCATACTTTCCTCAGTTGTCACGTGGAGATTATTCGCTTCCTGAAACGACCGTATCGCGTCCCGTGTCTCTCCTCTCATCACACCATCAACTGGCCCGGAATAGACACCCCTATCCTTCAAAGCTTGCTGTATTTGCTTTATTCGATCCGGATTTGGAGTTCCGGGATGGGATGCAGTTCCGGCTCGTGCGCCGTCTTGAATTCGATCCGACATCGTCTGGCTCCAAGCCGGCGCTACCGCGAAGCAGGTTCCTGCCAGCAGCGCAGATATAACGGCTACCGATAACTGTTTGTTCGTCTTCATAATCGCTCCTTTTTAGATTGGTTTTGTTCTGCACAAATAAACGTAGCAAGCCGTATACCAGACCAGATTGATGTCCGTAAATCATCCTTGGATGGCGAAATCAGGAGCGTTTCAGATTTTACGCTTTGGTCTAGAAGGGGATTGTCACGAAGAAGCCTGTCTGCTTATCGACATCTGCCGAAATGTCGACTTCACCTGGGACGAGCGACACCCAGTTTTTTCTCCGCGCTTGAAGAGAAGAGTTGTGCGCTCCATCCCGAGTCGAGCGGTGGCACCTGTGGGTCCGCCGATGATTCACTTCCCTTGGAAAGGGTGAGAGTCAGGATCCGGAGAATATCTAAAGCTCGTCGACGAAGAACCGTAGTCATGTCTAATGGGAGAAACTCGTCAGGAGAACTTCCGCGCGATCCTGAAATCGTCGTCACGCTATTCCAAAATATCAACGAGGCGGGTCCTTTACCGTCTCGTTAACAGGCGCGCGGGTTGAACGCTCCGCGTGAGGACATCGCGCAGTAAAGAATTTATAAGATGACCGTCCTGAAAGAATTTGATGCGAGTGCCAAGACTCGCGGGAAAATTTAGGCGCGCCCTCTACGCGACTTTCAAGATTAGTAAGATTCTACTAGCGGCATCGCTGCCAAACAATAGCCGAAGCGGCGGTTTATCGAGGCTGGCGATATGCAGGATGACGGCGGCCGCTTTGGCGGGATCGCCTGGCTGTTGGCCATTGTGGTCTCGCTGGTACCGGGCGACGGTGGAATCGTATTCGGAGTGGCTGTCGCGAATGGTCGTTGACGTGCCGGCAAAGTCGGTGCGGAAGCCGCCAGATTCGACGATCGTCACCTTGATCCCCAGCGGGCCGACTTCCTTCGCCAGCACCTCGAAGAACGCGCCGACCCCTGCCTTGGCGGCCGCATACGCCCCGCGACCGGGCGGCGCCAGACGTCCGCCGACTGAGGAAACCTGGATGATGTGCCCCGACCGTTGCTTACGCATCAGCGGGATTGCCGCCTTGGTTACGTTGATCACGCCGAACGGGTTCGTTTCGATCTGCGTACGGAAGTCGGCAAGGCTGGTGTCCTCGATCGAGCCGACATCGCCATAACCCGCATTGTTGACCAGCACGTCGAGCCGCCCGAAGGCGTCGACAGCCGCCTTGATGGCATTGCCCGATGCACGCGCATCGGTCACGTCGAGGGCGACGGTGCGAACCTGATCACCGTAGCGCTCCACCAGATCGGCGAGCTGCGCGGGGTTACGCGCCGTGGCGACGAGGTTGTGCCCTTCGGCAAGCACCGCTTCGGCGAGCGCGCGGCCGAAGCCGCGGGAACTGCCCGTAATCAACCAGACCTTTGACATGGAAACCTACTTTCAATCGCGCAAGGCGCTACCCCTGCGCTCCGCATACCATCCTGCGGAAGATCGAACCTGTCATCGACGCCTAACTGTTGGCACTAGAGTTGAGAATGTATTTCCCGATAGGACGCGCAGCATCTCCCAAACGGTCGCCACTCTGGAAAGGCAGCATCCAGCCCGGATACTCGGGCGGAAGGGCGCTGACTTCATCGAGTATTTTAATCTCGTCTGCGGACAGATTGAGTTCTTCGGCGGCGAGGTTGTCTTGAAGCTGGTCGAGCCGCTTGGCCCCGAGGATGACCGACGTGACAACAGGCTTTGCCAGCAGCCACGCCAGGGAGATGCGCGCCGGGCTACAGTCATGCGTCTTTGCAATCGGAGCCATCGCATCGAGGATCTTCCAGGTCCGCTCTTTGTCCACGACCGGAAAGTCGAACTCCGAGCGGCGCGAGTCTTCCGGCTTCTGATTCGTTCGGCTGAACTTACCGGAGAGCAGGCCGCCGGCAAGCGGGCTCCAGACCAAAAGACCCATCTTTTCAGCTTCCAGAAAAGGAACGAGTTCGCGTTCGAGGTCGCGACCGGCGATGGAGTAGTAGGCTTGGAGCGTATCGAAGCGGGCGAGATTCTTGAACTCGGAGATACCCAGGGCCTTGGCGATCTTCCACGCCTGCCAGTTGGAAACACCGATGTAGCGGACCTTGCCCTGCGTAACGAGGGTGTCGAGGGCGCGCAGTGTTTCCTCGACCGGAGTGACGGAGTCGTTGGCATGGATCTGGTAGAGATCGATGTGGTCTGTTTGGAGGCGGCGAAGGCTGGCTTCCACCGCATCCATAATGTGTCCACGAGAGGCGCCAACGTCATTGCGGCCAGGGCCGACACGCGAGTAAACCTTCGTCGCAAGCACGACGTCCTTGCGGGCAATGTTGAGATTCTTGAAGGACTGCCCAAGAGTCGTCTCACTTTCACCCTCCGAGTATACGTCTGCTGTATCGAAGAAATTAATGCCGCCGTCGATCGACGCCTTGACCAGTTCGTCGGCTCCCTTTTGGTCGACGGTACCGATGACCTTGTAGATGCCCTCGCCGCCACTAAAGGTCATAGTGCCCAGGGAAAGGCGCGAAACGAGGAGTCCTGTATTGCCTAAAGTTGTGTATTCCATATTTGTCCTTTCCCTGAGAGAGGCCCTATTGCTTGAGTGTTGCCATGTCGACCACAAAGCGACGCTCGCGTCGTTCTTCGTAAGACGATCGAATGCCTCTGCTCTTTTGTTTCTAAGCCATGTCTATTGATGCCTGAGTATTTAGTCATGATTCACGTCATGGTGTGTGTTGTTGCAACACCGGCTGATCGCTGCCGGTGGCCGTCACAACCAGATAGCGCTGCTCGGACTGTTGACCAGCTGTGCCCCCCGCTGCCGCTACGACTGTTCGTAGAGGACCGATGGCCTGCGCAATACCCGCCCCGTTTGGCCAGGTCTTGAATTTGGCGAGTCCAACCCGGCTCGCATCGGGCTTTGTCAGCGAATCGACCAGAGAGAGCTCATACTCGTGGCCCGGTTGCAGACCCGCGACGGCAATCTGCAGCAAGTCGATCACTCCGAGCGAGTTGACCGCGACAGTAGCGCGCCCATTGGAGCCTGCTCCGGATGGCGGCAGCATCTCGATATGCAGCGTCTGACCGGCCACACCTAGTGGCATAAGGTTGGCGGTGCCATCGCCGTTTGGAACCGCGCCCGGCACATACACGAGAGCTTGTGTCGTCTGTCCAATTGGAATGTTAGCGATCACCTTATTGCTCAAGGTGTCTATCGCGACGGCATGTTCGCCGTTTTCCAAAGCGACGTACACTCGGGTTCCGTCCCCGGAGGGCCAAATGCCGTGCGGTAGATCTCCCACGGGAATGGTGGCCACCAAGTCGGGTTTGGCACCCCGGCGATACGCCTTCACTTCATTTGCTCCGCCGATGGTGATGTAGGCGAATTTGCCGTTGCGGTTGTTCGCAAAGTGCACGTGGTTCGTAATCGGTCCTGTGTCGAGCAGCGCAATTTGTTCAAATGGCGGTTTGGCCCTGAACACCTGCACTTTGCCGACGTCTTTTAGCGTTATCCACACTTCGTCGTTTTCCGGACTTACGGCAATGTTGGGACAGAAGGGACTGCTCTGCGGCACGCGCTTGATAATCTGATGGGATGCTGTGTCGATCACCGTTAGTTCGGGAGTGAAGCTCGAGCAGACGAAGGCGTAGCGGCCGTCAGGACCGAACATGGTCATTCCCGGACCGTTCGCCAAGCGGATACGTCGTATCTCTCTCATCTTCAGCGGGTCGATGACCGACACGTAGTCCTCGCCCCGGACAGTGACCCACAATTCACGCCCATTGGGGGTGAAGAACGCCTCGTGCGGCGATCGCCCGACGTAAACGATGCCCTTTACCTTATTGGTCGCGGTGTCGATCAAGGTGACCGAATTCGAGGCGATCGATACGACGGCGAGTGTCTTTGAGTCGGGCGAATAGCCGAGGCCGTGAACCAGGAGCTGACCCTTGTAGAGCGCGCTCAAAGCGCCGGGCACCGGGTCGCCGAGCCGGATCACGCCGAGCAGCTTGTTGGCGGAGGGATCGATCACCGAAACTGTGTTTGACGTCTGGTCCGCTGCGTACACCCGATCGCGGCTGGAGATTGGAATGTCCGCTCGCCCCCAGGGCGCTTGCTGCGCAAACGCGGAAGGCACCAAAGAAAAAACCGCTAATGCACAGACTAGTTTCATATTCATATTCCTTCTAGGCTAGTGTTCACGCTTAGTGCTTACTTGCGTCGAAGCCCGGCCGCTGAGTTGGATTTTGCGGGCTCGCACCATGCTGCTTCAGCCAGAGTTGCATCAGCTGAATTTCCGATTGCTGGTCGGTGATAATCTCCTGGGCCAGCCGACCCAGCTGCGGGTCTTTGCCGTACAGCAAGAGCGCCTTGGCCATGTCGATGGCGCCCTGATGATGTGGAATCATCATGGTTACGAAGTCATGGTCAGGGTCGCCTGTCTGTGGCGCGGTGTGCATGCCCGTGTGCATCACACCCATCGCGTTGGCCATCAGCTGATCGAATGTTTTATCGGTCGAAGTGGTGAATTCAGCCGTTGGCGCAGGGGGCTGGGGCACAGTGGATGTTGCCGAGTGCGCCGCGCGTTTTTGCGTCAGCATGGCCATTGCAGCCAGCACAACGAACGTGACGATTAGAATCAATTTGCGGTTCATGTTCTACTCCTCTTCAACGGCTTATTCTGTTAATAGTTCGTTCTATCAAGTTTGGGATTTTCGTCGTGACCGCTCGTGATCGCGCTGACGCTGGCGAGTCAAGACGTCGCTAATCACCCATGACACCACCATATGAGCGCTGACCGAATTACGGATGACTGGCATGACCTCGTCAGTTACCGCGACGATGAGATCCCCCGAGGTAGTCTTGATAACTTTTCGCTGCCCCATATTTTTCTCCTCCACGCATAGTCCGAATGCATGTTTCTTCCGTTCAAGATCGGTGGACGCCGCTTTGGCTCTTTTCAGGTTGATCGCGTTAGTCTGGGCAGCAAGTTGCGTACCGGATTCGATAAATGGCTGGAAAACACCCGTATCTCACGAAATCAGGATTTTACGACTTCGCTTAGAGGGATCGTTCCCAAGAATAGCGACTGTTTATCGGCAGGTGTCGAAATGTCGACTTTGCTGCGCCGAGTGACGCGCAATCTTATCATCCCAGTGTGAAGAGTTGAGTGCTTCATTGCGAGTCGAACGGAGTTGAGGGTGCGCCGATGATTCGTTTCGTTTACGTTGGAGCCTGTGCAACCGAAGGCTGGATATCCTACCGAGCATGAGGCCATGATGTCGTCTCTGCCTCGGGGATTAGTTGGTTTATTTCGCTTCCAACTGGGCCGCAAATGTTTGCGCGACGATTTTGCCGTCGCGTATCACGAAGGTATCGGTGGCAAACGGAGCATTATAAAAGGGCGAGTTTCCCGACCAGAGGATGTACGCAACTTCGCCTTCGACGACTTGCTTCGTCAGATTAAGCGAAGTCTTGCCGGCTGGAAACATGCTCGCAAAAATCTTTGCGAACAGCGAACGTATCTGCCCCAACCCTTTGAGTGTCCCCTCTGGAGTGATGAGCACCGCATCGCCAGCATAGTCAGCCATAATCGCCTCGACATCGCCGGCTCCGAAAGCTTGCCAGTGATGCAGCAATATTTTTCCCGTCTGTTCGGTATGGCCTAAAGCCATCTTCGATGCCTCCCTAATGGTTTTCGGTTCGGTCGCGCTGCAGACTACCTGAGTTTATGATTTTGCCTTCTGAGCAGTATCGCTCGGGCACGCGCTCCAGCGGCCTGCCATTGTTTCACTTTAGCGACGAACTCATCGCGCGGCATCGGAATAGGATTTCTACCTTCCCCGGGATTCCAGCCCCACGCCACCAATTCATCTTTTGTAAAATGCTCGACGAGTTGATCGATATTGCGATTTTTGTTTTCCTTGGGATTCTTTAACGAACGGCAAATCTGCGCGTCGGTGAGACCCTGCCAGATCATGGGAATGTTCGGCGGCGGCAGCCCCCAATGCGGCGCTCCGGGCGGCATATGCGCGCCGGCGAGATTCGCCTCTTGATGGCACGTGCTGCACTTTTGCGCAGTCACACCGTGGCCATCGGGGCCGCGCCGCACGTTCATGGCGTGCTGATGGCCGTCGTCTCCCTGCCGCGGGAAGTCACCTTGCGAATGACAATTCATGCAGCGCGGATTACGCAAGACCGAGACGAAGGCGGTGAACAGGGTTCCATCGCCACTTGCCGGCACCGCAGCAACTGTCGCCGTTGCCGCCTGAGATTCCGTCGCGCTGATCCAGCGCGAGCCTGCCACCGCTCCCGCCAAGCTCAAAGCCGCCGCACCGACAGCACATATTGGTAACTTAAATGCGAGCTTCATATGGCGTCCGTCATGCGGATCGGCAGTCTGCGAATCCGTTTACTGGTAAGAGCGAAAACCGCGTTGGCGACGGCGGGCGCGACAGGTGGGACACCCACTTCTCCCGCGCCGCCCATTTTATCTTCGCTGGGCACAATGTGCACCTCGATCTGCGGCATCTCGTGCATCCGGAGCATCGGATAGTCGTGAAAGTTCCCTTGCCTCACGCGTCCTTTCTCGAAGGTGATCTCGCCATACAGGGCAGCGGTGAGGCCAAAGACGATACCACCCTCCATCTGAGCGCGTACAATGTTGGGGTTCACCACCGGGCCGCAATCAACCGCGCAGACCACGCGGTGGACGCGCAGTCCCCGATCTTTGGAAATCGAGACTTCGGCCACCTGCGCGACATAGCTTCCGAACGATTCATGGACGGCCAAACCTCGTCCGCGCCCGTTCGACAGCGCTTTTCCCCAGCCGGCTTTTTCGGCAACGAATTCCAGCACGCGCTTGTGTCGCGGATGCTTACCGAGCAACGCACGGCGAAATTCAAACGGGTCCTTGCCTGCCGAATGAGCCAGTTCGTCCACAAAAGTCTCGACCACGAACGCGGTGTGACTGTGCCCCACGGATCGCAAGATGAACACCGGCACGCCATCGGGTGCCTGGTGCCATTCCACCAGCAGATTGGGGATGTCGTAAGGTAGATCGGCAGCGCCTTCGACGGCGGTTTCCTCCACGCCGTTTTTGACGACTGCAGGCTCGAAGGGTGTTCCCACAAAGATGGACTGGCAGACGATGCGCTGTTGCCACGCGACAGGTTTGCCATTCCCATCAAGACCAGCACTTACGGTATGATAAGCGCGCGGACGATAGTATCCGCCGCGCATGTCATCCTCGCGGGTCCAAACGACCTTGACCGGCACCTTGACGGTTTTGGAAATCTGCACCGCTTCTCGAACCACATGACTGTCCAGCGGAGAGCGCCGGCCAAAGCCGCCGCCGAGCAGCGTCGTATGCAACTTCACTTGCTCCGGCTTCAGGCCTGTATCCCTCGCCGCGGCATCGCGGTCCCCACTTTGAAACTGAGTGCCGACCCAAATCTCGCAACTGTCGGCGCGCACGTCGGCGACGCAATTCATCGGCTCCATCGTCGCGTGAGCCAAATAGGGAAGGTCGTAGATGGCCTCAAGCTTTTTGCTTGCCTTGCTCAATGCTGAAACTGCTTCACCCTCATTCTTCGCGACCACGCCGGTCTTTTTGGCAAGTCCCGCGTACTCCTCGCGCTGTGTGCGACTGTCCAGCGAGGCCCGCGGGCCTTCGTCCCAAACAATTTCGAGCGCCTCGCGTCCAAGTTTCGCGGGCCAGAAGCCGTCAGCCACAACGGCGACGCCGCGTTCGATTTCGACCACGTACCGAACACCTGGCACCGCTTTAGTCTTATCGGCGTTAAAGCTTTTCAATTTGCCACCGAAGACTGGCGGACGTGCCACAACGGCGACCAACATTCCTGGCACGTTCACATCCAATCCAAAAACGGCTTTGCCGTTGGTCTTGTCCGGCGTGTCCAATCGCTTGATCGCCTTGCCGATGATTTTGAAGTCTTTGGGATCTTTCAGGGTGACATTCTGGGGAGGCGTCAGGGTTGAAGCTTTTTCCACCAACTCGCCGTAGGACAGGCGTCGTTGTGAACTAGCGTGGATGACGTGGCCGTTTCCGGTACGGCATGTTGAAGGATCGACGTTCCACGTCTGCGCGGCGGCGGCGAGCAACATTTGGCGCGCGGCGGCGCCGGCTTTGCGCAGCCGATCCCACTCACTCCAGGTGCTCGTGCTGCCACCGGTGATCTGGACTCCATAAATGGGGTGATTGTAGGCCGGATCCACCGGCGCGGGTTCGACGCGAATCTTCGTCCAATCGGCATCCAGTTCTTCGGCGATAGTCATGGCGCCACTCGTGTAGGCGCCCTGGCCCATTTCAGAATGGTTGCCGATCACGGTCACGCCGCCGTCCTTCGCGATACGAAGAAACGCGTTTGGAACAAACGTCGAGCTCCCTTGCTCTGCGGCTTTGGCTGAGCCGTTGAGTCCGGGAATGTGAACGCCGAGGATCAATCCACCGCCCGCGAGAAGGCTCGACTTGAGAAAATTGCGGCGACTGCAATTAAGTATCGCGCTCACTTCGCACCTCCTCGCGCCTTCAACTGCGCCGCGAGATGAATGGCGCGCCGGATGCGCTGATACGTTCCACACCGGCAGATGTTTCCCGTCATCGCTTTGTCGATGTCTTCATCGGTGGGCCGTGGTTTTTCGCGCAGCAGCACGGCAGCGCTCATCAGCTGTCCCGATTGGCAATAGCCGCACTGCGGCACGTCTTCGGCAATCCAAGCGCGCTGCAGTGGATGACTCAGATCGGGCGAGAGGCCCTCGATGGTTGTTACTTCTTTGCCTGCTGCCCGCGACAGCGGCGCGACGCAGGATCGCACTGCCTCGCCATCGAGATGTACGGTGCATGCGCCGCACTGCGCCATGCCGCAACCGTACTTCGTCCCTGTGAGACCGAGATTTTCCCGCAGCACCCAGAGCAGGGGAGTTGTAGGATCCACGTCTAGATTTACGCTCTGTTTATTCACTCTGAAGGAGATCATCGGGACACCTCGGTTAAATGAATAAATGATTCGATTGTGGACGCAGCTGCTTCGTGTTGGAGGTCAGATCTGAAAGAGGATCAGGTTGACCGCCATTTTCTTTTTATTTTCTCTCAGCAACGGCTGTGCCAAAGCACATCAACCTCTAGATGAACCATAGATGGTGAGAATCAGGGGAGTTTCAGATCCCACGCTTTGGCTTCAAGCGAAGGTGACGAAGAACGCGCGACTGCTTATCGGCAGATGTCGAAATGTCGACTCTACCTCGGACAAGCGATGTGCAGTTTCTTTATCCGTGAAGGGTTGTGCGCTTCATCCTTAGTCGAACTGCGACACTTGTGGGGCCGATGATTCAGTTCGTATCGTTGTAAATGGAAAAGCAAAGAGGCAGCGGAGAACTTCCGCGCGCTACAGAAGCGCCACGCTTCTCAAAAGAATCAGTGACGAATGTATGATTACAAGGCCTGGTCCTGCAATTGCTGTTGATTGTGTTGCAAGAAGGGCGACCGAAAGGAGTTTTCTCGATTGACCTCTGTGGGACGAGTGTGGCAGCGCTCGGACCGGTAGAAAAAGAAAGCGAAACTATTTCCTATCAGATGTTTCTGAGACTAAGCCGGAGTTGACGACACAAGAGCAAAGCAATGGAAAATGATGGAGAACCAACAAGTGATCACTCAGACGGAGTAGTTGTCGTTCGGCCTACGGCCGAAATTATGTCGCGCTAGCAGTTGCCGTACTATGTCGGGATCTCCGAAGTCACAGCCGGCGCAAAAAACATTTCGAATGAATTTGATTATCATCCCACCCGCCGGCGCTGCTGAGCCGCACCTGCACAAGGGGTATGAAGCCGCTATTTACATACTTAGGCGCAGGGTGGATACGCGCTACGGGCAGAACTTAAGAAAGTAGGAGGCACGTCATGGTCAAAGTAGCACTGTTCGTCCGGCTTGAAGCCAAGCCAGGAAAAGAGAAAGATGTCGAGAGCTTTCTTATGGAGGCTCTCCCTGTCGTGGTGGAGGAGCCCGCCACTGCTGCGTGGTTTGGAATTCGTCTTGGGCCATCCAGCTTTGGAATCTTTGACGCCTTCCCGGATGAGGCTGGCCGGCAAGCTCATCTCTCAGGCAGGGTCGCAGCAGCGTTGATGGCGAAGGCGGCTGAGCTCCTCTCCGCGCCGCCGTCCATCGAGAAGATTGACATCCTTGCGGCAAAGCTGCCTGGGTAAGCAAGCCCAACAAGGCGCTCCAAGCGACCGCCCCGGACGAATTGTGTCGAAGCATGCGCTTATCGGCAGGTGTCGAAATATCGACCTTGCTCCGGTGAGCAATGCCCAGTTTATCCGTATTTGAAGATATGTTGTGCGCGATACAGAAATCGTCGCGCTTCGCAAAGCAGAATCAGCGACGAATGCATGATGACAAGGCCTAGCCCTGCAATTGCCCTTACCGGTTTTATAACAAGGACGCTGAAGGAGTTTCGCAAATGACCTCTGCGATGTTCAGCCCTGGGAACTCCGAGAACGGCGCCGAAGTGATTCTCGAGCTCTTGCGGACGAACGGCATCGACTGCGTTTTCGCTTCCCCCCTCGCCACGATGGCGCCCCTGTGGAAGGCGCTGGCCGCGCGTGAATGTCGTTGCGCCGGGAATTGTGCGCACGCCAATCTGGGACAGGTTGCCAAAGGAACAGCGTCAGGCGTTTTTCGAGGCGCGCGAGATGCGTGTCGACTAACCGGGAGGAAAGACGATGGTTACCAGTTTTGCAAGAGCTAGGTGCGTTGCGATTCGGTCTCGGTCTCACCACCTCGTTAGCTTTTCAATCGTAGGAGGCCTTGCAATAATGGCTGCATACTCTGCCTTTCCCGTTCATGCCGCTCCTGGCGCAGAACCGAAGCCGGCGACTGCCGCTACACAAGCATATCTTGAGCAATTTTCCGCGAGCCTTCCATTTGCGGACAGAGAAGACTTCGAGCTGGCAACCCGCGGCTTCGTTGCCGCAGTTCCCGGCAATCGAATTTTGGATGCTAAAGGCAACTTACTACGCGACTTAAATGTGGAAGCGTTCTTTTCCCAACCAGTACCTCCCACGGTCAATCCGAGTCTATGGCGGAATGCCGGGTTGGTGGCGAAATCGGGACTCTTCAAGGTTTCTGACAGGGTTTACCAGATCCGAGGGGTTGATAGTGCAAACATGACGATCGTGCTGGGTGATACCGGTTTCATTGTCATCGATTCACTGTGGATAGCCGAAGCGGCGAGGGCATCGATTGATCTCGCACGTGAGAAGCTCGGGAATCGCCCGATAATGGGCGTAGTCTACACACACACCCACGTGGACCACTACGGTGGCATCAAGGGGATTCTAGACGAGCAGGAAGCTCGCGCCCGACACGTGCCTATTCTGGCGCCGCGCGGATTTATGGACACGATCGCCTCTGAAAACGTCAGCGCGTTGCCCGCTTGGGCGCGTCGAGGGGCTTATCAATTTGGCTTTGGCCTGCCGCTGGATGCAAAGGGTTTTGTAACGACGGGCGATGGCCCCCTTTATTCCGGCTCCGGCAACACAATCGCTGTTGCGGGCACCACCTCACTTATCCCGCCCACGCATGAGATCACTCACACCGGCGAGGCCATCACCATTGATGGCGTTCGTATGGAGTTCCAGCTTACGCCGGGAACCGAAGCGCCGGCTGAAATGAACATTTTCTTGCCCGATCTTCATACCTTGTGTCTTGCGGAGAACGCTGGCGGCACGCTTCATAATGTTCTTCCGCTCCGGGGAGCTGAGGTGAGAGATGCCAAGGCCTGGGCTGACTATCTTACCGAATCGTTGCGTCTATACGGGTCACGGACAGAATACCTCATAACGCAGCATTACTGGCCACATTGGGGCCATGACAGCATTGTCGATTATGTTTCCTCGCAACGCGATGCGTA
>Ga0209160_1001392_pt1 | contig 20306 bp, 20 predicted proteins | sample GraSoiAngelo_153_FD_186167 | JGI IMG/M metagenome (GOLD analysis project Ga0209160, IMG submission 186167) | Grasslands soil microbial communities from the Angelo Coastal Reserve, California, USA - 14_1009_12_40cm (SPAdes) (version 2) | ecosystem: Environmental > Terrestrial > Soil > Grasslands ... | reverse complement strand
AACCCAAGCCCTTTGTATGGACCAAAAGCGCCGATGATCTCCTCAACAGCATTGGCCGCTTCGCCTCCCGCACTCTGACTGAGCATGGTGCAAACAATATATAAGAAATCAATGACTCAGGAGACTAGGAGGAAGCCGCTGGTGTTTGCGGCGGACGCGGTGAGCTATGGGATTTGAACGGCAATTTGGAGTGTAGCAGGTTTATGAGTAGGCCGCGGAGAACGGGGTTGAGATCGTGTGTCGCTGAAAGCTTCTTACACGCCAGACCAGTATAAGTTCGAGATGCTTAGCCCCGACGTTGTCGTGATGACGCACCGCGGAACCACCAAAGGCACGCAGAATAGCAAAGAAGTCACTGAGTCGCACCGCAGCCTTCATGTCTTCCAAAAGCAAGATGGCCGTTGGCAGGTAGTGGCCAATGCGCAACTCCCAATAGCACAGTAAAGTACGAATGGCCGCCGGCTGTATCACGCACTCCGGTACAGCCTTGTCTTACTCGCGTAGGTACTCTCGTGCTTATGAAACGGGCTGGGTGGCGGAAACAGCGTCGGTCGCCGTCGGCAAAGCAGGAGAAAGGTGCTGCGATTTGCCCCGTGCCATCGCGGAAGAAACATGCAGCTCAAACTCTTCAGCCCGTCGAGTTGAGCTCTGCTCAGCCAGGACGCGCTCCTGTGCTCGTTTGCCGATGGTCCGCAGTTGTGATTCGTCCATGTCCTTTAAAAACGAGACCACCTGCTTGGAATCCTCAGCGACCAGGATTTCTTCCCCGGTTCGCAAGAAAGCATCCAGGCCCGTCCAGAAATCGGAGACAAGGGTCGCGCCACAAGCGGCCGCCTCAAACAAGCGAACCGATGGAGAAAAGCCAGAAGCCACCATCGCTTCGCGGGTCAGATTCAACGTCAGCCGGGAAGACGAATAAAAATGCGGATGCCAGTGCGGGGAAAGATGGTGAATGTGCCGGACGTTCTTCGGCCATTTGAGATTTGTTGGGTACTGCGGCCCCGCCAGCAGGAACTTCATCTCCGGCAGTTCTGCGGCGACGCTGGTAAATAGCCTGTCAAGTTTGGGTTGGCGGTCTGCGGCATACGTTCCCATGTGGCTCAAATCGCACTGGTAACGCTTGGAACTCTTTCGCGGGTAGTGTTGCTGCGCATCAACCGAGCAATATAGAGGCACAGCCCGTCGCACTCCGAATTCGGATTCCAATTGTTCCAGAAGCGGACCACCGGTGAAGCTGAAATAGAGATCGAATCCAGCCATCTGAGTTGGGCGCAGAAAATCGGTTCCGCCCGCGCGTAAATTCGCCACCGTGATCGGAGTATCAATGTCGTAGAAAGCCTTCACCGGGGCCTTCGAATCAAGAATCTCCTGCACCGCATTGATTCCATCAGGAAAGTAGGAGCCTGCAATGGCTACGTCGCAGCCCTCCAGTTCGTCACGAACTGATGGCAGGATCGAGTTCCAATCCTCAAAGAGCCGCAGATCGCAGAATTCGGGATGGGGGAGATCACGATTTGATGAGTACCATTCCTGATTCTTTTCAAAGAACATGATGTGATGCCCGCGCTCTTGCAATGCCTTCAATAGGGCACGATAGGTTGTAGCGTGGCCGTTTCCCCAGGAAGATGTCACTGACAGTCCGAAAATTACGATTTTCAACCTTGCCTCCTAAGCTTGGGAATAAATCGCTTCCGGGTGGCCGGGCACCTCGGATTCGGAACCAGTGGCAGTAGTGAAGGCAGCTTGCAGAATGCCATCCACCTGGTGGGCCCGCAATTCATACGTGTGTTGCCGCAGTGCGCGATGGTGCATTGCCGAACCGATCCTCGCGGCGGCGGCGGCACCGATCAGCCGCAGATATCTGACCACGTCATGCGCCGAAACCGCCGGCAGAATCTCGAGGCCGGGAACAAAGAACCCTTCAATTCCGTCCCAGACGTCGGTAATCACGCAGGCCCCAGCAGCGGAGGCTTCGAATACTCGAGTGGGCGGCGAAAAACCCACTTGCGCCATGGAGTCGCGATTAATGTTCAACACCATGCGCGCCGAGCAGTTCACGCGGTTATGGCTGCCGCTGGCGACATGCCCGATCCAGCGCACATTGGAGGGAAGCGTCTTCCCACTCCAACCTTCTCCGCCAAGAATAAAAGACATTTCGGGTGCCAGAAGCGCGGCATGAAGAAAGAATTCCTGCACCCGCTGTTCGCGATCGGGAAGACGGTGCCCAACAAATGCCAAATCACAGCGCAGCTCAGGATCGGGCGGGACCGGATGGTGTGTGTCGGGATCGAGCGCGTTGTAGATGGGAAAACAAGCCTTTGCGCCCAGGCGCGAATAGTGGTCAACAATCGGTTGTCCTCCACCATAGGTGAAGATCAGATCGTACTCGGGAATGAGTTTGCGAAACGGATCCTTAGGCACATTCTCCAGCCGCGCTAAGGTGGCGGGAGCATCCACATCCCAGAATATGACCCTGGTGCGGCTGGAGCGGCAGGCAAGGACTGCTTGCTCGAGCACTTCGTCGTCCGCGCCAACTCCGCTGTGCTTGATCACGAGTTCACAGTGAGCGGCTTCGTTCAGCAGTGCAGGAATGTCATCGGGAGTGCGATAGACCCGAACATCGGCATAATCAAGCTCAGCGATGTCCCGATTATTCTGCCGGCCATAGATGTCGGGTTCGGCGAAGATGATGCTGTGACCACGCCGGTGCAGGTACTTGTAGATGCCGCGATAATAAGTGGCGGCGCCATTCCAATAAGTTGAGGTCAGGCTGGAACCGAAGACGAATATTTTCATCTTGCCAGCTCCTCGCAGATTTCTACAAATTGCTGGGCGCGATGCGCACAAGTGTGGCGCTGCCGGACGGTTTCGAGGCCGTTAGATGCAAGTTCCTTGCGTGCTGATTCATCTTTGAGCAGGTTGACGATCTCAGCCTCCATAGAGCGCCCATCGGGCACACAAATGTAATCCTGGTTTGTGCGGAATAATCCTTCTGAGTCGGTCCACGGGGAACAGATGAGAGGAATGCCACAGGCCAGCGCCTCAAACATGCGGATGGTGGGCACGCCGCTCAAGCCGTTGGCATAGCATCGCCGAGGAATGTGCAGCGTGAGGAGGCTTTGGCCATATATCTCCTGCGCACTAAGATTCGAGAGGTAGCCGCAATAATTGATTCCTGCTTTTTCTAGTTGTGCTATACCATCTGGCGGATAGCGCACACCGTAGACCGCTTTCCTCGTCTGCTTCAACGTGCTCAGCGGAGCGGCAAGGAATTCCTGTAGTTCGCGAGTTCGTTCTTCGTCGCCCCAGTTTCCTATCCAATTAACATCCGTGGAATTGCCTGAAAACCTTGGATAGAAATGGGCGGTGTCGGCGGCTTCATGAAAGGTCCAGCCTCGACGTGCTTTAAACACCGTTTTATAAATCTGCCGAATTGCTTCCCCAAACGCCAGCACGCCATCGAACTGATCAATTCTGAATTGCGAGATTTGCTTCGGGTTGGTGTACGCGCGGTGATGGGTATCATGAAAAAGCGCATAGAAGTCCAGTTTGGACTTTAGCGTCAGGATCGTGTCTACCACTGCGGGTGAATTCCATTCGTGGACTACGACGACGTCTGCATCGTACAGCTCGCGCTCCGCGAACTGGCGAAAGTCCAGCTCGGAGTAAATCTTCAAATTTAAATCCGGGAATGCTGCGGTGAATTGCTGCACTGATTGTTTTCCCTTCTCGCCTTCCTGAAGCAAATTGATGAAGGACCAGGAATCTTCGGCCTCATAGCAGCGAACCTCATGGCCAAACCTGGACAGTTCATTGGCAAGCCCACGCAAAAAATGGGCATTGCCATGATTCCAGTCCGACCTCCATGAGTGTGCAAACAGGCGCAGCTTCAAGGAAGTGCTCATGCAGCGGCCTTTGCTAAGGTGAAATTGTTCGAGAGCACGCACACCGCACCCAGGGTCATCAGTACGTGCATTCCAGGTCCTCCAGCGGAATGGGCTGTGACTCCTGGATGTCGCTGTAACCTTTATCTCGAAATGTATTGGTGTAGTAATCATGGGCGCGCTCCCAGGCATGATCGTCTGGGACGCCGAACATGCGCGTGTAGTCCGGAGTGCCCGGGAAGGGAAACATTGGAACTGGTTCACTCACCCACACGCCACGCGATTTCAGGCCATTCTGCCAGCTCTGGATGTCTTCGCGGCGGTCATGCTCGGTGAGAATTAAATTGGCTTGCACCCATGGAATTCGCTGGCGCGCGTAAATCAACAATTCCGACAGCCGCTCCGTAGTCAATCTGCAACCTTTATTGAGTTCATCCCGGCCCGCTTCAGTGACCGACTCAATACCGCATTCCATGGAAATACAGTGGGCTTGGCCGAGCAGACCGAGACTTTCTTCGTTCCACAAATCAATGCGGGTTTGCAAGCCGATGGTGATCGGGCGTTCCGCGAGTCCTTGCAAAAGGCGGCGCGCGTTGCGGCGGCCGACTCCAAAAATCTCGTCAATGAAATAGATATAATCCACGCCGCGAGCGATGAGCTGGTCGACTTCTCGCAGCACGGCATCCACACTACGTTCACGATATTTGTCGCGGAATAGCGTCTTATTGCAGAATGAGCATGCCCAGGGACATCCCCGGGCGAATTCCAGTTCGGCACCCCGTCCCGAGCCCTCAAAAACGTGGTGGCGATGAGAACGCCCTTCCACGTTGTAGTGGCTAAAATCGAGCGGACCCAAGCTCTGCATATTCGCGGCGGCAGACGACAAAGCAATGTGCTCGCGATCTGGGGCCCTCCACGAACAGCCTTCGATCTGGGCCCACGGAGTGGAAGCTAGCTTGGGCAGAAGCTCGTCGGGCTCTCCGGAAATGGCGACGTCGCATTCCAGTTTGCGCAATGTGGCTCTCGGCGTCGCGGAACTATGAGGTCCGATCGCCACTTTCACCGCCTGGCTGCTCAAGGCCGCGAACCATTGCTTGGGTACGCGCAACTCAGGCGGCGGACAACGCCAGAATAAATAAGAAGGCGCGGTCGGGATCACCAGGAAATCGGGAGCGAACTTCGTTACCTGTTGCCTGACGTCCTCGACGGATAGCTGATCAAGGTGCGCGTCAATCAGCAAAGCTTCGTGTCCTGCTTCTTGAATCTTCGCGGAGGCAAAAAGCAGTTCCAGCGGATAATGAGAGTCAGGACAACCGAAGTAAACTGAACCATGAAAATCCCATGCCGGATTAACCAGGGCGAATTTCACGAGGCAACTCCGGGCAACATCTCGACCATGGACTTGCCGGCGTCGAGCGAGAATGTGGCGCGAGCAAACAACTGCTGGTTGTGTCTCCACCAATCATGGATGTTTTCAATGGTCTGCGGCACACTGATTCGCGGCGACCACCCGACGTGTCGTCGCAGCTTGGTAAAATCTGTGACGTAAATGGATTGGTCGCCCGGACGGCTCTCGCGGAACCGGTAGCTCACCCGCTTATGCAGCAACTTTTCGATCCGTTCCATCAGCTCCAGCAACGAGACCGTATTGTCGGCACCGCCGCCCACGTTGTAGATCTGTCCTGCGGTGGTCTCTTGTCTTTCGTTCGCCGCTTCAAACGCTCGGACTAAATCCTGGACCGCAAGCACATCACGCACCTGGCGCCCGTCGCCGTAAATGCAAATTTCCTTGTCTTGCAGAGCTGAGTACAGAAAGTGCGCTATCCAACCCTGGTCTTCATTTCCAAATTGGTGAGGTCCGGCAATGCACGACATGCGGAATACCACGGTAGGCAAGCCAAAGGTTGTTGCGTAGTCATGAACATACTGGTCTGCCGCTCCCTTGGAACATCCGTAAGGAGAATAGAAGTCCAGAGGCTGCGTTTCGGGAGTGCAATCGTACGGCGTGCAGAGCTGTCGCGGGGCTGGCTCGTCCGAGAATCGTTTCGGAACGATGTGCCCGTAAACTTTGTTGGTCGAAGTAAATAACAGGAATGGGCGTGCTTCGCTGCTGCGAGCAGCTTCCAGGATGTTCAGGGTTCCGCCAAGATTCACTTCAAAATCGCTTCTCGGATCGCTTACCGAAGTCGTAACCGCAACCTGCGCCGCAAAATGATAGATCTCGGTTGCTGAACCCACCGCTCTCCTTACCGCTTCCGCATCGCGGACATCAGCAATAGTGACTTTCAAGCGTCCGGCAGCGCTGGGCGATTGTCGCAACCAGCGTAGATTGTGCTCGACGCCGGAACGCGAGAGATTGTCGAAAACATGAACCCTCGCGTCGGCTTTACTAAGAAGATGGTGTGCCCAGTTACAGCCAATGAAGCCAGCTCCACCAAAGATCAATACCGAACGAAGGGACCCTTTCATGTTTTAACCCGTTTTACGACACTTGAAAGTTTTGCGATCGATCAGGCCACCAGACCGCGTGTTGCCAAGTCTCTGAGCGCGTCGTCGGTGCGATCCTGTGCTTGTTGCGAGCCGAGCCAATTCACCAGTTCCGACATTCCTTGCTCAAAACTTACCCTTGGGACATACCCCAGCGTCTGCGAGATCTTCGAAATATCTGCATAGCAGTGCCGGATGTCTCCGGATCGATACGCACCAGTGATCCCGGGAGGCAGTTCGACTCCCAACAGCGATGCAATTTCGCTGGCCACCTCTGAAATCGAGACAGGTTCCCCGGAGCCCACATTGAGAGCCATGCCATCTGCGTCCGACGATTCCATTGCCAACATATTGGCCTGCACGATGTCGCGGATATTGACGAAGTCGCGCAACTGCGAGCCATCTTCAAAAATAATGGAGGGCTTTCCATTCATCAGGCGCGAAGCAAAGATCGCAGCTACGCCTGTGTAGGGATTCGACAAGGCTTGCCGCGGTCCGTAAATATTGAAATAACGAAGCGCGATCGAGGGAATGTCATATGTCCGGCCAAAGAGCAGGGCCATTTCTTCTTGCGCTTTTTTCGAGAGGGCATAAATCGAGGTGCACTGCAACGGCTTCTCTTCATCCGTGGCCGTTGGTTGAGCCTCATCATGACAACGTGGGCAAACCATCTCCCAGCGTTTCTGTTTGAGTTGGTTCAGGGAACGCGATTGTGGGGCAATTTCACCACATTGCGCGCAAAGATACCTGCCCTCGCCGTAAATGGACATAGAAGACGCTACGATCAACTTTTCGGGCTCGGACCCGGTGTCGAGAATTGCTTGCAGCAGGTTGGCGGTGCCCTGGACGTTGCTCTCCATATACCTGGCGATCTCATACATGGATTGCCCAACACCAACCGTCGCTGCCAGATGAAAAATAACATCTGAGTCTCGGACCACATCGCATAGCGATTCGAAATCGCGCACGTCTCCTTCAACGAATTGGGCTTCGCGGGACAGGTAAGTTGGAAATCGATTTCCATGGACTTGCCTGCTCAGGTTGTCGAATATTTTCACTGCATGGCCCTGTTGCAATAGGGCGTCTGCGGTATGGGAACCGACAAAACCGCCACCTCCGACGATCAAGACGCGCTTCATCGTTTATCTCTTAATCCTGCGCACTCGTAACCGGTTGACCGACTGCAAGTTGATGTATTTCACTGCGACTGGCCTGAGATGAAGTGAATTGTTTGTAGGATGCCTAAGGTACGTAAAAGAAGTGTTTTAGCGGTTTTGCTAGCCCGGAGCGCACAGGAGTGACGGCCCAGCAGCGGACCATCTCAGCCGCGACGAACGCGAAATATACCCTGGAAAACATAGGCTCTGCGGCGCTATGCCACACGCGCCTTTGACTCCAACATGCGAGCGTCAATGGCGGAGACCAGGCCTTCAAATTCGAACGATCCATCGTGTCTAACGCCGTTGACAAAGAACGTCGGCGTGCCATTGACTCCGCTGCGCACACCGCCCTGAAGGTCCTTGCGTATTTTCGGTAAGAATTCGTGGTTCGCGATTGCATCCCGCAAACCTTCCTGCGGTAAACACAGCAGTTCCGCAAGTTCGAACAGAAGGGGCAGGCTCAAACGCTCTTGGTTTTCATAGATGCCGTCGTGCATCTCCCAAAATCGTCCGCGTGATCCGGCGAACTCAGCCGCCTCGGCTGCGGGTTCGGCGAGGGGATGAATCTGAGTCAAAGGAAAATTACGGAAGACAAACCTTAGCTGCGGACCAAAGTGCTTCTGGACTGTTTTGACGGAGGGGTACGCGCGCCCGCAGTAGGGACACTCGTAGTCCCCATACTCCACAAGAGTGACGAGGGCATTTTCATCGCCCTGGATGTGGTCATTTAGCGAAACTGGAACTTTCAACGGGCTCATTGTTGTTCCTCTTTAAAGAGAGATCTTCCAGCGCCTGGAGAATGCCATCGGCTCCAGGATTGACTGCGACCGGCGAGCAGTAACTCCAAAAAACCTTGCCCTCAGGATCGAGCACGAACAATGCCCGTTCGGCAAATCCGTCTTTTTTCCGGTAAGCCCCATATTTCTTTGCCACTGCACCCTTAGGCTCAAAATCGGCGAGCAGCGGAAAATGCAAATTGCGGTCTCTCGAAAACGCGGCGTGACACCAGGCTCCGTCCACGGAAATCCCGAGCAACTCAGCCTCGTACTTTTGAAATTCGGGGAGAATCTCGTTGTACAGTGCCATCTGATCTCCGCACACCGGACTCCAGTCGGCCGGATAAAACGCAAGGATCACCGGCTTTCCTTGTAGTTCATGCAACGATAACTTTTGATCGGGAGTAACGTTTAATGTGAAATCCGGAGCCTGCGTTCCCGGAGACAGAATTTGAGCCATGATTCTCCTATCAATTTCTGTGTTGGGATCCCAACACCTCCTTACCTCAGATGCTATCGGGCGCATGAGCGTCGCAACAATTAGCAGTTAGGATGAATAGCCAATCGCCAGACTGCTCTAGACTCTGGTTTGTCCATCGCCAGCAGCAGTATTACGACTTTTGTGGTAGTGACACGTTTGTCCGCTGGACCGACACTAAAATGAATCGTTGGATAGAATCCCTATGATCGATCCCCAAAAAACACCACCCTTCACCATTAATCCGCAAGCCCGCATTGGACACGTACATCTCAAGGTCGCCGATCTTCAGCGTGCCTTGAACTTCTACTCCGGAGTGCTTGGCTTCGAGGTAATGCAGCGATATGGCGAGGGTGCGGTTTTCTTGTCGGCCGGTGGATATCATCATCATATCGCCCTGAACACGTGGGAAGGCCGTGGCGGTTCGCCACCACCACCGGGCAGAACTGGCCTTTACCATACTGCGATCCTCTATCCCACCAGGGCAGCGCTTGCTGTAGCTTTGCGAAGAGTTCTAGCTGCAAAGATTCCGCTGGAAGGCGCAGCCGACCACGGAGTTAGCGAATCTATCTACTTACGCGACCCCGACGACAATGGTGTTGAATTGTATTGCGACAAACCGGAGAAAGTATGGCCCCGCACCGCCGACGGCAAATTAGCAATGACCACTGAGAGTTTGGACGTGCACCGTTTACTTAGCGAAGCTCCTCCGGGCATCGAGTTGGATAGCGGTCCGCGAGATCTGTAATTCTGCACTTTCTGCCGCGCATATTGGCGTCGGCCAAGTGTGGGTTACCACGTGATAGACTTCGGCTTCCGTGGAAGTCATGGACCATTCCCAGGAGTCAGAAAAGAATCAGCTTGCCCGGGTCGCCCTGTTCCTGCTCGTTTTGCTTCTTCCGCCTGTATCTCTAGCTCAGAAGTCCACGCCTCAAGAAGAACCGACATTCCGTAGCACAACACGCCTGGTAGTGCTGGATGTGGTGGTCACGGATCGCGCCGGGAAGCTGGTCACTAATCTGTCGCAGTCTGACTTTACGCTGTTGGAAGACGGCGTACGTCAGAGCATTGCCTCGTTCGAATCGCCGGAACAGCGGCCCGATGTTCCGGTTTTCGTCGAAGGCAAAAGCAACAAGGCTGAGGCGAAATCTGCGCTGAATGGCAGCACGCCATCCCCTTCTGCTCTGACCATCCTGGTGTTGGATGAACTGAATAGCGAAGTGCTGGATCAGGCTTATGCCCGCTCTGCAATTCAGAAATTCCTTCGCACGCATGGCCCGCGCCTGCGCCAGCCAACATGTCTCATGCTACTCGGCCAGAAGCGGCTCGAGCTGTTGCACGACTATAGCCAGGATGCGAACGCCCTGGTGGAAGCGCTACACCAACGCCATGCTGAGTTACCTTTCGGTCTGATGACCGCCGAAATGAGCGGGGCGGGAGAACGCCTGTCCAAGACGCTGTGGGCGCTGCAACAGGTTGCGGCAGCTAACAATCATTTCGCCGGGCGTAAGAATGTGATCTGGGTCGGGCCCGGGTTTCCGGCGCTCGACTCGATTTTGAGTCTTAATCCAGAGGATCGTCATCGGCTCGTGGCGGCCGTCGGCGACGCTACCAATCTACTTTTCGATTCGCGTTTGACGGTCTATACCATCAATCCTCGTGGACTTGAGGCCTCTCCCGTAATGTACGGCAAGTCGCTTGGCGGGGGATTCTTAACTGGAACACAGGACCCTGCGTCAGGTGAGCTTGTGTTCGAAAGCATTGCTCCGGAAACTGGAGGCAAGATATTCCGGCTTCAGAACGATGTGGACGTCGCGATTGCGACGAGTGTAGATGATGGAGCGGCTTACTATACTCTGGCTTACTATCCCAGCAACCGCGATTGGAGTGGCAAGTTCCGTTCCGTGAAGGTGATGGCGCGGGGCCAAAGCCTGCAGGCGCGAGTACGCAGAGGATACTTCGCGGTGCCAGATGCTCCCGCAACCGACAATCAGATCGATACTGTGCTCTCGCGGGCAGTGATGAATCCTCTTCCCTTTCGAGCGCTTCGTATTTCGGCTTCGGTGAAGTCGGCGGGTCCGCTGGCGGGACGATTCAACATTAAAGTTGATCGCCGCGCGCTTGACTGGCAGTTAATGCCAGACAGTAAACATCGATGTGAGGTCACCATCGTTGTCGCCAGTGTGGGTGCTGACGATCGCGTTCACAGCCACAAGGTAACGGAGATGGAATCGTTGGTTGACGACAAACATTTTGAGCGTGAATGGGACAAGCCGGTCACTTTCAATCTAGTTTCAGATTTGCCACGGAGCACCAAACACGTCCGAATCGTGGTGCGCGACGCGCAGAACGGGCATATGGGGACTGCCGATCTGTCACGGGATTCACTACCGGTTCACTGAGGCTAATGTAGGTGAACTTAAGACTGCTACCAATGCCTAACTAGCCAGACTGTTATTCGGAATGGAAACCCACAACCTGAATAATTTTGCACTACTGCCTCACTTACTGGACCTGTAACAGCAGGGGCAATTAGATTAGAAGCCCTTAGATGTCATGTTTGATGTCTGTGGCATGTGCCCTCTTCAGCAATGCTGGGCCAGTCAAGCGTTTCAGGCCGGAGCAGGTCAGTGTAGAATGCCGACGGTGGTAAAAGCCCTTAGCTAAGTGCACCCCAAACCTCATGCCAAAACATATGTGTTTCTTGGTTCTAAGTCTGGCCTTCTGTTTGGACTTCAGCACCGCGGACTCCCAAGTGCCATCGACACCAGGAGAGGCCAAGCCGGCCGGGGGGAAGCCCGATTATTCCTCGGAAGCTTTTGTCACTGAGCTGGATTCCACGCGAATCGTCTTTGAGAATGATGGTACGAGCACACGACAATCAACTGCGCGCATCCGAATTCAGTCCGATGCCGGCGTTCAGCGTTACGGTGTGCTCACCTTCCGCTACCAAAACTCGACGGAGAGCGCAGATATCGACTACGTTCGAGTACGCAAGCAGGACGGCAGCATAATTTCCACGCCGCCAGAAAACGTACAGGACATGGCCGCGGACATCACTCGTGCAGCGCCCTTCTACAGCGACGTGGGAAAAGCACGTGGCCGTGAAGGGCTTAGTTAGGCGTGGGTGACATGCTGGAGTTTCAGTGGCACTGGCATACCACGAAACCGCTCGCCCCAGGCCAGTTCTGGTTCGCCTACAATTTTTCCCATGATGGCATCATTCTTCAGGAACAACTTCAAATTGGCATTCCGCGAAACCGTCCCGTCAAATGGAAGAGTTCCAGCTTGAAACCAGTTCTCACTGAAGACAGTGCCAGCAGGTTCTTTACCTGGACTAGTTCCCATCTCGAAGCAAAATCGACGGAGGAGGAAAAGAAAGACCAGGAGCAAACCCAGTATCAAGCGGCGCGCGGCAAGCTTCCTGCACCGGAGATCCAGCTCTCTAGCTTTCAAAGCTGGGAAGAAGTCGGTGGCTGGTACACGAGCCTGCAACGGGAACGCGTAAAACCCAAAGCGGAGATTCGCACCAAGGCAGCAGAGCTGACAAAAGGTTCAGCGGATGATGCAGCAAGACTTCACGCTATTTATAACTATGTCAGCACCCAATTCCGCTATATCGGAATAGCTTTCGGGATTGGCCGTTATCAGCCTCATTCCGCAGCGGACGTACTCAACAATCAGTATGGAGACTGCAAAGATAAACACACATTATTCGCTTCCCTGCTTGGTGCAGTGGGCCTCAAGGCGTACCCCGCCTTGATCGCATCCACCCATGAAATTGATGTGGATGTGCCATCCCCAGCGCAATTTGATCACGTAATCAGCGTGGTAGCACAAGGAGATCATTTCATTTGGCTGGATACCACGCCGGAAGTTGCACCTTTCGCGTATCTTTCCAGCGGCTTGCGCGACAAACAGGCGCTAGTGATGGCTGAGGACAAGTTGCCGACCTTGATCATGACGCCAGCCGATCCGCCTCTGAAGCCATCGCAAGTGTTCCGGATTGATGCAAAGTTGAGCGACACCGGCACGCTGCAAGGAAAAATTGCGCGGAGTGTCCAGGGTGACGATAACGAAGTCGCTCTTGGTATTGCATTTCGACGCGTGCCACTGCCCAAATGGAAGGATCTGATCCAGCAGATCTCCTACCTTTCGGGTTTTGCCGGTGATGTGAGTGATGTGACTGCCGGGTCGCCGGAAAAAATCGATGAGGCCTTTCACTTTGCCTACACCTACACGCGCAAGGACTACCCCGACTGGTCTGACCGGCGAATCAGCTCGCCGCTCCCTCCCATCATGTTGCCGCCGGTTCAGGAAAAAGATGGAAAACCCTCATTCCCGATCTGGTTGGGCTCGCCCACCGACGTGCATCTTGAATCGCATGTGGAACTTCCCAAGGGTTACAGCCCGGAACTCCCCAAAAATGTCGACCTAAAGGAGGACTTTGCCGAGTACCACGCCACCTACGCGATCAAGGACGGTATGTTGCTGACCCAGCGTGCCTTTCTGGTGAAGCTTCGAGAGGTGCCGGTAAGTAAGTACGAGCTCTACAAGAAATTGCAAGGTCGTGGAGAACGATCACAATCTCTATATCGCGCTGTCTTCCGGCAAGTCGTCGCCAATGTCCTACCAGGATGGAATATGGAACTTGCCTTACAGCGATAACCCTGAGGCTGTCCGGGCTTACGATGAAGCGCGAAATGGATACGAGAGGCATGATTTACAAGCCGAAATAACCTCTCTCAAGCGCGCCGTGGAGATTGATCCCAAATTTACCCGCGCGTGGCTGTGGCTCGGGGAGATATACATGTTCGCGCGGCAGCCCGAACAGGCGTTGCAGGCCTACCGCAAGGCAGTCAATGTTGATCCGCAAGAAGCGCTGAGCTACAAGGCACTTGGATTTGCGCTTGTCGGCCTGCGAAAGTTCGATGAGGCCATTCCAGTGTGGCAGGAACTGATCAAGATTGCGCCCAATGATAGCGGCGGGTCGGCGGGCTTGGGTATCTCTTTGTTCGGCTTGAAACGCTACGGGGAGGCGGCATCGGCACTGGAAACCGCAGTGAAACTAAGCCCTCAATTCGCGGGTCTTGAGGTGCAGCTTGGCTCCGCTTTTCTGCGGGCTGGTGAAGAGGACAAGGCTCTGGCTGCATACCAGAAAGCCATCGAGCTAGATCCCTCACCTTGGATGTTCAACAACGTAGGATACGAACTGGCTGATGGGAACAAGAAATTACCAATTGCACTTGAATATGCTGAAAAAGCGGTTGGGCAAGAGGAGGAAGCTTCCCAGAAGCTCAAGCTCTCGGAATTGGGGATCGAAGAGTTGGCGCACACCAGTAGCTTGGCTGCATTCTGGGATACCCTGGGTTGGGTACACTTCCGAATGGGCAATCTCGACCAGGCCGAGAAATACCTGAAGTCCGCGTGGGAGCTCTCGCAAGACTGGGCCGAGGCAGACCATCTCGGACAGCTCTACGAACGTCAGCATAAAAAGCAAGCCGCAGCCCGTATGTACCGGCTCGCGCTGTATCGTTTCCCACAGCAGGCAAACCGGGAACCAGAAGAAATGGAGAAGACCCGCGCCAGGCTTCAGAATCTGTTCCCCGGTAGCGCACCCGTTAATCTGCGTAGCGACACCGAAGCCTCAACCGAGGTGAACCGTTTGCGTACAATCAAACTGACGCGGCTGACGCCAGGAACTGAGAGTGCGGAAGTGTTTGTGGTTTTTGCGCCGGACCCTAAGAGTTCGTTCTTAAGAATCGCGGATGTGAAATTCATCAGCGGATCAGAAAAGCTAAAATCCGCTGGGACCGCGCTGAAGTCCGCCACGTTTCAAATTCCATTCTCCTTCGGTGGACATGCACGTCTATTACGCCGCGGCATTCTCGGCTGCTACCAGTATTCAGGCTGTTCGTTGACCTTACTCAATCCTGCCGATGTACACTCAGTGAATTGACTCTCTAGAGCATCTGCCAGCAGCTGTTGCCCATTTCAAGTCTTGAAGGAAGTTGTGATGACTCGTGCCACTGGAACCTTTGATGTCAAGCTGAGCCCGCAGGCAGTAGACGAGAAAGCCGACGCCAGCCTGGGCAGGATGTCGATCGACAAACAGTTTCATGGCGATCTCGAAGGTAGCAGCACGGGCGAGATGCTGAGTGCCAGCACCAGCGTCAAAGGCTCAGGCGCTTACGTGGCGATTGAGCGGGTGAGTGGAACGCTGCATGGGCGCGGCGGCAGCTTCACACTCCAGCATAGCGGAACCATGACACGGGGCGCGCCGCAACTCACGATCACTGTTGTGCCGGACTCTGGAACTGATCAACTGAAGGGTCTTGCAGGCAAGATGATGATCATAATCACTGACGGAAAACATTCTTATGATTTCGACTACACCCTTGCCGAGAGTCCCTGAAAACATTTGCGAGGGAGAACTTTATGCGATTGATTGGATGTTTGTTTCTTTCGTTGAGCCTTTTCGTCTCACTGGCTTGGTCTGATGAAGGGCATCACCACGCTTTGACCGAAGACGAGATTGGTTCCGTCCACTTCGTGACTTCGTGCGCGAAAGCGGCGGAGATCAGTTTCAACCACGCGGTCGCTATGCTGCACTCATTCCAGTACGAGGACTCGCGTCGGGCTTTCGACGCTGTCGCTCTGCAAGATCCGACGTGCGCAATGGCGCAGTGGGGCGTGGCTATGTCTCATTACCACGGTCTTTGGCATAACGGGGACATGGCGGCTGGGCGTGAGGCATGGAGCAGAGCACACGATATCGCAAACGCGAATCCCAAGACCACGGCCCGCGAAAACGGTTACATCGATGCCTTGGGAGAAATCTATCGGCAGGATGGAAAGGACGAATACGTTCACGCCCAGGCTTTCGAGCAGAAGATGGGAATGCTTGCGGCGGTTTATCCGGATGACAGCGAAGCTGCCATCTTCCATGCGCTATCGTTGGACTTTACCGCTCCTAAAACCGATAAGACTTTCAGTCATCAACGTCAGTGCGGGGAAATCCTTCAACCCATCTTTCAGAAACAGCCGCATCATCCTGGAGTTGCGCACTACCTGATTCACTGCTACGACAATCCAGTGCTTGCCGAAAGAGCGCTGGATGCCGCCCGCGCCTACGCTAAGATCGCGCCCGCTTCAGCCCACGCCAATCACATGCCTTCCCATATCTTCACGCGCGTCGGCTCATGGGAAGAATCGATCGATTCCAACAGGCGCTCTGCCAGCCTGGCCTCGCAGGCGGAAAACACTTCCAAGACTGGAGAAGCGCGCGATCAGCGGCTTCACGCCTTGGATTATCTGGAATACGCGTATCTCCAGAGCGGGCAGGTGAAGAATGCTAAAGCGGTGCTGGAAGAAATGAAATCCCTTCCGCCGCTCGCAGGATTAACTCTTACGGGAAACTACGCGATCGCTGCCATCCCGGCCCGCTACACCATGGAACTCGCTCAATGGAAGCAGGCGAGTGAACTGCCAGCGCCAACGGAAGGCACTCTTTGGGCACAGGCAATTACGTGGATGGCGATCGGAATAGGCAGCGCACGTTCCAACAATCTCGGGCGTGCGACAGAGGCCGAGAAGGCATTGGCTACGCTACGAGACACCATCGCCACGCAAAAAAATGTGTACTGGTCGAATCAGGTAGAAGTGCAGCGGAGAGAAGTGGCTGCGTGGATTTCGGGGCAGAGCGGTAAACACGAAGATGCAATAACCGTGATGCGCTCGGCGGCAGAGCTGGAAGAAAGCATGGATAAAGATGCGGTCACTCCGGGTGCGGTCATCCCTGCCCGTGAAATGCTGGCAGAGCTTTTGTTGTCCGCGAAACGTCCCGGGGAAGCGCTGGTGGCCTACGAATCGGCTTTGAAGATCGCACCTAAACGGTTCAATGCGTTGTATGGTGCAGCAAGGGCGGCGGAGGCGAGCGGGAATCCGAGTATCGCCAGTCGGTACTTCCAGGAATTAATCAGGATTTCAGTGGGAGAAGAACGTCCCGAGTTGACCACCGCGCGCAAGAAAGTGGCCATTACTGCGGCAAAGTAGGCAAGGCTCGTTCTACACAACTACACCACCAGCGAAGCCTCATGCGGTCAAAAGACCCGCCCAAGCAGAGCTTGGACGGGGCACCCTCCCCACTCTTGCGATTCTTTAACGCCGGCCCTTTTCAACGAATTCCTCTGCGTCCTGAACTGCCTTGGCCAGACGGCGGGCGCGGGCTTCGGGACTTCGATAATAAAAGATGCCGAACAGGTGCATTCGCCTGCGCGAAAGCGACATACGTTCCCATCCTTCGCCGGCGCGGGCATTACGCGCGAATGTGACTTGAAGAATGGGTGGCAGTTCGCGTTCAGCTTCCATGGTGGCGAGTAAGCGTTCCGCGATTTGCTGGGCACGACGCTCGCGGGCTTCGGCACTTTTCACTTGAGTGATCCAAGCGCTGATTTCCTTGCGTGTGGAATAGTTCAGCCGCTCGAACCATCGGCGGAGTTGGAGGTCCCCGGCAAGGGCACGCTTCAGTTCGGCGGGAATTATCACAATGCGTGGTTCGGTATCGGGCTCCAGCCGGAACTGAGCCATCGAGCCGGTGGTGACTTTGCCGCCTTTCTGCATCTGCTTATTTATCAACATCATGTGCCGGCCCTTACCCGTGGGAAAGAGAGAGGTGCGAAACGGAAAACCGTTGATCTCGCCTTTCACCTTCAACCTCTCTCTGGTTCGCCAAATCCTGGGAACATCCAGAGGGACGTGAATGACCACCCAGTTAAGCCTCGACTTAAGGCGTTCGAGCGTGGCACGAAAGGATTTAGCGAGCGCCTTAGTCATATTTGTTGGTGGCTAGTTGCAGTGTCCTTAGGCGAACCGACGAGGCTTGACAACCGGATGTACAATTTAACCAATTCGTTATAACCGGAATGCGACGTCCCTAACCAATCCCCGGCATATTGCCATCCGATTACGACGAACAAAAAGATTCTGCGCACAGGTTCGCTGCCGTGTGAGGTGATTTATGGCGCTCCGTATTTTTGTGGCCGATGATCATGAAGTTGTGCGTCGCGGTATCTGTGCTCTGCTCACGGCTCATCACGGATGGGAAATCTGCGGCGAAGCTGCGGATGGCCGCGAAGCCGTGGAGAAGGTTAACCACCTCCAGCCCGACATCGTGATTCTGGATATCGGTATGCCGGCTCTCAACGGACTCGAAGCTGCTCGCCAGATTCTGCACAATAATTCCCATCAGAAGATAGCGATCCTGAGCATCACAGACTCCGAGCAAGTGATCCAGGAAGCTTTGAGAGCCGGAGCCAAGGCATACATCCTGAAGTCGGACGGAGCCAAGGACCTGATCGTCGCCATCGAAGCCTTGCAGCAGAATAGAACTTACTTCAACTCCCGAATCGGACAGATCGTTTTAAACGGATTCTTGAACACCGGCAAGATGCCGTCGCAAAGAACGTTTATCTTACCCGACCTGACGGCTCGCGAGCGGGAGATCGTGCAATTGTTGGCGGAAGGTAAAAGCACTAAAGAGGTGGCAGTCACCCTCGGTGTAAGTGTGAAGACAGCCGAGACTCATCGCAGCAATCTGATGCGCAAGCTAGGTTTGCATTGCTTGAGCGAACTGGTGCTCTACGCGGTGCGCAATAATATCGTTCAAGTTCCGGGCGAGCAGGCTTCCGCACTCCATGCTGGCCCCCCGAGGATGCCGGCAGCATAAGGCAGTGGCTAGTGGCTAGTAAATCTAATATCTCACCATTCTGTTGGACTTCAATTCTTAGCCACTGTCTCCATCTTTTTCTCGGAATCGTTTGAAAAAAGCTAAAGCTCCGGTTGTCATGGCCTGCCTGCACTCGTATATTGATTGGCGACGGAGGAAACGGCAATCATGACTACTGTGGAATTCTTCGATCAACTGGACGCGCGAATCGCCAAATACGATCTGCTTTGCCATCCTTTCTATAAAGCCTGGGCTGCGGGTGAACTGACTCGGGAAGATCTTCGGGACTACGCGCGCGACTACTACCATCACGTTGACGCTTTTCCGGCTTATCTCGAAGAACTCTGCGCTCGACTAGGAGAGGGTGAGTTGCGTAGCGCGGTGATGGCCAACATGGCTGACGAGAATGGCATGGAAGGCTTCTCAGGTCAGCCTTCGGTGCGGCACTCCGATCTATGGCTGGACTTCGTGGAAGGCATGGGAGCCGATCGCAACATGGCTGGCCATCAGCCCGTGGCAGAAGTGAGCGATCTAATAGATTTTTTCCACGAGACGGCACGGAGGCGCACTCCAGCCGAAGCTTTGACTTCCTTCTACGCATATGAATCCCAAGTTCCGCGGGTCGCGCAAGAGAAATCCTGCGGCCTGCGCGAAATGTACGGTGCCAACGAGAAGGCGTGCGGCTATTTCACGCTGCACGCAACTGCAGACATCCATCATTCGAAGATCTGGCGTCACCAATTGGCCAAGTGTCTTGAGACGGATCCCAATCTCGCAGACAAGGCCTTGCTTGCGGGAGAGCGCACTGCGATAGCTCTGTGGCAAGCCCTGGATGGAATCGACCGCCGCCGCACGGCACGCGCAGCCTAGGTTTTTGAGATTAAAACGCGGATGAGCCGGTGGATTCCAAATCACCGGCTCACGCTATTTTCAGATGGATAGACATGCCGAAAGCTATGCCCATCGGCGCCCGCGCTACGGCCGAACAGACCGTCGAATTCAAGCACACGCTAACCGCCCATCATTCCGAATTGCCGCCGGTATATTCCACGCCTGACATGATTCGCTTGATGGAAACTGCGGCATTTCTGGCGCTTCAGCCTTATTGCAACCCGGGCGAAATCACCGTGGGCACGGCCATCAACATTGAGCATCGCGCCGCCAGTGGAGTCGGAGCTCACATCCTTGCCGAGGCAGTGCTGGAGTCATTCGACGGCCGTTTCTATACACTTCAAGTAACCGCCCGCGATGACGTGCAGGAGATCGGACGAGGCACCGTGAATCGCGCGACAGTGAGCGTTTCAAAATTTCTAGACAAAATGAAGGCACAATTGAAGACCGCCCGTTAAGCTGGCAGAGACCAAAATGTCCGACAAGCAAAAGCAAAAATCCGCTGCCGAAGCCTTTCGTGCCATGCATCGAGGCAAGCGAATTCTGTTGCTTCCCAACGCTTGGGACGTGGCCAGCGCCCACATCTTCGAGGAAGCCGGATTTGGCGCGATCGCCACCACCAGCGGCGGAATTGCATTCACTCGGGGGTATCCGGACGGGCAACGCATCTCACGTGACGAAATGCTTCAAGCCGTTTCGCGGATCGCTGCCGCGACAAAAGTTCCGGTTACCGCGGACGTGGAAGCCGGTTACGGAGCTCGCCCGGAAGACGCGGCTCAAACCGCGCTGGCCGTAATTGAGTCAGGGGGGCTGGAATGAATCTTGAGGATGCAAGCGGAGAGGCCAATCAGCCGCTCGTGGAGTTGCCAGTGCAACTGGAAAAAATTGCCGCCATTAATGAAG
>Ga0209160_1001390_pt1 | contig 20314 bp, 16 predicted proteins | sample GraSoiAngelo_153_FD_186167 | JGI IMG/M metagenome (GOLD analysis project Ga0209160, IMG submission 186167) | Grasslands soil microbial communities from the Angelo Coastal Reserve, California, USA - 14_1009_12_40cm (SPAdes) (version 2) | ecosystem: Environmental > Terrestrial > Soil > Grasslands ... | reverse complement strand
AATTTCAGAAACTCTGGGAAGAGTTCGACGAGAGGCCGTGGCACAATCTCAAAACCAAGGAGGCTCTCGCTGAAGCCGAATTCGAAGGCTGGTATGTACGATCGGTATTTCCGCCGCGCTTCGGCAATCGCACACGGCCAGCCGTATGTAACCGTGCGACGAGGAAAGGTTGCAGCGCGACCTATAGCTTGGAACAATCTGAGCATGGGCGCGGCGAACCTCGGAAGGCTGCTCATGGTCTTTTTGATACAAATCGTGAACCGCGAATTCACGCTGAACCTGAAGGCAGAGATAGCAACCTTGGATGCAGAGGTACAGGCGCTTATTAATCCGCACAAGAAGGCAATTCTGAACGCGGTTGATTCACAGCAAGAAAAGAAAGCCAGCAAATCCCCGTAAGCCACAATCATTTGCCTCTTGATAGGTAACGAGGTCAGACTTGCGTAAAACTCGAAACCGAAAGTCAAAGGCTGGGAAACAAGACAAACAATACAAGCACGCCCGAAAGCGCGCCCTGGCGTTCCTCCGCAAGGACAAACGCCAGCCAGGCGCATTAAAGGGTAAATTGATTGTCGGTCCCGAGTTTTTTGAGCCCCTTCCGGCAGGCGAGTTTTCAGCTTGAGCTTAGACTCACTCTCTCGCTATTTTCACTCATCGCATCATTCAGGTGCGCCTGCGCCAACTACGGCAACGCCCATGTTAGAATGGGGCGCAAACTCCCGCTTTTATAAACTCTTCGGAGGCACAAGGATGAAAATCAGCCCGGGCAAACAGAAGGGCTTGGAGGCAGTTTCCAATTCGCGCGGCGTGATCGCCGCGGCGGCCATGGACCAGCGCGGCTCTCTCAAGAGCGCCATCGCCAAGGATAAGGGCATCGACAAAAAGGGCGTAACCGACCAGATGATGGCGGAATTCAAGGAAGCCGTCACCCGCATCCTCACGCCGCACGCCAGCGCCATTCTGCTCGATCCCGAGTACGGCCTTTCCGCCACCAAGGTGCGCGCCAAGAATGCCGGCCTGCTGCTGGCCTACGAGAAGAGCGGCTACGACAATACGCAGCCCGGCCGCCTGCCCGATCTGCTGGATCATTATTCGGTTCGGCGTCTCGTCGCCGCCGGCGCCGATTGCGTCAAGATCCTGCTTTACTACACGCCCTTCGATCCGCCCGCCGTCAACGAAACCAAGCATGCCTGGGTCGAACGCATCGGCGGCGAATGCATCGCCTCCGATGTGCCGTTTTTCCTCGAATTTGTCGGCTACGAAGAGAACGTGGACGAAAAGGGCCTCGACTTCGCCCGCAAGAAGCCCGAAATCGTGGCGCGCAGCATGGAGGAATTCTCCAAGCCGCAGTACGCCGTGGATGTCCTCAAGGTGGAAGTGCCGGTCAATATGGCTTTCGTGAAGGGCGCGCGCTCCTGTAAGGGCGAATCCGTCTATTCGCGCGAAGAGGCCAAGGAACATTTCCGCCGCGCCGCGTCCATGGCCCAAAAGCCGTTCATCTATCTTTCCGCCGGCGTCAGCAACGACACCTTCAACGAATCGCTCGAGCTCGCCGCCGAAGCCGGCACGAACTTTTCCGGCGTGCTCTGCGGCCGCGCCACCTGGAAAGACGGCATTCCGGTTTACGCCAAGCAGGGCTTGAAGGCCTTCGAGGAGTGGCTCGGCAAACAGGGCGTCGCCAACATTAATAACGTGAACCAGCGGCTGGCCGCGGCCAAGCCCTGGTTCAGCCTTTACGGCGCCGCCTCCGTCTCCGCGCTGCGTTAGTCGCGGGGATAGCGTGCGTTGGACGGGGGCTAGATGGTGAAACTGGGTCTACCTCGCAGGACAATCGTGGCGCTGCTCCTCGCGGTTGTGAGCACGACCTCCTGCAACGGCGATTATGCTATTCGGTTGCCCGGTGGTTACTCTTTGGTTCGGATATATTCGGGTACCGTGGTAATCAGCCACCCCGATATAGGGATTGTCGTCGAAGCGAACGTAGATGGTTACGCGGTAGTCGGATCGTTGGTTGTTGGTCACGTCAGCCTTGCATCACGCGATCCCGAGCAAGAATTTAGTAAACCCGGGTATTTTGTGCTAAATACCCGGACTCATGAAACGAAGCAGAGCCTCGACAAGGCTGCTTGGCTGGAATCGCTCAGAGCAGCGGGAATCCTGGGCGAGCCAAAATTAAACAAACCTTCGCGCTCTGATAAAAACTACAGCTAGCGGGTGCCCCACCCTTTCTGAAGCGTGGGTCCGAACCTTGTAGCTCAGGTCGCCACGACGCCCGCGCGTAAGCGCGCGTTAAAGCAGGGCGTCGGGAGACCTGGGGCCTTTTCGTAGCCCCGGCGCCTTCAGCCCCGCATCTCTCTTGCAACGCAGCCCTCTTCCGACAAACAATCTCCCATGCCCAACGGCTCCTCCAAACCCGGCCGCGCCCCCTCCGGCGAAATCTCCGTGCGCACCGAACGCCGCACGCAATTGCTCGACGTCACTGCGGCCGTGGCCAAGCTGATCAAAGACGCCGGCGTGCAGTCCGGCGTCTGCTACCTCCACGTCCCGCACACCACGGCCGGCGTGCTCATCAACGAAAATGCCGATCCCGACGTGGCCGCCGATATCGAGGCCGCGCTCGCGCGCCTCGTTCCCAAAGACGCCATCTACCGCCACGCCGAAGGCAACGCCGACGCGCACATCAAGGCTTCGCTCGTGGGAACCTCCGCGACGATTTTCATCAGTGAAGGCCGGCTCGAGCTCGGCCGCTGGCAGGGAATTTTCTTCTGCGAATTCGACGGCCCGCGTAGCCGCCGCCTCCGCGTCAAAATCCTCCCCGGCTGACCCATTCGCCTGGCGCATCCAACGCGATCCCGGAAGAATCTGGACTACCCGCACCGCCGTTTTTCGGATAGTGGGTCACTTTCCGAAAATCCGTGTATCGGGAGTTGGCGGCTGTACAACGCCCTACCCGTATCGCATCGGAGGAGCGTTTCTAGAATTCTGGAACAAAGGTAGCAGTAGCGGTCTCTCACTCAATAGGTGCAAATGCGCTGGAGATTGGCCCTACCTTTTATTGGTCTCATCCTCTTTGCGGGGGTCACCTATAGGTCGCTGCACATCCATCGTGCCTCAGGCTCTCCTAGTCGATACTTTTGGTGGTCGAGTATTCGTTTGGATTCTGATCCCTTGGGCAAGAAAGCTCCGGTATCAACAGCGTGGGACCTCAGAAACATCTGGGTGGACCCAGGATGGGTAGATGAGTTATTGCTCGCTTCCGCCCTCCCTGCGTTCGCTGCTGGCGCAATCGTCGTGTCCGGCCTAGGACGACTCCCGCCAGTAACCAACTGAGCACTAAAAGATGAAACCGGGCGCGCTCTGTCCTAGTATTACATTACTGAAAATCTCGTGGGGTCTCGCAGGTCGCCGATCGTTTTCCTCCAACGGGGCCATCAATGAATACGGGGACTATCACAATCCGAATTCGAGGGGTGGTCTGTCCATTCTTGACGAATTTCTTTCTAGGTAAATCCTTATGAATGTCCGGGAAGAAGCAATCCTTTGGGTCCGGCTCGGAAGCTTATTGGCAATTTGGGTCGCTATTCTATACCTGTCGAAGGCGGCCCTGGCGATAGACTGGGATTCTCTAAAAGAGCTTCCGGCCGCCGTTACGGTGTACGTAGCTCTCTCTTATGTTTCCACCAAATGGCTGTGGAGGTTACCTATTTTCCAGGGATGGTTCGTTCCCTTCCCAGACTTGCAAGGCATTTGGCAAGGCGAGATACGGAGCACCTGGACCGATCAGAAAGAGAGTCGGGCTCTCCGTCCTATTCAGGCCACTTTCGTCATCCGGCAAGACTTTTTGTCGATCAACTGCGTTATGCACACAAAGGAGTCCGATAGCTACAGCACCGCGGCGCTAATCAGCCGTGACGAGGAAAGTGGCCGGTTGCGATTGAGCTTCAACTACACGAACAAACCCCGGCCGACTTCCCGTGATCGCATGGCGATCCACTACGGCGCTGCTATACTGCAAATAGGCGATGGGCCGACGCGCGTGCTACAAGGCGAATACTGGACGAGCCGTCGAACTACCGGGGAGATCTCGCTCAAGTTCGAATCGAAGGCGTCCTAACGTCGAACCCAGGGAAACGCTGTGGCCGACCACGCTACTTTGTGGTGCAACGATTCCCTCCCTTCTGGAATGACTCTCGTATCCGCCCCAAAACTTCTGTGCGTGGCCGCGTGTTCATCTGCTGATAGTTTTGATTATTGCAAGAGCCTCCGCACCAGATAGGCGTCCTTCTTCCGTTCCTGCGGCCTGCCCGAACGGTATTCTCGCTCCTGATTACCCAATCACGTGAAATAATTGCACCTGCGCATCCGGCGGAATTTTCAGTTGAGGGTATTTTTTCGCTTTCAGTTCGCGCAGCGCTGCTTTTTCAGCCGGATCGGTAACATGGACGAGGGTGACGTCATACAAGTTATTTCCAACCTTCAAGCGCACGTGCGGGTCGCGCGCCACATTCTCATTCCAACTTCTCCCGTGGGGATATTCGACTCCCGCGCGATAAAACGAGTCCAGGTACAGCTGGCCGTTATACGCGACACAATAAGTCGTTACCGAGTGGGGAAGCAGATACCAGGTCCGGGTCTGCACCTTCACTGTTTCAACTCTGTCGGTGAACGACCAGTCAGTCACTGGGGTGGTCACGAGATTCCCTTTGAGCCACAGACCGGGCGTTCTTTGCTGAGGCTCGAGGCCGGTTATGCTCAGCACCACCAGCAATAGCACCAGGCAAGCCACTATCGCTCCGGCAATCTTCCACAGGGTCTTCATCGTTCGCTCCTAAGGTGCAACAAGATAGTACCCGGGGATTGCTCGGGCCAATAACTTTCGTGCGGCGGGAAGGCTCTAAGTCTCATCCTGGAAACGAAAGCAGCGGCCATTTTGCAGTTGCGGACTGCTGCTGTTGCAAAGCGGGGCGGGGTGTGTTATCGTATCGCCGCGTAGGGCTGTTAACTCGTTGTTTTTACTAGGCTTAGGCTGAGACGCCGCCTCTTGAATCAAAAGAAGCAGATCCTCAAGTCAGCCTCGGTCATCTCCCTTGTTACGGTAGTCAGCCGCATTCTCGGTTACGTCCGCGACGAGCGTATCACCCTGCTCCTCGGCACCACGCCCACCGCCGATGCCTTCGTTCTGGCCTACCGCATCCCCAGCCTGGTCCGCCGGCTCGTGGGGGAAGGGGCGGTCACCGCCTCGTTCATTCCCATCTTCGCCAACTATCTGAACAACAAGCCGCGCGCAGAAGTCTGGGCGTTTGCGCAGCGCCTCTTCTGGACGACGGCTGTTTTGCTCGCGGCGATCACCATGCTCGGAAGCGTGTTCTCGGCGCAATTCATGCGCCTGTTTACCTTCTTTGCGCCGGGACAGCCGGCCTGGGAACAAGCCGTCTATCTGAATCGCATCATGTTCCCGTACATCTATTTCATCGGCCTCTCCGCCTTGGCCATGGCCATCCTGAATTGCTTTCACGTCTTCGGCACGCCCGCGGCCACTCCGGTGGTGCTGAATCTTTGCATCATCGCCGCTTCGGTGGCGGCGGTGTCGCGGCATTTTTCGAGTCCCGCGGTGTCGCTGGGCGTGGGCGTGCTGATCGGCGGAACGTTGCAATTCCTGATTCTGGTGCCGCAATTGGTGCGCCGGGGAATGCGCTTCAAATTCCGGCTCTCGCTGCGCCATGAAGGCGTTCGCTCGGTGGGAGGATTGCTGGCGCCGGGATTTTTCGGCATCGGCATGGCGCAGATCAATTTTTTCGTGGGCACAATTTTCGCCACGTCCAGCCGCATGCCCTCGGGGAGCGTGACCGCCCTGTACGTGGCCGAGCGCGTCATGGAATTGGTCATGGGCGGCTATGCCATCGCCGTGGCCACCGCGATTTTGCCCATGATGTCGCATCAAGCCGCGGCCGGCGCCATGGAAGAGATGAAGTCCACGCTGGCGTTTTCGCTGCGCATCGTTTCCTTCATCACCATACCCGCCGCGGTGGGCCTGGTGGTGATGCGTGAACCCATCATCAGCGTGCTTTTCCAGCACGGCGAATTCATGGCCGAATCCACCGAGCTCACCACCCGCGCTCTCTTCTACTACGCCTTTGGATTGCCGGCCTTCGCCGCGATCAAACTGATCGTGCCGGCATTTTATTCCACGCACGACACGCGCATACCCGTTCGCGTGGCGGCCTATTCGCTGGGCTTGAATATCGTTCTGAACGCGCTCTTCCTGCGCTGGTTTTTCCCCATTTTTGGCAATGGCGGGCCGGCCCTGGCGGCAGTAATCGCGGCGTATTTCAACTTTTTCACCTTGTTTGCGATTTTTCGGCTGCGCTTCGGCCGCATGGGTACTCTCAATATCCTGGCCTCGCTGGCGCGCAGCGGAGCGAGCTCTGGGCTGATGGGAACGCTCTGCTGGATGGGATTGCATATGTCCGGCTTCGACGCGTATTCACATTTTCTGCCGCGCCTGGCGGTATTCGGCGTTTTGCTGGTGGGAGCGACGTCTGTCTATCTCCTGCTGGCCTGGGCCATGCGTTGTGGCGAGCTCCCTGAAATTTATGGCATTGCCATGCACGGTGAGCCGGAGGCCGCGAGCTTGGCAGGCTTGAGCCAGGAATCGTGACCATGCGGATCCATCCCCTGATCGCTTCGTTCATGAATTACATCAAGGTCGAGAAAGGCCTGGCCCCCAATACGCTCGCGGCCTATGACCGCGATTTGCGCAAATTCGAGAGCTTTGCCGAAAAACGCGGCCTGCATCTCGAGGCGCTGAACCGCGATCACATCGTAGATTTCCTGGGCGACCTCTACCGCCAAGGGCTCGATAGCCGCACCGTGGCGCGCCATTTGGTTTCGCTCCGCAATCTTTTCCGCTTTGCGCTCGCCGAGGGGGCGCTCTCGACCGATCCGACCCTCAATCTGGAGTCGCCGAAGGTGCGGCGATCGCTGCCGACCTATCTGCGCATGGAAGACGTAGACCGTTTGCTGAACCAGCCGGACGCCTCGACGCCGCAGGGATTGCGCGATCGAGCCATCCTGGAGGTGCTCTATTCCACGGGCTTACGGGTCTCCGAACTGGTTCACTTGAAAGTCTCCGACCTGGAAATGCGCATGGGCTGCTTGCGCTGTATCGGAAAGGGTGATAAGGAGCGTCTGGTGCCGGTCGGGCGGAAGGCGCTGGCGGCGGTGCAGGCCTATCTGGGGAAGTCCCGGCCGCTGCTTTTGCGGGGAGGCGAGGCGGGGAGGGCGGTTCCCTGGCTCTTCCTCAACCGCAGCGGCAATCTTCTCAGCCGTATTGCCATTTGGCGCCTGCTGACGGCGCACGGCCGGCGCGCCGGCATACGGGCGCGTCTCTCGCCCCATAAGCTGCGGCACAGCTTTGCCACGCACCTGCTCGAACGCGGTGCGGACCTGCGGTCGGTGCAGTTGATGTTGGGCCACGCCGATATTTCGACGACACAGATCTATACGCACGTGATGGAAGAGCGCTTGAAACAGGTATACAAGGCGCACCATCCCCGCGCCTGACGAGCATGCTCACGCGAAAAGCAGATTCCCCGCAAAGTCGTCCGGAGCGCAAAAAGCGCCTCGGGCCGAAACGTGGCCCGAGGGACGACGTCAAACAACAGAGTGCCGGCGATTCATCAACCGCAATCGTTCAATTTTGCTAGGGAAGAGAATGGCTGATGCCTGACTACATGTACATGCTGGAAAGCCGGCTCTCCGCCGAGCAGCGCGCCGTCCTGGTGCGCATGCAAGAGCTGGCCGTCGAGATCACCACCAACGTCTACCTCACCGGCGGCGCCGTTCGCGATCTGATTTCGGGAATGTCCATCCGCGACCTCGATTTCACCGTTGAGGGCAATCCTTCGCGTTTCGCGCGCGAACTCGAGAAGGGCGGAGCGCGCGTCGTGGACGAAGACGAAAAGCTGCGGCACCTCGACGTGATCTTCTCTGGCGACGTGGACGGCAGCATTGAGGCGGCTCGCGAGGAGGTTTATCCCCGCCCGGGGGCGCGTCCCGAGATGCGCTGGTCCACAATTATGGATGACCTGCGCCGCCGCGATTTCTCCCTGAACGCCATTGCCCTTTCGCTCAACGCCGCCTCCCGCGGTCTGCTGCTCGATCCCACCAACGGCCTCGCCGATCTCGAGGCCCGCGAAGTGCGCGCGCTTTCCATCCACAGCTTTACCAATCAGCCGGTGCGCCTGCTGCGCGCCATTCGCTATGCCGCGCGCATGGATTTCAAGCTCGACTCGCGCACCGAGGATTGGTTCAACCTGGCGCTGGAGCGCGGGCTGCAGGAATCCATTCCTGCAGGCGAAGCGGGCGCCGAGCTCCGTCAGCTCGCGCGGGAAGACAAGCCCGTGCACGTTCTCAAGGCCTGGGAAGCGCGCGGCCTGCTGGAGGCCATCTCTGCTCAACTCGCCAAGCGCCATCCCCATTACGAAATGCTCGCACGCATTCTGCGCGCGCGTGATGATCTTGCCGCCGCCGGCATTCGGCCGCGCCTCTTCGCGCCGGTAACTTACGCGGCGCTGGGGAAGCTGAAAGACCGGGAAGTCTCTGCCGCCTTGCATCGCCTCGAATTTCGTCAGCAGGAGATCGAGGCGGTGACCGGCCTCGAGGAGCGCGCGCAGAAGATCAGCCAAACCCTCGCCGGACGCAAAACAGCCGCGCCGACTGAGGCCTACGCGTTCCTGGAGAAGGCGCCGGGGGACCTACTCGCTTTCATTCTCGCGGAATCCTCCAATTCCAAAGCGGTCGGCAAAATTCGCACCTATCTCCATAAGTGGCGGCCTTTGCGGCAAGCCTTGCCCGCTGCGGTCCTGGAACTCGAAAGCATCGGCATGGCGCACGGGCCGAAGTTCGATAAGGTCATCGAAGATCTCTTCCACGCCCAGTTGCAGGGCAAGGCCAGAAACCCGGAACTTCGTCTTAAGCTCTTGCGGAAACTCTCCGGCATCAAAGAGCCGCCGAAAAAGAAGGCTGAAGAAAAAGGAAAGAAACTGGGGGACAAATCCAAGAAAAAACTTGTCGCCAAGCCCGCCGGGGCGGCCCCGGCTCCCGGCGGCTTGCCCGTCCAATCCCAGAAGGCCGCAGAGACGCTCGCGCGCCTGCAAGCGGCTCGCAAGAGCAAAGCCGCGGCTTCAGCGCCGCCGCCCGCCAAAACCGCCAAACCCATCGGCAAGCCCAAAGCCACCGCCACCCGCAAACGCTAAGCTGAGATTTGCGGAGACAGACAGTCTGTTCGATGCCACGCTTCTGCGCACTTCCGCCGAATTTCTTATAGAATGCCTGCGCCATCACCGATCACAGTCGCGACAAGGGAGGATTCCATGAAGTGGCAATTGAAACTATGTGCCGTGTTCGTCGCCGGAGTCGCGGGACTGGCAACTCCTCCCGCCCAGGCTCAAGTGGCCGGGAAATATCTTGCGCCGAAGGACCAGGTCGTCGCCATCCGCGCCGGGCGCCTGTTCGACGCGCGTTCCGGCGCGATGCTCACGAACCAGATGGTGCTCGTGCGCGGCGACCGCATCACGGATGTCGGCCCCGGCCTCGCCATTCCCCCGGGCGCGAGCGTCATCGACCTCTCGAATGCCACCGTCATGCCCGGCATGATCGACGCACACGTTCACGTCAACACCGGAGGCGTCAGCGAAGCGCAGCGCACGCTGATCGGACTCGCCAACGCCCAGATCGACTTGGCCGCCGGTTTCACCACCGTCCTTGATATGGATTCGCGCGGCGGTTACAACACCGTTGACATCCGCGACCAGATCAATTCCGGCCGCGTGCAGGGCCCGCGCATGCAGGTGGTGGGCCAATCACTCAATCCTCGCGCGACCAATTATTATCCGGACATCCGGCCGGGCCGCTTCCAGGAAGGCTTCATCGAGGACAAGAACATCAACGGCCCCTGGCTCGCGCGGGCCGCCGTGCGCGAGGCCAAGCTGCACGGCGTCGATTGGGTGAAAATCTACACCACGCAGGATTTCGCCGGAACGATGCACATGTGGACACCCGATGCGAAGCTGATCAATTCGCCTTCGATGACGTTCGAGGAAGTGCAGGCCATCGTCGACGAAGCGCACCGGCTCGGCCTCAAAGTCGCCTGCCACACCTATGGCGGAGAAGGCATGGCCAGCTGCATCAACGCGGGCGTGGACGCCCCCAATCATCTGCTCGAACTCGATCAGGACGGGATCAAGGTTCTGCTCGAGAAGAAGCTTCCCTTCGAGGTGACGCTCGACGACCTGATCGGGCTGGAAAAAGAGGATCTGCAGGAGACCGGCGGACGCAATTCGCGCCTGAAACTCGCCGAGCAGGCCTTCCGGCGCGCCATCGCGGCCGGCGTCCCCATCGTCTTTGGAAGCGGCGCCACCTCAGCCGAAATCCCACACGGCAAGCAGGCCAACCAGTTCGCCTATTACGCGAAGTGGGGGTTGAAACCGGCGCAGGCCTTGCAGACAGCTTATATGAATGCCGCCCACATGCTGAATTACGGCATCGAGAAGGACATCGGCACGGTCGAGAAGGGCAAATTCGCCGACATCATCGCTGTTTCGGGAAATCCACTCGCCGACGTCACCGAAATGGAGCGCGTGCGCTTCGTGATGAAGGGGGGCACGGTCATCCGGAACGATCTCGCCGGGCACTAGATTTTTTCCAGTCGGCGCGTCTGCCGGCCCCGCGCTAAGGCAACGGCAAGGTCCAGATCAGGAGGATGCTTTGGTTGTCGTCGACGGCGGCGAGCTGCGCTGTTCTTCCGGAAGTCGCCACCGCCAGACCGAACGATCCGCCTTGCAACGGATCAACGGAGATCTGCTTGATGAATTGGCCTCCCTTGGTAAACTCCACGAGCTCACTCGGTTGATTCGGGTCGGAATTCACTGCGTCGTTGCTGCTGACGATCAGATGGCCATTGGGCGCTTGCACCATCCCCAGCGGGCCGTGCAAGTGGACATTGTCCGAGTAGATGGGAGTTCCGCGGCCTCGGTCCTGCGTCGTGCCACCGGCATTGCCGACTGCAAAGACGGCATTGTCCGCCGTCGAGGCAACGAAGAGAACGTCCCGCTCCGCGTCATACACCAACCCTGTGGGAGCATCGACAAAAGTCACGGGATCGCAATTGTGCTTATAGCCGGAGGCGATCTGAGTGGTGTTCTTCACCTTTACGCCCGATCCGCCCACCGAGAGCTCCAGCCGCACCACGGTGCCGGTGAGGCCGTTGGCCACAAAGAGCTTCGCCGAATTCCCTTGGTCGAAGAGCGCGGAATCCCAGGGTCCATTAATCATGGAATTGGAGATCGTGCTCACCAAATTGCCGCGCTTGTCGATTACCAAGATGGAACCTGGCGTCGAGTTCGGGCACGTGCCGTCCGGAGACGGGAAGTTGCCCACCAGCACGAAACCCTTCTGGAGAATGTTCAATGCCGTCGTGAGCCCCAGTCCGGCCTTCCCTTGGAAGAATGGTTGGACCGGCCCGCCCGGTGGAATGTCCACGATGGTGGTGCCGGTGCCCTGGAGATTCTGGGAATTATTGAAGTTGGAGATTAGGATATTGCCGGGTGTGGCGGTCCCCCCGGCTGGGAACGCCGGTGGCACGAAGGCCACCCCATAGGGGTTCACGTCGCCATTGGCTGGAACTGTCGAAGCACTCCGCACTTGGTCGGGAAGAAAAGCGCTGTTATCGTCTTGTGCCCGAAGAAGAGCGCCGGGGAACAGAAGAAGAAATGCCGCGGCGATCAGCGCGATCTTGACTCCGGCTCTGGTCCGAGCCGAAAACGCCGGTATCGTTATTGGGCTGGCGTGTGGGTTCATTTCCATGGCCTCCTGATTGAAATTCTCTCTCGGTGCATGCGGGAACGAGTCGGATCGGGGACCAGGCAGGTTATTCCGGCGAAGCCATGAATTTGTCACGCACGTGTCACGCAGATGTACTTTTTTTGTTTGCTTTCGGTCGGCCGTTTCGATGCAAGCTGCAGGTACATTTGCGCCGCGCCAACTACCAGCCGAGGATCATTTCGCTCACGCGCCAAAGGCGCCGGGTGTATAAAATGTTTTGATCCCGGCCGGCCATACGGCATCCTGGTTTAGGAGCGCTTTTCATGATTTGTGTGACTTCCTTGGTGCGCCGCCTGCTCACGGTGACGCTGCTTCTCGCCTTCGGATCTGGCGCGCGTGCGCAGGTTTCGCCCGAAACGCCCGACATTCCGAAGAAGTATCAAGCGCCGACGTCCTCCTACGACTACGTCAAGCGCGAGGTGATGGTTCCCATGCGCGACGCCGTGAAACTGCATACGGTGATCGTCATTCCGCGCGGGGCCAGCCACGCGCCGGTCATCCTGACCCGCACGCCCTACAACGCCGCCGGCCGCGCCGAGCGCGAAGCTTCGCCGCATATGCTGGGAACGCTGCCGCAAGGCGATGAAGTCTTCGTGCGCGACGGCTACATTCGCGTCTTCCAGGACGTGCGCGGCAAGTACGGCTCCGAAGGCGAATATTGGATGACCCGCCCGCTGAGGGGCTCGCTCAACAATACCGGCACCGATGAGTCCACCGACGCCTACGACACCATCGATTGGCTGGTGAAAAACGTACCCGAATCCAACGGCAAGGTCGGCATGCTCGGAAGTTCCTACGAGGGCTTCACCGTGGTCATGGCCCTGGTCAACCCGCATCCGGCGTTGAAGGTCGCCGCGCCGATGAGTCCCATGGTTGACGGCTGGATGGGCGACGACTGGTTCCACTTCGGCGCGTTCCGGCAAGTCAATCTCGATTACTTTACCGAGCAAACCGCGGCAAAGGGTGAAGGGCATTCCATCGTCCGCCAGGGCTACGACGATTACGAAAATTTCCTCCGTGCCGGTTCCGCGGGGAATTTTGCCAAGGCCGCGGGACTCGACCAATTGCCCTGGTGGCGCAAGATGGCCGAGCATCCCGCCTACGATTCCTTCTGGCGGCTCCAGGCGCTCGACAAGACCATGGCCGCGCAGCCGCTGAAAGTGCCCACCATGTGGATCCAGGGATTATGGGATCAGGAAGATATGTGGGGAGCGATTCACTCCTATCTGGCCGTGGAGCCGAAAGATCACAACAACAACATGAATTTCCTGGTGATGGGACCCTGGCGGCACAGCGGCGTGAACTACGACGGCTACTCGCTCGGCCCATTCAGGTGGGAAGGCGATACGGCCCTGCAGTTTCGCCGCGACGTGCTCGAGCCCTTCTTCGATCAGTACCTGAAGGACGGCGCACCCAAAGCGGACACGCCGCCCGTCTTGATCTACAAACACCGGCGAGAACCACTGGGACCGCCTGAAATCCTGGCCGTTGGCGTGCGACACCGGGTGCGCCGCAAAATCGAAGCCGCTTTATCTGAGCGCGGGTTTCGGTTTGTCCTTTGCGGCGCCTGACGCACCGGCTGGAAGCGATTCAAAGGCGTCCAAAGCCTACGACGAATACGTCTCCGATCCGGCCAAGCCGGTGCCTTATCAGCCCCGCCCGGTCCGCTTTGCCGATACCGAAGCCTGGAGGCGCTGGCTGCTGATGGATCAGCGCAGCGTGGTGGACCGCCCCGACGTGCTGGCCTATGTGACGCCGCCGCTCACGGAGCCAGTGCGCATCAGCGGCGCGCCGGTGGTGAACCTGGTTGCTTCCACCAGCGGGACCGATTGCGACTGGGTGGTCAAGCTGATCGACGTTTATCCCGACGAGGTCCCGAGCCAGCCCGAAATGGGCGGCTATCAGCTCAACGTCGGCATGGATATTTTCCGCGGGCGATATCGCGAGAGTTTCGAGACACCCAAGGCCATCGCGCCGAATACTCCGCTGCCTTATCGGTTCACGCTGCCGATGGTGAATCACGTATTCTTGCCGGGGCATAGGATCATGGTGCAGGTACAGTCGAGCTGGTTTCCGCTTTACGATCGCAACCCGCAGAAGTTCGTCCCGAATATCTTCTTTGCTACGCCTGAAGACTATGTCAAGGCCACGCAACGCATCTATCGCGCGCCGGGCGCGGCCAGCTTCATCGATCTGCCGGTTATTTCCGGCGACGTGAAAGGCGGGAAGAGCGCTGGGGAGTAGCAGGAAGGCGATCTCGGAGGCCGGCTCCAGCCAGTTTGAGGATTGCCCGCCGCTCCGCGTTTTGTCCTCGGGCAATCGCTTCGCTACTTGCCTTCGGGAGCGACGCTCGGATCGCCGATATCGTTATTGTATTGCGCCGTATCGGACGGCACGCAGTGCACCTCCCGGATATCGAAACCGCGCGGCTGCAAGCGCAGGGGAAACTTGTTCAGCGCCTGCCAGGGCTGTGTGTACATCTTGGGGTCGTCGATGGTCACCGTAAGTTCCATATTGTCATGATCGACCCGGTGAAACCGTTCCTCGACCCTTAATTCGCTGCTGTGCGGCCGGCCGGCATTATCCAGCCAGGTCCTCTCGTCCAGCCCGATCGTCTCAACCACGAACGTGTAGTCGTCCACCCATTTGCCCACAGAGTATCCCTCAAATCTCGGTTCGGGGTTCTTGGGCAGCTCCCGTCCGTCAGTCCAAATCGTGCGCCAAGTACGAAAAAATTGATTCAAGAGGATGACCTGATCCGCAGTCTGAGCGATCTCGATAACCGCGAATTCGTAAAGCTCTATGCGCGGGAAACCCGCCGGGTCGCAGATGTCCAAGGGATCGTTTCCCAGCACGGCGGCTACCGATCGGACTCCCATTCCCGTTGGCTTATGGGCTTTGAGCGTGGCCTCACCCAAAGGCGTGTAAGGAAGTTGACGCGGGATTTTCCTCTCGTCCGGCTCTCCTCCCGCAGGGTTATTGTTCCCTGGTAGCACCGCGGGATATTCGTGTGCACCCGTATTTTGGACCCCCGGCGCCGCCCCGCCCGCGGCATCGCCTGTTGCGTCCCATATCCCGGAGAGGTCACGGCGTGGAGCGGGGGCCGGTTTGATGCCGGCGTATGCAGGCTTGCGGAGCGGCCTGCTATTCCACGTGTCGACGTTGATGTCATCTACAGATCTAGGTGGAGCGGTTTGAGCGCGCAAAGTCGGTAAGAACGCCAAGGCCGAAATCAGCGCGGCGGCCGAGATAGTCGAAATCGAGTGTGTGCGCATTTGAGATTGCTCCCGCAACTTATACGTGATTTCGTGCGGCGGTCACCTCAAGGGCTTGAACTCCTGGCCATTGATCACGATACGCCCTCTGAAGCGCCCGATGGTCCGTCCGTTTTTGACCGGCGTCACGTCAATCACCACTTGATCCCCAGGCTTGAACATCGTATTCGTCCAACCCAGCGTGGATTGCGCGACAATATTCTGGGCTTCGATGACCCAATGCGACGTCTCGCCGCTCTCGTCCTTCGCGTCCACCTTCACGAAAACGTGCGGATTGGCCCAAATGTACTCCGTCACGGCTCCCTTTACCGTGACCGTCTTTTCGGTGTCGTACGACGCGTTGCCATGATGCGCGAAGAGCGGGATGGAGATTGCCAGGAAGCCCACCACCAAGAGGGAAATGGTCCCGAGCTTATTTCTCACAGGATTCCTCCACTATCGGCTACGAGTGTACTCGCGCTCGCGTGACATGGATAAGGAAAAATGGGCAGGGTAGCGGCCGCCCACTCCCGCCAGAGTCATCAAGCCCAGCCCCCCTCCCGCCAAAGTCGCCAAACCCAAAGCCACCGCCAGCCGCAAACGTTAGTCCACATTTGCGGACACCAAGCATCCGTGTGCGCCACATTCCGAGAAGCCGACTTCTCAGGACTTGCGGTGGTCAAAGCAAACTTCCGGGCAGCGCGTTCGTGCGTGGAGACCGGGTAACCGCGTCAGGGATCCAGTTGAGCGAGACGTTCAGGAATGTTCAGCATTAGGGAGACGCAGAACGAATGAAGTCGCGCGTTTCAAAAGCAACGGCGAGTCCCATGTGCCCAGTTCCTTCTCCGGCGGACTTATCTACGCGGACTGCCCTCCCGTGGGTACGCACAAGCACTTGGGCCCCGGCTGTAACCTCCGTCGGCAAGGTCAGGGTCAGGTCCAGTTCCGTGCCAGGGAGCAGGCTGTCATCTGACTCGATCAACAGGTATGCGCCCCGCGCGGAAACGTCCTTTGATCTCGCATGCAGAGATTGCTGCCTTGCGGTCCGGACGATCACTGGCAGGAATAAGTTGTAACGACTGGCCTTGCGTCGTTCGTGCCTCTCCACCTCAGTTTGGTTGACTACGGTTGTGGCCACCTGTGCCTCCTTCCCGGTTTCAAACTAGACCATCAGCTCTTGAAGCAATGTCTAGAACACAACCCAGGTCCCGAGTAACTTTGGTGACCCTCGACTCCAGTTTCTAACCGCTTTATGTCTGCTTTCCCAAGAATCTGGTCCGCTTTCCTTTCTGTTCGTACATGGCTTGATCAGCTTGCGCCATGAGTTCTCGAACCGAGATGGGACGCCTCGGATCGAACTGCCCCACACCGACACTGAGCGACAGCTCATAACGAGATTCGCTTGCGCTCGACTTCTCGAGGTTGGTTTCCAGGCGATCAAGGATGACTTCCTGGTCTTGACTGGAAGCTTCCAATGCCAACACGGCAAATTCGTCCCCACCGAGGCGGGCCAGGATATCGGAATCCCGGAATGTCTGCTCCAAAGCGTCTGCAATGCGAACGAGCGACTGATCTCCTTCCCCATGCCCGTAGGAATCGTTGATCTTCTTCAGATTGTCGACGTCACAAAAGAAGAGCACTAACTCCTGCGTATTCCGAAAGGCCAATTTCAACTGCTGCGTCGCCGAAGCCAAAAAGCCACGCCGGTTATAAAGACCCGTCAGATCGTCGGTAAGGGCCAGGGAACGCAGTTCCCTCTCCAGCAGGGTCTGTCTAACGGCGCACGAGACTGTGAGTTGCAGCGCGTTGCTAAGCTTCTGACTTTCTGGGGCGTCCGACTTCAAAGTGTGAGAGATCTCATCCACCTGCTGCAGAATGTGACCGAGCTCATTGTCCCCAACCAACAAAGCGGAGAAGAGCTCCTCCTTCGGGACTCCTCCTGAAGGGCACTCTCGTCGGCCCATCGAAAGGACCCTCAGGCTGCGCGTCTGATTCGAGGTTGGTGATACTGCGGAACCGGCGGCCTGCCCGGGGTCGCAGCGTTGCCGACGGTGTAATGGCATCAATGTCTCCTAGCTTCAGCCCTGATTTTGAAAGAGACGCTTCACCGCTGGAATCAACTCAGTCGCGGCCGCGGATTTAGGGATGAACCCATCGGCCAGAAGCCGCAGTACGGCCGCAGTTTCCGGTGCGTCGTGGACCGTGAAGAAAATTACTTTCGTGGATGGCGCGATCCGACGTACCTCGTAGGCCGCTTGGATGCCGTTCATCCCTGGCATATTGATATCGAGCAGGACGATAGCCGGCCTTAGCTTCCGAACTTTAGCAATGGCCTCCTCGCCATCCACAGCTTCACCACACACGTGGATATGGTGCTCAGCAAGGAGTGACCGGATGGTCCTCCGTGCCGTCGCGTGGTCGTCAACAACTAGGATGCCAGGCATTATGCGTTCAGGGCAGCTAAACGAGACGCAACCAGCGTCCGAGTTGCGCACTTAACCGGTCGTCGACTGACACTCGTTAAGCCCCCACAATTATCAATAATCCCAGTCCACTGCCTGGACAATAGGGGAACTGCCGTAGAGAGTTTATTGATTGGGCACACTCAACGGGCCTTATCGCGGAAGATGAGAGCAGAAGGCATGGACCAGCAAGTTAGCCGACGAGTTCCGTCACCCTTGTGCTAAATCAATCTGGTTTTGACATGGCTGAAGAATGAGAAAGCGATTCACGGAATGAATGCCTTGCAAGAAGCAGACAAAGACCATTCCGGCACACGCCACTTAAAACACAGGGGTCAGCAAATCATACCAGACAAGACCAGCGGCGGAGTATGCGACGAGCACCCAAATTGCGCAGTAGCTGAGTGCTACACCAGGAAACCAGTGATAACTGCTAGCCAAGAGATGATCCGCTTTGGTTCTGTGCTCAATGACATTGTCTGTAATTTTGCCTCGCTTCGAAGAAAAAGCCGATTCAGGGTGGACACGTTTTGTCGAGCGAATCATAGCACCGGACCGACTCAAGTCCCGAGAAACGGCATTCTCGGAAACTGGCGCTCTACGAACCAGGTGATAAGCTTTACCGTTCGTAGACGCTAACGCGCGAAGAGCGCCTGTTGAAAACATTGCGGCACTTGTCTGGAAAATCGGCGGCGGGCGGACTAGAATGACTCACCGATGGCAACTCCGCGTTTTGTCCATCTTCATCTGCATACCGATTACAGTCTTCTCGACGGCGCTTGCGACATCACGGAATTGGTAAACGAAGCGGCCCACCGCGGCATGCCTGCCGTGGCCGTCACCGATCACGGCAATCTCTTTGCCGCCGAGCACTTCCACCACGAAGCCTCCACGCGCGGCGTGAAGCCCATCATCGGCTGTGAAGTTTACGTGGCGCGCACCAGCCGCCACGATCGCGGCGCGGAAAAGACCAACGGCGACGCGCGCCCCGCTCGCACCGCCGGCAGCGGCCCGGGCGGCGGATCGGCTGCCGCCGGAGTAGCTTCCGATCTGGCCCAGCGCGGCACCAATCATCTCGTTTTGCTCTGCGAAAACGCCGAAGGCTACCGCAACCTGATCCGCCTGGTTTCCGCCGGCTTCCTCGAAGGCTTCTACTATAAGCCGCGCATCGATTACGACCTGCTGGCAAAACACAGCCGCGGGCTCATTGCGCTTTCCGCCTGCCTGAGCGGCGCGGTGGCCGAGCCGCTCATCGAGGGCCGCTACGACGATGCCCGCGACGCCGCCTATCGCCTGCGCGACATCTTCGGCAAAGGCAATTTCTTCCTCGAAGTTCAGGACCAAGGCCTGGAGATCGATGGGCCCGTGAATCGCGAGCTCGTGCGCCTCTCGCGCGAGAGCGGCATTCCCCTGGTGGCCACCAACGATTGCCATTACCTCACGCGCGCCGACGCCCGCGCGCAGGAAGTGCTGCTCTGCATTCAGACCGGCAAGACCATGTCGGATCCCCAGCGCATGCGCTTTGCCACCGATCAGTTTTATTTCAAGACCGCCGAGGAGATGGCCCAGGTCTTCCGCGAATTGCCGGACGCGCTCGAACGCACCGCGGCCATCGCCGAACGCTGCAACGTGCGCATCGAGCCGGTGCGCAATTCCTTCCCCGAATTCCAGGTGCCGCAGGGCTACACGGTGGATAGTTATTTCGAGCGCGTCGCGCGCGAAGGATTCGCCGCGCGCCTGCCTTATCTCGAAACGTTCGCCAAGCAGGGCTGGCTGCGGCGCCCGCTCGCGGAATACGAACAGCGCCTGGAGAATGAAATCAAGATGATCGTGAAGATGCGCTACGCCGGCTACTTCCTGATCGTCTGGGACTTCATGCGCTATGCGCGCGCGCAGGGGATTCCCGTCGGCCCCGGACGCGGATCGGCCGCGGGCAGCCTGGTGAGTTACGCGCTGAAAATTACCGACGTCGATCCGCTGCAATACGATCTGCTCTTCGAGCGCTTTCTCAATCCCGAACGCGTCTCCATGCCCGATATCGACATTGATTTTTGCATGCGGCGGCGCGGCGAAGTGATCGATTACGTCACCCAGAAATACGGCCGCGACAACGTCGCGCAGATCATCACTTTCGGCACCATGGCCGCGAAAGCCGCGCTCAAAGACGTGGGCCGCGCCATGGATTTGCCTTATGGCGACGTGGATCGTCTGGCCAAGCTCGTTCCCAACCAGCTCTACATCACGCTCGACGAAGCCCTCAAGCAATCCGGCCAGCTTCGCTCCGCCATCGAAGGCGACGAGCGCTTCCGGGATCTTCTCGAAGTAGCCAAGCGCCTGGAAGGCCTCGCGCGACACGCCTCCACGCACGCCGCCGGCGTGGTCATCTCGCCGCAGCCGCTCACCGAACTGCTGCCGCTCTACAAAACCAATCGCGAAGAAATCACCACGCAATACGACATGAAGGGACTCGAGCGCCTCGGCCTGCTGAAGATGGATTTCCTCGGCCTGACCACGCTCACGGTTCTCTCCGATACCGTGAAGCTCATCGCCGCCAATCGCTCCGTGCAGATCGATCTCCATACGCTTCCGCTCGACGATGCCGCCACCTATCAGCTTTTTGCACGCGCCGATACCACCGCCATCTTCCAATTTGAGTCCCGCGGCATGCGCGACATCCTGCGCCGTTATCAGCCCTCGCGCCTCGAAGACTTGACC